>Ga0134127_10000095_pt1 | contig 120159 bp, 99 predicted proteins | sample KB31753_FD_96459 | JGI IMG/M metagenome (GOLD analysis project Ga0134127, IMG submission 96459) | Terrestrial soil microbial communities with excess Nitrogen fertilizer from Kellogg Biological Station, Michigan, USA - KB3-175-3 | ecosystem: Environmental > Terrestrial > Soil > Unclassified ...
CGAGGTCGCCACCTTCCGGCGTCAGCTCAGCGCCGCCGAGCTCTCGGCGCCCGAGGAACCCGGCGAAGGCATCGTCGTCGACGAACTGGGCGACGTCGACCGCATGATCCACCGCGACAACACCTTCGGGACGCCGGAAGAGGACGCGTTCCGCCGCGACTTCACGATCAACGCGCTCTTCTACGACATCGCGGACTTCTCGATCATCGATTTCACCGGCGGCCTGCGCGACCTCGAGGAGCGGGTCATCCGATCGATCGGCGATCCGACGGAACGGTTCCAGGAGGATCCGGTGCGGATGATCCGGGCGGTCTCGATGGCTTCTCGCCTGGACTTCAGCATCGACCCGCCGATTGACGCCGCCATCGCCGCGCACCGCGGCGACTTGGCGCGCAGCGCGCCCGCGCGGCTGATCGAGGAGATCTACAAGCTGCTTCGCGCCGGCGCCGCCGAGAAGGCGTTCCGGATGCTGGCCGAGCGCCGGATGCTCGAGGCGATCGCGCCCGAGATGCAGAAGCGCGCCAGCGATGCGTTGTGGAAATCGCTGGCATCGATCGACCGCTACCGCCGCCAGTTCGAGGAGACACCGGAGACGCTCACCAACGCGCTGCTGCTGGGAACGCTGCTCGTGCCGCTCGGCTACGACTTCCGCCCGCCGCCTCTCGTCCTCGACGCGGACGGACGCCCCAGGAAGGAACCGGCGCTCTCGCTCGGCCTGTTGCCGCTCGCGCGGCGCGACGTCGAACGGCTGCGGCACATCCTGAGCCTGCAGCGGCGGCTCATCGACCTGCACCTCTCGCCGCGCGCGCGGCGGGCGCTGATGCACCGCGGCCCGTTCCGCGAAGCGTTGACCTGGCTGGAGATTCACGGGCACGCGCCAGAGGTGCTCGAGCACTGGCGCGGGTTCATCGAGGCCGCCAAGACCTTCGAACCCGGCGAGGAGGACGCGGAAGGCGCGCGGCCGCGGAGAAGACGGCGCCGCCGGCGGCGCCGTCCGTTCCGGCAGACGACGTCCTAGCCGTGCGTGCGCTCGAACTCCCGCATGAAGGAGACGAGCGCGTCGATCCCTTCCTCCGGGAACGCGTTGTAGATCGACGCGCGCATGCCGCCGACGGAGCGGTGGCCCTTCAACCCGTCGAAGCCGGCGGCCGCTGATTCCTTCACGAACGCCTTCTCGAGCTCCTCGGTCGCGAGACGGAAAGTCACGTTCATCAGCGACCGGTCGTCCTTGCGCGCGGTGCCCCGATAGAACCCCGTCCGATCGATCTCGGCGTAGAGCTTCCCCGCCTTCCGCTGGTTGACCTTCGCGACCGCGTCGAGGCCGCCCTGCGACCGCAGCCACTTCATCGTCAGGCCGAGGATGTAGATGCCGAACGTGTTCGGCGTGTTGTAGAGCGAGTCGTTCTCCGCCTGCACCTTGTAGTTCAGCATGGTGGGCAGCGTGTCGGCGGAGCGCGCGAGCAGGTCGTCGCGGACGATCACGAGCGTCACGCCCGACGGCCCCAGGTTCTTCTGCGCGCCGGCGTAGATGAGCGCGTGGCGGCCGACGTCAATCGGGCCGCTGAACATGTCGGACGAGGTGTCGCTGACGAGCGGCGCGTCGCCGACCCGCGGCAGCGACTTCCACTGGGTGCCTTCGATGGTGTTGTTGCTGGTCATGTGGACGTACGCCGCGCCCGGCGTCAGCTTGATCTCGGACGCGTCCGGCAGCCGCGAGTAGTTCTCGCCCTTGGTCGTCGCGGCGACGTTCACCTTGCCGACCTTCTTCGCTTCCTTGGCGGCCTTGTCGGCCCACGACCCGCTGTCGATGTAATCCGCCGTCTGGCCGGCGCCGAGGAGGTTCATCGGCACCATCGAGAACTGCAGGCTCGCGCCGCCCTGCAGCATCAGGATCTTGTAATTGGCCGGCACGCCCGCGAGCGCGCGGATGTCGTCCTGCGCCCGGTGCATCAGGTCCTCGAACGTCTTCGAGCGATGGCTGATCTCCATCACCGACATGCCGACGCCCGGCAGGGCGATGAGGTCGCGCTGCGCCTCCTCGAGAACCGGCAGCGGCAGCACCGCGGGACCGGCGGAAAAGTTGAACACGCGTGTAGCTGTGGGCATGGTTCAGATCTTAACGACGTACAGACTCAAAATGTCCTGGTTGCCGCCGGCGATTGTGCTCAGCAGCGCCGCGGGCGGCTCGCCGTCGAGGTTGATGCGCGCGATGGCGGCTTCCGCCCCCTCGAAGATGACGTTTTCCGTCTCCTGCACGTTGAGGTTGCCCGCGCGGAGCCGATCGAAGACGTGCGCCAGCACGCCCGGCCGGTCGCGGTGCCGCACGACCAGCAGGTGCGTGGCCGGCGTCTTCGTCGCCAGGTTGACGACGTTGGGCACCTTGCCCGTCTCCTTGTAAGTGCGCACGATGCGCACGGCTTCCGCGGCAATCGCTTCCTGCGCCTGCTCCGTCGAGGCGCCGATGTGATGGGTGCCGATGACATTCGGCAGCGTGACGATGGGATCGGCGAACGCGCCGGTCGATTCCGCTGGCTCCTGCGCGAAGACGTCGAGCGCGGCGCGGATGCCGCGGGTGCGGATGGCGTCGGCGAGCGCCGCGTGATCGACGATCTCGCCGCGCGACGTGTTGATGAAGTACGAGCCGGGCTGCAGGCGATTGAGGATCGACGCGCCGATGAAATGCCGCGTGCCGCTCGCGAGCGCCAGGTGGATGCTGAGGACGTCGGCGCGCTCCGCAACTTCCTCAGCGGAGCGCGCGACGCTCAGGCCTGGATCCGGGCCCCGGGATGCGGGATCCGCTTCAAACCGCCGGCTCCATATGACGACGGGCATGCCGAACGCCCGCGCGCGCCGGGCGACTTCCTGCCCGATGCTCCCGTAGCCGATGATGCCGAGCGTCCGGCCGAACAGCCCCTTCGCCTTCGAGTACTCCTTCTTGTTCCATCTCCCGGCGCGCAGGTCGATGACGTTCTCCGCGATGCGGCGGTCGAGCGCGAGGATCAGGGCGAGTGTCAGCTCGGCGACCGCGATGGCGTTCTTGCCGGGGCAGTTCGAGACGTAGATGCCGCGGCGCGACGCGGCGTTCACGTCGATGGTGTTGACGCCCGCGCCGGCGCGGACGATCAGCGACAGCGAGCCGTTGGCGAGCATTGCGTCGGTCACCTTCGTGCTGCGTACGACGAGCACGTCGGCCTTCGTTGACGCCAGTGCCCCGGCGAGCTGTTCGTCGGCCAGCGCCGGCTGGTAGATCACCTCGCAGCCGGCGGCGGTGATGCCGTCGATGCCCACCTGCTCGAACTGATCGGCGATGAGGACTTTCATCAGGTGGTCCGGCTGAAGCCGGACCCCACCGCGTAGTGGTGGAGTCCGCGTAACAAGGCGGACTAAATCTCGTGCGACAACAAGCCGTCGCGCAGCTTCGGCTCGAACCAGGTCGATTTCGGCGGCATGATGCCGCCGGCATCGCAGACCTGCATCAAGTCGTCCACGCTGACCGGGTAGAGCGAGAATGCCACGGCGAACTTGCCGGAGTTCACCAGCGTCTCGAGCTCGGATGTGCCGCGCGCGCCCCCGACAAAGTCGATCCGCTTGTCGGTGCGTATGTCGCCGATGCCGAGCAGCGGTGTCAGCACGGTCTGCTGCAGGCGGCTCACGTCGAGCCGGTCGGAGGGCGCGAGATCGCGCGGTGCCTCGCCGAGGACGATCGTGTGCCACGCGCCATCGAGAAACATCGCGACCTCTCCCTTCTGCGCGGGAGTGGCCGGTCCTGCCTTGACGACAAACTGCTCCCGCAGCTTCGCCAGCAGTGACTGCGGCGTATGAGAGCCGAGATCCTTGACGACGCGGTTGTAGGGAAGGACCTGCGCCTGATTATCGGGGAACGCGACCGCCAGCAGCGTGTCCCACTCGCCGCGCGCTTCGCGGCTGCCGCGCAGCTGCTGACGCGCCCGGGCGGCACTGGCCGCGCGATGATGCCCGTCCGCGATGTACAGCCGCGGAATCGCATCGAAGGCCGCGACGAGCTCCTTGACGTCGGCATCCGCGACGCGCCAGATCGTGTGCTGCACGCCATCGGCCGCGGTGAAGTCGAACAGCGGCGGCTCGCCGGTCGTCCGGCGGACGACGCGATCCACCGCGGGCGATGCGCGGTAGGTGAGAAACACCGGTCCCGTCTGCGCGCGCAAATCGATCATGTGGCGCGTCCGGTCGTCTTCCTTGTCGCGCCGCGTGTGCTCGTGCTTCTTGATGACGCCCCGGTCGTACTCATCAATGGAGAACGCCCCGGCAATGCCGATCTGGACGTGATTCCCCATTTTGAGGCGGTAAGCGTACAGGCTTGGCGCCTGCTCGGCCACGAGCGGCGCCTTCGCCTTGAGCGCCGCGAAATTCTCGACGGCCTTGCGGTACACCGCGTCCGAGTAGGGATCGGTGTTCGGCGGAAGGTCGATTTCAGCACGCGAGACGTGCAGAAAGCTCAAGGCGTTGCCATTGGCCAACGCATGGGCTTCCTGAGCGTTGACGACGTCGTAGGGAACGGCCGCGACACGTTCAGCGGCCGCGGGCGTGGGTCGGAGCGCACGAAACGGAGCAATGAGTGCCATGAGAACAAAAAATTATAGCGTGGCACGCGTATTGATTAGATGAGCACAGATCAGGAGACGCGATGACTACCGTTCTGCTCTTCCTCGTCGCACTCTTCAGCTGCATGCCCGCGTACGCCCAAAGCGGGACCGGTGAAATCTGGGGACGGGTGACGGCGACGACCGGCGAGACCGTCGAGCGCGCCACCGTCACGGTCACAGACGTCAACACCGGCGCCGACCGCGAGACGCAGACCGACGGCAGCGGCCGCTTCGGGTTCGCCGCGCTCGCGGCGGGACGCTACCAGGTCACCGCGACGCACGACGGCTTCGCCGGCCGCCGCCAGGACGACATCATCCTGCTGCCGGGCCAGCGGATGCAGATCGACTTGCCGCTGCGCCGCGCCCCGTTACCGGAAACGATCGCCGTGAACCCGTATCCACCGATCGCGGAATCGGGCCGCACGCACGCGAGCGCGACCGTCGCCGAGACGGAGATCCGGGATCTGCCGGTGGCCGGGCGGCGGTACGTGCGGCTCGCGGAACTGACGCCGGCGGTCACGCAGGATGGGAGGACGGGCGGCGTCAGCGTGATGGATCTGCCGAGCGCGCAGAACCGCCTCCTCATCGACGGCTTCGATCACACGAGCAGCGTCACCGGCGAGCCGATCGGGCGCGAGGGGCCGTCCCGCGTGCCGTATCAACTCAGTCAGGCCACGGTGGACTCCTATCGCATCGAGACCAACGGCGCGCCCGCCGTGAACGGGCGCGCCGGCGCGGCGGTGTTCAACGTGGTGACGCGAGCGGGCGCGAACGCGTTTCACGGATCGGGCTACGAGTATTTCGGCGACCGCGCGCTCAACGGCAAGAAGCAACTCGATGAGAAGGCGGGGCTGCACAAGCCGCCCTACCGCAACAATCAGTTCGGCGCGGTTCTCGGCGGACCCATCGTCCGCGAGCACAATTTCTTTCTTCTCGGCTACGACGGCCTGCAGCAGACGACCGGCACGTCGGCGTCCCCGAACCTGGGCCTGTTCTCCGCCGTGGGCGCCAGCGCCTTGTCACGGCTCGACGCGGCGTTGCCGAGTGCCGCGCGCGACCAGCATCAGGACCTGGTGCTGGCACGCACCGATCACGAGTACGCGCGCCAGCACGTGATGCTTCGCTTCATCGATCAGCAGTTCGACGGCCAGCCGATCGACATGGCGACGGCCCAGCCGGCCATCTCGAGCGACGCGCTGTCGCTGCTCCGGACGCGCGCGGCGGGCGCTTCGCTCGGAAGCGCTCTCGGATCCGCGCTGGTCAACGAGGCGCGCGCGCAGTACGCGACCGTCCGCGACCAGGAGAATCCATTGCTCGCGCCTGCGACCGTCGTCTGGCAGGGTGGCAGTCTCGTGGCGCAAACCGGATCGAGCCTGTACGGCCCGCACGCGTTCGGAACAAGACGGCTCGAGGCTGGCGATTCACTCTCGTGGGTGACCGGCGGCCACTCGGTGAAGGCGGGCGGAGACATGTTGCGGGACCGGAATCAGACACGGTTCGGCCGCAGCACAACCGCGGTCTTCCAGACGATCGCAGCGTTCGCGACGGGCGGTCCCGACGCGGTGACGCAGATACCCGCCACCGCGACGGTCAACGCCGACACGACGCAGTACGCCGCGTTCGTGCAGGACGCCTGGCGCGCGAGCGGCGCGCTCACCATCGACGTCGGCGTCCGCTACGACCGGCAGGATTTCGACGGCGTCCTCGCGCGCGACCGCAACAACTGGGCGCCACGCGTCGGCTTCGCCTATGCGCCGGGCGAGCGCAAGAACGTGTTCCGCGCGGCATACGGGCTGTTCTACGGCTCGACGCCCGCCTTGATTCCCGCCTTCGCGCGTGCGTTCGACAACACGTTCGTCGATCCGACGTTCAGGACGCCGCGCGTACACCAGGCAAGCGCCGGCTGGGAGGTCGAGAAGTACCGCGCCGGTTCGCTCGGCATCGATTACCTGTTCGCGCGCGGCGAGCGGCTGCCTCGTGCGGTGGACGTCAACATCGGCGGCGCATTCCCCGGAGCGAACCGGGTGGTGTCGTTCCAGAGCACCGGCCAGTCGCTCTACAACGGCGTCACGCTGCACGCGCGCGCGCGCGTCCTGCAGCAGTTGTTCTATACCATCGCCTACACGTTCGCCCGCTCCGACGACGCGCCGCAGGAGCCGATCGCGATGGTGTTCGGCGGCTTGAACGGCCGGCGGTCGCTCGCCATGCAGGGCCAGATGCTGGATACGCGCGCGCCGGGCAACAACGACCGGCACCAGCACCTCACCGTCTCCGCGATGTACGACACGTCGCTGCTCGTCGTTGATCGCCGGGGACTGTCGAAGCGGCTGCTCGAGAACTGGGAGTACGGGATCGTCTACACGTGGCAGACCGGCCTGCCGTACAGCGCGTTCGTCAACGGCGACATCACCGGCGACGGCAACGCGTTCAACGACCTCGCGCCGGATACGACGAGGAACCAGTACCGCCTGCCGTATCAGGGGTCGTTCGACCCGCGCGTGGCGCGGCGCTTCCGGGTCGGCGGTTCACGGCAGCTGCACGTGATCTGGGAAGCGTTCAACCTGATGAACCGGCCGAACATGACGGCGGCCGATAACACGCGGTTGTGGCTGAATGGATCGACGCTGACGCCGAACCCGTTGTTCGGACGCGCGACAGCGCAGGCCGACGGCCGCGTCATGCAGCTCGCCGCGCGGCTGACGTTCTGACGGCCTGACCACGACACCTTCGCGGTCTTCGTGTGTGGGCCGTCAGGCCTCCATGTTCCGCGCTTAGTGTTTGGGGAGTACTGACCGGAGAATGGAGTCGAACGCGCTCGGCCGCTCCTGCGGGGACGGCGACGCCTGTGACGGTGCCTGCGCGGCCGGAGCCTGCATCGGCGGGCTCATCACCACCCGCGGCTGATCCAGCGGCTCACCGCACGTCGTGCGCAGCAGCACCTGCAGCGCCATCGCGCCCGCGCGGCGGCTGCCCGGCCGGCTGTTGATGTCCGCGAACGACCGCTGCGCTTCCACCGCCGACCTGAACGCCAGCCGCGGATGAATCTGCAGCGCTTCCTGGAGCCACATGCGCAGCGCGGACGCGGAGCCCGGCGCGCCGGGGACCGACGAGGACTCCGTGGCGGTCACCACGAGGTCCGAGACGCCGCGCGGATACTCGTGCGCGCGCATCGGGCGCTGCAGGATGATCGACAGGATGAGCGCGCCCATCTGGGTGACGTCCGCCTGCTGATCGAATCGTGCGAGGCTCGCCGCGGGCGGCATCGCGAGGCCGAATTCCTTCCAGAGTACTTCGCGATTGCGCTGCAGCACCTCGAGACCCGCGCCAAAGATGCAGTCGGTGAGCATGACGCGGCCGTCGTTGGTGAGCAGCACGTGCGCCGTGTTGATCGCCCCATGCGCGAGGCCGCCGGGCCACGCGTGCAGCGACGCCACCGCGTTGACGACGAGCGAGGCGAGCTCGAGCATCGCCGATTCGGGGACGACTTCGCCTGTCGATTCGAGGTGCGCGAGGAGATCCGAGAGGCGGACGCCGCCTGACGGGATCTCGCTGACGGCCTGCAGGACGGAGCCGACGCGATCGACGCGGCGGACCGGCGCAAACGAGCGGATGTCGAGGTCGGCGTAGCGCGACGCGCGGCCGCAAATCGCCTGCTCGAAGACCGGTTGGGACGCCAGGGCCGGCGCCAGTTCGAGGATTTCGGTGGTGGTCCGGCCGTCGGTCTCTATCCTGCGAACACCCAGCCCGTCGTCCAGCGAATAGGGTTCCCCCGGTGCGGCTCGTCTGACCACGGCCGTGCGGATTGCAACCGGCGCACCGAGGCGCAGTGGGCGAAATCGCCCGCGAATTTGCCAGTCTTCGTGTGCGGTTTCGGGCCCGGCTTACAGATTGGTCACACCTGTTACACTTCGAGCCGGTGCCCATGGTTCTCCTTCTCGGCATCGCCGCGGCGACGGTCGCAGCGGTGCTGGCCTACTGGCTGGCCAGGGCATCGGGGCAGCGTCAGCTCGCCGAACAGCGCGCGGCGCTGGCCGCGGACCTGGCCGCGGCCCGGCGCGACAACGAGTGGCTGACGGGGCAGGTCGAGCGCGAACGGCAGGCGCTCGGCTCGATGCGCGAAGCATTCCAGTCGCTCGCTGCCGATGCGATCGCCAGCAACCGCGGCGCCTTTCTCGACGCCCTCGAATCACGTCACCACGCGTTCAACCAGCTCGTGCAGCCGATTGCCGAGACGCTGCAGAAGGTCGACGTCAAGCTCGCCGACGCCGAACGCGAGCGGCTCGAGGCGTACGCGCGGCTGACCGAGAAAGTCAGCGCGCTCGGCTCGACGGCCGACACGCTCTCGCGCGCGCTGCGCACGCCGGCGGTCCGCGGCCGGTGGGGCGAGATGCAGCTGCGTCGGGTCGTCGAGATCGCGGGGATGCTGCGCCGCTGCGACTTCGACGAGCAGCCCGCGCTGGCCGGCGACAATGGTCGCCTCAGGCCCGACCTGGTGGTGCACCTCCCCGGCGGCACGCAGGTCGTCGTCGACGCGAAGACGCCGCTCGAGGCGTTTCTCGACGCGCAGGAGGCAGCCGACGAGGAGGGGCGCACCATCAAGCTGCAGGCGCACGCGCGCCAGGTGCGCGACCACATGGACAGGCTCGGCAGCAAGGCGTACTGGGAAGCGCTCGCCAGCGCGCCGGAGTTCGTCGTGTTGTTCCTGCCGGGTGAAACGCTGTTCAGCGCCGCGCTGCAGAACGATCTCGGGCTGATCGAACATGGGTTGAGCCAGCGCGTGCTGTTGGCCAGTCCGATCACGCTGATCGCCCTGCTCACCACCGTCGCCCATTCCTGGCGGCAGGAGGCGCTCACCGAGAATTTCCGCGAGGTCGCCGCTCTCGGCCGCGACCTGTACGACCGCCTGGCCACCTTCGCCGGGCACTTGAACGAGGTGCGAAAGCGGCTCGACGGCGCGGTCCAGTCCTACAACCAGGCGGCCGGCTCGTTCGAAGGGCGCGTGCTGGTGACGGCGCGGCGCCTGAAGGACCTCAAGGTGACGACCGCCGAGGAGCTGCCGCCGGCGGAGTCGATCGACACGGTTCCGCGCGTTCTCAAGCAAATGGGGCTGATGGGACTGCCCGACGGCGCGACGACCGAAGACGTCGAGCCCGTGTAACGAGCGGGCAGCGGGCTGCTGGCAGCAGGCAGTAAAAGCTCAAAACATATAATCGTCTGATGGAGTTTGACGCCGGGACATCGGCGCCGGCGGCGCCCCTCGATTTCGTGCGCGAAATCGTGGCGGAAGACGCCCGCAGCGGACGGCACGGCGGGCGTGTGCACACCCGCTTTCCGCCCGAGCCGAACGGCTACCTCCACATCGGGCACGCGAAGGCGATCTGCCTCGACTTCGGCGTGGCCAGCGAGTTCGGCGGCCGCTGCAACCTCCGCTTCGACGACACCAACCCCACCAAGGAAGACGTCGAGTACGTCGAGTCGATCCAGGCAGACGTGCGCTGGCTCGGGTTCGAGTGGGCGGCGATGCTCTACGCCTCGGACTACTTCGAGCTGCTGTACACCTATGCGGAGCAGCTCGTTCGCGACGGCAAGGCGTACGTGGACGCGCTCAGCGCCGACGAGATCCGCGCGCACCGCGGGACGCTGACGGAGCCGGGCACCAACAGCCCGTACCGCGACCGGCCGGTGGCGGAGAACCTCGACCTGTTCCGCCGCATGCGCGCGGGCGAGTTTCCCGACGGCGCGCACGTCCTGCGCGCGAAGATCGACATGGCGTCGCCGAACATCAACATGCGCGACCCGACGCTGTACCGCATCCGCCACGCGTCGCATCACCGCACCGGCGACGCCTGGTGCATCTATCCGACCTACGACTTCGCGCACCCGCTGTCGGACGCGATCGAGGGCATCACGCACTCGCTCTGCACGCTGGAGTTCGAGGATCACCGGCCGCTCTACGAGTGGTGCGTCGACTCGCTGGCGGGCACGGCGCGCGAGTTCAGGTCGCGCCCGCAGCAGATCGAGTTCGCGCGCCTGAACCTGAACTACACGATCATGAGCAAGCGCAAGCTGCTGGCGCTCGTGCAGCAGCAGCTCGTGTCGGGGTGGGACGATCCGCGCCTGCCGACGATTGCCGGCCTCCGCCGGCGCGGCTACACGCCGGAAGCGGTGCGCGACTTCTGCGCGCGCATCGGCGTCGCCAAGAAAGAGAACGTCATCGACATCGCGCTGCTCGAGCACACCGTGCGCGAGGATCTCAACCGCCGGGCGCTGCGCGCGCTCGCGGTGCTGCGGCCGCTCAAGGTCGTCATCGAGAACTATCCGGAAGGGCGCGCGGAGGAGGTCGAGGCGGTGAACAACCCGGAGGACGCCTCCGCCGGGACCCGCCGCATCCCGTTCTCGCGCGTGCTCTACATCGAGCACGACGACTTCATGGAGACCCCGCCGAAGAAGTTCTTCAGGCTGTCTCCGGGCAGCGAGGTGCGCCTGCGCTATGCCTACATCCTGAAATGCGAGCGCGTCGTGAAGGACGCGTCAGGCGCCGTCGTCGAGCTGCGCTGCTCGTACGATCCGGAGTCGCTCACCGGCGCGACCGCGTCACGGCGCGTGAAGGGGACGGTCCACTGGGTCTCGGCCGACCATGCTGTCGATGCCGACGTGCGGCTCTACGACCGGCTGTTCGTCTCGGAGGATCCGGGAGAGGGCGGCCGCGATCTCATCGAGGAGCTGAACCCGACTTCGCTGGAGACGATCGCGGGCGCCAAGATCGAACCGGCGCTCGCGGCAGCGCCCGCCGGTACCCGCTACCAGTTCGAGCGGCAGGGGTACTTCTGCGTCGATCCGGATTCACGGCCCGGCCGACCGGTCTTCAACCGGACCGTCACGCTGAAGGATTCCTGGGCGAAGATCCAGAAGCGGACATAGAAAGGCGGACCTGACGGTCCGCCGCTACGTTCGGTTGTGGCGGGCACACCACTCGGCCAGCTGCTTGCCGGCCTCCATCGCCACCGGCTCCGTCGACATCCGATCCGATGGCCACGGCAGCCGCCACGTCCAGTTTCCGTCGTTCACCGTCGCCGGCTGGTTGATGCGATCGCGCCAGCCGAAGATGTCGCCGATCGGCAGGATGAGCGTGTCGGAGCCGGACGCGAACAGCGTTTCGAGCAGCGCTTCGTGCACGGCGTGCGGCAGCGTCGGCGCGTCGACCGACGCAAGATCGTCGTCGGTGAGCAACGCGCGCACCGACGGAATCGCCAGCACCGCCTCGCGCTCCTCCCGCGGGATGTCTTCCCACCAGATTTCCATCGGCTCGGTGTCGTGCGTGCCCGACGTGGCCACCGACACGCCCGGGTATTCGACCGGATCCCGGAACGGCTGGCCCTCGGCGTGCCAGTGACGCTCCCAGCGGAACACCTTGTAGCCGGCGATCGACAGCCGCGCGAGCGCCGCGCGCACGAAGTCGGGGACGACGCCGAGATCCTCGGCGATGATTTCCGACCCCGGCTCCCGGAAGACGCTCAGCACGCGCTCGCCGAGCGCCAGCTGCGCGTCCTGCTCCTCCGGAATGAATTGCGCGGGGCTGCCGTCGTGCGGCCGGAAGTAGGTGCGGAAGAAGCCGACGAGATGGTCGACGCGGTAGCCGTCGAAGAGGTCCGCGTTGCGGTGCGCGCGGTCGCGGAGCCAGTCGAAGTCGCGCTCCGCGAGCACGTCCCACCGGTAGACCGGAAGTCCCCAGTCCTGGCCCGTCTCGCTGAACGCGTCGGGCGGCACGCCCACCGACGCGTCCATCCGGAATTCGTCCTGGCGCGCCCAGACGTCCGCGCTGTCGCCGCTCACCATGAACGGCAGGTCGCCGAAGAGGGCGACGTCGCCGGCGCGTTGCCGCGCCGCGCTCCACTGGTCGCCGGCGAGCCACTGCAGGTACTGGCGGAACAGGATTTCGTCCGCCAGCTCCGTCCGCGCCTGCTCGATCGCGTCCGCGCGCCGGCACCGCAGCGGCTCGGGCCACTCGAACCAGGCGTGCTCGCCGTGCTGCGCGTGCAGCGCGCGGAACAGCGCGTAGTCGTCGAGCCACCACCCTTCTGCCGCGACGTAGGCGCGAAACGCGTCGCACCGCCGTGTGCCGCCCGCGAGGTCGACGTCCCGGAACCGGGCGAAGCACCGCCGCAGCGCGATGTCCTTCAACGCCCGGACCTCGCCGTACTGAATGCGCGCGGCGATACGCACGGCGTCGAGGCGCGCGCGCAGCGCGGGCTCGAGCGCCTCCTCGCCGCCGATCTCCACGAAATCTTCGACGCGATCGAGCGTGATGAACTGCGGGTCGATCGCCATCGCGCTCAGCGCCGAGTAGGGCGACGTCTCGCCCGGCGGCATTTCGTTGATCGGCAGCAGCTGCAGGATGTGGATGCCCGCGGCGTCGAGCCAGCGGACGATCGCTTCGATATCGCCGATCTCGCCGATGCCCCAGCTGCGCGACGAGGGGATGGAAAAGAGCGGGACCAGCGCCCCGGCGCGGCGCGAGCGTCCCGCCTTCGCGCGATGCGCTTCGGCGTTCAGGGGTCGCGGAGGCGTCATACGGCGGACTCAGCCCGGGTGCAATCGTGGTGCCGCGGCAGGCGCATCATTGCCGTCACGAAACCGCGAACCGCAGCAGCCGCGCGACCGCATCGGAAAAAACTTCGGGCGGCGGCAGCAGGCTCACGACGACGAACGCCTCCCGCGGAAAGTCGAAGAAATACCCGGGATGAACGAGGACGCCTTCGCGATCGAGGAGCTCGAGGATGAGCTGCTCTTCGCTCCGCGTGGCTGGCACGCGAACGACCGCCGACCAGCCGCCTTCCGCCTTCAGCGCCTCGCATGCCGGAAAAGACGTCGCGACCGCTCGGAGAGCCGCAAGATTCGTACGCGTGCGTTGGTGAATCTGCGCGCGGATCGCCGCCCCACGTTCGAGCAGATCACCGGCCGCCACCTGTACCGGCGTGCCGACCGACAGAAAGCTGTCCGCAATCAACTCGAGGCCGGCGAGCGCCGCCGTGCGGGCGGCCTGCGGCCCGCCGATGACGATCCAGCCAAGCTTCACCTGCGGCAGGCCCGCGGTCTTCGACAGCCCGCCGAGCGTGAAGCACGGCACGTCGGCCCGCGCCGCGATGTCGGTGACGGGCGCGTCCGCGTCGAGCGGATAGTCGGCGAAGACTTCGTCGGCGACGAGCGCCCAGCCATGATCGCGGCAGCTCGCGAACAGCCGTTCGAGCTCGCGCGCGCCGACGAACGAGCCGGTGGGGTTGTTCGGCGAGACGATGACAATCGCTCGCGTCCGCGCGGGCGCCGCAGCCATCGTCTCGAAGTCGATCTCCCATCGGCCGTGGTACTCGAGGTGAAACGGCACCGTGCAGATGCCTTCGAGACGGGTCAGGTGCTCGAACAACGGGTAGCTCGGACGCGGCACCAGCACCGTGTCGCCTGGGTCGCACAGCAGCTTGAACAGCCACGCATAGGCTTCGCTCGTGCTCGCCGTCAGCACCACGGAGGCGGGATCGATCGTGACCCCGCGGCGGGCGTGGTCGCGCGCAACCGCCTCGCGCGCGGCGACGCTGCCGAAGGGCTGCGGCTCGTAGCGAAGCGCCCGGACTGAGGAAAGCTCCGCGAGCAGATCGGTGGGATAGCTGAACCCGGCGCGCGTCGGGTTCGATTCGGTGAGATCCACGACCGGCCGTCCCTCCTCGCGCCGCGTCGCCAGCGCACGGGTCAGCGCGTTGAGGTCAGCGTGCGGCGGCAGGCGTCGCGACAGCATCGGTGGAGCGCGCGAACGCGGAATACTCGAGCATCTGCGCCTCCAGGTCGCACGGATAGGTGACCTCGACATCGACGATCTCGCCGTCGCGGTACTTCGGCGTCAACCGGGGCATGACGATGGCGCTGTAGGAGGGGAGGTGCAGCGCGTCGACGCGCGCGACGACCTCGTCCCTGAGCGCCGGGTCGAAGTGGATGCCGTAGGTGTCGAACATCGCGCGCGCGGCCTGGTAGTCGCCTTCACTCTTGATGCGCTGCACCTCGGCGAGCAGGCGCCCGATCCCTTCGCGGAACGCCGCGGCGTCGACCATGACGTAGTACGTCTTGCCGTCGCGCCGGCGGACGTCGATCGCCCGCGTGTGGGCGATGAGCCACGCGACGATCAGCTGCCGGTTCCGCATGTGGTCTTCCTCGATCGTCGTCCCCTGGCGGATGCGCCGGAGCTGCACTAACGCGTTCCGCGCGTAATACTCGTACGCCGTCTGGATGATCTCCGGGTGGTCGGCGGCGCTCAGGATGCCGAGCTCGACGATTTTCGGGTCCGCCAGGAAGTAGAGCGCGATGAGGTCCGCGCGCGATTCTTCGACGGCCGAGTACTGCTCCTTCAGCAGGAGATGTGGCGAGGCGACGCCGTCGGCCATCCTCCCCGAGCCGTGGCCGATCACCTCGTGAATCTCCGTCGCCAGCTCCTGCGAGAACGCGCCCCACTTCTTGGCACGAGCCGCCTCTTCCGCCGTCCACGCGAACTCGGTCCGCATCCCTTCGGGAGTCGACTCTTCGTACGCCTCGTTGACGTTGAAGAGCGAGACCGACTTGCTCCCGTACTGCTCGCGGATGGCCTGGTCGTTCGGCAGGTTGATGCCGACCGGCGTCAAGGGACCCGAGTCGCCGGTCTCGACGACGACCTCGATGGCCTTCGCGGTGATGCCGAGCACGCTGGCCTTGCGGTAGCGCGGATCGAACGGCATGTGATCCTCGAACCACTGCGCGTGCTCGGCCAGCTTCTGGATCTTCCGCGTCTTGTCCTCGTTGACGATGTAGACGAGCGCTTCCCAGGAGCCCTTCACGCCGCGCGGATCCATGTAGACCTCGACGAAGCCGTTGATCGTGTCGACACGCGATTCCTGGTCGCTCACCCACGCGATGTCGTAGGCGATGCGATCGGTCTCCTCGCCGCTGCGGTAGAAGTTGATCAGCGCGCGCAGCGACGCCGCGAGCGCGGGCGGCGCGTAGGCGACGGCGCGCTCGAGGTGCCCGGCGATGGCGCGAATCTCGCGGTCGTAGCGGCCGCCGACGCGGTAGACCTCCTCGACGATGGCGCCGTCGCGCTTCACCAGCCGGGAGTTCAGCCCGTAGCGCTCGTCGAAGCCGGCGACGTCCGACATCCGCACGCCGACGTACAGGTTGTTGCTGCTCGCCTCGAGGATGTCGCGCCCGCCGCCGGGCGTCTTGTTCGTGACCACCGCGTCGAAGGCCGGATCGAACAGCATCGGCGCCAGCCGGTCGAGCAGCGCCTCGGGCTTGGCCGCCAACGCCGCGCCCGACCGGGCCGCGGCCTGCATCGCGGCGGCGAGCTGCTCGCGCGTCAGGTTGAGCACGAACTTGCGCGCGGTGAGGTTGTTGAACGGACCGGTGTTGATCCAGAACAGCTTGGTGTAGCGGCGAATCTCCGCGAGCACCGCCGGCTCCACCTGTGCGCTGTGCCGCAGGATTGCCTCGAGCAGGTCGCGAATCTCGAGGTTCAGCGCGTGGCGCTGGTCGTAGAAGATGTCGCGTCCGGCGAGCGCGGCGAGGTAGAGGTGCCAGACGAGAATCTTGTCGCGCAGCGGCAGAGCCGAGAAACCGTCCGCGTAGATCTGGATCACCGCCGCGTCATCGATGCGCTCGAGGAGATACTGCCGGGTGTAGGTCACTCCCAATACAATACTTCGCGATGTCCCTCGCGGTTGCGCTGAACTCCCAGGGCACGGTGATCGCGGCGGAGCTGCGGCCGCCCCGGGCCGAGCTGGGATCGCGCGAGGGGATGGATGCCTGGATAGACATGTACCACGCGATCCGCAGCCTCGCCCGGCGCGATGTACGTGTCTTCCTCACCGACAGCGCGGTGGGAACGCAGGAGGAGAACAACCTCCGGCACCTGGTGACAAATCTCGGACGCGACGTCGCGCGCGACCATGTCATCCCGTTTCTGACATCAAAACACTCGCTCGAGTTCTGCCTCTCGTACGCGGAGCAGGCCTGGCAGCACGGCTTCCCCTCGCTCGTCGTCCTCGGCGGCGACAAGAGCGTCGGGCGCGCGCGCTGCGTGGAGCACGCGTGGGAGCTGCGCGCACGCATCCGCGCGCGCGAGCCGCGGCTGAGCATGGGCGGCTGGGCCAATCCCTACGGCGACCCGGCACGGCAGGTCGAGTACATGGCCGACGAGTCCTTCAACGCGGAGTACTACCTCACGCAGATCGTCAGCCACCTGAACGTCGCCCCGGTGGAGCGCTTCGTCAACGAGACCGTGCGCCGCGGCATCGCCAAGCCGGGCATGTTCGGCGTCTTCTACTATCGAAGCGCCAACGCGAAAACGCTCGCCGCGCTGAGCCAGTTCCTGCCCGTGCCGGTGGAAGGCCTGTCGCGCGAGTTCGCCGCCGGCGCGACGGCAATCGACGTCTGCGCGCGGACGCTGCGCGCGATGATGGACGTGGGCGCCCGTCACTTCTACATCAGTAACCTGCCGCTCGACACCGCCGCCTCCACGCTGGCCGAAATCCTCGATCGGATCGGGGTCAGCTGGCAGCAGGCCGCCGGCGGCCGGTAGTAATCGTCTCTCTCTCTCAGCTCCGGCTCCCCGCTACGCTTCTTGCACCCGCGCCCGTGCATGAAAAGCACAGCTTCGATCAAGTCGCACCCGATCCACCCGATGCTGATCCCGTTTCCCTTTGCATTCCTCACGGGCGGATGGGGGTTCGGTGTCGCCGGAGCCGTCTCGGGCAACGAAGACTTGAAAACAGTTTCCAGATATCTGGTCCCGGCGGGTCTCGTGGCAGGGCTCGTCGCGGCGGTACCTGGGATCGTCGATTACCTCGTCAGCGTGCCGCCGCAGAGCTCCGCCAAGGAACGCGCGACGAAACATGCGCTCATCAACGTCGCCTCGCTCGCGCTCCTGGCGGCTGGCTGGCTCGCCGGCCGGAAGCGCGACAACACGGCGGCGCTCGCCGTACAGGGCGCCGGCGCCGCATCGCTGTGCGTGGGAAGCTGGATGGGCGGCACGCTCGCGTACCGCAATCAGATTGGCGTCGATCACCGCTACGCCAACGCCGGCAAGTGGCAGGAGGAGCGTGTCGGCCCCGATGATGATGCAAAGGGGCTCGAGGAAACCGCGCACGGTCTCTCCGTCAACCAGATGAAGCTGGTTCACCTGGGCGCCAGACGAGTCGCGGTCGGACGCACGGGCAAGGGATACGTCGCGTTCCAGGATCGCTGCACGCACAGGGGCGGCCCGCTGTCGGACGGGACGCTGATGTGCGGCACCGTGCAGTGCCCGTGGCACGGGTCTCAATTCGACGTCCACACCGGCGAGGTGAAGGCCGGACCGGCGGAGAAAGACATCGAGACCTACGACGTGCAAACGGCGCGCAAGAAAGTCGGGGCGTGATCCAGCTCCTTACTTGACATGCCGCCCTCCGTCGACGCGAACGGTTTCGCCGGTGATGAAGTCGCTTTCGACGAGCGCGAGCACCGCCTTGGCGACCTCCATCTCGCCACCCCACCGGCCGAGAGGTGTCGCGCGTTCGACAGCGGCGGAATCGGCCGCGGACGTGCCAGGCGGCGCGACGATCGGACCCGGCGCCACCGCATTGACGAGGATCTGGTCCGCAGCCAGTTCGAGGGCGAGGGCCTCGGTCAGGGCGATGATGCCCGCCTTCGCCACGTAATACGGCAGGTAGCCCGCGTAGCGGGGCCGTCCGCTTCGCGCCACCCAATCCGAAAAGTTGATGATGCGGCCTCCGCGGGCGCGCCGCATGTGCGGAACGGCGGCGTGCGAACAGAGCCAGGCGGCTCGCAGATCGATCGCCATCTGTTCGTCCCAGTCCTGCACGGTCAGGTCGTCGAGCGCTTTCGCGCGGTAAATCGACGCCATGTTCACGAGCACGTCGAGGCGGCCGAATTCGGCCACCGTCTCCTCGACGGCCCGCTGGCAGGCGTCCGGCTGCTGCAGGTCGGCCTGGACGACAACGGCGCGGCGCTTCAGCGCGCTGACCGCCGTCGCCGTCTCCTCGGCTTCCGCGCGCGACGCGCGGTAGACGATCGCGGCGTGCGCTCCCCTGCGTGCGAGCTCGGTCGCGACCACGGCGCCGATGCGCCGGCCGCCGGTAATCAACGCGACTTTGTCGGTGAGGTCCACGGCGCCAGTCTAGCGGAAGGCCGGTCGGGCCCTCGGCGGTTCTCGATTGCCAGCCGCGAAAACCTTTTCGACTGGCGTACGGCCGCGACTCCTCCGTGCGCTACCATGCAGTCATGGCGCGCACGGGCCTGCTTCTCGCCGCTCTGCTCGCGTTCGGCGCCGCCGTCTCCGCGTTCGAGCAGGCGCTCGACCCCGGCAGCCTCGCCCAGGCCATCGAGCTCGGCCAAAGCCGCATCGACGACATGCGATCGCGCTTTCACGCGCCCTACCGCACCGCCGTCACGCAACCGCCCGTCGATTACATCGACGTCGTCACGCCGTTCAGGCGGATCGCGCTCGACGCGGAAGCGCAAGCGCGCGCCGGCGGGCGCCTCTACGGCCAGCGCGAAGCGCTCGCCGCGCTCGGCGACAACCCCGCGCGCGTCGACGTCGTCGTCGATCTGACGTTTCATCCGTTGAACAACTACATCGGCGTGCCGGAGTTCACCGTGACGCTCCTCGCGCCGGGAGGCGCGCGCATCGAGCCGTCGGCCATCAGCCGCGCGCCGCGGTTCGGGCCGCGGCTCTCGACGTCGCTTCCCTATCCGTACCTCACCGGCGGGGCCGGGCCGCAGAACGGCACGTCGCTCGCGGGAGGGCTCGTGGTGGCGGGGTTCGACGGCAGGGCGCTCGATCCGAACGGAACCTACGTCGTGCTGATACGGGAAGGCGCGAAGGACGTGACGAGAGCGACGGTGAATTTCGAGCGGCTTCGATAAGGCGGGCCGCGCAGGACCCGCCGCACGAGATAGAGACAGGCAGGGCAGGCCGGGGCTTTTCAGACCCGGCGGCCCGAGCGCGTTTACGAAAGAACGCGGATGACCACGCGACGGTTCATGGCGCGACCGTCCTTCGTGTTGTTCGGTGCGACCGGCTTGTCCTCGCCGTAGCTGACCACGTTGATCTTGTGGAGCGGGATCTGGTGCTGCGCGTAGAGGTACTTCTTCACGGCTTCCGCGCGCTCCATACCCAGCTGGTAGTTCAACTCCTTGCCGCCGACGTTGTCGGTGTGGCCTTCGACCTCGATATAGATGTCCTTGCCCGCTTCGCCTTTCAGCTGCCCGACCATCTGGTCGATGCGCGACTTGGCTTCATCGGGCAGGTCGGTCTTGCCGAACCGGAAGTTGCCCTGGTCTTCGCTCAGGGTCACCTCGTAGACGAGCTTGCGGCCCGCGATGAGGTCCTGACTGACGCGATCGACCTTGGTGTCGACCTGGCGCGCGGCCTGCTGCGCGGCAGAGGCCGCGTTCTGCGCCTGGTTCGCGCTGTTCTGCGCCGCTTCAGCCGACTTGCCAGCCGCTTCGGCCTTCTGATCGACCTGGCCGATACGCGCCTCGTCCTGCTGGATCCGGCCCTGCGTCTGCTCGAGGGTGCCACTCAGCGTGTCGACCTTCGAGTTGACGCCTCCAACTTCCGTGCGGACGTACTTTTTGGTGGCGCACGCGGGGGTCATGGCCACTGCGAGCGACAGCAACGATGCTGCAATGAGAGTCTTACTCATGTTTGACTTTCCTCCCTAACGGACCAACGAACGCGCAGCGGCCATGTACCCGCCCCGCGCGTGTACAACAAGGTCTTTCTTCCGAAGTACGCGAATCTCGAGCGGGTGCCAACCAGGTACTTCCCCCGGCTCGAAAGTGATGAGGTACTGGTACCGCAGCTCACCGAACAGGTCGTCGACGGCCGCGACCGTGTGCTGCGGCATGCTGGAGATCCGCATGTCTCCTCCCGTCCAGCGCGCGAGGTCGGCCAGTGTCACGACTTTCGCGTTCTCGCCGGCGGCCTCGACCACCGACTGTTCGCCGCCCGGGTGATCGAGCGGGTTGACGACGGCAAGGAGATAGACGGGCACGTCGATAGAGCTGGCGAGGCCCGACACCTCTGGCGCTTTCATCTTGCTCGCCGTGTCCACGCCATCGGTGATGACGAGCACGGCGCGATGGCGGTTCTCGCGCTCGGCCGCCGACTTCGCGGTCGCGGCAATCGCGTCGAAGAGCGACGTCTGTCCCCAGGGCCGGCCCGCCAGGGTCAGCGATCGGATGCGATTGAGGTCGCTGGTGAACGGCACCACTTCCTGCAGCTTCGAGTCGAAGGTGTAGAGCGCGGCCTCGTCGCCGCTCGACTGCAGGTGCGAGAGGACGACGCGCACGGCATCGCGGGCGCGATCCATGTTGCCGCCAACGCCCATGCTGCCGCTGATGTCGAGCAGGATCGCGAGGCTCACCGGCGACTCGCCGAAATAGAAATCCTGGATGGGACGCGTGTAGCCCGAATCCACGACGAGGAAATCGGACTTGGTCAGGTTGCGTACCACGCGGCCCTTGGCGTCGCGCACGGCGGCGGTCACCGTGACGACCTCGACGCCGGACTTGAACGTCGCGGCGGGCTCCTGTGAAACCGGGGCCGCAGATGACCCCTGCGCGAACAGGTCCAGCTGCCCGAACGCCACAACGGTCGTGATGAGAAGAGTTGCTGCCGGGAGGCGCGTCACGCGCCGTTATTAATCAATGCGCTTGCCAGCGTGCGATCGAGGAAATTCCAAACAATTCGACGAAATCGCTGGGCTTGTCTACGATAGCGACAGCACGAGGTGTAATTGTTACATGACTTACTGCTGAGTCCGTGTAACAGCGTAAGATGAGGACGAATGCCGATTTCGCGGGCCGCCAGGCCCATTCCGGTTGCATCCCGAGTCAACCGCTTCTCCTACGCCATTCGGAATATCGTCGCCGAGGCGCAGGCCGTCGAGGCGAGGGGTACGCGCGTCCGCTACCTCAATATCGGCGACCCGGTCGCCTTCGGGTTTCAGACGCCGGCGCACCTCATCGAGGCCGCCTCGCGCGCGATGCGCGACGGACACAACGGGTACCTTCCGTCGGCGGGCATCATGCCGGCACGCGAAGCGGTCGCCGCGGACTATACGGCGAAGGGCGTTCCGACCACGGCCGATCGCGTGCTCATCACCACCGGCACGTCGGAAGCGATCGACATCGTGCTCAACGCGCTCGTCGACGAAGGCGACGAAGTGCTGGTGCCGCTGCCGACCTATCCGCTGTACACGGCGGTGATTGCGCGGATTGGCGCGAAAGCACGCTACTACCGGACCGATCCGCACCGCGACTGGCAGCCCGACGTCGATCATCTCCGCAGCCTCATCTCGCCGCACACGCGCGTGCTCGTCACGATCGATCCGAACAACCCGACCGGCGCGGTATATCCACCCGCCGTCCGCCGCGCACTGCTCGAGGTTGCCGACGAACACGGCCTGACGATTCTCGCGGACGAAGTGTACGGCGAGCTCGGCTTCGACGGCGCCGTGCCGCTGCTCGGCACGCTCGACCGGGACGCGGCGGTGGTGTCGCTCTCGAGCCTGTCGAAGGCGTACCTGGCGCCAGGGTGGCGCGCCGGCTGGCTCGTCGTCGGCGCGACGCCGCGGCTGGACGAGGCGCTCGCCGCCATGAAGAAGCTGGCCGACGGCCGCCTCTGCAGCCCAGGCCCGATGCAGTACGCGGTGGTCTCGGCACTGACCGGCGACCGGTCGCACCAGGTCAGCTTCCGCCACGCGCTCGCGGAGCGGGCACGGCTGACGACGGACGCGCTGAACGCCATCCCGGGCATCCGGTGCGTGGCGCCGCGCGCGGCGTTCTACGCGATGCCGATGGTGTCGCTGCCGCCGGGGCGCACCGACGAAGACTACGTGCTCGCGCTGCTGCGCGAGACCGGCATCCTCTGCGTCTACGGCTCCGGCTTCGGCATGCCGCCCGAGGCCGGCTCGTTCCGCATCGTCTATCTTGCGGAACCGAGCGAGCTCCGATCGGTCTACGCGGATATCGGCGCCTTCACGCGCCGCTACCTGCAGCAGACGTGACCGCTTCGCCGGACTCTCCGCGCGCGTTAATCCGCTACACGCTGGTCGGCCTCGCGCTGACGGTCTTCGTCGCGTGGGCGCTCTGGGAGGTGCGCGACGCGCTGATGCTCCTCTACATCAGCGCGCTCGTCGCCATCGGCCTGTCGCCGGTCGTCAACGCCATCGAGCGCAAGCGCCTCATGCGGCAGCGCGTGCCGCGCTGGGCGGCGATTCTCGTCATCTATGTCGGCATCATCGGCGTCATCGTCACGGTCGCGATGCTGATCATCCCGCCGCTCGTGACGCAGGCGCGCGACCTCGCGATGGAGCTGCCGCGGCTGCTGCACCAGGGGCAGCAGTGGCTCATCACCCACGGCCTGCTCTCGCACGAGATCACGGCGCAGGAGGCGGTGCAGCAGACGACCGGCTCGAGGGCGCAGGACACGGCCGGGCTCGTGATCGGCGCGGTGGGAGGCTTTGTCGGCGGCATCTTCGGCTTCATCACGATGCTCGTGCTCGCCTTCTACCTGCTCAACGACAGCAGCGGGCTGGTGACGGTCTTCGTGCGGTTGTTTCCGCGCGAGAAGCGCGCGCAGGTCCAGGACGCATGCCGCCGCGTCACCAACAAGGTCAGCGCATGGCTCGCCGGCCAGCTGCTGCTGGGCGGCATCATCGGCGGCACCGCGGCGCTCGGCCTGTTCCTGATGGGCGTGCCGTTCTTCTACGTGCTGGCGCTCATCGCCGGCCTCGGTGAGATGATCCCGATCGTGGGGCCGATCCTGTCGGCGGTCCCGGCGATTGCCGTCGCGCTGTCGGTGAAGCCGACGCTGGCGCTTGGCGTCATCGCGTTCTTCTTCGCGCAGCAGCAGCTCGAAAACCATCTGCTGGTGCCGAACATCATGCAGCGCCAGGTCGGCATCAGCCCGGTGGTCGTGATCAGCGCGCTGCTGATTGGCGGCTCGCTGCTCGGCGTGATCGGCGCGATCCTCGCGGTGCCGACCGCCGCCATCCTGCAGGTGGTGTTCGAAGAGCTGATGAACGACACGTCGGAGGAATGATCTTTCGACTCCGCTCGGCGCACGCGCGCGCGTGGTACGCGGCAGCGGCGTACACCGTCATCGCCCTCGGCATGACGTGGCCGCTCGCGAAAGGGCTCGCGCGCGACGTCGCCTGGGACCTGGGCGACCCGGTCCTCAACATCTGGATCCTGTCGTGGGACTGCGAGCAGCTGCGCGGCATCCTCGCGGGCTACTCCTCGCATCTCCGCCATTTCTTCGATGCCAACATCTTCCACCCGGCGCCGCTGACGCTCGCCTACTCGGAGCATCTCGTGCCGCAGGCGGTGCAGATCTTCCCGGTCTACGCGCTGACGGGCAATCCGATCCTCTGCTACAACCTGCTGTTCCTCTCGACGTTCGTGCTGTCGGGCCTCGGCATGTTCCTGTTCGCCCGCGAGCTGACCGGCAGCACCGTCGCCGCGTTCGTCGGCGGGCTGCTGTTCGCGTTCGCACCCTACCGCGTCCCGCAGGCGTCGCACCTGCAGGTGCTGTCCTCGCAGTGGATGCCGTTCGCGTTGTACGGGTTCCGCCGCTACTTCGAGGGCGGACGCACGCGTGCGCTCGCCGGCGCCACCGCGGCGATCGTCCTGCAGGCGTTGTCGTGCGGCTACTACCTCCTCTACTTTTCCCCGTTTGCCGCGCTCTACGCGGCGTGGGAGATGTGGCGGACAGGCCGGCTGCGGGATCGGCGCACGTGGCTGTCGTTGACGGCCGCCGCGGCGACCGCGGCGCTCGTCCTTGCCCCGTTCGTGCTGCCGTACGTGCGCGTCAGCCAGGGCCTGGAGCTGTCGCGAACGCTCGGCGAGACGACCCGGTTGTCGGCCGACGTGTATTCCTACGCCACGGCGTCGGTCGCCGAACGCTTCTGGGGATCGCGCCTCTCCGATGTCTTTCAGAAACCGGAGGGCGAATTGTTCCCGGGTGCCGTTCCGCTCCTGCTCGCATCGATCGGCCTGCTCTGGAGCGGGCGCGCCCGCGTCGAGCGAGAGCCTGCGAGCTGGCGAACGCGCGCCGCGTGGCTGCTGTGGGCCGCCGCGGCCGTGCACGTCGTCGCGCTCGCGAGCGTCATCCTCTACCGCCGGTTGACGGTGGATCTGTGGTTGTTCGACGTGCGACTCGGCAATGCGACCCAGCTGCTGCTTCGGGCGGCTCTCGGCTGCGCGCTCGCGCTTGCGCTCTCACGCACGCATCGGGCGCACGCGGCCGCCTTCATGCGGTCGCGGGGATTCTTCGTCGCCGCGTTGCTGGCGGCGATGTGGCTTTCGCTCGGCCCGTCGCCGCAGGCGTTGGGAAGGCCGTTCGACCTCGCCTCGCCGTATCGCTTCCTGTGGAATTACGTCCCCGGGTTCGATGGCCTTCGCGTCCCGGCGCGCTTCGCCATGGTGGCCACCCTCATGCTCGCCGTGCTCGGGGCGCTGGGGGCGTCCGTGCTCGCGCGTCTGCGTCATGGCGCGATCGTCCTGGCGTTCCTCGCGGCGGCGTTTCTGTTCGAGGCGGGCGCGGCCCCCTTCGTGGTCAACGGCATGACGCCTGTCCGCGGCTTCGTGACGCCGCCGGCGCGGCTCCAGCGTCCGCAGCGGGCGCCCGAGATCTACAAGGCCGTCGGCCGCCTGCCGGCGGATGCCGTGCTCGCCGATCTGCCGCTCGGTCAACCCGACTACGACCTGCGCGCGATGTACTACTCGATCGACCGCTGGCGGCCGGTCCTGAACGGCTACAGCGGCTTCTTCCCGCCGCATTACGCGCGCGCGACCGTGATGCTCGGCGAGGTTCCGCGTCATGTCGGAGACTCGGTCGCCATGCTCCGCGCACTTGGCGCCACGCACGTCATCGTCCACGAAGGGGCGTATCTCGACGCGGAGGGACGGGACACCACCGCATCTCTGCGGGCCGTCGGCGCGGTTGAAGTATTTCGTGACGGAGCCGACGTGCTGCTCGCCCTGCATTAAGCCCTGTCCGGCACGCAGTTTGACCGTGATGTGCCGCGATGGATGTCGCGGCAAACGGCTACGCCGATCCACGAGCTCTTCTTGGAACCACGGTTCCGAAAGTATGGAGCGTTGCACCCCACCGCTCGCTGTTCGGCGACGTCGTCCTGGTCGCGTTCCTCCTCGCCCAGGTCCTCGACGGCGCGTTCACCTACCTGGGTGTGTTGACATTTGGAACAGCCGCCGAGGCCAACCCCGTCATCGCCTCGCTCATGCTCCATCTCGGCCATGGGACCGCCCTGATGATGGCCAAGGTGGTCGCGGCCGTGCTCGGCATCGGCCTGCACCTTCGCGGGACGCACGGCGCGGTCGCGCTGCTCGCCGCCTTCTACGTCGCGGCGGCTGTTCTGCCGTGGGCGCTGATCCTGTTTTTCTGAAAAAATGGCGCGATGCGCGCCGACCCGCTTCGCTATCTCTCGGAGGAGCTCGACGCCCTCAAGGCGCAGGGCCTGTACCGCCGCCTGCGGGTGCTCGACGGTGAGCAGAAAGCTCACGCCACCTTCGACGAGCGCCCCGTCGTCAACCTCTCCTCGAACAACTACCTCGGTCTGACGACGCATCCGAAGCTGCGCGAGGCGGCGCTCGAGGCGACGCGCGCGCTCGGCGTGGGATCCGGATCCGTGCGGACGATCGCCGGGACGATGGCCATCCACATGGAGCTCGAACGGCGCCTGGCCGAGTTCAAGCGGACCGAAGCCACCGTCGTCTTCCAGAGCGGCTTCACGGCGAACGCGGGAACCGTGGCCTCGGTGTTGAGCAAGGACGACTTCATCATCTCCGACGAGCTCAATCACGCCAGCATCATCGACGGCGCGCGTCTGAGCCGCGCCACCATCAAGGTCTTCCCGCACCGCGACGCGAAGGCGGCGCGCGCCATCGTCGCGGCGTTGCCGCGCGAGCGCCAGCGCCTGATCATCACGGACGGTGTCTTCAGCATGGACGGCGACCTGGGCGCGCTGCCGGAGCTGTGCGACGTCGCCGACGAGTTCGGCTGCATCATGATGGTCGACGACGCGCACGCGAGCGGCGTGTTCGGCAGCAACGGCCGCGGCACCGTCGATCATTTCAAGCTGCACGGCCGGGTGGACATCCAGGTCGGCACCCTGTCGAAGGCGATCGGCGCGCTCGGCGGCTACGTCGCCGGCTCGCGCGCGCTCATCGAGTTCCTTTACCATCGCGGGCGGCCGTTCCTGTTTTCCACGTCGCATCCGCCGGCCGTGCCCGCCGCCTGCCTCGCCGCGATCGACGTGCTCGAAGGCGAGCCGCAGCTCATCGAGCGCCTCTGGGAGAACACGCGCGTCTTCAAGAGCGGTCTGCAGGCGCTCGGCTTCAACACGGGCACGAGCGAGAGTCCGATCACGCCGGTCATTGTTGGCGACGCGTCGCTGGCGATGCAGCTCTCGGATGCGCTGTTCCGGGAAGGCGTCTTCGCGCAGGGCATCGGCTTTCCCACGGTTGCACGCGACAAGGCGCGCGTGCGCACGATCGTCACGGCCACGCATACCCCCGGCGAGCTGCACTTCGCGCTCGACTGCTTCGGCAAAGTGGGGCGATCGCTGGGGGTGATTTGAGGTTTAATACGCGTGACGGCGATGCGGGACCGCTTGGCTTTCCTGTTCGTTCGATGTGCGCTCCCGCTCGCGCTGGCGCTCTGCGCGCGGCCGTCGTACGCGCAGGCTCAGCCGCAGCCGCCCGCCGCGCCGCCGGACGGCGTGGCGGTGCTGCTCAACCGGCTCGAGCAGCTGCTGGAGCAGAACAACCGCGACGACTTTCCGTCCCTCATCTCGACGCCTGACATCACCGGCGAGGAAGCCGAACAGGCGACCGACGACCTCTTTTCGTACGAAACCACTCGCGCAACGGTGCGCGAGCGTGACCGGACGCAGCTCGAAACCGCGCTGCCCGGCGACGGTTATCACGTCATCGTCGAGATCCTTACCGAGACGGCCGCGCGCGCGCGCGTGCTCACCGCGCGCTTCGACGTCCGCCGCCCGGCTGGCGGCGCCCTGGACTCGTGGCGCATCATCGCCATCACGCGGCTCACTTACGTACAGGGGCTGTACCGCCTGCGCCTCGACGCCGCGACGCAGTACGTCGCGCGCGAGTTCACCATCCGCGCGCAGGACGTCCAGTTCGTCCTCCACACCGGCTCCGTGTTCGAAGTCATCAGCGGCGAAGGGGTCACGGGCCTCGTGCTGCTCGGCCGCGGCGAAATGCAGTTCTCGCCCGGCCCGCCGACCGAGCGCGGGCAGCTGCGCATCTTCGGCGGCAACGAGACGCTGACGGCGCTGTTCAGCGCCGCCTTCGTGCGCATGCACCCGGCCGACTTCGAGACGCGCGTCGACGTCTCGGGGCTGCGGGCGATGCCGGCCGCTCCGCGGCAGGCCCGCCGCGCGCAGGACGTGTTCGCCGCCGAGTCGCCGAAGTCGTTCAACATCGACCTGCGCGACCTGAGCCGCGAGACCTGGTACATCCTTCCGCAGTCCGGCGACTTCCTCGCGGAGGTGCGCACGAACAAGTTCGGGACGCTGACGTATTCGCGCAGCGGCGGCAACGCCGAGGACGTCACGCTGTTCGACCGCTCGCGCAAGCGCGCAATCGCGCTCTACGCCTCGCCGACGACGCTCGCCTACCGAGGCGCGTCGTACAACGAAGACGAGCTGCGCAGCTACGACGTCATCGACTACAACGTGGACACGGTGGTCTCCCCCGACCGTCAGTTCATCGAGGGACGGACGCGCGTCACGCTGCGCGTCCAGGCCGACGCCGTCGCGACGCTGACCATGCGGCTCGCGGAGCCGCTCGCCGTCAGCAGCGTCGTCAGCCCCGAGTTCGGACGGCTGCTCTTCTTCCGCATCCGCAACGACGACAGCCTCATCATCAACCTGCCGGTGTCGGCGCAGCGCGGCGCGATGATGACCTTCGACATCGTCTACAGCGGGCGGCTCCCCTCGCAGGCGCTCGACCGCGAGACCGTCGCCGTGGAGGCGCAGGAGCAGGATGACGACACCGATCAGTTGATTCGTTCCGAGCCGAATTTCCTGCTCAGCAGCCGCTCCGCCTGGTACCCGCAGAACGTCGTCACCGACTACGCGCGCGCGCGCATCCGCGTCACCGTGCCGGAAGCGTACGGGTGCGTGGGAAGCGGCCAGCTCTCGCCCGGGGAAGTCTCCCTGCGGGACGCGGCGTTGACGACGGGCGGGCGGGCGTACGTCTTCAACGCGAACGAGCCGGTCCGCTATTTCGCCGTCGTCATCAGCCGCCTGATGCACGTGTCCGACGCGGTGATCCCCGCGCGCGACGCGGCGATTGGGGTGCCCGCGACGTTCGAGTCGCCCGGACATGCGGGCGCCGGCATGCGCCGCTACGACCACATCACGATCAACGTCGAGGCGAACCCGCGGCAGCTTGGGCACGGCCGCGAGATCGCGCCCGTGGCGGCCGACATCATGAAGTTCTACGGAACCGTCATGGACGACACGCCGTACGAGTCGCTGACGGTGGCGATGCTCGAGCACGACCTGCCCGGCGGCCACAGTCCCGCCTACTTCGCCATCATCAACAACGCGGCGCCGTTCTCGAAGCTGTATTGGGGCAACGATCCGTCGGCGTTTGCCGGCGTGCCCGAGTTCTTCCTCGCGCACGAGCTCGCCCACCAGTGGTGGGGACAGGCAGTCGGCTGGAAGAACTATCACGAGCAGTGGATCAGCGAAGGCTTCGCGCAGTACTTCTCGGCGCTCTACGCGCAGCGCGCGCACGGCGACCAGTCCTTCTTCGCGATGCTGCGCCAGTTCCGGCGCTGGAGCCTCTCCGAGTCGGACCAGGGACCGATCGATCTCGGCTACCGGCTCGGGCTGATCCAGGGACAGGGGCGCATCTTCCGCGCCATCATCTACAACAAGGGTGCCTCCGTCCTGCACATGCTTCGCCGCTTCATCGGCGACGAAGCGTTCTTCAACGGCCTGCGCCGCTTCTACGGCGAGCAGAAGTTCAGGAAGGCGGGGACGGATGACCTCCAGCGGGCGATGGAGAGCGCGTCGGGGCGATCGCTCCAGCGCTTCTTCGACCGCTGGATCCACGGGGCGGAGGTGCCGGTGCTGCACTATTCGTCGACCATCCGGCCCGGCGAGGTATTCGTGCAGTTCGATCAGGACCCGAAGGCGGTCTTCGACGTGCCGGTCACGGTGACGCTGCAGTACGGCGACGGCCGCGTCCAGGACGTTCTCGTCCCCGTCTCCGACGCACACGTCGAGCAGCGGATTCCGGCGTGGGGCACCGTGCGCGAGGTGCAGATCAACAGGGATTCAGCCGCGCTGGCGCGCTTCAACGAAAGCTAGGAAGGTAGATCGCGGCGACCCTCACCTGCCCATCGCCTGCAAACGGCTGCAGCACGATGGCAAACCGCTGACCGTTCAACGCATAGAACCGCGTCACGCGATCCCCGGCCGGCGTCCGATCGATTGTCGGCGGGGCCACCTCGGCATCGCGACGGAGTCGCGTCGTCACCACGTCCTCGGTGTCGCCGACGCGCAGCTCGGCGCCGTCAGCGAGCAGCAGCACCGGGACCGCCACCGAACGTGCCGGCACCGTGGACGGCGGGTCGGGAATGACCTCTTCGTGCGCGATGACGGGCATCACCGCGCTGACCGTGCGGAGGTCCCGCACGAGGACCGATCCAATTGCCAGGACCGCGACCATGCCGGCGGCGGCGACGAGCCATTCGAGCAGCGAGATCACGCCGGCGCGCTTGGCATCCATCTCGGCCTCTGCATCGGTGACTGTAGGGCGTCGTTCCATCCCAGTCAAGCTCAAGTCTTGTGGGATATGATCGCGAGGATATGGACACGGTCACGCTGACGATTGATGGTCGGCAAGTCACGGTGGAGAAAGGGAAAACGGTGTTGCAGGCGAGCATCGAAGCCGGCATCTCCGTCCCCTACTACTGCTACCACCCCGGCATCTCCGTCGACGGTTCGTGCCGCGTCTGCGTCGTCAAGATCGAGAAGATGCCGAAGCTCCAGACGTCGTGCTCGATGGCGTGCACCGACGGGATGGTGGTGAGCACGCGCGACCCGGAGGTCATCGCCGCGCGCGAGGGCGTCTTCGAGTTCCTGCTCGTCAACCACCCGCTCGACTGCCCCGTGTGCGACAAGGGCGGCGAGTGTCCGCTGCAGGATTTCTCCTACACGTTCGGCCCGGCGGAAAGCCGGATGGACTTCCCGCGGCGCGTCTTCGACGGCGAGGGCGTGAAGGCCGACGTCGACTTCGGCCCGACGCTGATGCTCAACCGCAACCGCTGCATCCTCTGCACGCGATGCGTCCGGTTCATGCGCGACATCGACGGCGACGCCCAGATCAACATCGTCGATCGCGGCTACGGCAGCGAGATCGCCACGTTCCAGGAGGAGGGGGTCCACTCGCTCCTCTCCGGCAACCTGATGGACGTCTGCCCGGTCGGCGCCATCACGACGCGCGATTACCGCTTCAAGAGCCGGCCGTGGGACAACCCCAACGTCGTCGACACGACGTTCACGCTCTGCTCGAAGGGGTGCAACACGAGCGCGTGGCTGAAGGCGAAGCCCGAATGGGCGAAGGGGTCGCGGCTGATCCGGATGACACCGCGCTTCAACCCCGAGGTCAACAGCTACTGGATGTGCGACATCGGGCGGTTCGACTACCACTGGGTCGAGGGCGAGACGAGAATCCGCAGGCCGATGCAGCGGCGCGGCGACGCGCTCGAGAACGCCGCCTGGCACGACGTCGAGCCGCGGCTGCGCGACGCGCTCCAGGCCGCCGGCTCGGCCGATGCCGCGTCCGTCCGCTTCCTCGTTTCGGCGCATGCGTCGACCGAGGAGCTCTTCGTCCTGAAACAGCTCACGGAAGGGCTGCTGGGCGCCGACGGCCTCAAGGCGGTCTCGCTTGCATGGACGCGGACGGAGAAGCCCCAGCCTCCCAACACGAAATTCAAGGTGCCGGCCACCAACGCCCCCAACGTCAACGGCGCCAGGGATCTCGGATACCGCGTCGGAGACGGCAACGACCGCGCGCCGGACCTGAAGGACCTGCGAACCGCGATCGACGCCGGGCGCGTCAAAGCGCTGTACGTGCTCGATTCGGGCCCGGACGGCTCGATGGGCGACGTTTCCTGGATCGCGGCGGCCCGCCGCGGCGGGAAGCTCCCGCTGCTCGTCGTCCAGGGGGTCGTGATGACGGAACTGGCGGCCGCGGCGGATGTCGTGCTGCCGGGGGCTGCCTATGTGGAGAAGGACGCGCTCTACACCAACGACGCGGGGCGGGTGCAGGGCGCGGCGCGGGCGATCGCGCCGCCGGGCGAGGCGCGCGAAGACTGGCAGATCCTGGTGAACCTGGCTGCGGCGCTGGGGTTGACGTTGCCGCACAAAAGCTCGGAAGATGTGCGTCGCGCCATCGCGGCGGCGATGCCCGGCACGCCCTACGCGCAGGCCGCCGCGGTGCCGTTCGCGCGGCCGATGTCGGCGCGCAGCTGGCTGCAGGCATCGAACCCGTCGGAACGATGGAAGTGGGATTTCATGTACCAGGACCTGCCGCCGGTGAAGGGGCACAACGTGCAGATGGAGGCCGCGATGCCGCACGGCGCGATCCCCCTGATGCCTGTCGGTAGCAAGTGATCGAAAACGTCACGCTGCTGGCGGCGTTCGGAGCGGGGCTGCTCTCGTTCATCTCGCCCTGCGTCCTGCCGCTGATTCCCGGCTACCTCTCCTACATCTCGGGCCTCTCGCTCGACGAAATGCGCGGGACGGGCGCCGTCGCGGTCGCATCACCGGCGCGCAGCCGCGTCATCATGTCGTCGCTCGCGTTCATCCTCGGTTTCTCGCTGGTCTTCGTCGCGCTCGGCGCGTCGGCGAGCGCGGTCGGCCAGTTCCTGATGACGCGGCTCACCATTCTCGGCCGCATCGCCGGCGCCATCATCGTCCTCTTCGGCCTGCACACCATGGGGCTGCTGCGGATCGACTGGCTCTACCAGGAGAAACGGGTGCAGACCAACCGCCGGCCGGCGGGGTTCGTCGGCGCGACGCTGGTCGGGATCGCGTTCGCGTTCGGGTGGACGCCATGCATCGGGCCGATCCTGGCCGGCATTCTCGCGATTGCGGGCGCGCAGAAATCGGTCGGTCAAGGCGTGCAGCTGCTGGCGGCGTACTCCCTCGGCCTCGCGATTCCGTTCTTTGCCGCCGCGCTGGCGATCAACGGGTTCTTCGCCGCCTTTGCGCGCATTCGCAAGCACTACCACCTGATCGAGCTGACCTCTGGCGCGCTGCTGGTGGTGATTGGCATCCTCATCTTCACCAACCGGTTCACCATCCTCGCGCGCTCGCTGCAGGATCTCGGCCTTCCGGTCTACTGATCGCCATCCGCCGCCGGCGGACTCTACCGAACGCCTGTTTTACACACACGTAACCGCGCCGACACCGATCAGAAACGTCGGCGACGTACACATGACGGACGTATGACGACGCGTCTCCTCCTGATCCTCGCAATCCTGCTCGCCCCGGCGGCCACGTCGCGGGCGCAGACCGCGCCCGCGCCAGCTCCGGCAGCCGAACCCGACTATCCCATCGTGCGCGTCGGCGTGGTGTCTTTCGTCCAGTACGACGCCGAGCTGAAGAACCGCGACTCGTTCAACGCGTTCGACCTGACACGCGGCTACATCAACATCAACGGGCAGCTCGCGCGCAACGTCCGGTTCCGCATCACGCCCGACGTGCGGCGGATCACGGACAGCAGCCTCGCCGGGACGCTGGTGCTGCGCATCAAGTACGCGTTCGTCGAGCTCGACAACCTCACGGGCGCACGGTCGTGGGTGCGATTCGGGGCGCATCAGACGCCCTGGCTCGACTTCGAGGAGAGCATCAACCGGTATCGCGTGCAGGGGACCGTCTTTGCCGAGCGCGAGAACCTCATCCCGGGATCGTCCGACTTTGGTGTCGGCCTGTTCACACCGGTCGGCAAGTACATCGACGTCCAGGCGGGCGTCTACAACGGCGAAGGCTACGCGCAGACGGATACGAACAGGTACAAGAGCGCGCAAGCGCGCGTGACGCTGCGGCCGCTTGCCGGCCGCGGCATCGCGAACGGCTTCCGCCTCTCGGGCTTCTACAACGAAGGCTGGTACGCGGCGGGCCGGCCGCGGCGGCTCGGCATCGTGATGGGCAGCTTCGAGCACACGAACCTCGTCGCGACGCTGGAAGCCGTGAAGGCGACGGAGAATCCGAGCGCGACGGCGCCGCGCGACATCGATCGCAGCGGGTCGTCGGCTTTCGTCGAGCTGCGCGAGGGGATGAGCGGCTGGGCGGCGATCGCGCGCATCGATCTCTTCGATCCCGACGAGGCGCTCGGGGACAACGCGCAGCGCCGCGTCATCGGGGGAGGCGCCTACTGGTTCGTCTGGCCGCGCAGCCGCGTCGGCCTCGTCGTCACCAACGAGCAGGTGCACTACCGCGCCGGCGCCGCGAGGCCGGAGGAGAACAGGCTCCTCGTTCAAACGCACGTGGAGTTCTGATCGTTTGCTGTTATCCTGTCGGCGATGCGGAAGCACGCCAACCGAACCATCGTGGCGATTGTGCTCATGGCCGCCGGCGTCACCGGCGGCTTTTTTGTTTTGACGGCGCATCGGCGCGCGGCGGCGATCGACGCCGCATCGGGCGACGTGGCCGCGCGCATCGAACGGATGATCACGACCGCGAGCGACATCGCCTCGGCGGAGCACGCCTATGTCGCGCCCGGGCAGCCGGCGCAACCGTGGCTGGAGCGCGGGGCGATGCTCCTCCAGCAGTTCGGCCAGGATGCCGTCGCCATTCGTCCCCTGCTGCCGCCGGGGAGCGCCGCGGCGGCACTCGATGAAGTCGACGTGGCCTTCAAGGCGATCGTGGCGCTCGACGGGAAGGTGCGCGAGAGCCTGCAGGAGGATCAGGGCCTGCTCGCTGCAGACCTGATCTTCAGTTCGGGACGCACCACGGCGGGCGGGCTGGCGGCGGCACTGCACGCGCTCGAGACATCGTCACGTCAGGCGCTCGCGGGGCAGCGTGCCTCGCTCGAGAGGCAGCAGTGGGGAACCGTCGGCGCGGTCGCGATCGTGTGGGTCGTGGGGCTGCTGGTGCTGGTGCCGCTGCGGGGATCCGGAGTCGGGGATCCCGGATTCGAGGGCTTGCGGCTGTCGAATCGCGAAGCCCGGGTGCCGCACCCCGGCCCGGCCGCGTCGGCTTCGCCGGTCTCGCGTCCGTCCGTCGACCTCGCCGAGGCGGCGGACATCTGCGGCGCGTTCGCCCGCACCATCGACACCGCCAGCTTGCGCGAGGCGCTCGCGCGCGCGGCCTCCGTGCTCGACGCGCGCGGCATCATCGTCTGGATGGGTGCCGGCGAGGAGCTGTTCCCGGCGCTCTGGCACGGCTACGACGAGCGGGTCGTCGAGCGTCTCGGTCCGATTCCGCGCAACGCGGCCAACGCGACCGCCGACGCGTGGCGAACTGCACACATGCGCACGGTCGCCTCCAATCAGATGTTCGACGGCGCGCTGGCGGCGCCCGTTTCGGGGGTCAACGGCTGCGTCGGCGTGCTGACGGCAGAAGTGCGCAACGGACGCGAGGCGGACGCCGCGACCCAGGCGGTGGCCGCGATGTTCGCGGCGCAACTGGCCGGCATCGTCCCGGCGTGGCCTGCGGCCAGCAGCGTCCCCGAGCGCGCGCATTCCACGGCCGTCACGGCCTCCCGCGGCTGACACCCGCCTTCGGTACGCCTCATACCTCCTCCGACACCTGGACCACGCCTGATCCCTGATCCCTGATCCCTGATCCACCGACCTGATATCTGCCTGCAACCCTGCCTGTTGCCCGCAGCAGCACCATCCGAAACCAGAGGTATGCTGTTTTCTCTTCTTGTGCTCGCGCTTGCGCAGAACGTCGCGCAGCCGTCGCCGACCGCCCCGCCGGATCTCCCCGCTGCCATTCAGCTGGCGCAGGAGGGCCGCAACACCGAGGCGCTCGCCGCCCTGCAGAAAATCGTGGCAGCCAATCCCGAGGATCACACGGCGCGTCTCTGGATCGCCAGCGTGCACGCCCGCATGGGTCATCCGGACGTGGCCGAGGCGGTGTACCACAGCGTGGTCCTCGAGGATCCGCGCAACGTCGACGCGTGGGTCGGTCTCGGGAACGTGATGCTGCAGCAGGATCGGGTCGTCGAGGGGCTCGACGCGCTGCGTCACGCCGAGGAGCTTTCGCCCGAGAACCCGAAGGTCGTCGCGTCGCTGGCCGACGCGTACCGGCTCGCCGGCGAGAACACGCAGTCGATCAGTTACTACCAGCGGCTGACGGTGCTGGCGCCGACGACCATGAACCGCATCACGCTGGAGAACGCCCACCGCCAGCACGAGCACCGTTTCGAGAGCCAGACGTACGGCGAGGACTACAACGGCGTCACGCCGGCCACGCGCGGCTCGGACCTCGCGCTGAACTACAGGCTGTCGGAGCCGGTGCGCCTCATCGGGCGCGCGCAGCTGCAGACCAAGGCCGATCGCCGTGAAAACCGCGGCGGTGGCGGCGTCGAGTGGCGCTTCACGCCGTGGGGCACGATGACGGGCCAGGTGCTTGTCGGCGGCGACAACCGCGTGATGCCGCAGAACGATTACCTCGGCCGCGTCGAGTACGGCTACCACCGCGCGACCTATACCGGAACGCTCCGCTACTTCGATTTCTTCGGCGCCACCGTCGTGATGTTCGCGCCGGCGGCCACCGTGTCGCTGACGCCGCGCTGGACGGTCGGAGGGCGCTACGCGTTCACCTCCACCGACACCGCGACGGTGACCGGCATCCAGGGTCACACGCTCGACCTGCGGGCCGCTCACGAGCTCCGGCCGCGCATCTGGCTCCGCGGCGGCTACGTGCGCGGCGTCGACAACTTCGACCTGTATTCCATCGATCAGATCGGTGAGTTCCGCGCGAAGACCGCCACCGTCGGCGTGCAGGTGCTGCTGCCGTCGCTGACCGCCATCGTCGCCAACTACGACTACCAGTGGCGCAACAACGCCGTAAGCCTGGTTACCGCTCCCTCCATCCCCGACCAGCGGATGTGGCGGATCAATGTGGGGCTGGTGCAGGCTTTCTGACCCTTTTCCTGGCACCTCTTCAGGTGCCGGGATTGCCGCCTCGCGTGGACACTCTACGGGCGAAATCGCCTGTTACCGGCCGATCCACGCGGCTCTATCGCGGGCATACCTTTTGAACACCCCCTGACCGGTCGCGCCGGATCACCGGGATGCGTCACTTCAGGCAGGCGCTGGCATCGCCGCATCCCGGCCGATTTTTCACGATCCGGTTGCGACCGTTTCTCTTTGAGGGGGACTGACGAAATGGCCAAGGCTCCGCGCTTCGTTCTCGCATTGCTCGGCGCGCTGCTGATTTCAGGTTGCGCCCTGCGCACCGTTCATGTCGCCGAATTGAAGGATCGGCCCACGAAGTACTACAACAAGTCCGTTACGGTGAACGGCGTGGTCACCCGCAGCTGGGGGCTGCCGCTCGTGCCGTTCCAGTTCTACAGCGTCGATGACGGGACAGGGCAGATCACGGTGATCGGCCACTCGGGCCGCGTGCCCTCCACGGGGACGCGCGTGAACGTCAAGGGACGCGTGCAGGAGCTGGCGGCGTTCGGCGGTCAGTCGCTGGGGCTGCACCTCGACGAAGAGAAGCGGAAGATCAAATACTGAAAAGATCCAAGATCCAAGCTCCAAGCTCAAAACAAGACCGCGAATTGGAGCTTGGAACTTGAACTGACGCCTACGCGGTAATTTTCACGGCGACCGCGGTCATGTCGTCGACCTGCGGCGCCGTGCCTCTGTAGATGATGACCGCGTCGAAGATCGCGTCCACGATCTCGCGCGCGGTCCCCTTCCTGTTCTGGTTCACCACGTCGCAAATCCGCTTCGCGCCGAAATCCCTGCCGTCGGCCGGCGCGGCCTCGAAGATGCCGTCGGTGCAGAAGACGAACACGTCGCCGGCGTGGAGCGGAATGGTCACCTCGTCGTAGGTGACGCCCGAGAACGAGCCGAGCGGCACGCCCGGCAGCTCGATCTGGCCGCACTCGGTCTCGGTGCACCGGACCGGGTAGGGCAATCCGGAATTCGAGATCGTCACCACGCGCCGCTTGAAGTCGAAAAACGCATAGCACAGCGTGCAGTAGTACTCCTCGAGCTGCCGGTCGTGCAGGATGGTGTTCATCGACTGCAGGACCCCGGCGACGCTGAACTTCTCGGGCGTGTAGCGGCGCCGCACCGTGCGCGAGCGCACGAGCTCGGCGGCGAAGGCGCTGTAGAGCGCCGCGGGCGCGCCCTTTCCCGACACGTCGCCGACGGCGATGACGAGGCTGTTCGGCTCGGGCGCGATGAAGTCGTGCAGGTCGCCCCCGAGCTCGTGCGCCGGCGCGAACCGTCCGGCCACGTCGGTGTTGCGCAGCCGCGTCGGCGGTTCCGACGGCAGCAGCGCCGCCTGCACGCGCTGCGCGAACCGCAATTCCTTCTCGATGCGCTCTTCGTTGCGCCGCACCTGCTCGTAGAGCCGCGCGTTTTCGATGGCGACCGCCGCCTGGCTGGCGAGCAGCGTCAGCAGCTCCTTGTTGTCCTTCGTGAAGGCGTTCAGCTCGGGGCTTTCGAGGTCGAACACGCCGATGCACCGCTCCTTGATCAGCATCGGGATGACCAGCTCGGACCGGACGTCTTCGACCAGGTTGACGTAGCGCGGGTCCTTCGACACGTCCGCGACCAGCACGGGTTCCTTGTGCAGCGCCGCCCAGCCGACCAGGCCTTCGCCGAGCTTGATGTTCTTCGCCGCGTTCTCCTCGCCATAGCGCACGGCGAGCTTCATCTCGAGCACGTTGGTCGTCTCGTTGAGCAGCAGGATGCCGAACGTCCGGTAGTCGATCACGCGCTTGGTCAGGCTCGCGATGCGCGTGAGGAGCACCTCGAGGTCGAGGATGGACGACATCTCGCGCCCGATCTCGGCGAGCGTCTCGAGCGTCTCGGTGTAGTGCCGCTCCGAGCGGAACAACCGCGCGTTCTCGATCGCGACCGCCACGTGCGCGGCGAACTGCCGCAGCAGCGCCTCGTCCTGATCCGTGAACGCGCCCGCGTGTTCGCTCAGGAGGTTGAGCGCCCCGATGACGCGACCCTTGCGCCGCATCGGCACGGCGAGCTGCGACGCCATGGTGCGCAGCGGCCCGACGAAGCGCGGCTCGTTGCCGATGTCGTTGACGAGGATGGGCCGCCCCTGCTCCACTGCGGCGCCGACCACGCCCTGCCCGACCTTCAGGCGCAGCGTACGCACGACGTCCTGCGGATACCCGACGGCGTAGGCGATGTGCAGTTCCTGCCTGCCCTCGTCGAGCAGGTAGACCGCGAACGCGCTGAATCGCGTGAGCCGCGCGATCAGCTGCGGGATCTTCTCGAGCAGGTCCGCGAGGTCGAGGACCGACGTCACCTCGCGACCGAGCTCGAACAGCGTGGAGAGCAGTTCGGTGTCGGTCGCCGGGCGAGGCGGCGGTGCCGCGGGCTGGATGAGCTCGCTCATGTCTCTTTGACGCGGATTATACTGAACGGTCCCCGATGGACCCGCTGACGTTGCCGCTCGACTACAGCGCGATCGAGCGCATCATTCCCCACCGGTACCCGTTCCTGCTTGTAGATCGCATCACCGAGCTCGAACCCGACAAGCGGATCGTCGGAATCAAGAACGTTTCGCTCAACGAGCGGTACCTGTCGCGCCAGCCCGGCATGTCGCCCGCGCTGCCGCCGACGATTCTGACCGAAGCGGTGGCACAGGTGGGGGCGATTCTCATCCTGTCGAAGCCCGAGAACCGGGAAAAGCTCATCTTCTTCATGGGCATCGACCGCGTCCGTTACCGCCTCCCCGTCCACCCTGGCGACGTCGTGGAGATCGAGGCGCGCGTGAAGCGGCTCCGCAGCCGCATGGGACAGCTCCAAGGCGTGGCGCGCGTCGACGGCCGCATCGTCGTCGACGGCACCATGACGTTCGCGCTGGGCCCGCTGCCCGGCTAGCGGGCACCGCCTGCGGCCTGCCGCCGGTCCCCTGCCGCTTTGAAAATCAACATCACCCCCGCGACCTTCGCGGCGCGGCTCGTCCACTGCAGCGCGCGCGAACGCGGCCGGTAGTATCGCGCACCGTCGAGCAGCGCCGGCGCCAGAATCGAGACCCCGATCCACGGCTCGGGAATATCCGCTGATATCGCCATCCCGCGCGTGTCGCGCTCGAGCGGGCCGTGCTGGACGAACGCGGCGCCCGCATACATCACCGACGTCAGGACGTTGAAGGCCAGGAGCCCCTTTGCGACCGGCCCGTGTTCCTCCCGCAGGTTGGGCCGGCGCGACAGCAGATATTCGCTCCCGGCGTGCTGCACCCAGAAGCCGGCTGACGAAATCGTAAATTCCTTCAGCGGCGTCACCGGCTCATGCGTGATGGCAAAGAAGGGGATGAATCCGGCTGAAACTTTCCGTACTCCTGGGTGCGCGCCGAAGGCGCCATCGAAGACGAGGTGCCCCGACTCGTGTAGGCCGAGCCCAAGCGCAGCGCCGGCGAAAAACTGCGCGACAGCGCCCGTTTGCTGCGCTTGCGCGGGCGCCGTTAAACAGCAGAGCACGGCTGCGGCAGCGATCTGGCGGGTCGCGGTACTCATGTTGCAGCCTCGGGATCGAGGCACAGCAACTGCTGTGAGGAGGGTTTGAACGTGCTCGAGACCATTGCGATTATTCTGATCGTTCTCTGGCTGTTGGGAATGGTCAGTGGCTACACGCTCGGTAACTTCATCTGGGTTCTGCTCGTGATCGCCGTAGTGCTGTTCCTGGTGCGGCTCGTGAGCGGTCGCCGCGTCGTCTGAGTTGCGCGTCTGAGTCACGCAGCGGCGTGCCGCCCGTCCGCGGCCGCCGCTTTCTTTTCCCTCCACTGGACGAGCGCCGACCCCGTCAGCACCATCAATGACGCGAGGACGACGCGCGGTCCGAACGGCTCGCCGGCGACGACCGCGCCGAGCACCATCGCGATCACCGGGTTGGCGTACGCATACAACGACACCGTCGCCGTCGGCAGGTGCCGCAGCGCATACGTGTAGGCGGAGTAGCCGACGATCGATCCCGCCACCGTCAGGTAGATTTCCGCGGCGAGCGTGCGGGAGGTGAACGCCAGGTGACTCCACTCGCCGCGCAGCGTCGCGGCGACCAGCATGAACAGGCCTCCGAACGCCATCTGCATCGCGGCCGCGGACAGCACGTTCTCCGAGCGCGCGTGACGCCGCGAGATCGCCGAGCCGAGTGCCCAACCGACGCACGCAACCTGCAGCGCGAGGATGCCGAGCAGGAACCGGTGCCCTTCGGCGGTGTCGGTCGCGATGTCGGGCCACACGAGCAGCAGGATGCCGGCGAAGCCGACGAGCAGCCCGATGACGAGACGCGTCGACAGCGGATCGCCGTCATGCGCCAGGGCATCCATTCCAATCATCCAGAACGGCGTGGTGGCAACCGTTACGGCGGCGATGCCGCTCGGGACCGACTGCTCGGCCCAGATGACGCCGCCGTTGCCGACGCAGATCGTGAGAAACCCGATGAGCGCGAGGCCGCGCCATTGAGTGGGCGCGATCAGCGCTTCGCCGCGGGCGCGGAGCACGGCGATCAGCAGGAGGCCGGCTACCGTGAACCGAAGACCGCCCAGCAGCGCGGGTGGAATGGTCTCGAGCGCGATGCGAATGCCGAGGTACGTGGTACCCCACAGGACGCAGACGGTGAGCCACGCCACGTACGCGGTGCGCGTGCGCGCCGAAGCCTCTGCGGAGGCGTGCCGCTGCGCGGCGTCCGTCGTCGGCGTCATCCGTACAGACTACCCGACAACCCCGAACACGTTGTGCGGGTGACAAAAGGCGGAGCTCACGGTCCGCCTTGTGTCGCGGCTTTTTCGCGGCGTAGCATTGCCGTATCGCGAAGTCTCCCCGTCCCGTGACTGCGCAGACCCGTGCGGACGCGTTCGCGCGCCTGTTCGAAGCCGTACGCGAAGGCGTATTCATGGGCGCGCTCGCCCCTCCTGGCGTCGACGCGGCGGAAACGACGCTCGCGGCCAATCCCTATCTCAAGCAGCTGTTCGGCTACGCGGCGGAGACGCCCGAAACCGACGTGGCGCCATTCGCGCGCGAGCGGTTCGTCGACGCCGACGCCAGGGAGGCGCTGCTGTCCCGTCTCGTCGAGGGCGGCAGCGTCACCGATTACCTGCTGCGCATGCGCCGCGTCACCGGGTCGCCCGTCTGGGTCGAGGTGACCGCGCGCGCGCGTCCGGCGCGGCATGGCGGCCTGCTGCGCGTCGAGGCGCTCGTCCGCGACGTCAGCGAGCGGAAACGCCTCGACGATCAGTCGAAGGACATCTATCAGCAGATCCTCCAGTCCGAGAAGATGGCCGCCCTCGGCCAGACAATTTCGGGCGTCGCGCACGAACTGAACAACCCGCTGGCGACGATCCTCAGCTGGGCCGAGCGGCTGTCGGAGAAGCCGCTCGACGACACGTCCAAGCGCGGCGCGTCCGTCATTCTCGGCGAAGCCGAGCGTGCCGCGCGTATCGTCCGCAACCTGCTGACGTTCGCGCGGAAGCGGCAGTCGACGCGCGCGATGATCGACGTCAATACGGTCGTCAAGGGCACGCTCGCCCTGCGCGCCTACGAGCAGACGCCCTCGCTCACGGTTCGCGAAGAACTGGCGCCCGCCCTTCCTCGCGTCTTCGCCGACGGCCACCAGATTCAGCAGGTGCTGCTCAACCTGCTGATCAACGCCGAACAGGCGATGCTCGGCGCCAACGGCGGCGGCGCCATGACCGTCCGCACGCGGCACGACATCGGTCGCGACATCGCCATCCTCGAGGTCGCCGACGACGGCCCCGGCGTGCCGAGCGAGGTCCAGACGCGGATCTTCGACCCGTTCTTCACCACCAAGGAGGTCGGCAAGGGGACGGGGCTCGGCCTGACGGTCGCCTACGCGATCGTGCAGGAGCATGGGGGCCGCATTCGCGTCGGGACGACGCCCGGCGGCGGCGCCACCTTCGCGGTGGAACTGCCCGTCAACGGCGCGGACGTGCCGATACGGGCGCCACGGCAGACGCTGCCGCCGATGGACGCGGTACGTGGCTCCTCGGTGCTCATCGTCGAGGACGAGCGCGCGCTGGCGGCGGCTGTCGCCGAAGCGCTGACGGATGCTGGACTGGAAGTGGATCATGCAGGCGACGGCCAGGAGGCCCTCGCCTGCTTGAGGAATACGAACTACGACGTGGTGATCTGCGACCTGAAGATGCCGCGCGTCGACGGGATGACGCTTTACCGCGCCATCGCCGCGGCGACGCCGTCGCTGGCGCGCCGCGTGATCTTCGTCACCGGCGACGTCGCGGGAACCGACGCGGAGCGCTTCCTCGAGGAAAGCGGCTGCCGCTGGCTCGCCAAGCCGTTCAGGCTGTCCGACTTGCTGCGCGCGGTGCGCGAAACGCTCGCGTAGTCGACGACGACGGCCGTCTGCCTGGCCGCGGGCATTTCCGCGACGGCGTCGGCCTGCGGGGCCGCGCTGTCGAGCGTCGCCTTCGCCATCCGCGGCTTCTGCTGGAACTCAAGTATCGCAGTCCGCATCGCCTTCGCGGCTTCAGCCGCCGGCATTGATCCGGCCAGCGCATCGCGAAGTCGGCGGATGGCCCGCGCGTGGAGCTGCGATACCCGAGATTCGTTGACGCCGATCTCGGCGCCGATCTGCTTCATCGTGGCTTCCTGGTAGTAGTAGAGCCCGATGACCTTCTGCTCGCGCGCGGGCAGCGATTCGATGGCCGCGCGGATGCGATCTTTGGTTTCGGATTTTTCGTAGGCGGTGTCGGGCTGCTCGGGCTCGGACGGAATGAGCGCCGCCGGCAGCGTCGACTCATCGAGGTTTTCTCCGCTCGCGAGTGGGGAGGTCGATTCAATCGCGTTGATGCGGACGATGGTGCGGCCGAGGCGCTTCTCGTCCGATCCCATCTTGGCGGCGAGGTCGGCGAGCGACGGCTCGCATCCGAGCTCGCGCCGCAGCTGCTCGCGCGCCGCTTCGAGCTCACGCCGCTGGCGGCGGACGCCGCGCGGCCACGCGTCCTTGCGCAGCGCGTCGATCATGGCGCCGCGGATGCGGCGTTCGGCAAAGGTTTCGAACTTGATCCCGCGTGACTCGTCGAAACGATGCGCTGCGTCAATCAATCCAATGACCCCGTCCTGGACGAGATCGCCGATGTCGATCGAGTGGGGCATGGTCGCCGCTACTCGGCGAGCAAGCTGCTCGACAAACGGAAGGCTGGCAACGACGCGGGGATTCTCTTTGACCGAACGCTGGCGCGGGCGCATGTGTGTGACCTCCGGACCTCCAATAGGCAACGGGTATACCAATAAGCTCAGCCGGTGGGAAAGTGATGCGGATCACGAGTCGCGCTCACCCCGTAAGGCTTTGGAATTACTGGGTCTTAGCGTTGTTTTTTGTGAAGTTGCGGACGTCTGGGGAATCGGTCGGAAACGACCGAATCGTCAACGAATCGACGGTTTTGGCGGTCTTGCTCGCCAATTCGTTGACGACTTGAATTACAAAAAGAGGATGTCGTGCCTGATTGAAACAGGCTTCACTGAACGGCGGGCTTCGTGTTTCGTGATGAGACTTCGGCCGGCGTCTGTGGCTCAGAACGGCGCCTGATCTCTTTAGCCGTGCCCATCGCGTCGAGCACGCTCTTCACGACCTGCTCCGCGCGCGCGCGGTGCGCCATGTCCGGAGCCTTGGCTTCGAGCAACTCCGCGTGCGCCAGCACGATTCCCAGCTGGTTGTTCAGCTGATGAAAAAGCTGGCGAAGCTGCGGATCCTGGATGGGGGGTTCCATTCGCATCGTTCCGCGCCGACCGGGCTTAGGCGGATTGCCCGGTCGTCGCAGCGTGCGCCACAGAGTTCGCGGCTGCCGGACGGGCGTTGGCGTCCCGCCACAGCGAATCTGCGAAGATGCGAATCGAGCCGCCGGCCGTCCGGACGTATTCGACCTTCCCCGCCGAGATCCAGTTGTAAATCGTGCGTCGGCTCACACCAACCGCTTCGCAGGCCTTCATGATCGAAAGAGTTTGTCTGTCCATAAGGTTTCAGGTGTCAGGTCTCAGGATTCAGGGATGGTCCCGGAATCAGGCCCTGACGGCTTCACAAGCGTGTATCGGGCGGATGGGCCCAAAGCCTTAGCCGGCCTAAATGGCTGAATCCTAAGCCCATTCTTCGCCCGCTTCCAGGGTGTGTCAAACTATTGGCGGTGCTCCACCTGCTGTTTGTCGACGACGAGCCTGCCTTACGGTCGCTCATGGCCGAGCGGCTGAGCGAGCGGGGCTTCGAGGTCGTCGAGGCCGACAACGGCGAAAAGGCGATTCAGTTCCTCGAGCAGTTCGCGTTCGACGTGGTGATCACCGACCTGCGGCTCCCCGGCGTCGACGGCACCAAGGTGATCGAAACTGCACTCGAACGCTACCCGGGCATCGTCGGCATCGTCATCACCGGCTACGGGACGATGAAGGACGCGGTGGATGCGATCAAGCGTGGGGCGTCGGATTTCATCGCCAAGCCGTTTCAGTTCGACGAGCTGATGCACGTGCTGCAGAAGGCGATCGAGCAGCGGCGACTCAAGTCGGAGAACGCCTACCTGCGATCGCAGCTCGAGGAGCGGTACCAGTTCGGCGGCATCCTCGGCCGCAGCCGCCCGATGCGCGAGCTGTTCACGCTGCTCGAAACGGTGTCGCGATCGGCGAGCACGATCCTGATCACGGGTGAAACGGGCACCGGCAAGGAGGTGGTCGCGCGGGCGATCCATCACGGCAGCCCGCGGCGCGCGCACCGCTTCGTGGCGCTCAACTGCAGCGCGATTCCGGAAACACTGCTCGAGGCCGAGCTCTTCGGCCTCGTGCGCGGCGCCTTCACGGGCGCCGTCGGCACACGGCAGGGCCGCATGGAGCAGGCGCACAAGGGCACGCTGTTTCTCGACGAAGTCGGGACGATGAGCACGGCGCTGCAGATGAAGCTGCTGCGCGCGCTGCAGGAGCGCGAGTTCGAGCGCGTCGGCGACAGCCAGACGGTGAAGGTGGACGTGCGGTTCATCGCAGCGACCAACTCCGATCTCGCGAAGATGGTGGCGGAAGGTACCTTCCGTGAAGACCTGTACTACCGGCTCAACGTCATCCCGATGCAACTGCCGCCGCTGCGCGACCGTCGCGACGACATTCCGCTGCTCGTTACGCACTTCCTCGAGAAGTTCGCCCCGGGCACGGGGATGCACGTGGCGCAGGCGGCGATGCGCGCACTGATGGCCTACGGATGGCCGGGCAACGTGCGGCAGCTCGAGAACGCCGTCGAACGCGCCGTCGCGCTCGGCGTCGGCCGCAACGAGATCGACATCGCGGATCTGCCGCCCGAGATCCAGGCGCTGCCGCAGACGGCCTCGACGCCGTTCGTCGATTTCCCCGAGGAGGGACTCGACCTGCCCGCGTATCTGTCGTCCATCGAGCGCGACCTCATTCGCCGATCGCTCGAGCGGACCGGCGGCAACCGCAACAAGGCGGCCGAGCTCCTGAAAATCAAGCGGACGACCCTGGTCGAGAAATTGAAACGGATCGGCGAGGACTGAACGACACATGCCACCGCGCTACGCCTACTGGACCATCATCGCGGGCGGACTGCCGACCGCGTTTCGCGCGGCGGACCGCGACGAGCTGCTGCCCACGTTTCAGCGCATCAAGGAAAAGCATCCCGACGCGCAGATGAAATATTTCGCGCGCGGGAAGCTGTGGGAATCACAGGACGCTGCGCGCGCCGCGCAGACGCGAGGCGGCGCCTGGAACCGCGGCGGTGAGCGACACGGTCGGCCCGGCGAAGGCGGTCGCGAGAGAGATCGCCGAACGGGCACTCGCCCCGACCAGCCCGGCGGCGAGAGACCCCGGGGAACGGGCACTCGCCCCGACCACGGCGGTCGTGAGAGACCCCGGGGAACGGGCGCTCGCCCCGACCACGCCGGTCGTGAGAGACCCCGGGGAACGGGCGCTCGCCCCGACCAGCCCGGCGGCGAGAGAGAGCGGCGAAGCCGGGACTGGCGGCCGGGCGGCGAGCATCGCGACCCGCGGCAGAAGTTCATCGACGCCAAGAAGCAGCGCAACGCCGCCATGAGGCAGGAGCGATGGCAGCGGAAGAACACGGAAGGCGGCAGGGGCCAGGGATCAGGTTTCAGGCAGGGTCAAGGGAACAACCGAGAGGGCGACAGGCCTGCAGGGAACCGGTTCGAAGGGAAGCGGTTCGAAGGGAAGAGACCCGAGGGGAAGCGGTTCGAAGGGACGAGGCCCGAAGGCAAGAAGCCCAATTGGAAGAAGCGCCCAGACGCCAGGTGGCGGCCCGCAGCGAAGAAGCCCTGGATGCGCGGCCAGGGCACCGAAGAGCCGGCGCAGCCGCCGCGTCCGCAGGGACCCAACCGAGAGCCGCGGCCGAGCGAGGCGCCGAAGCCGGCGCCGCCGCCGAAACCCGAGCAGCCGATCACTCCACCTCCAGGCCCGCCGGAACGCGGTCTGTCGCGACGCCCATTCCGTCCGGCCGGCAAGTACCCGAAACGTCCGCCCAAGGCCTGAGACCATGGTCACTCATCTTGTGCTGTTTCGACTTCGCCCTGACGTGACCGTCACGGAGCGTCGCGCGCTGCTCGACACGTGGGAGACCGCGCTGCGCGACATCCCCTCCATCCGGCGCGCGACCGTCGGCCGGCGCATCCGCATCGGCCGCCCCTACGAGCAGTTGACCCACACCGACTTCCCGTACGCCGCCATCCTCGAATTCGACGATCCCGACGGCTTGCGGGCCTACCTCGACCACCCTGCGCACGAGCCGATCGCGACGAGATTCTTCGCCGCGCTCGCCGACACCCAGATTTACGACTTCGACGTGGACGAGAGCGTGGAAGGGTTGCGGGGAATGCTCGAGCCCGGGGTCTGCTGAGCGACGGGAAACCAGACGCAGAATCGCGCGCCCTTGCCCGGTGTGCTGTCGACGTGCAGCGCGCCGCGGTGGCCGCGGACGATGCCCTGCACCGCCGCGAGGCCGAGGCCGTGCCCGGTCTGCTTGGTGGTGAAGAACGGGTTGAAGATGCGCGACAGCGTCTCCGCGTCCATCCCGGGACCGTTGTCGCGAACCTCCAGGAACGCGTAGGTGCCGGGCTCGGCATCGCCGCCGAACGTCATGTCCGCTAGCTTCCAGGCGGAGAGCCGCTCGACGCCCGTCGACACCACGACCGTGCCGGTGTGTTCCTCGACGGCTTCCGCGGCATTGATGATCAGGTTCATCGCCACCTGCCGGATTTGCGTCGCGTCGCCGACGATCACCGCCGGCTCGCCGTGATACTGCAGCGAGCAGTGGCGCGCCGCGGACGCTCGCAGCAGCTCCAGCATCTCGATAATCAGCGCGTCGAGGTCGATCGTCTCCATCGAGCCGTGACGCTCGCCCGCGTAGGCGAGCATCTTCGCCACCAGGTCCGCGGCGCGCTGCGCGCCGAGGATGATCGCGCCGATGTGGCCGCCCATGCCGCTCGACGGAGGAATCTGCAGCGCGAGCAGGTCGGCGTTGCCGACGATGCCGGCGAGCAGATTGTTGAAGTCGTGCGCCAGGCCCCCGGCCAGCACGCTCAGGCTCTCGCGCTTCTGCTGCTCCTGCACCCGCGACTCGAGCGCGTCGCGCTCCGCCTGTGCGTGCATCTGCGCCGAGACGTCGCGCACGAGCATGACCCAGGCTGCATAGCTGCCGCCCCTGGCGCGCACGGGCATGGTGCGGACGTCGTAGTGAACCGGATCCGGGTCCGACGTGGCTACCAGCGTGGACGAGGGCGTGGACGAGAGGGTCAGCTCGGAGTTGGCGAGAAACGGGAAGACCTCCCGCGCGGTCTTGCCGATCCAGCTCACGCCCGGCTGGCCGAGGTTGCGCGCGGCCGCGTTCATGTCGAGCACCCGGCCCGCGGGGTCCACGACGACGACGCCGTCGCTGAGGCTGTCGACGAGCATGTCGTGCGCGACGGGAATCAGGTCGAAGAGAAACGTCCGGTAGAGCGCCCACGTGAAGAGCAGTCCCGAAAACGCGAACGACAGCGGCGTGGCGTCGAAGCCGGCGAGCAGCTGCGGCTCAAACAGGTAGACCGCGTTGCACGCCCAGGGGACCACGCTGGCGGCGATGAGCGTCGAGAACTGCCCCTTGAACGCCGCGGGCGAGCGCCGCATGGCGCGCACCAGGACGTACGTGCCCGCGAGCAGCAGGACGTAGTGGTAGACCGCCACCACCCAGAACCCCTCGCCATGCTCGTAGGCGTCGAGACCGTTCGGTGCGATCCGCACCGACCTCCAGATGAGGTGGTGCGCTTCGTTGGTGAACGCCAGCAGGATCGTCGTCGTCGCGAGGGCGCCGAGCGCGATGCGGACGCGCCGGTCGGCGGACCACCGTGCGCCGACGTAGTCGGAGAGAAACGCGAACCAGAGCGGGGGGACCGTCGCAATGCCGAGGTACTGCACCTTCGCCCACAGGATTTTCTCGTCGAGCGACGGCGTCAGTCCGTGGAACGCGCTGGTGAGACACCAGAGCGCGACCGACGCCATGAGCCACATGAACGGGTATCCGCCCGGCGCCGACGCGCGCTGGCGAATCAGGGCCGCGAGCCACAACGCGAGCGTGGCGCTGACGAACAGGATGAGGGGGACCGCGGTAATCATCCCCGCGCTAGATGCCGATGACGTTTCGCAGGCGCGAGAGGAGGGTCGATTTCGGCGCTTCGGGCACCATCGCCTCGATCAGCCGCACCGCCTCGGCAATGGACGGCACCGGTTCGATGCCGAGCCGCTTCGCGCCGGGTGGCAGCAGCTCGATGGGATCGCGCCAGAGCAGCAGGGGACGCGCCCGCGACTCGGTGGCGACCTCGAGGCAGTTTTCGGGCCGATCGTCCACGACGACGTCGATTTGCAGCGCGGCCGCCGCGAGGCCGCGCGACCCGCGAAGCACGAACACGGACGGCAGCTCGAACCCGCGCGCCCGGAGCCAGCGCTGCGTCTGCAGCTGGGTGATGTCGCCCTGCGTGTCCGGCCGCTGCGTGAGGAATATCACCTCGAGGCGGTGCTCGTTGCGAAGCGCGGCAATCCGTGCGACCGAACCCGGCTCGATTTCCTCGAGCGTGCCCCAGAAATTCTCCGTCGCGGCGACGCGCTCCCACACCTGGCGCAGCTGGGCGCCGCCGAGGACCTGTTTCTTTTCCGGCCGCGCCTCCACTTTCGCCGGATTGTCGGCCACGTCGTCCACGCTGGCCGGTGCGTCGAGATGTTCGCTTCCCGGTGGACGCAGCGCCACGTTCGGACCGAAGAGCTGCTCGGCAACGCGGAGCAGCGCGCTCTCCATGTCGGCGATCGTGCCGTCAAGGTCGAAGGCCACTCTCAGGGACATTGCCTCAACACTCTAACGTTTTTCCTTTTTGTCCCGCGAGGCGTACCCCCGCGTGCACGAAATGGCAGCTTTTTGCTGGTACGCAACTTGGAGCCTCGACCGGTGTGATGACTACCGGCGCCTGGCGGCTTGTCGCCCTTGCGTGCACCCTCGCGGCTCTCTTTCTGGTGAATTGAACATGAAGCGTTCTCGCCGCCTTCGACGGTTTCTGAAGCTCGCCATCAGGAGTCCGTTCGAAAAATGGGTCTGGCCCTCCGACCATCAGCTCTGTCCCACCTGCTGACCACACACGCGACTCCGTCCTCGTCGGCATCGATACGGTTGGCGGCCGTAGATTGTCTGATTGGAGCGGCTGCTAGATCGAGGTCACGAGAGCGCCGGCCGGCTGTGGACGGACGCGGCGCGCCGGCGCCTGGGCAGGCTGGTGAATGGCAATCGCGACGCAGGTTACGAACAACAGCGCGACCGCCGGAATCTGAAGGCTGAACTCCGTCAGCTCCTGGACCGCCATGCCGCAGATGCCCGCGACGGCGCCCATGCGAATCCACCAGGCCGTCTCGCTCTGCGGCTGACGGAGACGAGCGGAGATGGCCCGGCCCACGGCAACGACGAGCAGCACGGCCGGAACGCAGACGAGCAGGCCTCCCTCGACGGCCATCTGTAGATAGTCGTTGTGCGCCTCGCGCGGCTGGACGGACGTGTCCGTCCGTGGGTAGACGAGCATCACGGTCCCATAGGTATTCACGCCGGATCCCGTGAGCCAGAATTCTTTGAGTGCCGGCATCGTGTCTTCCCAGAGCCGGACACGCCACTCGAGCGTCGTCGTGTTGCGGTACCAACTGGCAAGAGTGTGCTCGCCGCGCCAGGCAATCACGCCGGCGACGGTCATGACGAGGTAGCCGGCAAGGACGAGCCGCCGCAACGTCCGCTTCGAACGGCGAAGCGCGGCTGCGAGAAGAATGGCCAGCGCGACGCCGGTTGCCGCGATGCCCGACCGCGACATTGTCCAGACGAGCGCGCACGCCATGACGATGACGGCGGCCCCGACGACGATGAGCGGCGTGGCCTGTTTCGAGCCGAGCCAGAGAATGCGCTCGCGCCACGTCGGCGCTCGCAGGCCGCTGGCGTCACCGATTCTGCCGAACAGCCAGCCGACGCCGAGCGCAATCGCGAGCAGCATCCAGCCGGCGAAGTGGTTGCGATTGACGAACGGACCGAAGGCGTTGGTGGCGTAGAACCGCGGCGTCCAGAACCACAGGAGCTTCCCGTTGAAGGTGGCCTGCTGCGCGAGGCCAACGACGGCGAGGCACGCACCCACCAACACCACGCCGCCGGCAACGGCTTGAAGTGCCGGCGCCTTTCGGACAATCGCCGCCGTTGACGCGCACCAGACGAGCAGCATGGCGAACGCCGCGAGGCCCAGCATCGTGCGATCGGCGCTGACCGACAGCGGATGCGTCGCGCGCGCGCCGATGGCGTACCCGACGTCGGTGGCGGTCAGCACCCGTTGCGAACCTGGACTGAGGGTCGCGAGCGAGGGCACCGCGAGCGGCACGAGTTGAAGCGCGACGGCCGCGAGGACCAACGCCGTCGCGATGGTGGTGAACGAGGGCTGGAAGGACGTGCGGTTGGCGGGAAGGCCAAGGCCGCCGAGGACGACCGCGCCAATCGCCAGCGGGACGTAGCCCCAGGGATAAACGGCGCCGAAGGCGAACGCCGCCCAGGCAATCAGGCCGCCCGTCGCATACGTCCTCGCGCGGTCGGCGCTGCTCACGTCAATGCTGGATTGGAGAACGGCTGCGCGTGCGCGATGGCGTCGTGGTACGTCCGTTCAAGCAGGGCTGTGGTGACGTCCCAGTCGTAGCGGGAGAAGACCTGGCGCCGCGCGGCGTCGCCGAGCGCCGCCCGCTTGGCCGGCTGGGACAGGAGCGAATCGAGCACGCTTTCGAGCGCGCCGCTGTCGCCGACAGGAAACAGCTTGCCGCTGTTCCCGAGGGCCTCGCGGTTCTCGGGCAGATCGGTCGCGACAATCGCCCGTCCGGCCGCCATCGCCTCCAGGAGCCCGGTGGACAATCCCTCCAGCTCGGACGGCAGCACGAACACGTCCGCGTGCTGCACGAGCGCGCGGAACGGCGCGCCCAGCACGGCGCCGACGAAATGGACCCGCGGGCCGGCCCGGGCGCGCAGGCCGCGGGAGTAGTCGCCCTTGTAGAGATCCTCGCCGGCGATGACCAGATCGACGTCATCTCGGCGCAGCCTGGCGAATGCGTCGAGCAGGATGTGGCAGCCCTTTTCCGGTACGAGTCGCGCGGCGAACAGAACGTATCGCCGCCCGGCTAATCCAAGCCCGGCGAGCGGCTCGCGCGATTCCGGAGGCCACGCGGCGATCCCGTTGGGAACGCAGATGGGCGGCTGCCCCCCGGTGTCGCGGTAGGCGCGTTCCAGCGTTTCGCTCACGACGACGAAGCCGTTGGACCAGTGACGCGACAGGGAATCGGATGTCCGCAGGTACGCGGCCGCGCCACGGCCCCACTTGGCCCGCCGCCAGTCGAGCCCGTGACTCTGCACCACCACCGGGATGCCGCGCGCACGCAGGATGCCGACCGCCGGCGCAAAGTTGGTCGTGTGCACGTGGACGATGTCGGTATCCGTGCGGATCGAGAGCGCCGCGGCGATCGCATTGAGGCTGGCGTCGAGATGCTTGGTCGCAATCGACCATGTCGGCCGCAGCCGCATCCCGCGGTACTCCCGGGACGCGCCGTGCGAGAGGTGTTCCCGCGTGAACACCGTCACGTCGTGTCCACGCGCCACGAGCCGCGACCCGACTTCCTCGACCACTTTCTCGACGCCGCTCGCCGACGGGAGCTGCTTGACGCCGAGCATGGCGATGCGCATGAATGGGCTACCGATTGAAGTACGTGCCGAACGACGCGTACGGCGCGGCCGACGCGGCGTGTGGACGGCGCTTGACGGTCACGTTGAGGAACTGCACGCGCCTCGGGACGGTGGGGTCGTACCGCACGTCCGTGTAGTCGATGTACTGGTCGAACGGGATCGACCCGCCCACGGCCACGCGCAGGCGGTTAGCGATGACCCACAGCAGCGGCTGAAGCTTCGGCAGCGCCGGCATCATCGCGCTCCGCATCGCCGTTCTCGCGGTCGTGACCATCCAGCAGTTCTGATCGCACGCACAGACGTGCGCCCGGACTTTCTCCGTCGCGTCGCCGTTGAAGACCTCGGCCCACGACGACTGCGCCAGGTTTCCCATCCGCAGGTCCGGCCGGACGTTGCACGCGTACACGTCCGACCAGGGATCGACGAACACGAAATCGGTCCCGGCGGTGCATCGAATCAGCCGGTCGTGGCCGAGCGTCTTGGCGATCAGACCGAGATTCAGGTAGGCGCGAAACCAGTTCTTGACCGACCACGTGCGCAGCATCTCGACGATGATGCCTTCGATGCGTTTGGCGACGCGGACGCGGTCGTATGGGATGTTGTCGCTCTTGTGGAACTGAAACGCGTTGTGCAGCGCCGAGGTCGCCAGCTCGACGCCCTCGCGGCGCGCAAACCGGTACAACTCGACGATCTCCTCGGCGTTGTCGTCCTGGATGACGGCCGCAAAACCGAGGTCGCGTCCGCCCAGCGCTTTCAGTCGCCGCAGTCCCGCGACCTTCCGCTCGAAGCCGTCCTTCTCGCCGCGTATCGCATCGCTCGTCGCATTCGGGGCTTCGAGGCTGAACCGCACCTTGATGTCCGGGTACTTCCGGATGATCGGCTCGAGGCGCTCGGCGTGCAGGCCGTTCGAGCTGATCTCGAGCGTCCGCGCCTTGGGGTACAGGATGTCGACGATGTCGGGCAGATCGCGGCGCAGCGTCGGCTCGCCGCCAGTGATGTTCAGGTTGTCGATGCCCGACGGGATCTTCTCCAGCGTCGCGAGGGCGATTTCCTCGTGTGGCAGCGTCGGGTTCTGCCAGATGTGGCACATCGAGCACTGCGAGTCGCAGCGGTACGTGGTGATAACGGTCAGGTCCATGATGGATGCATCGCCAGGGAATCGGCTTCGGCCGGCAGGAGGCGCGTGAAGAGCGCGACCAGCCTCGTGAGGTGGAGCGCGGGGCCGTATGCGTCGACCGCACGCGCCCGTGCCCGCACGGCCATCGCGTCGAGCGTGTCGCTGTCGACGATCGCGCGGCGGATGAGCGCCGCCAGTTCTGCCTCGTTGCCGGGCTCGAAGGTCCAGCCCGTTTCGCCGTTGGTCACGACCTCGAGCAGCGACCCGATGCCCGACGCGATGACCGGGGTGCCGGAGGCGTAGCTCTCCAGCAGCGAATTGGGCAGGTTCTCGTAGCAGACCGACGGAATCACCGAAACCCGGGAATCGCGCAGCAGCCGTTCCACCCCGTCACGGGGCAGCGTCCCGGTGAGGTCGATTGTCGGATCGCCAGCCGCAAGCTCCCTGAGCGTTGCCTCGAACGCCGCGGAACCGGTTCCTGCAATCACGAGCGTCATCCCGGCGCGCTCGCGGTCGGGAACGGCGCGCCAGGCGCGCACGAGCACGTCGACGCCCTTTTCCGGCCGCAACTGACCCACATAGGCGACGGTCTTCCGACGGCCTGGTGGCTCGGTGCCGGGCGTGAAACGGGCGCTGTCGACGAAGGTCGGAATGACGACGAAGCGATCGCGATCGAAGCCGCCCTTGACCATCTTCTCGAGCACCACCTGGCTGGGTGCGACGAACCTGTCGACGGCGTCGAAATACCCGCGGAGCCGGTGATACTGCGTGGCCAGGGCGTCGACCAACGACTGGGCGCGGCTCCCTCTCACGCACGCGTGACGAACGCTGGGCCAGAACGATCCGCTCTCGAGGCAGTCCTCGCAGACGCGCGCGCCGCGCAGCAGGTCGGCTTGCGGGCACACCATCTGGTAATCGGAAAGACGGACCACAACCGGGATGTCGTGCCGCCTGGCGGCGGCGAGGACGGCCGGCGACAGGTGCCGGAGGTACTGCAGGACGTACATGACGTCCGGCCGGACGTCGGTGATCAGCCGGTCGAGGCAGCGCTCGACGGTCGATGAATAGAACGTACCTCCGAGCTTCCGCAAGACGACGTCGGGCGTCAGCGCTTCCTCGCCAAAACGCATCGCCTCTCCGCCGCCGATCGCGGGCGCGAAGTACTCCTGGTAAGCGCTCGGCTCGTTCCGGCCATGCTGCAGCGAAAACGGAATGACCTCGTGTCCCGCGGCCTCGAGCGACGCCTTGATCCCGAAGAGGTACCGCTCGGGACCTCCCCATTCGTAGAACCGGTAATGAACGATCAGAACTTTCAACGCGTTCCCCGGCTCAGCACCGTTCGGCGGCCGCCGGCGCGACGGCATTGGAGAAGGGCGATGCGAGATCGTCGAAGAGTCGCTCGTAGGACGACAGGACCGAGTCGATCGAGTGGAACTGCTCGAAGCACATGCGCGAGGTGAGCCCGGAGCGCCGCCAGCAGACGTCGTCGCTCATCAACGTCTCGACACGAGCGGTCATCTCGTCGAGATCGCTCACGACGTTCACCACGGGGCGCCTGTCGACGACCGATCCGGTATCGACAACGCTCACGGCCGGTATGCCGCGCGACCAGGCCTGCAGGAAGGTGTTCGGAAACCCTTCGCCCTCCGAGGTGTTCACGAACAGCCGCACGCCGGCAAATTGCGCCTCGATCTCGGGATGCGGCACAAAGCCCACGAATTCGAGGTTCGGAATGTGCGCCGCGGCCGCTTCTATTCGTTCGAACGCCTCGGCGCCGCCATGTTCCGAGGAGCGACCTCCGACCATCCGGAATCGTCGATGCGGAAGACGCCTGGCCAGCTCCAGGAACATTTCCGGCCGCTTCCAGCTGCGCATCATCGAGACCCAGAGGACGACCCCTTCCGGATCCGCGGGCGTGGTTTCCGCGCCGTCATAGCCGCTCCGGATCAACCTCGCATCGCGTTTGTACCAGCGCAGGCAGTCACGCTCCTGCCGCGGGGTTTGAGCGACGATCGCGTCGGCAAGGGACAGCCCAAGGTAGTACAACTGGCGATCCCGCCACCCCGCGCGCCGCCGAAACGCCTTCCATGTCTCGTCGCGGGCAAGATCGAGATCGTGCGCGGCGGCATACACGAAACGGCGCCCGTAACACCGCGCGAATAATCCGACGACCCCTGTCGCTGCGCCCGCGGCGCGCTGGTAGTAAATGTCGGCGTTGGCGCGGCGCAGCGCCGACCAGAGGCCGGTCAGCCGCGGATGAAAGAACCGAATGACCGGGATTCCGCCACCCTGGTCATGACAGGTCGTGACGGTGACGCCATCGACCGTGACGGGATCGGGCTGACCGTAGTCCATGCAGATCATGGAGACCCGGTAGCCGCGGCGAGCGAGACGTTTGGCCAGCAGGCTCTGCTGGACCTCCGCGCCGCCCGCGAAGTCGTTCGCCGAGTCGCCGGACAGAATCGGCCAGGCCGTGGGCGCCACGAAGCAGACGTGGGGACGTGTGCCGGGAGCTCTCATGTGGTCCGGACCGCGTAGCAGGAGTACACGTCCTCGAGGCGCCGGGCCGCCATCGCAATCGTTCCGTGTTGCTCGAGCCATTCCCGCTGTCGGACGGCAAGCGCCTGCCGCTCGGCATCGGCTCGAATAATCGCCTCCGCCACATCCTCGGGCGCGCGGTTCGCAACGACCTGCCAGGGCGTCGGGAGAATCAGGCGGATGTCCGAGTAATCGGTGCTCACAACAGGGGTCCCGACCGACATCGCCTCGAGGACGACGTTGGGAAAACCTTCACGCTGAGAGGTACAGAACAGGACGTTCGAGCCGCGGATGATCTTCTTCACGTCACGGCGAAGGCCGGCGAAGACGACGGACGAACCGAGCGCCAGCTCGTCGTAGAGCCGAAGGACGGTCTCCTTGTAGGCGCGCGTCTGCGGCAGGCAGTCGCCGACGAGCAGCACGCGCCAGGCGGGACTCTTCCCGACCAGCGCGCGCGCGACGCGGAGGGCGAAGCACTGGTCCTTTTCGGGTCGCATCTGGGCGACCATGCACGCGACCTTCACATCGGCCGAACCGAAGAATTCCATCGCCGCCGGGTTGCCGTTCTCGTGTGCCGACTCGTCGTCGGTGTCGATGCCGTTCCACACCACGTGGACGTCGGCGTCCGGCATCCCGAGGATGGGTTGCGTGAATCGGGCGCCAGCGTGGCTGTTGGCGACCAGTCCGGCGGCGAGGTGACGGGTCAGCTCGAGCCCGAGACGCTGCCGGAGCGGCAGGACGTAGTTGTCGGTGCGCTCCGACATCAACGCCGGAATACCGGTGCCCGCGGCGGCGAGCGTCGCATACAGGTTCCCGTCGAACAGGAATCCGTGCACGATGTCGGCGCGGAAGGCGTGAAAGAAGCGTCGCAGGCGCGCCAGCAGCGCGACGTCGAACTTCCAGGCCTTGCAGTCGGCGACGATGTCGACGCCCGATCCGTCGAGCTCCGGCGCGCGCGGGTTCTCGCGGCGGAGCGTGTAGATCGCCACGGCGTGACCCTGCGCCGCCAGCTGGCGGCTCAGCGCCATCACCTGCGTTTCCGCGCCTCCGTAGATCAGGCTATTGATGACGAAAACGATACGCACGGATCAGGCCCAGCGCTCGTACCACATCTGGAACGCGAGCATCGACCAGACCTTGTTGGTGGCGAGGTCGTCGTGCGCATGAAAGGCGCGCGTCGCGCGTTCAACCGCGTCGGGATTGAGCATGCCGCGCTTCCGGATCAACGCGGGGTCGAGGTAGTCGTCGATCAGGTGATGCAGATCGCCGTGCAGCCAGTCGCCGAGCGGGATCGCGAAGCCCATTTTCGGCCGGTCGACGAGCTCGCGTGGCACGTACTTGTAGAGGAGCTTCCGGAGCAGGTGCTTGGTGCCGAGGCTGCCACGGCGCATGTCGACCGGGGTGCGAAACGCGAACTCGACGAGCCGGTGGTCGATGAGCGGCTCGCGCCCCTCGATGCCGACCGCCATCGTCGCCCGATCTACCTTGGTGAGAATGTCACCGGGCAGGTAATTGTGCAGGTCCCACAGGCACATCTGATCCGCGAACGTGCCGGGATAGGTGTCGGCCAGCGCGCGCGCGGGACGCGGTCCGCTGACGAGCGTCGCGGCATCGCCTCCCCACCACGACGCTCCGAGCATCCGCTCGTACACCTCGCCGTTGCTCGCGGAGCCGAGCCAGTCGCGGACCCGGCAGAGCCTCCACATCGGGCGTCGCCGGGGATGGACGCGCTGCAGTGTCGGAAAACGGGCCGCGCTCCACGAGTCCAATTGGTCGAGCGGCAGCGACCGGAGAACCGCGCCTCCGAGCGCGCGGATCGGCAGCGGAATGCGATTCCGCCGATTGAGCGTCCGCAGCATGCTGGTGTAGATGCCGTAGCCGCTGAACAGCTCGTCGCCCCCGTCGGCCGACAAGACGACCTTCACGGTCTCCGCCGCCAGCTTCGAGACCAGGTAGGTCGGAATACCGGAGGCGTCGGCGAACGGCTCGTCGTACAGCTCCGCCCACGACGGAAGAATGCGTTTCGCCTCGCTCGTCTCGAGCGTCCGCTCCGTGTGATGGGTGCCAAGGTGGCTCGCCACGAGCCTGGCGTGCGCCGACTCGTCGTACTGCTTCTCCTCGAACCCGATGGTGAACGTGTGGACGTCGCCGTGATGCTTCTGCAGAAGCGCCGTCACCACCGACGAGTCGATGCCGCCTGACAGGAACATGCCGACCGGCACGTCCGAGACCATGCGCAGGCGGAAGGCATCGACCATGAGCGCTTCGAGCTCTTCGGTCATCTGCTGCTCGTTGCCCGGCGCCGGGTTGTCGAGCGCGTCGAGCACGTTCCAGTAGCAGCGGATCACCGGCTCTGCGCCATCCTTCAATTCGAGCCAATGACCTGGCTCCAGCTTGAACACATGGCGATAGATGCTGCGCGGCGCGTTGATATATCCGAAGTGAAAGTACTCGGCGAGCGCCGTGCGATCGATCTCGGGGGTCCAGTGACGGAAGGCCCGCAGCGCCTTCAGCTCGGAGCCGAACCACAGGCTCCGTCCGTCCCACCCGTAGTACAGCGGCTTGACGCCCAGCCGGTCTCGAATCAGCAACAGCCGCCGCTCGTGGTTGTCCCAGATGGCGATCGCGAACATGCCGATGAACGAGCGGACCGCCGCCTCGACGCCCCATTCGTCAACGGCCGCGAGCACGACTTCCGAATCGCCGGTCGTGGCAAACGAGCGGCCCTTCACTTCCAGCCGGCGGCGGACGTCGCGGAAGTTGTAGACCTCTCCGTTGTAGACCATGACGTAGCGGCCGTCCGGCGACAGCATTGGCTGACGACTGCCCGTCGACAGGTCGAGGATGGACAGGCGCCGGTGGCCCAGGCCCACGCCTTCTCCGAACCACAAACCCTCGTCATCGGGGCCCCGGTGGCGCAGGGCATGGACCGCGCTTGCCAGATCGGCGCGCCGATCACAGTGCCGTTCGCCGATGCGAAATCCTGCGATGCCGCACATCAGCTGATCGAGACCGCGCCGCGCGGCGCAACGTCATTCATCCGGACCCACCGCGGCCGCGTCCGCTCAATCGGCGCCGGCCGGGATCCTCGGTTCGCATACGCCGCTTGCCGCCCCATGAGCACGCCGGCCGCAATCCACAGGCACACGGTCGTGGCCGTCGGCGTCAACCGGTCGTTGGCCAGCGCAGACACCGCGAGCGAGGCGAGCGCGAGGTGTCCGCCATAGAAGAACCGGCGGTAGGCCTCGTCCTCGTCGTGCTTCGCCTGCCGGATGAACCCGCGCCACAAGTGGGCGTACCACGCGAGGATCGGCAGGGACCCGACGATGCCGAAGTCGAGCAACAGGTCGAGATACGCGTTGTGGGAGAGGTTGACGGGGAAGATCAGCTCGAACCGCTGCGCCTCGGTCCACATGATCGACTCGAGTCCCTGGCCGAAGAGCAGGTGCTCCCTGACATCAGGCAGCAGCGGCATCCAGATGTTGTCCACGCGTCCGGCGCTGATCGCGTTGGCGTCCCTGCTGTCGATCGCATACTGCGCGCGATCGGCGATCGCGGCAGGCGCGACGAGGAAGGCAAGGACGACGACGATCACGAACGCGGCCTTGCGACGAGGCGAGGCGCGCATGAAGAACAGCAGGTTCGTTACGGCGAACGCGACGTAGGCGCCGCGAGAGAACGTCAGTACGAGGGCGCTGGCGGCCAGGGCGAGGGTCAGCGAGATTGCCGTCTTGCCGCGCCGGCCCGGGACCGCGTCCCGGATGCCGAGCAGCAGCGCGTAGGCCACCGCCAGCATCGTGCCGAACTCGTTCGAGTGGAAGCCAAGCGCCGCAAGGTGCTCGTTGCGTTCGTCGGCCTGGGCCATCCCCAGCAGGCTCTGACCGGAGAGGGCGACCGCGCCGAGGATGAGGATGCCAATCGCCCACACGAAGGCACACATCGGGACGATGAACCGCGTCAATCTCTCGCCGTCCTCGACCGCAGCGGCGACAAAGATCGCCAGGACCGGCAGGAACACCGCCGGCAGCACGACGGTCCTGATGTAGACCCACGGCGTGGCGTAGTCGACGTTGTCGACGAGCAGCCAGGGAGGAATGCCGTCCACGCTCGCGGCTCCGCGAAGCCCGCCAACGATCAATACCGCGATGAAGAGCCAGATCCACGGATTGGTCGTCAGTCGCAGCCGGACGCGGCCCGGCGCCACCATGCGCAACGCGCAGGCGACGGCGGTGAGGCAGATGCACGCGTACACGACGTAACTGAACAGAACGAAGTCGAAGAAGACGACGGCGAGGCGTGACAGCCAGATCAGGAGCACCCAGGTCGTGATGACGGCTGCCACGCGATAATTCAGGAGCATCAACGCGGCGACCGGGACGGCGGTCAGCACCAGCGCTTCGGGATGGCGCGAGAGCACCAGCGCGACGGCGCCGAGAATCCCCAGGAGAATCGTGATATGGAGAATGCCGTGTGCGGATGACGCGTCGGATTTCATCGTCGAAGGTCGGTCGGGGGATCGTCGGCTAGATGGCGTTGTGGGCGGCGCTGCGCTGGGCCGGCATCAGCACGGCGCTGCGCATCGTTCTCGGGTTCTTCAGCGCGAAGGTGTCGGCCGTCTACCTCGGGCCTGCCGGCATGGCGCTCGTCGGGCAGGTGAACAACTTCCTGCAGGTGGCCACCGGCGCGATTGCCAACGGCGCCAGCACGGCGATCGTGAATCTCACCGCCGTCCACGGCTCGGACTCCGAACATCTCGGACGGTTGTGGGGCACCGCCATGCGGCTGGTGCTCGGCATGGCCGCCGTCGCCGCGGTGCTGACGGCGGTTGCCGCCGTGCCCCTGAGCGCGTGGCTGCTGCTGACCGGCAGCTACTGGCCGGTCCTGGTCGTCGCCGCCGTCGCGATGCTGATGGCGGTCGCGGACAACGTCATCCTCGGCGCGATGAACGGGCTGAAGCGCGTCAGGCTGGTCGCCAGCGCCGGCATTGCGTCCACCATCGTCGAATTCTGCGTGTTCGCCGGCTTCACGTACCTGTTCGGTCTCTGGGGCGGACTGCTCGGCATCGTGACGATCTACGGCACCAAGCTCGCCGTCTCGTCCACCGTCGCGTTGCGCTCCGGGCTGCTGTCGCCACGAACCCTGATCGGGCATTTCGACCGCGGCATCGCCCGTGAAATCGCCCACTTCTATCCGATGCTGCTCGCGCAGTCGATCGCCTTGCCGTTCGGGCAGATCCTCGTGCGCAACGCGATGATTCGAGGGTTTGGCCTGGAGCAGGCGGGCTACCTGCAGGCGACGTGGCGCCTCTCGGACATGTACGTCGGCGTGCTCACGACCGCCCTCGGCCTCTACTTCATGGCGCACTTCGCGGCGCTGCCAACCGAACGCGAGCGCGGCATCATGCTGCGGCGGACCATCGCCCAGATGTTCGTGTTCACCGCCGCCGCGGCGATCGGTATCTACCTGCTCAGGGACCAGATCATTCGCGTGGTGCTGACGAGGCGGTTCGCGCCGATGGCCGCCCTGCTTCCATTTCAGCTCCTCGGCGACGTCTTCAAGATGGTCGATTACCCGCTGCAGATGGCGCTCGTCAGTCAGCGCCGCGTGCGCGCGTACATCGTGCAGGCCGTTGGCGGTCCCGCGTCGTACGTCGTCCTGAGCTACGTGTGGCGCCCCGTGCTCGGCTTGCAGGCGGCGCCCGCCGCTTATGCCGCCAGTTACGTGCTCGCACTGGTCGTGCTCGTCATCGCGCTGCGCACGACGCTCGGGATCTCGTCCCGGAAAGCCGACGCGCCGCGCCCCTGACGTCGCGCGGTCCGCTCAGTACGCCCCGCGGCGGAACAGCGTGGGAATGGTTCGGAGAAGAATCCAGAAGTCCTTCATCACCGACCACTTCTCGATGTAGTCGCGCTCGAGCTGGACGATCGTCTCGAAATCGAGGATCTCGTTCCTGCCGCTGACCTGCCACGGCCCCGTGATGCCGGGGACGACAAACAGGCGCGCGAAGTGCTCGGCCGAATAGTGCTTCAGTTCGTCCGGCACGCACGGGCGCGGTCCGACGAGGCTCATTTCCCCACGCACGACGTTGAACAGCTGCGGCAGCTCGTCGAGCGACGTCCGCCGGAGAAGCCGCCCGAGCCTGGTGACGCGCGGGTCCGCCTTGATCTTGAAGAGCCGCGCGTCGGGGTACTCGTTCAGGTGCGCCACGAGATGCTTCTGCGCGTCCGCCCCCACCTGCATCGTCCTGAACTTCAGGATCTGGAACGACCGCCCGCCGACGCCCGCGCGCACCTGCCGGAAGAACACCGGGCCCGCCGAATCGAGCTTGACCGCGATCGCGATCAGGACGAGCAGGGGCCAGATGAGGGCGAGGAGTCCGACGGTCAACACGAGGTCGATCGTGCGCTTCAGTGCGAGACGCGGCAGTCCGAGCTGAATCGGGAAGACGTCGAGCAGGACGCCGAGCGAGCTCTCGCGCAGCTCGAAATACGACGACCCGAGCGAGCCGAGCGCCCGCGGAAGGAGAGTCACGCCGACGCCGCACTCGAAGCAGTTGAACACCATGCTGCGGAACGCCTCGAACGGGATGCTCGGAGCGATGAGCACCATCTGGGCGCCCGTGGAGCGCACGGCGTCGCGGATGGCCTCGGGCGCCATTCGCGCCGTGAACGGCGACAAAGCGCCGACGATGGCGGTGTCCGGCGTGGACGAACAGGCCGTGCGCATCTTGAGGAGCTGCACTTCCGCCGGCTCGCCGATGACGATCGCGCGCCGCTGCAGCGTCCCGCGCCTGAAGCCTGCCTCGATGACGAAATGAGCGAACTGCCGGCCGAGCCATACGTAGGACGCAATGAGGGCCCCCGAGTAGAGGTAGGCCGTCTTGTTCGGTATGTCGGGCGTGCCTTCGCCGAACAACTGGGCCTGCACCCACCCCACCAGGGCGCTGATCGCGACGCCGGCGGCAATCCGTTCCAGGCTCCGCCGCGCGTTCGCGCCGCCGTACGCGCCCGTCACGTGCAGCGCCAGCGGCTGGATGCAGCAGACCATCGCGATGAGCGGGACCGCGCTCGGCACAGGCCGGAGCCCGTTGTTCGAGACGACGCTCCAGGTCTTGATCGCCGCCACGACGGCGCCGAGCCCCGCGATCGTGTCGAGCGCGAGGAGGAGATAGATGCGCGCGGCGCGCCGCGACATCTCCGACCACCCACGCAGCGCCCGCTCGTCGTGCCAGGTGCGTACGTCGTCTTCGGGCAGACGGACGCCGTCCGGCAGGGTGAAGGTCTGAAGCGCTTCGGTGTTGATGTGGAGCATCGACGGACGTCGATGGAGATCAGCCGGCCGCGGGCGTGTAATAGGCCTGGTATTGCTTGCGGTAGTACTTCGCGTAGTAGTACGCGTTGCGATCGAGGTCGACGCGATTGAGCACGGCGCCGATGAGGCGCGCCTGCCCGTGATCGAGCTGGTCGAGCGCCGACTCGACTTCCTGGCGGCTCGTCACGTCCGCGGCGATGACGAACAGCACGCCGGAGGCGCGATGCGCGGCGACCGTCGCGTCCGTGACCGCCATCACCGGCGGCGTATCGACGACGATGTAGTCGAAATGCGCCTTCATCGACTCGATGACGTCGAGGAACCGGCGCGAGCCGAGCAGCTCCGCCGGGTTCGGCGGCGTCTTCCCGGCGGGCATGAACCAGAGGTTCTGCACCGCGGTTTGCGAGACGACGGCCTCGACGCTGGCGACGCCGACGAGCAGGTTCGATAGCCCCGGCTCCGTTCCCACCTCGAACAGCTCGTGCGCGCGCGGCCGCCGCATGTCGGCGTCGACGAACAGCACGCGCATGCCCGCCTGCGCGATGCCGACCGCCAGGTTGGTCGCCACCGTCGTCTTGCCTTCGCCCGGGCCGGTGCTCGTGACGACGATCGAGCGCGCGCCCCTCTCGGTGGTCGAGAACAGGATGTTGGTGCGGAGGCCGCGGAACGCCTCGGCGAAATTCGGCGGCACGCCGTTGTTGATGAGCGGCGATGCGTCGGTCCCGCGCGGCAGCAGTGGAATCAGGCCGAGCGACGGCAATCCGAGGTGCGCTTCGATTTCCTCCGGCGTCTTCACGCGGTTGTCCAGGTACTCGAAGAAGAACGCGAGACCGATCCCGAACAACGCGCCGCCGAAGACGCTCGCGAGGATGTCGCGCGATCGGCGGGGGCTGACCGGGGCGTTCGACGCCTCGGCGCCGTCGACGATGCGCACGTTGCTGGTCCTGAGATCGCCGGAGATCCCCGTCTCCTTCGCCCGCTGCAGCAGGCTCTCGTAAATCTGCTTGCTGCTCTGCACGTCGCGGTCGATGACGCCGTAGTCGATGGCCTTGCGGTTCATCGCCAGCGCTTCGCCCTTCTGCGCGTCGAGCGCGGCGGTCAGGCTCCGCTCCTGCGCGAGCGCGGCTTCGAACTCGGCGCGGACGCCCTGCACGATCTTCGCGATCTCTCCCTGCAGCTTGGCCTGCGATTCCTCGATCGCCGACTGCAGCTTGATCATGTCCGGGTGCCGCGCGCCCAGCTTGTCGGCCAACTGCGCCTTGTCACGCAGCAACGCGGCCAGCGATGCCTTCTGCTGCTGGATGAACTGATTGCCGAGGATGGCCGGGAACGTATCGATCTGCGCGGGATCGTTCTGCACCGCCGCCAGCTGCCGGTACGTCGCCTCCTTCTGCAGCCGATCGGTTTTGGCTTTCGTCACCGCCGCGTTCAGATCGGCCAGCTTCTGGACGACGATGTTCTCGCGATCCTCGAACGCGATCGCGCCGTTTTCCTCGCGATAAAGCTGCAGGCGTGTCTCGGCGGCCTCGACCTGCTTCCGCTGCTGTTCGAGCTGCTGGTTCAGCCAGTCGGACGCCTCTTTCGTGGCCGTGAACCGGAAATCGAGGCTCTGCTCGATGAAGGCCTTCGCGAGGCCGTTGGCGACCGCCGGCGCAAGCGCCGGATCGACCGAGCGATAGCTCACTTCGACGAGGCGGCTGTTGCGAACCGGCGAGATGTTGAGATGGCTCAGGAACGCGTCGATGGTGCGCGCCTGGGCTGCGGTCTCGTCGGCTCCGGGCGTGCCCGGCGCGGTGCGCTCCGATCCGACCAGCGATGCGACCGCCACGCCGGCCGACCGCATGGCGTTGCCAATGGAAAACGACTGCCGCGACGCCACGGGCGCAAGCTCGGGGTTGGCCCACAACCCGAGCGTCTCGATCGTCTTCTTCGCCAGGCTGCGGCTCTGCAGGAGCCGGTATTGCGTCTGGTAGTAATCCTGGCGGCTCTGCGCTTCGTCGATGACTTCCTTGAAGTTGAGCACGTTCGGGTTGTCCGCCTCGATGAGGAGCTGCACCTTGCCTTCGTAGACGGGCGTCGCCGTGAACGAGTAGAGGACACCCGCGAGCGTCACCACGGCAAAGGCCGCCACGACGATGTGCCGCCGCTTCGCGATGACCCGCAGGTAATCGCGCAGGTGCGGCTCCTGGTGGCGGTGCGCCGGGGTGCGCCGCGCGTGAATGCGCACGTACGGCTGGTCGTCGAACGGCTCGGCGTCCGTGACGATGGCTTTCGCCGGAGGGAGTGAACCGGAACTCATGTCAGTCATCGCTCTCAGAAGAACCGCTCGGGCACGGTGATCGTGTCCCCCGCGTCGACCACGTCGGTCAGCTTCACCTTCACGTCTTTCTTGTCACCGTCGACGAGGCGGATCACCTTGACGCGGTTGAGCGCGCCGTTCGGCGTCACGCCGCCGGCAAGCGACAGCGCCTGCAGAATGGTGGTGCCGCTCTTGATGGGATAGGAGCCGGGGTTCTTGACCTGGCCGAAGACGTAGACCAGCTCGGCGCGTCCCACATAAATGGTGTCGCCGTCGCGAAGGTCGATGTTGCGCGCGCCCGCCACCCCGCTCTGCAGGTCGTTGAGATTGACGCGAATCGTATCCTTGCTCGAGTCGACGGCCGGCTGCCCGGAGCCCCTGCCGCCGCGGACGACCACGACTTCGTCCGCCGCGCTCTGTGTCGTCGACCCCGCCTTGGCGAGCGCTTCGATCAGCGTCATGTCTCCGGTCAGCGCGTACGACCCCGGGTTACGCACCTCTCCGGTCACGAACACGCGCTGGCTGCGGTACTGCTCGATCGAGACGGTGACCTGCGGATTCTTGAAGAACCCGTCGGCGAGCGCCTTCTTCAGCTCGAGCTCGAAGTTGCGGATGGTCATGCCGCCGGCCTGGATGCGGCCGATCAGCGGAAACGTGAAGCTGCCGTCGAGCTCGACGGCGTACTTTCCGCCGAGATCGGCCTGATCGAAGACGGCGATCGAGAGCACATCCTGCGGGCCGATGACGTAGTCGCCCGCCGACTGCGCCGACGGCGCGACCGATCCCAGAAGGATCAGCAGCGACAGACACCGAACGAAGTGAAATCTGCGCATTGACTGGTTACATCCCGTAGTCGAGCGTGGTGATGAAACGGAAGCCCTGGTAATCGCGCTGGCCGACGCTGGTCGACTCGCGCTGGCGGTAGAACGCGCCGAACCCGAGGCGCGTGTCCTGCCCGAACCGGTAGCCCAGGCTCAGGGAGAAGGTCCTGGTCACGTCGACGCGATCGGCGGCGGCGGCCGGCTGCGCCGTCAAGAGCAGTCCCCGATAGGCGTACTGCTGGCGCACCGCGCTGCCGGTGACGTCGGTGCGTCCGACGATCTGGCGGCGGACGGTGAGGCCGTAGCCGTCCACGACGTAGTAGGGCTCCCGCGGCTCGAAGGAGTACGCCAGGTCGCGGTCGGCGGTGACCGTGAAGCGCGTGGACGACCGCAGGGTGTAGTTCAGCGTGGCGCTCGCGACCGTGCCGTTGAACGTCGGCAGCGAACGGGTGCGCGGAGTGAACCGGCGAACACCGACGTAGGCGCTCCCCGAAATCAACGCCCGAGGCTTGAGCTCGAGTCCCGGCATGACGCTGACCGTGTCGGAGTTACGGATTGGGGACAGCGGGAACCGGCTGTTGCCCGCTTCACCGCGGACGACGAGCGTGGTCAGCGGCGTCAGGTCGTCGCGCACCGCGACGAGCGCCGACCGCGTCGTCCGGTTGAGCGTCTCGCGCATGTTCACGTCGTTGAAGACCGCGTCGGCGGCGAAGTCGACGTCGGTCTGCGATGCGGACAGCTCGACGTACGTCTTCGGCGACAGCCGGACCGAGGTGCCAACCCGCGCGGCATCCTCCGTGCGGCGGAGCCGGGCGTCGATTTCGAAGTTCGGCCGCTGACGGGTGTTCAGGTACGACCCTTCCGCGAACGTCAGAAAGCGCCCCATCACCCCCTCGCCGCGAAGGCGGACCTGGGGGTTGAGCGATCGCTCGCTGCTGTACCTCTGGAAATACACGACGTCGGTTCCCGCCGCGGCGGTCAGCAGGGCGCGTCGGGCGAACGGGATCCACATCGTCGCCCTGGGGACGACGGTGAAGGTGAAGTCCGTCTTTTCCTCGGCGTTGTTGAACACGTTCGTGTCGAGGCCGAATTCCTGGATGGCCAGCGCCGGCGACGCGTAGAGGGGACCGATGTGAACACGGGCGGTTCCCCTGGGATCGATCATCTGCGCGAGGCACAGTTGCGCCGCGAGCAGCATCGGCACGGCGAGCAGAAACACTCGCCGGTGAAGCAGAGCACTCATTGAACTTGTATGCGTGAAGGGAGAGAGAACCGGGAGTCTCCCGCACGGGAGACCTCCAAGGTCGGCGAGCGGTATTTTACCGGCTTGCGCTTGCGTCGTTCGTCGTGGAGACCACCGCCGCGGTGCCAACCGCCGTCGCCGCCGCGGCAACGCTGCCCACGACCGCTGCGGTGCTGATCCCGGCCGCCGCTGCTCCAGCAGCCGCTGCGCCTGCGCCGGCCGCAGCCGCGCCACCCGCCGCCGCTCCAGCCGCCGCGCCCGCGCCGGCCGCCGCCGCACCACCTGCAGCGCCAGCCGCGCCGGCAAGCGCTGCCGCTGACACGGAGGTCGTCACCGTTGCGGTCATCGCGCCCGCTGCGAGACTTGCCGTCGAAGTGCTGAGCACCGCACCCGTCGCGCTGACGACGTTCACGCTGAACGTGCCCGCCGCGAGACCGGTGACGCTGAAGCTGCCGGCGGCGGAGGTCACGGCGCTGCCGACGACCTGACCGGCGGCATTGACGACGTTCACGGTCACGCCTGCCAGCGGTCCTGCGGGGCCGCTGGCGCTACCCGCAATCAATCCGATCGCCTGTGCCTGCCCTGCCTCGAGCGGCGCCTGGGAGAAGAGGACCGCGACACTCATCGCGACAACCACGACACGCTTCATCGCCACACTCCTGATGCCCATTTTACCGATGCGATCCCGCGACCGATCGCCGGCCGCGAAATCTCTGTATCGCAAACGCAACGCACCGCGCAGGATTATGAAACCCGTGACCGATCGCCGGCCCGGCGACGGCTGACGGACAGCTGCCGGACCTTGCGATACAGATTCGTGCGCTGGATGCCGAGCGTCTTGGCCGCCTCGGTCATGCGTCCGTGATGCTGCGCCAGCACCGACGCGACGTACTCGCGCTCGAATCGCGCGCGCGCCTGCTTCAGCGAGCCTCCGTACATCAACGTGGTCGGTCCGCCCTGGAGCCTGATGTTGGCGAGCACGTCGGCCTGCCGGATGACGCGGTCGCGCGCCTTCAACACGAGCACGCGCAGCAGCCCGTCGAGCTCCTGCAGGTTGCCGGGCCACGGCAGCGCCGACAGCAGCGCGACCGCCTGCCTCGACGCCCGCTTCGGCGGCAGGTTCAGGCCGGTGCAGATGTCGATCAGCTGAAGGCGGATCAGCGCCGGCAGATCCTCGCGCCGCTCGCGCAGCGGCGGCATGGTGATGACGGTCTGCGAGAGCTGCCGCCGCAGATCGGGTATCACGGCCTCGTCGTCGTTGGCGTCGACGAGGGCGATCGGACGAAGGTCTACACGCTGCGGTTTCTCCGCCGCGGCGACGAGAACTTCGCCGTCGCGAAGGATACGCGCGAGGCGCATCTGCAGGCGGCTTGGCAGCGCGGACAGGTTTCCGAGCACCAGCGTTCCCCCGAGCGCCTCGTACAGCACGGACGCCTGAGCGATCTGCTCGAGCGCCTCGGGCGCCGGACGTTCGACATCGGAGCCGAACAGGCGGCGTTCCACCGCGTTGGCAACCTCGCAATCGAACACGACGAACGGCTTTCCGTTCGGGGCCGCCGTCTCCATCGCGCGCGTGAGAAGGTCGCTGAGGGCGCAGACACCGCCCGCGCCGTTCGACGCCATGTGGATGGCGCGCGCGAACACGTCGCCGCCGGTGGCCGTTTCGCCGCGAATAATGACGCCGCCGTCGGCGACGAGCGCCTGCTCGAGCCCCGCGATGGCATCGACCATCGCGGCCGATCGGGCGATGCCGCGTTTGCCCAGCGGAAATGTCATTGGGGAGGTCACTTGGGCGCGGTCAGCGCGCGCGTCTGCCAGTTGCCGCGGCCGTCGCGATCGAACTCGACGCGCGCGATGCTTCCCTTCGGCCCGTAGACGAAGCGCCGCTCGGGGCGGCCGGAGCCGCTGTCGTCGAAGGCGGTCGCCGAGATCGCGTACGCCGGTTCGCCCGGCGCGTGATCGGGACGGGGCGTGTAGTAGTCCCACTTGTCCGGTCGGCCGTCGCCGTTGCCGTCGTCCTGGCTGCGCACCAGCACGTTCTTCTCGTAGAACTCCGTGCGATCGAACCGCCCGTCGCGTTTCGTGGAGATCTCGATGCGCTGCAGCACGCCAGCGGGCTCGTAAAACGCCTGCGAATCCATCACGCTGTCGTTGCGGCTCGCGAAACCGACCTTTTCGAGCTTGCCGTCGGGACGGTAGAAGTCCCAGCGCTCGACCTTGCCGTTCTCGTCGAGATCGAGCTCGACGCGCATGATGCGCGTGCCGTCCATGTAGCTGACGGTGTCGTTCCTGCCGTTCTTGTTCGCGTCGAAGGCGATGCGGCGGAGACGGCCGGTGCCCTGGTCGTAGTCGGCGACCGGACGGTCGCCGGCAGGCGTCCTCGAGCAGGCGCCGGCGGCGCCAAGCGCCAGCGCGACGAGCAGCGTGTATCCGCGAGACCTGATGGCCGACATCGAATGAAGCTTCGCCCTCTCGGTCACATCGACCGCGGCGACGTCTTGTTGGAGTGGGTTCGAGCCTGTGTCAATTGCGCTACTTGCTGCGCTGCAACGATACGGATGGGTTATCGGGATAACGCGGGACCGGCTGTAACGGCCGAGTGAAGGAAGAAGAATTCGTGTACGGTTTCGCGCAGCTGCGGCAGCGACGTCGTGCTGTTGACGCGGACGCGGAAGTGGGACCCGGACTCGATTCCTTTCGAATACCAGGCGCACAGCGCGCGCAGCTTGTTGATGACCCAGCGCTCGCGTCCGCGGGCCTCGCGCGGCGCGCCCGTCTGATCCGTGCCCGCCACGTGACGGAAGCCTTCGGATTCACCCACGCGTTCGTTGACCAGCAGGTCGATGTAGTCGAGGAGAAACTGCCCGCGCTCGGCGAGCGTGACCTCGCGCGGTGACCGGCCCGCCTCGAGGTCGGCGGCCTGCGCGAGAATCCACGGGTTGCGCAGCACGCCGCGGCCGACGAGCACCCCGCTCACGCCGCAACGGAGGCGCTCGATGATCTGCATCGGCTCCACGCAGTCGCCGCTGCCGAGCACCGGGATCGCGAGATCGTGCGCGACGCCCGACACCAACTCCCAATCGGCGGACCCGGTATACGACTGCTCCGCGGTACGGCCGTGAATCGTCACCGCGGCGGCCCCCGCGTCCTGTACTCGCCGCGCCAGATCCGGCGCGTTGCGCCACCGATCGTTCCAGCCGGCGCGCATCTTCACGGTGACCGGAATCTTCACCGCCTTCGCCATGGCGTTGATCACGGTCGCCGCATGCTCGGGCTCGCGCATCAGGCTGCAGCCCGCGTTGTGCTTCGCGATCTTGGGAACGGGGCACCCCATGTTGACGTCGACGATGTCCGCGCCCAGCCCCTCGACGATTTGCGCGGCCGCAGCCATCTTCTGCGGGTCGCCGCCAAAGATCTGGATGGACACGGGGCGTTCTTCCTCGGTGTACTCGGCGTACTCCAGCGTGCGATCGATGCCGCGGACCAGCCCCTCCGACGACACCATCTCGGTGACGACGAGGCCGCAGCCGCCGTGCCGCTTGACGAGCCGGCGGAAGGCCGAGTCCGTCATGCCGGCCATCGGCGCGACGACAAACGGCGAGGCGAGCTCGACGGAGCCGATTTTCATCAGTAGGGGCGGACGTCGGCGGCGTCCACTTCGACGCTGACGGCCTGTCCGATCAGGTCGACCGAGAGCACGAGCCGCGCGTGCGCGCCCTTGCGAATGAGGCGGCCCATGACCCCCTTCAGCGGCCCGTGCACGACCTCCACCATCATCCCCTCGCGAATCATCGGGCAGGGATCGTAGGCCAGCTCGCTGTCGATGAGGGTGCGGATGCCGTCGATCTCGTGCTCGGGAATCGGCGCGGGCTCACCCTCGAAGGAGATGATGCTCACCACGCCGGTGCATTTCAGGATGGGCAGACGCTCGCGCGCGTTGAACCGCGCGAAGCAGTAGCCGGGAAAGAGCGGCCAGTCGATCTTCTTCTTGCGGTCCTTCCACCGGCTCCAGCGCGTGACCGTGGGCAGGAACGTCTCGACCTGCTTCTGTTCGAGCTGCTCGCGGACGACCTGCTCGTGCCGGGATCGGGTCCAGAGCGCGTACCAGCGAACCTCCTCGTTCGACGCGGGCACGATGCCGTCGGCGCCTGGAGCGATCGGCGAGTCGTGATTCATGCGGAATCAGCTTTTGGCGGGCGCCGCCCGCTCGGCCTCGAGCGCCTTCTGCCGCTGGCTCAGCGCCTGTTCGTAGGCCTTCTTCAGCTCGTCGTTGTGCCAGGTGATCGACGCCGCCGCGCGCAGTTTCTCGATGTACTTCTGCGTCTCGGCACGCCGTTTCTCCTCGGCGATCCTGTCGCTGATGTCCTGGCGGGCCTCGTCGAACGTCTTCACCTTCTGCTCGGTCCGCGATTCGAGCGCCAGCAGCTGGTAGCCACGCTGCGTGCGGATCACCTCCGAGACGTCGCCGACCTTGATCTTCTCGAGCATCGTCTGCAGCGCCGGCGCGAGCTCGTCGCTCTTGACGGGACCGATCAGCCCGCCGTTCGCCTTGGAGGACGCGTCGGAGACCTCGCCGGCGAGGCGCGCGAACGGCTCGCCCGCGAGCAGGCGGTGACGCACGTCCTCGGCCTTCGCTTTCGCCGCATCGTCCTGGGCGACGTTGACGCCGCGGTCGGTCGCCGGGACGGCGATGAGGATCTCGCGCAGCATCAGCTCGGACGGGGTCGTGAACTCGTTCTTGTGCGCGTCGTAGTACGCGTGCGCCTCGTCCTCGGTGACGCTGATCTTCGCGACCACTTCGTTCTGCTGGACGCGCGTCTCGAGCATGTTCTTCTCGAGCTGCCGGCGCAGGTCGGCCAGCGTCATCCCTTCCTGCCGCAGCGCCTCGTTGAACTTCTCGTCGGTGTCGATGTTGTTGTCCTTCTTGATGTTGTCGAGGACGCTCTTGAACTGGTCGTCGCTCATCACGTAGCCGAGCTCGCGCCCGCGCTGGACGAGCAGGAGCTCGTCGACGGCGTTGAGGATCAGCTGCGGCGTGCTCTCCGCGACCGCCTTCTGCAGCTCCGGGCTTTCGGGGGTGACGTTCTGCAGCTCGGGACGCTGGCGCAGGAAGTCCACCTGCATCCGCTCGAAGTCGCTCTTGGTGACGATGTCGCCGTTGACCTTCACCAGGACCTGTTCGATGACTTCGGCTTCGAGCGGGGCCGCCATGAGGACCGCGGCGAGCGCGATTCGTTTCAGCATGTGCAATTCCTTGGAATTCAACATTTTAACCCGGAGCGAGCGCCGAGAGCAGTTCTTCGAGGCGCGCGAACATGCCGCCCTCCGCGCGCGGGTTCTGCTTGGGTTTCCGCAGGATCTCCTCCTTGGTAAACCCTGTGGTGACCTCGCCAGCCGTCGCCCGGGCCGTCCACCAGGAGGTTTCCCGGCTCCGGGCCGGGATCCGGGATCGGGGATCCGGGATCCGGCGGTTCTGCGTTTTTGCGGATCCCGCATCCCGGATCCCGGGTCCCGATGCCTCCAAATCCACCTTCAGCGAGACAGGCGGCACCAGAACCGCGCCTGGCCACTCGTGGACGACCTTCACCAGCCGGACCGGGTCCACCTTCGCCTGCGGCCTGAACTTTATGACGACGAGCCGCCCCTCGCGGTCGATGGTATCAACGCCCAGCCGGTCCGCCATGACGCGGATGCGTCCGTATTCGGCGAGATTCAGCACCGCGTCGGTCGGCGGCCCGTACCGATCCTCGACCTCGTCGAGCGTCGCCTCGAGCTCCTTCTCGGTCCGGGTCGCCGCCACCTTGCGGTAGACCATCAACCGCTGGTTCATGTCGGGGATGTACGTGTCGTCGATCTTCAGGTCGACCCCGAGGTTGACCGTCGCGCGCACGTCGTCCTCGATATCCTCGCCCTTCAGCTCGCGCACGGTCTCCTCGAGCAGCTTCATGTACATCTCGAAGCCGACGGCGTCGATGTGGCCGCTCTGCTCGCCGCCGAGCAGGTTGCCCGCGCCGCGAATCTCGAGGTCGAGCGCCGCCACGCGGAACCCGCTGCCGAGATCGCTGAATTCCTTGATCGCCGCCAGCCGCTTGCGCGCCACGGGCGAAAGCGATTCCTGCGGCGGGATGAGCAGGTAGGCGTAGGCGGGCCGGTCGGACCGGCCGACGCGGCCGCGCAGCTGATAGAGCTGCGAGAGGCCGTAGCGATCCGCGCGGTTGATGATGATGGTGTTCGCGTTCGGGATGTCGAGACCGTTCTCGACGATCGTCGTCGCGAGCAGGACGTCGTACTGCCGCTCGACGAAGCCGAGCATCGCGCGCTCGAGCTCGTCCTCACCCATCTGGCCGTGGCCGATGACGATGCGCGCTTCGGGCACGAGACGCTGCAGGAGATGGCCGATCGAGAAGATCGATTCGACGCGGTTGTGCACGAAGTAGATCTGGCCGCCGCGCGCCAGCTCGTTGCGGACCGCGCGCTCGATCACCGGCGCGTCGAACTTGACGACGTTGGTCTGGATCGACAGGCGATCCTTCGGCGGCGTTTCGATGATCGACATGTCGCGGATGCCGACGAGCGACATGTTCAGCGTCCTCGGAATCGGCGTCGCCGTCATCGTCAGGACGTCCACGCGCTTGCGCATCTGCTTGATGCGCTCCTTGTGCGCGACGCCGAAGCGCTGCTCCTCGTCCACGACCAGCAGGCCGAGATCCTTGAACTGCACGTCCTTGGACAGGAGGCGGTGCGTCCCGACGATGATGTCCACCTTGCCGGAGGTGACGCCGTCGAGAGTGGCCTTGATTTCCTGCTTGGTGCGGAAGCGGCTCACCATGTCGATCGTGACGGGGAAGCCCGCGAATCGATCGCGCAGCGTCTTCAGGTGCTGAAACGCCAGCACCGTCGTCGGCGCCAGGACCGCCACCTGCTTGCCGTCCATCACCGCCTTGAACGCGGCCCGCATGGCGACTTCCGTCTTGCCGTAGCCGACGTCGCCGCACAGGAGCCGGTCCATCGGCGACGGCGATTCCATGTCCTGCTTGATGTCGGCGATAGCAGAGGCCTGGTCGACGGTGAGGTCGTACGGGAATGCCGCCTCGAACTCCTCCTGCCAGTGCATGTCGGCCGAGAAGGCGTAGCCGGGCACCGCCTTGCGCTGCGCGTACAGCTTCAGCAGCTCCTCGGCCATGTCGCGCATCGCCTTCTTGACGCGTGTCTTGGCCTTCTCCCACGTCGTGCCGCCGAGGCGATCGAGCGCCGGTCGGACGCCGCCGGTGTACTTCTGAATCAGGTCGAGGCGTTCGACCGGCACGAACAGCTTGTCGTCGCCGTGGTACCTGAGCTCGAGAAACTCGTGCGCGCCCTCGGCGCTGCCCCGGACCCCCAGCTGCTTGAGGCCGACGAATTCGCCAATACCGTGATCGACGTGGACGACGAGATCGCCGACCTTCAGGTCGCGGAGGTCCGAGAGAAACGTCTTCGCCAGGTTGCGCCGCTTCTCGGGCGCGTGGCGCTCTTCCTCGAAGACGTCGGTCTCGGCGTAGATCTGCAGCGCTGCGTCGGCGAGCCGGAATCCGCGCGACAGCGTTCCAACGGCGACGAGGACGGGGGCCGTGTACGCGTCCTCGGCGCGCTCGACGGCCACGGCGATGATGTCGTATTCCTGCAGGATTTCGATCGTGCGCTCGGCGCGCCCCTGGCTTTCGGCGACGAAGAGGATGGAATCGCCACGCTCGCGTGACTGGCGGACATCGGCGATCCAGTCGTTGACGCGGCCGCGGAACTCGAGCGCGGGCTGGCAGCGGACCTGGTGGATCCGGCTGCCTTCGTCCACGCCGAGTTCCTCGAGGCGGCGCGCCGCGCCGACGCGCGGCTCGAGGTCCTCCCACGCCACGTACGCCTGTGTTGGAGGCAGCGCCACGACGTGGCCGCGCGCCGCCGCGTCCTCGAAGCTCGAGCCGAGCTGGTCGCGGACCTTCTGCGCCTGCTCCCTGACGTGCTCCTCCTCCGAGACCAGGACGTGGAGGCCGCGCGTGGAGAGGAAGTCGAAGAGCGGGATCGAGTCGTCTTCCGAGTCGAAACGCTCGCGGACGGGCACGATGAGCAGCTGATCGGTGGCGCCCGTCGAGCGCTGCGTCGCCGGGTCGAATCGCCGCAGCGACTCGACCATGTCACCGACGAACTCCAGCCGCACGGGTTCGGTGCCGCCGGCAGGAAAGATGTCGACGATGCCGCCGCGGATGGCGAACGCGCCGTGCTCCTCGACGGGATCCTCGCGGGTGAATCCCGCGTCGACGAGCAGGTCGGCGAGATTCTGCGGATCGATCTCCGTCCCCGATCGGATGTCGAGCGAGGCGCTGAGCAGCCGTTCGGGTCCGCTCACGCGTGGCAGCAGGGCCGCGGCCGAGGCGACGATCAGGCGCGCCGTGCCGGTCGCCGCGCCGTACAGCGCCCGCGCGCGGGCGGCGGACACGCGAAAGTGCGGCGTCATGCCGCGGTACGGATCGACTTGGAGGGACGGCAGCGGAAGCACGGCCCGCTCGACATCCGACTCCGACGCGCCCTCGAGCGCGGCGTAGAAGAACCGCGCGTCGGCGGTCATCTGATCGACGTCCTTGTCGGACGGCACGACGAGCAGCGTGACGCCGGTCGCCGTGCGGGCCGCGACCGTCGCGGCAAATGCCTTTGCCGCCGGCGTCAGCCCGGCAATCACCTGCGCGGGCCGATCGAGAGATGCCTTGGAGGCCGCGCGGCTGAACAGCGCGCGCAGCGTGAGAGATGTCGCCGTCGTCATCGCCTGTACATGCGGACCGCCCGCCCCGCGGCAGAGCGCGGGGTGGGCATGTCGGACCTTCCATTGTCCCATGCGCCGGACGCTTCAGGAACCGCCCTTCACCCTCCGGATCAGTTCGGTCGTCGAGTACCCGGGCGAAAGCTCCATGCGGACGACCCGGCCGCCCCGCGCTTCAACGGTGTCGCGGCCGACGATGTTGCCGGGACCCCAGTCGGCACCCTTGACGAGGACATCGGGTTGGATGTGCCGGATGATGCCAGCAGGGGTCTCTTCGTCGAAGATCGCGACGGCATCGACGCAGGCGAGCGCCAGCAGGATCTCCGCGCGTTCGGCTTCGGTCGTGATCGGCCGCTCGGCGCCCTTGTTCGCGCGAACGGATCGGTCGGAGTTCAACCCGACAATCAGGGCGTCGCCGAGCCGCCGGGCATCCTGCAGATAGCGGACGTGCCCCGGATGCAGCAGGTCGAAGACACCGTTGGTGAAGACCACCGTGCCGCCGCGCGCCCGGATGCCGGCGGCGAAGCGTGCCGCCTCCTCGATCGTCACAGCCCGGACATCCGGATGCCGCCGGAGAACGACCACCGGTGCGGCGGACGAAAGATGCCCGCTTCTTTCCGCGGCGATTTCACCCGGAACGTGTAGAGCAACCGGTGATAGTCGTACGGCACGCCGTCCTGCCGGTGAACGGCGACGTCCAGCTTGTACGTACCCTCGACGAGATTCAGGCCATCGATCTCGAACACGACGAGCCCTTCGCCCGCCAGCTCGCCGGCGACGCCGCCGTCGATCAGCGTGTTCGTGCCGTAGCAGCAGACCCCCTCAGCGTTGAAGATGCCGACGCCGAAGGCGAAATCCCTGACGCGCTGGTTCGCGCGCACGTGAAGGCGGATGTCGACGCGCTCGCCGGACTGGAACAGGTGCGCGGGCTGGCCGCTGACGCCGATCATCTCGACGGCGGTGATCTCCGCTTCGCGCGACCCCCAGCGCCCTTCCGCCGCCTTGAACATGTCGGCGGGCTCGGTTCCGGGATCCGGAATGCGCGCTCCGGGATCCGAAAGCGCCGGTTCCTCGCGCATCCCTGATCCCGGGGCCCGGCTCCCGGCCTTAGCGAGCTCGCGGTTTTCCTGGCCCGCAACATCCATCAGGTACGCGTCGATGACGCGCTTGGGATCGCCCTGCACCTTCGCAACGCCGGCGTCGAGCCACAGCGCCTCGTCGCAGAATCGCGTCACCAGGTCGAGCGAATGCGTGACCAGCAGGACCGTCCGGCCGCGGCGGCGGAACTCGGCGAACTTGTCGAGGCACTTGTGCGTGAACGCTTCGTCACCGACTGCGAGCACCTCGTCGACGAGCAGCACGTCGGGATCGACGTTGATGGCCACCGCGAAACCGAGCCGCATGTACATGCCGGACGAGTACGTCTTCACCGGGGCGTCGATGAACTCCTCGAGCTCGGCGAACCGCACGATCTCGTCGAACCGGCGCGCGATCTCGCGCCGGCCGAGGCCCAGCATCAGGCCGTTGATGTAGACGTTCTCGCGCCCGGAGATCTCGGGGTGAAACCCGGCGCCCAGCTCGATCAGCGCGGAGACGCGGCCGTCGACGCGAACCGTTCCGGATGTCGGCTTGCCGATGCCCGCAATCAGCTTCAGCATCGTGCTCTTGCCGGACCCGTTGCGGCCGACGATGCCGAACGTCCTCCCCGTCGCGACGTCGAACGAGACGCCCTTCAACGCCTCGAACACGGCGTCGGGGTGCAGGTCGCGTAACACGCTGCCCGACAGCAGCGCGCTCTTCAGCGTCGCGAACTGCTTGCGGCGCCCGTAGCGGCGGTACACCTTGCGGACGTCGCGAACGCGGATGCTCACACTTCCTCCGCGAACGTGTCCCGCAGCCGATCGAAGACGAAGTAGCCGGTGAAGAACACCAGCGCGGAGGCGATGCCCACGACGAGGAGCCGCGTCCCCTGCGTGAACGGGCCCGGCCTGAACAACACGTCCTGATAGGCGACCGCGAGGTGCGTGAACGGATTGAGGTTCAGCAGCTGGCGGACGCGGCCGGGCGCCTGGCTGATCGGATAGATGATGGGCGTCGCGAAGAACCAGAGCGTCAGCAGGTTCGCGAGCAGGTCGCGCACGTCACGGAAGTGTACGGTCAGCGCCGACACGAGCAGCGCGAGCCCCGTGGTCAGCACCAGCTGCACGAGGACGACCAGCGGAAACCAGAGCAGATCCGTGGGCCACACCGGCACGCGGTAGTAGATCAGGAACGCGACGAGAATCGGCAGCCCGAAACAGAAGTGCACGAGGCCGGCGAGCACGCTGACGATCGGCAGCACCTCCGCGGGAAACAGCACCTTCTTGATGAGATTGCCGCCGGCGATCAGCACGTTGGCCGATTCCAGCAGAGACGACGAAAACCAGGTCCACGGCAGGATGCCGGCGAACAGGAAGAGCGCGAACGGCTGCAGCTCCGGCGGGTGCGCGGCCGGCATCACGACGGTAAAGACGAACGTGTAGATGAGGAGCAGCAGCAGCGGGTTGACGAACGACCAGACGACGCCCAGGGTGGAGGCGCGATAGCGCGCCTTGAGCTCGCGTGCAACCAGGCTGGAGATTAACGCGCGGTACTTGAACAGCTGCCGGAGGCTGGCTAGCAACCCCTACATTAAACCCTTGTCCGCGCCCGGGAGGCCACCTGCAGACGAATGAGCGATTTGAGCAGTGCGATGCGCGCGCGCTCGATGTCGAGATCGCCCGCCGTGAGGTGCGGCTGCGCCTGCGCCAGGCGCTGCTCGGCGCGCTGCTTCGCGCGCTCGGCGCGCTGGATGTCGATCTCCTGCGCGCGCTCGCCGATATCGGCGAGCACGGTGACACGGTCCGGCAGCACCTCGACGAAACCGAAGGCGATGGCGAGGTAATGCTTCTCCTGCCCCTGCCGGTACCACAGCTCGCCGACCTTCAGCGACGAGAGCAGCGGCGTGTGGCCGGGCAGGACGCCGAACTCGCCGTCCGTCCCGGGGAGCACGACCTCGTCGATCTCCTCGCGGATGAGCGAGCGGTCGGGCGTGACGATCTCGAGCATCAGCTTCGTCGGCAGCGCCATTTACGCCGCCTTCATCCCCTGCGCTTTTGCGACCGCCTCTTCGATGGTGCCGACGAGGTAAAACGCCTGCTCCGGCAGCTCGTCGTGCTTGCCGTCCGCGATCTCCTTGAAGCCGCGCACCGTGTCCGCGATCGGCACGTACTTCCCTTCGAAGCCGGTGAACTGCTGCGCGACGAAGAAGGGCTGCGAGAGAAACCGCTGCAGCTTGCGCGCGCGCGACACCGTCAGGCGATCCTCTTCCGACAGCTCGTCGATGCCGAGAATCGCGATGATGTCCTGCAGGTCCTTGTAACGCTGCAGGATCTGCTTCACCTGACGCGCCACGTTGTAGTGCTCGTCGCCGAGGATGCGCGGATCGAGAATGCGAGACGTCGACGCGAGCGGATCCACGGCCGGATAGATACCCAGCTCCGCAATCTGCCGCGACAGGTTCGTCGTCGCATCCAGGTGCGCGAAGGTCGTCGCCGGCGCGGGATCGGTGTAGTCGTCGGCGGGGACGTAGATCGCCTGCACCGACGTGATCGACCCCTTCTTCGTCGAGGTGATGCGCTCCTGCAGCTCGCCCATCTCGGTGAGCAGCGTCGGCTGATAGCCGACCGCGGACGGCATGCGTCCGAGCAGCGCCGACACTTCGGAGCCCGCCTGCGTGAAGCGGAAAATGTTGTCGATGAAGAGGAGCACGTCCTTGCCTTCCGCATCGCGGAAGTACTCGGCGACGGTGAGCGCCGAGAGGCCGACGCGCAGACGCGCGCCCGGCGGCTCCGTCATCTGTCCGTAGACGAGCGCCGCGCGCGACTTCGACGAATCCTTCATGTCGATGACGCCCGACTCCTGGAACTCCAGCCAGAGGTCGTTCCCTTCGCGCGTGCGTTCACCCACGCCGCCGAACACGGAGACGCCGCCGTGCTTCAGCGCGATGTTGTGAATCAGCTCCATGATGATGACGGTCTTGCCGACGCCGGCGCCGCCGAACAAGCCGATCTTGCCGCCCTGCAGGTAGGGCTCGAGCAGATCGACGACCTTGATGCCGGTCTCGAACATCTTCAGCTCGGTGGACTGCTGCTCGAGCGTCGGCGCGTGCCGATGAATCGGCCAGCGATCCTTCGACTGCACGGGGCGATCCGGAAAATCGACTGGCTCGCCGAGCACGTTGAGCACCCGCCCCAGCGTCTCGGGACCGACAGGCACCGAGATCGGAGCGCCCGTGTCGATCACCAGCATGCCGCGCGTCATCCCGTCGGTCGGCTTCATCGCGACCGCGCGCACGCGGTTCTCGCCGAGATGCTGCTCGACTTCGGCGACGACGTCGATCTTCTCGGCGCCTCCGCCGCCGTCCGAGACGATGCGCACCGCGTTGTAGATCGCCGGCAGGCCTTCGGTGAATTCGATGTCGATGACCGCCCCGATGACCTGGACGACCTTGCCGACCTGTTGTTTCGTTGTCGCTGCTGTCTGTGCCATAGCTTCTTATCGTGCTGCCGCGCCTGAAACCACTTCGATGATCTCGCGCGTGATCGCCGCCTGGCGAACCTTGTTCATGTAGAGCGTCAGGTTCTCGAGCATCTCCGCCGAGTTGCGCGTGGCGGCGTCCATCGCCGTCATCTGCGCCGCGAAGAACGCCGCGTTCGATTCGAGCAGCGCGCGGTAGACCTGAATCTGCACGTGGCGCGGCAGGAGGTCCTTGAAAATCTCCTCCGGCGCCGGCTCATACAGGTAGTCAACGCTGGGACCTGCCTCGCTCGCAGTCTCGCCCTCGAGACGTGGAATCGGCAGCAGCCGTTCGACAACCAGGCGTTGCGTCATCACCGATTTGAACTCGTTGTAGACGAGGTACACGCTCGACGCCCGGCCCGAGGTGAACTCCTCGATGGCGGCATCCGCGATGTCGACGGCCTCGCCGAAGGTGAGCCTCTGGAAAATGCCGACGGCCTCGTAGCGAATGTCGAAGCCGCGACGGCGGAAGAAGTCGCGTCCCTTGCGCCCGATCAGCCCGAGTGCGATCTCGCGTCCCGGCGCCTCCTTCAGGATGAACTGCCCCGCCGCCTTGATGACGTTCGAGTTGAAGCTGCCGCACAGGCCGCGATCGGCGGTGACGACGATCAGCAGCGGCCGCCCGCTGCCCTGCGCCGGCATGCGCAGCAGCGGATGCGCGTCCTGCTCGACGCGCGACACGAGGCCGTTGAGCACCCGCAGCATCCGCTGCGCGAACGGGCGCGCGGCGACGACGCGATCCTGCGCGCGCTTCAGGCGCGACGCGGCGATCATCTTCATCGCCTTGGTAATCTGCTGCGTCGACTTGACCGCGCGGATCCGGCGCCGGAGATCGATCAGCGACGGCATCGGCTACGCCACCGCAGCCGCCGTGGCGACGGTGCCGCTGAACTGCTTGCCGAACTCCGCGAGCGCCGACTCGAGCGCCGCCTTGATCTCGTCGTCGAGGATCTTCTTCCCGGCAATCCCGGTGAGCACGTTCGCGGCGCGCGTCTCGAGGAACCTGTAGAGCTCTTCTTCATAGCGCCGGAGCTCTTCGACCGGCACCGGATCGAGATACCCCTTCGTCGCCGCGTAAATGATCGCCACCTGCTTTTCGACCGGCAGCGGCTGATATTGCGGCTGCTTGAGGATCTCGACGAGACGGCGGCCGCGATTGAGCTGCGCTTGCGTAGCCTTGTCGAGGTCGCTGCCGAACTGCGCGAATGCCGCCAGCTCGCGGTACTGTGCGAGGTCGAGACGCAGCGAGCCGGCGACCTGGCGCATCGCGCGAATCTGCGCGGATCCGCCGACGCGCGACACCGAGTTGCCGACGTTGATCGCGGGACGCACGCCCTGGTGAAACAGATCGCTCTCGAGGAAGATCTGGCCGTCCGTGATCGAGATCACGTTCGTCGGGATGTAGGCCGAGAGGTCGCCGGCCTGCGTCTCGATGATCGGCAGCGCCGTCAGCGACCCGCCGCCGTGCGTCTGATTCAGCTTCGCGGCGCGCTCCAGCAGCCGCGAGTGCAGGTAGAAGACGTCGCCGGGGTACGCCTCGCGGCCGGGCGGCCGTCGCAGCAGCAGCGAAATCTCGCGATACGCCTGCGCGTGCTTCGACAGATCGTCGTAGACGCAGAGCGCATGGCGGCCGCTGTCGCGGAAATACTCGCCGATCGCGCACGCCGAATACGGGCTGATGTACAGCATCGGCGCCGGGTCCGACGCCGCCGCGGCGACGACGATGGTGTAGCTCATCGCGTCGTATTCTTCGAGCGTGCGCACGACCTGCGCGACCGTGGACTGCTTCTGGCCGATCGCGTTGTAGATGCAGATCACATCCTTGCCGCGCTGGTTGATGATCGTGTCGGTGGCGACGGCGGTCTTCCCGGTCTGCCGGTCGCCGATGATCAGCTCGCGCTGGCCGCGGCCGATCGGCACCATCCCGTCGATCGCCTTGAGGCCGGTCTGCAGCGGTTCCTTGACCGGCTGACGATCGACGACGCCCGGGGCGAGACGCTCGATCGGCAGGAACTGCTTCGTCGTGATCGGGCCCTTGCCGTCGAGCGGCTGGCCGAGCGCGTTGACGACGCGGCCGAGCATCTCGTCGCCGACCGGCACCGAGATGATGCGGCCGGTGCGCTTCACCTGGTCGCCTTCCTTGATCTCCTTGAAGTCGCCCAGGAGCACCGCGCCGACGCTCTCCTCTTCGAGGTTCAGCGCGATGCCGAACACGCCGTGCGGGAACTCGAGCATCTCGCCGGCCATCGCGCGCTCGATGCCGTGCACGCGCGAGATGCCGTCGCCGATGGAGATGACGGTGCCGACTTCAGCGACGTCGACCGTCGCCGTGAAGCTGCCGATCTGGTCGCGAATGAGTCTGGAGATCTCGTCTGCTCTGATGTCCGCCATATCCGTCTCTCCGGCGGGTCCGACAGGACCCGCCCTACACGCGGCTAATGCGTCTTTCTACACGGCTAATCTGGCTTTCAACCGCGCCAACTGGCTCGCGAGGCTGCCGTCGTAGACCGTGCTGCCGATCCTCGTGACCACGCCGCCGATAATCGCCGGATCGACGCTCGTCGTCATCTCGACCTTGCGGCCGGTGATGTCGGCGAGCTTCTTCTGGAGTTGCGCCGCGCGCTCCGGCGCGAGAGGCGCCGCGGTGGTCACCTCGGCGCGCACGACCTGCTGGTGCTCGAGCAGCCGCGTGCGGTAGACCTCGAGCAGATCGGGCACCAGTCCCAGCCGTTCGCGATCCGCGAGCAGCAGGAGCAGCTTCCGCGTGGGCGCGGCGACTTCGAGGCGCCCCGCGAGGGCGTCGGCGATCCGGCGCTTGGCCGCCGCCGGAACCGCTGGATTGGTCAGCGCGCCGGAGAGCTCCGCGCTCGACGACATGAGGCCCGCGAACGACGCGAGGTCACGCTCGATGCGGACCGGGTCCGACTCCTTCAGCGCGACGTCGAACAGGGCTCTCGCGTAGCGGGTGGCGGAAGCGCGTGAGGGCATCGTGTCAGGCGGTGATGGCGTTCTCTTCCAGGACGGGCGCGCACGAACAGCTTGTACCTGAACGGCACAAACTTCCTTTTTATATCAGGGAAGCAGGGGGAGGGGGAAGCGGAAAGGGGGAAGCTCCCGAGCTACTGCACGCCCGTGATGTGCTCGTAGATGCGGTTCAGTTCAGCTTCCGATGCAAACGAAATCTCAATGGTTCCGGCCTTGCCGCGGCGCACGATCCGCACTTTCGTCCCGAGCGCGAAGCGCAGCCGATCCACGGCTGCACGCGTGTGCACGTCGGTGGCGGGTGCCTCGGGCTTTGCGCCGCCCGCCGGGGCCGCCGGCGCGGCGAGCCGCTTGACCAGCGCTTCGGTGTCGCGAACCGACAGCCCGCGCGCAATCACCTCGCGCGATGCCTGCCGCTGCGCCGCGTGATCGGAGAGCGCCAGCAGCGCGCGCGCGTGGCCCATCGACAGCGTCCCGGCAGCCAGCTCCGCCCGCACTTCGCCGGCGAGCTTCAGCAGGCGGACGTAGTTGGCGACGGAGCTGCGGTCCTTGCCGACCGCCGCCGCAATCTGTTCGTGCGTGAGCCCGAAGTCATCCGCCAGGCGCTGATAGGCCGCGGCCTCGTCAACGGGGTTGAGGTTCTCGCGCTGGATGTTCTCGATGAGCGCGAGCTGCAGGACCTCGCGGTCGGCGTCGATCGCCACGTCGCGCACGACGACGGGCACCTTGAGCAGGCCCGCGCGCTGCGCGGCACGCCACCGGCGCTCGCCGGCGATGATGCGATAGAGATCGCCGATCTTCTGCACCAGGATCGGCTGGATGACGCCGTTCTCCTTGATCGATCGCGCGAGCTCCTCGAGCTTCGCGTCGTCGACGTGCGCGCGCGGCTGCCGGTCGTTCGGAGCGATGAGATCGATGTCGATCTCGATGGCGCCCTGGCGGACGGGCTCCGGGACGTCGGGGATGAGCGCGCTCAGGCCCTTGCCGAGCGCGGGCCGTCGTTCGATCATGCTGCCCTCTCTGCGTGGCGTGTCAGCATTTCGCGCGCGAGCGCGATGTAGGCCGCGGCGCCGCGCGACTTCGTGTCGTAGAGCACGCCCGGCGTCCCGTGGCTCGGCGCCTCGCCGAGCCTGACGTTGCGCGGAATAATCGTGTTGAACACCTTTTCCTTGAAGAAATCGCGCACGTCGCGCGCGACGAGCTGACCAAGGTTGGTGCGGTCGTCGTACATCGTCAGCAGCACGCCTTCGATGTCGAGCGACGGGTTGAGCGCGCCGCGCACGCGGCGCAGCGTGCCGACGAGATCGGCCAGCCCCTCGAGCGCGAAGTATTCGCAGTGCAGCGGAATGAGCACGGCATCGGCGGCGACGAGCGCGTTGAGCGTCATCAGGCCGAGCGACGGCGGACAGTCGATGAAGATGAACTCGAAGCGCGCGCGCAGCGGCTCGAGCACGCGCTGCAGCCGGCGTTCGCGCGCGAGCATCGGCACCATTTCGATTTCCGCGCCCGTGAGGTTCCGATCCGCCGGAATCAGCGAGAGGTTCTCAACGCGCGTCGGAAGGATGAACGCCTCCGCGTTGGCGGTCTCGCTCATGAGCGCCTCGTACGCGGTGCCGCCGAACGCGCGCTGCCCCTTCATGCCGATGCCGTTGGTCAGGTTGCCCTGCGGATCGACATCGACCAGCAGGACCGGGTGTCCTTCCAGGGCAAGCGACGTGGCCACATTGATCGCCGTCGTCGTCTTGCCGACGCCGCCTTTCTGATTCGTGACGGCGACGACGTGTCCGCGAATGGATGGGCCTTGGGGAGCTCGTTCTGGCGTGTGACCAACCAGCGAGGCATAATTCATGGTGTACTCAGGACTCTAGTACGCAAGTAATTGTGTGTCAACAGCATTGTTTCACGTGGAAGAGGGACCGTCGCCGTCAAGCCGAAATCTTTCTCACGTTTGAAGGGCCTGAGGGACCTGCCGCCAGAGCGACCATTTCCGCGAGCGATTTCCATCCGGTCGCGGTGACCGGGGCTGCCGGATGTCCCAACACGCGGGCGCACCGCTCGCGTTCCAACGCCGACACGTCGATGCGTCGAGTAAACACGTCGAAGGACATCTGACTGGCGGCTTCGCGGACAGCTTCGGGTGTATCCGCGCCAGCAAAGGGTCCTCGCCGAAATAAGAAGTCCGTCGTGCAATCCAATTCATCCGCGACCCTCAGGAAGACGTCGATGTTTCGCACCTTCCCCTTTTCCAAATCGCAAATCTGCGGTTGAGCGGCGCCGACCAATGTCGCGAGCGCTTGCTGGCTCCAGATCCCTTTGAGCTCACGAAGTGTCTTGATCCGCCCTCCGTCGACTTCGTCCATATTGGAATTATACGAATTCTATATTCTTTTTATAGCACTTGAGAGACGGGATTTTCACACCTGAACCTGAGCAATTTCAACCAGGGCGGCACTCGTCGGCCGACGACGGCCAACCGCGATGAGTCGTTGTCCTTGGGAACTTAATTGGGCGGACGGTTCACTCCGCCGCCTTTTCGTTCCACGTGGAACACCCGCTGCGCGCCGACGGGACGTTTTTCCAGCACGACAAGGCGGCTACGCAACGACTCCAGCAGCGGATAGGTGGCGGACCAGGCCAGCGGTGGCGGAACCGTCTCGGACGGATCGGCCGCGGTCGCGCCGCGAAACAGGAAGAGCAATCCGCGGGTTTTGAGAAACGCCTGCAGGTTCGACAGCACCCGCGGCTCGATGCGAACCGCGCGGATCGTGAGGAGGTCGTGCGCCTCGTGCAGCTCCGGCCGCGCGAGCAGCTCCTCGAATCTCGAGGCGGCGACATCGGCTCCCTGCAGGCCGACCGCGCGAATCGCCTCGCGGAGGAACACCGACTTCCGCGTCTTCGATTCGACCATCAGCAGGCGGACCGATGGCACGGCGAGCGCCATCGGGATGGCCGGTGACCCACCGCCGCTGCCGACGTCGAGCATCCGGGTGGCGCCGTTCGGAATATGGCGTGCCGCCACGAGCGGCTCGATAAGCAGGCGGTCGAGCGTCTCAGGTGCGGCGTCGGCGAGATTGAGTCCAGTGAGGTTTATCTTGCGATTCCATGTTTCCAGGAGCCGAAAATAGGCTTCCAGGCCTGCGGAAAGGCCCGGCGCGAGAGTTGTGCCAGCGCGTTTCGCACGGCGAGTCAGCCGGTCCTGGAACTCCCGGCTCGTCACGAAGTCGCCGAATTCGCGGATAACCGGCCGAGGAAAACACCGAGAACGGCGACGGCCGCCGGCGTCACGCCTGGGATCCGCGACGCCTGACCGAGCGTTTCGGGCCGCACCTGCGACAGGCGATGCACGACCTCCCGCGACAGCCCCGGCACCCGCGCGAACGGGAAGTCGCCCGGAATCCGCCGCCGCTCGTCGCGCCGCGCCCGTTCGGCGCGCGCCTGTTCCTGCTTCAGATAGCCGTCGTACTTCACCGTGGTCTCGACGCTCGCGATGTCGAGCGCGCGGCTCGCCTCGTCAACCGCCAGCGCCACGTCGCCGTCGGCAATCAGCTGGTCGAGACGCACGGATGGCTGCTTCAGGAGCTGCGCCGCGGAAACGCGGCCGCCCGTCCGGTCGCGCAGCTGCGTGCGCTCCAGCACGCCCAGATTCGACTCGTAGCGGCGGCGGCGCGCTTCGAACCGCTCCCATCGCTCGTCGGCAATCAGGCCGGCGTCGCGTCCAATCGGGGTGAGGCGCAGGTCGGCGTTGTCCACGCGCAGGAGGAGCCGATGCTCCGCGCGCGAGGTGAACATCCGGTACGGCTCGAGACAGCCGCGCGTAACCAGGTCGTCGACGAGAATGCCGATGTATGCCTCGTCACGCCGCAGGACGAACGGCGCTTCTCGCCTGGCGGCCTTCGCGGCATTGATTCCGGCGACGATGCCCTGCCCCGCCGCTTCCTCGTAGCCGGATGTCCCGTTGATCTGGCCGGCGAAGAACAGGCCGCCGACGCGATGGGTCTCGAGCGTCGATTTCAGCTCCGTCGGCTGGACGAAGTCGTACTCCACCGCGTAGCCGGGACGCAGCATCACCGCGTCGCCAAGCCCGGGTAGCGCGCGCACCAGCTGCAGCTGAATGTCGCGCGGCAGCGACATCGAGAACCCGTTGACGTAGATCTCGTCAGCGTCGAGTCCTTCGGGCTCGAGATAGATCTGATGCCGCTCCCGGTCCGGGAAGCGCATGATCTTGTCCTCGAGCGACGGGCAATAGCGCGGGCCGATCCCCTGGATCTGCCCGTTGAACAACGGGCTCTGGCCGATATTGGCGCGCACGAGATCGCGCACCCGATCGTTGGTGTGAATCAGCCAGCAGCGAACCTGGTTGTGAACCGGCTGCGTCGTGTCGAACGAGAACGGCACCGGCGTCTCGTCGCCCGGCTCCTCGGCAAACACGCCCTCACGCACACGCGCGTCGAAATCGATGCTCTTCCGATCCAGCCGCGGAGGCGTCCCGGTCTTCAGCCGCCCCATCTCGAAACCGAAGGATCGGATCGAATCCGAGAGCTCCCGCGACGGCGGCTCGCCGTGCCGCCCCGCCGGCCGCTGCTCGGGGCCGACGTGAATCAGCCCGTTGAGGAAGGTTCCTGTCGTCACGACAAGCGCGCCGCATTCGAAGGCGTCGCCGTCCTCCATCGCGATCCCGGCGACGCGCCCTGCATGCCTGAGGATGCGTCCGGCCTTCCCGAGCAGCCAGGTGATGTTCGGTTCCGCCGATAGCGCCGTCGTCACCCACTCGGCGTAGCGCTTCTTGTCCGCCTGTGCGCGGGGCGACCAGACCGCAGGCCCGCGGCTGCGGTTCAGCAGCTTGAACTGGATGCCCGTCGCGTCGATCGCGCGGCCCATCACGCCGCCGAGTGCGTCGACTTCGCGAACGAGGTGTCCCTTCGCCGTGCCCCCGACCGCCGGGTTGCACGGCATGTGCGCCACCGTCTCCTTCGACAGCGTGCACAAGCCGACGCGGCAGCCGAGCCGCGCGGCCGCATACGCGGCTTCCACACCCGCGTGCCCGGCGCCGACCACGATGACGTCGAAACGCATGCGGCTACTTCCCGATGCAGAAGCGCTCGAAGATGTGGCGCAGCACGTCCTCGCTGGTGCGGCGGCCGACGACCTCGTCGAGACGCATGCGCGCGGCCTGGAGGTCGATCAACAGGAACTCTTCGGGGACGTCGCCCGCTTCCGCTGCGCGCCGCGCCGCCTCGAGCGAGGCGCGGCACTCCTCGAGCAGCGCGATGTGGCGAGTGTTCGAAATCGGCGCCGGGTCGCGCAGCCGTTCCTCGCCGACGAGCGCGCTCGCGATCGCACGCCGCAGCGGCTCGAAGCCGTCGCCCGTCAGGGCGCTGACGCGGACATGACAAGCCGGCGCGGCTTCGGCCAGATCGCTCTTGTTCGACACGACAATCCGATTCGCTTTCGACGTGTCGTCGAGCAGCCGGCTGTCTTCGTCGGTCAGCGGTTCGCTGCCGTCGACGACGACCAGCACGAGATCCGCGACGGCGCGCGCCCGCGTGCCGCGTGCGACGCCTTCCGATTCGACGAGGTCACGCGTCTCGCGCCAGCCGGCGGTGTCGACCAGCGCGACGGCCATCCCTCCGATATCGACCGTCTCCGTTACGAGATCGCGCGTCGTTCCCGGAACCGGCGTGACGATAGCGCGCTCTGCGCCTGCTAATCTGTTGAAAATGCTGGACTTGCCTACGTTCGGCCGTCCCGCGATGACCACCGTCGCGCCTTCGCGGATCATCCGCCCGGTGCTGGCGCGCGCCAGCAGCGCATCGAGCGCAGCGACCACGGAGGCGATGGCAGCGGCCGCGTGCGCCGGCTCCACGAAGTGATATCCCTCGTCCGGAAAATCGAGCGACGCCTCGAGCCGGGCAATCAGATCGAACAATCGCGCGTCGAGCGCGCCGATGCGACCCGTGAGCGTGCCCTCGAGTTGATCGAATGCGACGCGCGCCTGCAGCGGCGTGGCGGCGTCGATCAGATCCGCCACCGCCTCGGACTGAACGAGATCCCGCTTGCCGTTGAGGAACGCCCGCAGCGTGAACTCGCCCGGCGCCGCGAGGCGCGCGCCGGCGGTGATGGCGCCTTCGAGCACCGCCCGCAGCAGCACCGGGCTGCCGTGTCCGCTGATTTCGACGACGTCCTCGCCGGTATACGAGTGCGGCGCCGGGAAGAACGTCGCGACGACTTCGTCGATCGCCGGCGCGTCGCCATCGCGACGGACGCGGGTGAAGGTGGCGTGGCGAGGTTGAAGCGGCGCGCCGCGCTCGAGGAACGTGCCGGCGAGCTCGAGCGCCCGCGGTCCGCTCAGCCGGACGACGCCGAGCGCGCCGCGGCCGGACGGCGTGGCAATGGCGACGATCGTGTCATCGGTGGCAAACATCCCCTGGCGGGACCCGGCCTACTTCTTCGTTGAAATGATCACGGTCTTCATGAACGCATCGCCGATGCTTTCGGACGTGACCGTCGGATCCTCCGCGATCGCGAGATGCACGATCCGGCGCTCATACGGGTTGAGGGGACCCATCTCCTGCGCCATCCCGCTCGACCGCGCCTTTTCCGCGATGAAATGCGCCATCTGCCGCAGCTCGGCGTCCTTGTCCTTGCGGAAGCCGTTGCAGTCGATGACGATGCGGTTGTCGTCGCCCAGCTGCTTCCTGAACGTCGTGGCGACGATGTGCTGGAGCGCCTGGAGGCCCTCGCCGCCGCGGCGGACGAGCACGCCCCCGTCTTCGCCCTCGAGGTTGATGCGCGTGCCCTCGGCCGTCTCTTCGACGCTGGCGGTCAGCACGATGCCCATGGCGTTGACGACGTTCTGAACGAAGCCGAGGATTTGCGTGTTCAAGGAGGAAGACATATCGCTAGGAGTGCTTCTCCGCGCCCGCCGTCCTGCCGCCGCCGGCGTTCTTCAGCCGCCGCTCCGCCGCCGGCCTGGGCGCCGGAGCGCTCGGCGGACCAATCATCCAGTTGGTGAAGTACTGCTGCCCGACCGCCCACACGTTGCTGACGAGCCAGTACAACGCGGTGCCCGCCGCCGACGTCATGAAGATGAAGCCGAACATGATCGGCATCATGAACGTCATCATCTTCTGCTGCGTGGGGTCCATCGACGTATTCGGCGTTAGCCGCTGCAGCCCAATCTGGCTGACAATGACCAGCAGCGGAATCACGAAGAACGGATCCGGCTGCGAGAGGTCCTTGATCCACCAGCCGAACTGCGCGCCGCGCAGCTCGATGGCATAGCCGAGCATCGCATAGAAGGCCAGGAGCACCGGCATCATCAGCAGCATCGGCAGGCACCCGCTCGCCGGATTCACCCCTTTCTCACGATAGAGGTTCATCACCTCCGTGTTCATCTTCTGCCGCGCGGGATCGGTGACCTTGAGGTCGGCGTAGCGGTCCTGGATGGCCTTGATCTGCGGCTGGATTTCCTGCATCCGCCGCATCGAGACCACGCTCTTGTGGCGCAGCGGGAACATCGCGAGGTTGATCAACACGGTGAGGACGACAATCGACCAGCCCCAGTTGCCGATGACCCCATGAATCCACTTCAGCGCGCCGAGGAGCGGCACGGCCAGAAACTGGAAGAAGCCGAAGTTCACCGCGCGCCGGAAGATTGCCTCGTTGCCGAACGCCTGGCCGTCGATCGCCTGCATCACGTCGAACTCTTTCGGCCCGACGAAAAACCTGGCGTTCATTGGCGGCTGCGCGAAACGTATGGCGTGCGAAATCAACTGCCGCCGCGTGTCCGACGCACCAGGGACGACCAGCGCGCGCGATTCGATGCGCGCCTGCCCGGGATTCACCGCCGCGATCATGAAGTAGTGATCGTCCACGCCGGCGAACCGGAACTCCCCTTCCTGGATCGGCTGCCGGCTGATGTTCGTGATGCCGATCCGTTCGACCTTGCCGGCGCGGTGAAGGATCAGCTCGGGCGGCGGCACGGCGCTGCCGCGATTGAAGAAGCCCGGATTCGCCGGCGACGCGACGAGATCGCCGGGACCGGGACCCCAGACGATGCTGGGATTGATCGCGCGGCCGCCGTCTGTCACGTTCACCGACAGCGTGACGACGTAGTTCGCCGGATCGAGCTTGAAGTCCTTGCGCACGCGCACGCCCGACGCGTCCTCATAGTCGAACGACACCGCCGCCGGCGCGTGCGTCGCGTCGACGTGCCCGTTGGCGTCACCGCTGACGCGATAGAGCGAGTCGTTGAGGCGGAGCGTGAGATCCGATTGATCGACCCTCAGTGAAAACGGCAACTGCTCGGTCGGCGGGAGATTGGCCGGGACGAGATCGACCGGCAGTCCGCTCGCGTCGCGATATTGCTTCAACCGCCAGTGCAGCAGGCGCCCGCCGCGGTTGGTCAACACCGCCTGCACGGTCGCCGTGTCGACGGTGATCTCGCGTTCCGAAGACTCCGTCACGAGCGCCTGCGGCTGGGGACCCGCGGGCGGCGCGCTGGCGGGGGCCGTTTGCGTCGATGCCGGCGCCTTGGTGGCACCGGACCCGGCCGCGGCCGCCGGCGATTGCGCGGTCGACGCCGCGGCCTTCGGCGGCGGCGTGGGCGGCACAAAGTACGCCTGGTACATGTAGAGCACCAGGAAGGAGAGGACGATCGCGATGAAAACCCTGCGTTCCATCAAGTGATCACGGGCGCGGGACGGGATCGACGCCGTGGCTGCCGAGCGGGTGGCAGCGTGCGAGCCGGCGCGTTCCGAGCCAGATGCCTTTCGCCGTCCCGTGGACCTGGATGGCTTCGCTCATGTAATCGGCGCACGAGGGGTAGAAGCGGCAGGAACCCGTGAACAGCGGGGAAAGACCGACTTTATAGGCGCGCAGCAACGCGAGTGCGATCGCGGCGCCGGCCGAGAAGCGAGGCGTATTCGGCTTCGAGACTTGCGAACGGTGCATCGAGCATTTCCCGGCGCGGCACGATGACGATGTCGAGGCCGCCAACCTGCTTGCGCCGCCTGAAGAGCTCCCGCGCCCGCCGTTTCGCCCGGTTGCGCTCGACGGCTGACCCAAGTTTCCGCGTGGCCGCGACACCCAGCCGCGGCGCCTCGGTGCCGTTCCCCATGACGAACAGCGTCATGAAGCGGCCGTGAACCTTCGTGCCGGTGCTGTAGATCCGCTCGTACTCCGGCCGGCGGCGAATCCTGTCCGGCGCCGCCACTACCGCTCGTCGGCGACCGTCAGACGCTTCCGCCCCTTGGCGCGGCGCCGCTTGAGGACAATGCGGCCGTTCTTCGTCGCCATGCGTACCCTGAAGCCATGCGTCTTCTTGCGGCGACGGGTGTTGGGCTGGTAGGTGCGCTTCCCTTTCATGTTGTCCTTGGACTGTCAGAGTTCGTCTCGCCGGCGGCGGCGCGGCCGTCCCCCGCCGTGGCGCGATGCGCGAAGGCGGGCGGAATTTTCAATACTAGTCGTCGCTGAAACGGGGTGTCAACGTCGCGGTCGCAAACGCGCGCGCAGTCTCGCGCCGCGGGTCCCGCGGCATCGGGGTGTGCTACAGTCCCGGGTTCTATTTCGCGGGTGGAGGCACCGCTTTCGCCACGGTTCTTCGGTTTGTTCCCCAAGATTTCCACAACTGTGGAAAACACTGTGGAAAACCCATAGGCCGGCTGAGTTGTGGTGCCGATGTCGCGCATTTTCAGCAGTTTTGTGCAGGCGAAGCGGTTGGATCGCAGATTTTTCGGCCTCCAACGCGGCGTCGCGGCGCCCAACCGCCGGCACGACGGGCGTCGACCGAGGCGAAAGTCCCCCACGGCAGCGTTTTTCGGGTGAAATTCATGGACACGAGCATCTGGGACCAGATCCTCGCCCGCATCGAAACGAAAGTTAACCGCCACAGCTTCTCCACCTGGTTCAGACCAACGGCCTTGGTGGCCGATGGCGGCCGCTCGATTACCGTTCGTGTTCCGAACGCGCTTTTCAAGGACTGGCTGACGAAGCACTACTCGGTCGTGCTCGCCGAAGCAATGGCCGAAGTCCGCCGGGGTGAGACCTCGCTGGTCTTCGTCGCCGAGCCGGGCGCGGCGCTGCCGCCCGCTGAAGAGCCGATCCTGACCGTCGAGGAGAGCGACGAGGTCGCCGGCGACGGGATGACGCCGGCGGGCCTCAACGCCCGCTACACCTTCGACACGTTCATCGTCGGACCGTCGAACCAGTTCGCGCACGCCGCCTGCCGCGCGGTCGCCGAAGCGCCGTCCCGTTCGTACAACCCGCTGTTCATCTACGGCGGCGTGGGTCTCGGCAAGACACACCTGATGCACGCGGTCGGGCAGTTCGTCCTGCAGCACGATCGCACGCTGAAGCTCACCTACATCTCGTCCGAGCGTTTCATGAACGAGATGATCAACGCGGTGCGCTACGACCGGATCCTCGACTTCCGCGAGCGCTACCGCAGCGTGGACGTGCTCCTGGTCGACGACATCCAGTTCGTCTCGGGCAAGGAAGGGACGCAGACCGAGTTCTTCCACACGTTCAACGCCCTCTACGACGCGCAGAAGCAGATCGTGCTGAGCAGCGATCGGCCGCCGCACGAAATTCCCGCGCTCGAAGAGCGCCTGCGCTCGCGCTTCGAGTGGGGACTGATCGCCGACATCCAGTCGCCGGATCTCGAAACGAAGGTGGCGATTCTCAAACGGAAGGCCGAGGCCGAGGCCGTCCCGCTCCCCGATACCGTGGCGCTCTACATCGCGGGGCGCATCAAGTCGAACATCCGCGAGCTCGAAGGTTCGCTCATCCGCCTGATTGCCTACGCGTCGTTGACGGGCCGCGAGATCTCGCTCGAACTCACCCAGGAAGTCCTGAAGAACGTGATCGAGCAGGACGAGAAGGCGATCACGATCGAATCGATCCAGAAGTTCGTGAGCGAGTACTACCAGCTCAAACTCGGCGAGCTGAAGTCGAAGAACAACTCGAAATCAATTGCGCTGCCGCGGCAGATCGCGATGTACATGTGTAAAACCCTTACGCACGCGTCGCTGCCGGAGATCGGACGCAGTTTTGGGGGAAAGCACCATTCGACGGTGATCCACTCGATCAAGAAGGTTGATGAGCTGCGAAAAACCGACGGAGATTTCAACAGCCTCATCACGAATTTTCTTCAGTCTTTCAAATGAATCCACAGCTATTAACAGGTGGACTCCAACGCACTCTGTGGACGTTTGTGAAGGGTGAAAACCGCACAAAAAACCCGCGCCGGACGCGGGCCGAAGTCACAGTTTTATCCACACCATAAGTTATTGGATCTGAAGGACTAAAAGGCATCGGTGCTCCTATGCACAGCACCTTATTTTCTGTATAATTCTGTATCTCTTCTGATCCTCTGATTCAGATCGTAAGAAGCTGACTGAGAGGCTCCTTCACGGCGCACGAACCACGCCGCTCGAGGTCACCGCACGCCTATGGAACTCGTCGTCGGCAAGAACCAGCTTCTGCGAGAACTGCAACTTTTTCAGGGCATCGTGGAACGCAAGAACACGATCCCGATTCTCGCCAACGTGCTGATCGAGGCGAAGGGAAACGAGGTGCGCATGCTCGCGACCGATCTCGAGGTCGCGCTGCGCAGCCGCTGCGATGCCGCCGTCGCGAAGGGCGGATCGCTGACGCTTCCCGCGAAGAAGCTCTACGAAATCGTCAAGGCGCTTCCTGAAACCGACGTGCGGATCCAGGAGGACAAGAACGGCGTGAAGGTCGCCGCGGACAAGTTCGATTCGCGGATGCAGACGCTGCCGCGCGAGGACTTTCCGTCGCTGCCCGAAACGACGGGCGCCGCGAGCGCCACGCTGCCGCGCGAACAGCTGCGGGAAATGGTCGCGAAAACGCAGTTCGCGATCACCGGCGAGGACACCCGCTATTTCCTCAACGGCGCGCTGTTCGTGCTGCGAGCGGATTCGATGAGCCTGGTCGCGACCGACGGGCATCGTCTCGCGCTCGTGACCGTGCAGCGCGAAGTTCCGGACCAGGCCGTCAAGGCCGGCGAGGAAGTGAAAGTCATCCTGCCGAAGAAGACGCTGCTCGAGCTCGGCAAGCTGCTGTCGGAAGCCGAAGGCGACATCCGCTACGAGCGGGGAGAAAACCACCTGTTCTTCGAGGTCGGCGATCGCGTCCTGATCTCGCGCATGATCGACGGGCAGTTTCCCGCCTACGAGCGCGTCATCCCGAAGGGCAACGACAAGGAGATCGAGTTCGAGCGCGAGCGGCTGACGAACGCCGTCAAGCGCGTGGCGCTGCTGTCGAACGAGCGGTCGCGCGCGGTGAAGTTCGAAATCGACAAGGGCACGGTTGAAGTCACGTCGAGCAGCTCGGAGTTCGGCGAGGCACGGGAGCAGCTCGCCGTCGACTACCAGGGGACGGCGCTCAACATCTCGTTCAACGCGCAATACGTTCTGGACTTTCTCAACGTCGCCGACACCGACGTTGTCTCGCTCTCCCTCAAGGACGAAGTCAGCCAGGCCGTAATGAAGCCCGTCGGCGCGCAGGGGTACGACTACACCTACGTGATCATGCCGATGCGAATCTGACGGAGCACCTGAAGGACACGCGTGGCACACACCGAACAACAGCACACCGACCAGGCCGACACGCTCACGACCCCCGAGACAACGGCAGCACCGGGCCCGAATGGGAACGGGTCCGTCGACGCCGACGACTACGGCGCCGACAAGATCAAGGTCCTCGAGGGACTGGAGGCCGTCCGCAAGCGGCCCGCCATGTACATTGGGTCGACGGGCGAACCCGGGCTCCATCACCTCGTCTACGAGGTCGTGGACAACTCGATTGACGAGGCGCTGGCGGGCTTCTGCGATCAGGTCAACGTCACGATCCACATCGACAACTCGGTGACCGTCATCGACAACGGCCGCGGCATCCCTGTCGATCCGATGCCCGATGGGCGCTCCGCCGCCGAAGTCGTGCTGACCGTGCTGCACGCCGGCGGCAAGTTCGAAAACGCCGCCTACAAAGTCTCGGGCGGCCTGCACGGCGTCGGCGTGTCGGTCGTCAACGCGCTGTCGGAACGCCTGGACCTGGAGATCTGGCGCAACGGACAGGTGTATCAACAGAGCTACGAGCGCGGCACGCCCGCCGGCGAGCTCGTCGTCACCGGCACGACCCAGCGGCGCGGGACGAAGGTGACCTTCAAGGCCGACCCGCAGGTGTTCGAGACGACCGAGTTCAGTTTCGACACGCTCGCACAGCGGCTGCGCGAGCTCGCGTTCCTCAACGGCGGCATCCTGATCACCATCGACGACGAGCGCGACGGCAAGAGCCACAAGTTCCAGTACGAGGGCGGCATCGTCTCGTTCGTCGAGCACCTGAACAAGAACCGGGCGGTCGTCAACGACAAGCCGATTTTCATGAAGGGCACCAAGGACGGCATCGACGCCGAGATCGCCCTGCAGTGGAACGACGGCTACTCGGAGCTGACCTTTACCTTCGCCAACAACATCAACACGCACGAGGGAGGCACGCACCTCTCCGGCTTCCGCTCGGCGCTGACGCGGACGATCAACGCCTACGCGACCAAGAGCAACCTGGCGAAGGACCTCAAGGACGCGAGCATCGGCGGCGACGACATCCGCGAAGGGCTGACCGGCGTGGTCAGCGTGAAGATTCCGCAGCCGCAGTTCGAGGGGCAGACGAAGACGAAGCTCGGCAACACCGAGGTCAAGGGGATCGTCGAGACGATCGTCAACGACAAGCTGGCGCAGTACCTCGAAGAGAACCCGGTCGTCGCCAAGAAGGTGATTGGCAAGGCGGTCGATGCCGCGCGCGCGCGCGAGGCGGCCCGCAAGGCGCGCGACCTGGTGCGCCGCAAGGGGGCGCTCGACGGCAGCGGACTGCCCGGCAAGCTTGCCGACTGCCAGGAGCGCGACCCGGCGCAGTGCGAGATTTACATCGTCGAAGGCGAGTCCGCCGGCGGCTCGGCGAAGCAGGGGCGCGACCGGCGCTTCCAGGCGATTCTGCCGATCAAGGGGAAGATCCTCAACGTCGAGAAGGCGCGCTTCGACAAGATGATCGGCAGCGACGAGATCCGGACGATGATCACGGCGCTCGGCTGCGGCATCGGCACGGAGGACTTCGACATCGAGAAGCTCCGCTATCACCGCGTGATCATCATGACCGACGCCGACGTCGACGGCTCGCACATCCGCACGCTGCTGCTGACGTTCTTCTACCGCCAGATGGCGGCACTGATCGACCGCGGCCACATCTTCATCGCGCAGCCGCCGCTCTTCCGCGCCAAGCGCGGGCGGACCGAGACCTACATCAAGGACGAGCGCGAGCTCGAGACGTTTCTGATTCGCCGCGCCGTGGAGTCGCGCGTGGCGAAGCTCGCCGACGGCACCGAGATCTTCGGCGACACGCTGCAGCGCCACCTGCAGCGGATGATGTCGTACCGCAAGCTGCTGCAGCAGGTGACGCGCCGCGGCAACCCGCCGGACATCGTGACGGCGCTGCTCCAGCAGGACGCGCGCGACAAGTCGTTCTTCGAGCAGCGCGAGAAGCTCGACGTGATCGCCGCGCGGATGACGACGCCGAACCGCACGGTCGGCGTCCACCGCGACGAGGAGCACAACGCCTTCCAGCTGGCGATCGAGGACCGCTCGCAGGGGTATCCGCGCAAGTACAAGATGGGGATCGATTTCGTCACCTCGGGTGAGTACCGGACGCTGCATGCGGCGTATCGCGACATCCAGGAGGTCACCTTCCCTGTCGTGATCAAGGCGACCGAGGCGGCTCCGGAAGAGGCTGTCGAGGAGGCCGCGGCGTCCGACGACACGGGCATCGGCGGCGCGCCGGTCGACGAGGCGACCAAGCTCGCCGCGGAGCCGAAGCCGTCCGCAGCGCCGCCGGCGCGCGCGCGCAAGGACGCCGACGCCACGCTGGCGAACGTGGACGACTTCGTCGAGTACTTCATCGCCGCCGGCAAGAAGGGCATCGCGGTGAACCGCTACAAGGGCCTCGGCGAGATGAACCCCGACACGCTCTGGACGACGACGATGGATCCGGAGAACCGGACGCTCCTGCAGGTCCGCGCGGAGGACCACGCGGAGGCCGACCAGATGTTCACCACGCTGATGGGCGACCAGGTCGAGCCGCGCCGCAAGTTCATCGAGGACAACGCGCTCGACGTCCGCAACCTGGACGTGTAGGCCCGGGTCCTTTCGGACCCGGCAGATTGATTCATGAATCCACCGAACACGCCACCGAATCGTCTTCCGATCAACATCGAAGACGAAATGAAGCGCTCGTACATGGATTACGCGATGAGCGTAATCATCGGGCGCGCGCTGCCCGACATCCGCGACGGGCTGAAGCCGGCGCATCGCCGGGTGCTGTACGGCATGAAGACGATGGGCCTGACGTCGACGCGCGGCTACCGCAAGTGCGCCAAGATCGTCGGCGAGGTGATGGGCAACTTCCATCCCCACGGCGACGCGTCGATCTACGACACGCTCGTCCGGTTGGCGCAGGACTTCAACATGCGGTCGCCGCTCGTCGACGGGCAGGGGAACTTCGGATCCATCGACGGCGACCCGCCGGCGGCGATGCGATACACCGAGGCGCGGCTCGAAGCGCTCGGCGACGACATGATGACGGATCTCGACAAGGAGACCGTCGACTTCGTCCCCAACTACGACGAGACAACCGAGGAACCGTCGGTCCTGCCGTCGCCGTTCCCGAACCTCCTCGTCAACGGGTCGGCGGGCATCGCCGTCGGCATGGCCACGAACATCCCGCCCCACAACATGCGCGAGGTGATCGAGGCGGTCATCTGGACGATCGAGTCCGCGCAGGCCGAGGCGCCGCCGACGCTGCCGGAAAAGCAGCGGAGGCTGCTCGAGCTCGTCCCCGGTCCCGACTTCCCCACCGGCGGCTACATCGTCGGCCGGCAGGGGATACAGCAGGCGTACCTGACGGGCCGCGGCACGATCATCATGCGCGCCAAGGCCGAGATCGAGGTTTCGAAGAAGGGCGACCGCTCGTCGATCGTGATCGACGCCATCCCCTACCAGGTCAACAAGGCGCGCTTGATTGAACGCATCGCCGAGCTCGTCCGCGAAAAGACGATCGAAGGCATCTCGGACATCCGCGACGAGTCGGACCGCGACGGCATGCGCATCGCCATCGATCTGAAGCGTGGCGAAGTCGGCGACGTCATCCTCAACAACCTGTACAAGCACACGGCGCTGCAGAGCAGCTTCGGCATCATCATGCTCGCCATCGTCGGCGGGCGCCCGAAGGTCCTCTCGCTCGTCGAGCTGATCGACAACTTCGTCGAGTTCCGGCGCGAGATCGTGCGCCGGCGGACGGAGTTCGAGCTGCGCAAGGCGGAAGCGCGCCGCCACATCCTCGAAGGCCTGAAGATCGCGCTCGATCACCTCGACGCGGTGATCGCGCTGATCCGCGCCGCGAAGAATCCGGGCGAGGCGCGCGACGGCCTCATCACGCAGTTCAGCCTGTCGCAGATCCAGGCGCAGGCCATCCTCGACATGCAGCTGCAGCGCCTGACCGGGCTGGAGCGGCAGAAGATTCTCGACGAGCTCGCCGAGCTCGTGAAGCTGATCGAGCGGCTGCTGGCGATCCTGTCCAGCGACACGCTGGTCATGCAGATCGTCGTCGAGGAGCTGCGGAAGGTGCAGGAGAAGTACAGCGACGCGCGCCGCACCGAGATCCTGGCCGAGGAAGGCGAGTTCCGCATCGAAGACCTGATCGCCGAGGAAGACATGGCGATCACGGTGAGCAACACCGGCTACATCAAGCGGACCGCCATCACGAACTACCGCAACCAGCGCCGCGGCGGCAAGGGGCGCATCGGCATGCGGACCCGCGAAGAGGATTTCGTCTCGCACCTCTTCGTCGCCTCCACGCACGCCTACATCATGATTTTCTCCGACCGCGGCCGGGCGTACTGGCTGAAGGTCCACGAGATTCCCGACGTCGGCCCCGACGGCCGCGGCAAGGCGATCGCCAACCTGGTGTCGATGGAGGAAGGCGAGCGGATTGCGGCGCTGCTGGCGGTGAAGGAGTTCGAGGACGACAAGTTCATCGTCATGGGCACGCGCGCCGGCGTCGTCAAGAAGACCGAGCTGAGCGCGTTCAGCAACCCGCGCGCCGGCGGCATCATCGCGGTCGGCGTCGAGGAAGGGGACGCGGTAATTGCCGCCAACGTCTCCGACGGCGCGGGCGAGATCTTCATCGCGACGCGCGACGGCATGGCCATCCGCTTCGCGGAAGGCGACGTGCGCCCGATGGGCCGCAACGCCTACGGCGTGAAGGGCATCTCCCTCCGGGAGGGCGACGCGGTCGTGGCCATGGAAGTCCTGACGCCCGGCGGCACCATCCTCTCGGTCACCGAGCAGGGATACGGCAAGCGGACCGAGATCGACGAATACCGCCTGCAGTCGCGCGGCGGCATCGGCATCATCAACATCCAGACGTCCGAGCGCAACGGCAAGGTCATCGGCGTGGCGCACGTCTCCGACGACGCCGAGCTGATGTTGATCACGCAGCAGGGCAAGATCCTGCGCATGGCGGCGAAGGACATCCGCACCATCGGCCGCGCCACCCAGGGCGTGCGCCTGATCGACATCGAAGGCGACGACCGCGCGGTGTCGATTGCGCGGCTTGCCGAGAAGGACGAAGAAGAGTAGGCTCCGCGCATGTCACCACGCATGCGCTTCGGGCTTGCTCTGCTGCTTCTCGCCGCGTGCGGTTCCACCCCTGTCGAGCAGCAGGTGCTGACGCAGTTCTTCCGCGCCGCGCGCGTCCGCGACAACACGACGCTCGCCGGCATGTCCGCGGTCAACTTCGACCCGCGAACCGAGGGCGCCGTCGAGGACTTCAAGATCGACAGCATCGGCGAGCCGCAGCATCGGCAACTGCAGATTCAGCAGCTCACCGAGGAGCAGGAGAAGATCCGCGCCGACCAGGTCGAGTTCACGAAGAAGATGCGCGACTTCTATCAGTCCAACTCGATCGCGATCGATCGCGCGGCGAAGGCGGACCAGGCGAAGCAGCCCGTTCGCGGCCAGGACGCCGCGCTGCTGACCGAATGGAAGAAATGGGATGCCGACAGCCGTGACCTCGAACGCAAGCTCTCGCAGGCGCGCCAGCGGGTCGCACGCGAGCGCTCGACGGCCGTCAACAGCCTGACGGCGCCGGGCCGCCAGGACGTGGACACCGCGGGCATGGACGTCGACATCATCACGGAGCCGGTCACCGTCACCGCGCAGGTGCAGACGCCAGACGGCAAGACAACGCCGAAGACACTCGTGGTGACGCTGCAGCGCGCGTCCGGCAAGAAAGACGGACAGACGATCGAAGGACGCTGGATCATCATGTCGATCCAGCCGCCCGGCGGCGCCGCTCCGCAGACGTAGGCCGACCCCAAGGCCGGCGTTACGCCATCTCGAGCTTCGCGTATTTGGCGCGCAGCGTCTTCTGCCCCACCGTGTTGAACCGGACGAGCAGCTTGATGTCGTCGTCGAGTTGCTCGACGGACAACACCGTTCCCAGGCCGAACTGCGGATGACGGACGCGCACGCCGGGATGCAGCCCGGCGGGCACCGACTGGTCCTCGTCCGCGTACGGGTAATCGGGCTCTTCCCGCACCCTCCCGCCGCGGTTCCCGCGGCCGTACGGATTCGCCCGGAAGTTGGAAAACGAGGTCTGCGGCGCCAGGAAGGCCGAGGGGACCTCTTCGACGAGCGCGGCGGGAATTTCGTCGATGAACCGCGACGCGTCGGTTGACTGGTACTCGCCGAAGACCCGCCGTCGCGACGCCGACGTGAGCACGAGCCGCCGCTGCGCGCGCGTGATGCCGACGTAGCAGAGGCGCCGCTCCTCCTCGAGCTCCGCTTCGTCCTCCGCGGAACGTGAGTGCGGAAAGAGCCCTTCCTCGAGCCCGGTGATCGTCACGACCGGAAACTCGAGCCCTTTCGCGCTGTGCAGCGTCATCAACAGCACGCGGGCATCGCGCGCGCCCGCTTCCTCGTCCACGTCGGACAGCAGCGACAACTGATCGACGAAGCCGGCCAGCGACGGCTCCGGGTTGCGCGTCTCGTACTCGCGCGCGGCCGAGACCAGCTCCGCGAGGTTCTCGATCCGGCTTTCGGCGTCCTCGCTTCGCTCCTCGCGCAGGTCCTGCAGGTAGCCGCTCTGGTCCAGGACTTTGCCCAGCGCGATCGAGACGGACTCGCGCGACGCCATGTCCGTCAGCGCCAGGATCAGCTCGCGGAACGCCGACAGCGACTGCGTGGCGCGCGGCGCCAGCAGGCGCCGGTCGACGGCGTGCACGAGCCGCGCCCACAGGGAATTGCTGGCGGCGACGGGCTGGAGCCCGGCCAGCAGCGGCGGACCCTCGTCATCGGCCGGCACGTCGACCGATTCGAGCGACTCCATCACGCCCTTTCCGACGCCGCGCGCCGGCACGTTGATCACCCGCCGGAGACTGACGTCGTCGTGCGGATTGAGCACGAGCTTCAGGTAGGCGAGCGCGTCCTTGACTTCCTTGCGCTCGTAGAAGCGGACGCCGCCGATGATCTTGTAGGCGATGCCGCCGCGCCGCAGCGCGTCTTCGAGCGTCCGCGACTGGGCGTTGGTTCGATACAGCACGGCAACCGTGTTTTCGACGTCCTCCTGCAGCGCGCCACGTGCGGTCCGTGCGATGAACTCGGCCTCGTCCAGGTCGTCGCCGGCGCGGTAATACAGGATCTTCGCGCCGCCCTTGCGCTCCGTATAGAGCCGCTTGTCCTTGCGGTTCCGGTTCTGCGAAATGACCGCCGACGCGGCGTCGAGAATCACCTGCGTCGACCGGTAGTTCCGCTCGAGGCGGACGATATGCGCCTCGGGAAAGTCGTGCTCGAAGTCGAGGATGTTGCGGAGGTCGGCGCCGCGCCACTTGTAGATCGACTGGTCCGGGTCGCCGACCACGCACAGGTTGCGGTGCCGGCCCGCGAGCCGCTGGATGAGCAGGTATTGCGGGCGGTTGGTGTCCTGGTATTCGTCGACCATGACGTGCACGAACTTGTTGCTGTACCGCTCGCGGACGGCTTCGGCCTTCTCGAACAGCTCCACGGTCTTCAGGAGCAGGTCGTCGAAGTCGAGCGCGTTGGCGTCACGCAGTGCCTTCACGTAGAGCTCGTACAACTTGCCAATCTGGGCGTCGCGCGGATGCCAGGAGTTCGCCGTGAAGACTTCCGGCCCCTCCATCCGGTTCTTGGCGTGGCTGATGCGCGCCAGCGCCAGTCGCGGCTGGACGGCGCTTTCCTCGCCGCCGACCTGCCGCAGCGCCTGCTTCATCACCGTGAGCTGGTCGGTGGAGTCGTAGATCACGAAGTCGCGCGAGAGCCCGATGTGGGGCGCCTCGCGGCGCAGCAGCCGCGCGCACAGGGCGTGGAACGTGGAAATCCACATCCGCCGGCAGTCCACGCCCAGGAGCGTCTCGACGCGCGTCCGCATCTCTTCGGCCGCCTTGTTGGTGAAGGTGACGGCGAGAAATCGGTCGGGCTCGCAGAGGCCTTCGCTGACGAGATGCGCGATGCGGTGCGCGATGACGCGCGTCTTGCCGGAGCCCGCGCCGGCGAGAATCAGCAGCGGGCCTTTGGCGTGAAGAACGGCTTCCTGTTGCTCAGGATTGAGGGCGGAGAGCAGGTCCATTCAGCGGGCAGCTTGCAGCGGGCAGCGGGCAGCAAAGAATTCACTGCCGGCTGCCAGCTGCCGACTGCCCACTATTCTACCGTCACGCTCTTCGCGAGGTTCCTCGGCTGATCGACGTCGCAGCCGCGGCGGACGGCGATGTGGTACGCCAGCAGCTGGAGCGGGATGGTCATCACGATCGGCGTCAGCAGTGGCGTCGTCGACGGCAGCGGCACCATCACGTCGCGCTGCGGGTCGAGCACGGCGGCCATCCGCGCGTCGCCCTCGGTCGTCAGCGCAATCACCGAACCGCCGCGGGCCTTCGCCTCCTGGACGTTGCCGATCATCTTCTCGAACACGTGGTCGTTGGGCGCAATCGCCACGACCGGCATCTGCTCGTCGATGAGCGCGATCGGCCCGTGCTTCATCTCCCCGGCCGGATACCCTTCGGCGTGGATGTAGGAGATTTCCTTGAGCTTCAGCGCCCCTTCGAGCGCGATCGGGTAGTTGATTCCCCGGCCCAGGAACAGGAAATCGGTGCGGTTGTAGAACCGCTCCGCGACCTTCTCCATCGCCGCCGCCGCCTTGATCGTCTGCTCGATGATGTGCGGCAGCTGCAGCAGCTCCGCGATGTGGTTGCGGATTTGCGCCGGGGCGAGGGTGCCGCGCACCTGCGCCATGTAGAGCGCCAGGAGCTGCAGGGCGACCAGCTGCGACGTGAAGGCCTTGGTGGAGGCGACGCCGATTTCCGGCCCCGCGTGCGTGTAGACGGTCCCCTCCGCGTCACGCGTCGCCATGCTGCCGACGACGTTGCAGATGGCGATGCTGCCGGCGCCCTTGCGCTTGGCCTCGCGGAGCGCGGCCAGCGTATCAGCCGTCTCGCCCGACTGCGTGATGACGATGGCGAGCTCGTTCGACGCGACGATCGGGTTGCGATACCGGTACTCGGAGCCGTAATCGACCTCGACGGGCACCTGCGCGAGCGCCTCGATCAGGTATTTGCCGACCAGCCCCGCGTGCCACGACGTGCCGCAGGCGATGATGCTCACCTTCTGGACCGCGCGCAGCGTGTCCTCCGAGATGTTCAGGTCCTCGAGAAAGATCTGCCCGCGATCGAGCGAGACCCGCCCGAGCACCGTGTCGCGCGCGGCCGTCGGCTGCTCGTAGATTTCCTTGAGCATGAAGTGCTTGTGGCCGCCCTTTTCCGCCGCGATCGGGTCCCACAGCACGCGCTGCGTCGTTTTCGAGACTGCCTGTCCCGCGTAGTCGGTGAACTGCACGCCGGAGCGCGTGATGACCGCCATCTCCTCGTCGCCGAGGAACACGACGTCGCGCGTGTGCGCGAGGATCGCCGGGATGTCGGACGCGACGAAGAACTCGTCCTTGCCGAGGCCGATGACGATCGGCGGCCCGTTGCGGACGGCGACAATCTTCTCCGGGTCCTCCACCGACACGAGCACGATCGCGAACATGCCGCGCATGTACGTCAGCGCGCGGCGCACCGCGTTCTCGAGGCCGTCGTCGTGCATCTCGCGCTCGACGAGGTGCGCGACGATCTCGGTGTCGGTTTCGGTCTTGAACTCGTGGCCCTGGGACTGGAGCTCCTTTTTCAGCTCCAGGTAGTTCTCGATGATGCCGTTGTGGACGACGACGATGCGCCCGGTGCAATCACGGTGCGGGTGCGCGTTCTCTTCGGTCGGGCGGCCGTGCGTTGCCCAGCGCGTGTGGCCGACGCCGTAGAGACCGTCGACCGGCTCGACGCGGATGGCCTGTTCGAGATTCGCCAGCTTGCCGGCCGACCGGCGCAGCGAAATCCCCTCGGGGCTGACCACCGCGACCCCCGCGGAGTCATAGCCGCGATATTCCATCCGGCGCAGGCCCTCGATGAGGACCGGCACCACGGGCTTCGAGCCGATGTATCCGATGATTCCGCACATAAACTGTCTTCCTTGGCTTGCGCCTAGTCCTTGCTGTTTTGTGCTTTCCTGCGCTCCACCCAGCCGTCCACGTTCGCCTGGCGGCCCCGGGCGATGCCGAGCGCGCCGTCCGGCACGTCCTCGGTAATCGACGAGCCGGCCGCCACGTAGGCACCCTTGCCGACTCGCACCGGGGCGATCAACTGGCTGTCGCTGCCGATGAATGCCCCGTCCTCGATGATCGTCGGGTACTTCTTCGTCCCGTCGTAGTTGCAGGTGATGGTTCCGGCGCCGACATTCACCCGCTCGCCGATGGTGGCATCGCCGAGGTAGGTAAGGTGATTGGCCTTCGAGCCCGCTCCCATCGTGGTCTTCTTCAACTCCACGAAATTGCCGATCTTTGCCCGTTCGCCCACCACCGACTCCGGCCGCAGGTGCGCGAACGGACCGACCGAGGCGCTCTCTGCAATACGCGAACCGATGATGAGGCAGAAGTTCAGGATCACGGATTTGTCGGCGATCTCGGAGCCGACGATGCGGACGTGGCTGTGGATCTCGCAGGCCGCCCCAATCCGGCTCTGTCCCTCGATGGCCACGCCGGGGTGTATCACCGTGTCGGGGCCGATTTCGACGTCCGGATCGATGTAGGTCGTGGCCGGGTCGACGATGGTGACGCCGGCTGCCATCAGTTCTTCGTTTTTTGTCTGTCTCACGATTCGGCTCACTTCCGCGAGTTCGGTGCGGCTGTTGATCCCCCGGATTTCCTGGGGATTGTCGACAACGAGCGATTCGACCGGCAGCTTCCGCCGGCGGTAGATGGCAATCAGGTCGGTCAGGTAGTACTCGCCCTGGGCGTTTTGCGAGGCGATTCCGCGCAGCGCGTCGAACAGCGGCGCCAGGTCGAAGGCGTAGATACCGCCGTTGATCTCTCGAATCTGACGCACGTCCGGCGACGCGTCACGCTCCTCGACGATCCGGGCGATGCGTCCCCTCGTGCGAACGATGCGCCCGTAGCCGTAGGGCCGTTCGACGACGGCCGTCACGACGGTTGCGGCGGCGTTGGCGGCCTGATGTGCCTCGACCAGCCGGCGCAGCGTGGCGCCCTTGAGGAGGGGAACGTCGCCCGACAGAAGGACCAGGGTCCCCTGTTTTCCGGCAAGCCGCGCCTCGGCCTGTTGGAGGGCGTGGGCGGTTCCGAGTTGCGGCTCCTGCACCACGAAGCCAAGGTTTGGGCGATCGCCTACGGCAGCGCGTACCGATTCGGCGCCGTGGCCGATGACAAGAGTCACCGTGGAGGGAGAAATCGCATCCGCGGCCCGCAGCACGTGCTCCAGTAATGGCTGGCCGACCAGTGAGTGAAGCACCTTGGGCAGCCTGGATTTCATCCTGGTTCCCTGCCCGGCAGCCAGAACGACGACGTGAGTTTCCGAGAGCATCGCTAATAAGGTTAAATACCCAATTTCTTGGCCCGCTCGATCGCCGAATACACGTCCCTGGGCCTCCGGCCTGACCGTTTGGCGAGTTCGACGACGGCCTGACGTCTAGAGCCGCCGTCGATTTCAGTTATTCGACCAAATTCGCGCACGACGTCTTCATCTGTGAGGCTGATCTCGTTGCTTGTCAGTTGATTAACGGCCGGACCGACGATGATGGTGAACTCGCCGCGGGGGTCCGAGAAGCGCTCGACGAGCTCGGACGCGGTGCCGCGAACGACCTCCTGGTGGAGTTTCGTCAGCTCACGCGCCACTGTAATTGGTCTATCGACCAATATAGGCCCAGCTTGGCGTAACGTGGCCTGAATTCGATGTGGTGTTTCGAAGAACGAGAAGGTATGAGGCGTCTTACAGACCTCCTCCAGCCAACGTTTGCGGTCATTAGCCTTATTAGGTGCGAACCCAAAGACCGTGAACGGCACCATCTTAAATCCTGACGCGATGAGGGCGGCAAGGGGTGCACTGGCTCCAGGGATGGGATCCACACGGATCCCTCGTTCGACGGCCTGCTGAACGAGCTCCAGACCGGGATCCGAGACGCCAGGCGTGCCCGCGTCGCTCACGATGGCCACGTTCTGACCGGCCTCGAGTCGACTGATGAGCTGGGGCACACGCGAGCGCGTGTTGTGTTCGTGAAAACTGACCATCCTCGTCTCAATCTCATGATGGCCGAGCAGCCGCGCCGTTCGCCGCGTGTCTTCGGCCGCAATGACGTCCACCTCGCGGAGCACGCGCAGCGCCCGGAGCGTGATGTCTTCGAGGTTGCCAATGGGGGTCGCGACCACGTACAACGTGCCGGACATCGGGAAGGACAGTAGATTATTGTACCATTGCGGGATGTGCGCTCACCGAGTCGAGCAGCAGAGCGCCGCCATGATCAGGCATGTACCCATCGGAGCCGTTCCCGCATTTTGTCGACGACTACCTCGCCTATCTTTACGAGGTTTGTCCGACCCAGGCGACGCTCGACGGCATCCACCTGCACGATGACCTCCTCGAGGACCTGAGCCGAACGGCCATCGACGCCCACGTCCGGGCGTTATCCGGGTTCGGCCGCCGGCTCCATCAGATCGATCCGGCCACCCTCCCGCCCACCGAGCAGATCGAACACCCCATCGTCGCCTCGAACATCGAGGCGCGGATGTTCGAGTTCGAGGATGTCCGCACCTGGGAGCGGAACCCGCAGATTTACGCGGACCTGATTGGGACGAGCCTCGCCGGCCAGGCGCTGTTCGCGTATGCCCCGGAGGCAGAGCGGGCGCGCCGCATCGTCTCGAAGCTGCGGCAGGTGCCGCGCCTCGTGCAGGCCGCGCGCGAGAACATCCGGGACACGCCCGGCATCTTCGTCAAGATGGGCCTCGAGAGCTGGCGCGGCATCCTCAAGTTCATCGACGCCGACCTGCCGCGCGCCTTCGCCTCGCTCGACGACCTGCACATCCTCGGCGACCTGGCGGACACCTCCGCGGAAGCGTCGAGCGCGATCAAGGGGTACATCGAGTACCTCGAAACCGATCTCGCGCCGAGAGCGAAGGCATCGTTCCGCCTCGGACGGGAGCGGTTCGAGAAGAAGCTGCGGCTCGAGGAAGGCATCACGTTCACGGCGGACCGCCTCCTCGCCATCGCGCTGCGCGAGCTGCACGAGGTGCAGGAGGAGTTCCGCACCGTCGCCGGCCGGCTGCCCGGCGGCGACGTCCAGACGGCGTGGCGCGCCGCGACCCAGCGGCATCCCGCCCCCGGCGAGGTCGTCAAGGCCGCGCAGGCGCAGGTCAAGGAGCTCGAGCAGTTCCTCCGCCGCCAGTCGATCGTCACCGTCCCGGACGGCGAGCCCGTCGTCGTCGCGCCGACGCCCGAGTTCTATCGCTGGACGTTCGCGTCGATGTGGACGCCCGGCCCGTTCGAGGCCAAACCGAGCCGCGCGTATTACTACCTGACCGACGCGGATCGGAGCTGGCCGGCCGAGCGGCAGGAAGAGCACCTGCGGTACTTCAACTACCCGATCCTCTGGCACATCTCCATTCACGAGGCTTACCCGGGCCACTTCCTCCACTTCCAGCACCTGCGCCAGGTCGAGTCGAAGGTCCGGAAGTCGGTCTTCTTCGCGTCGGCCTCGCTGGTCGAAGGATGGGCGCACTACTGCGAGCAGATGATGGTCGAAGCGGGGTTCCGGCGGAACGAGCCGGAGATCAAGCTCGGACAGCTTGCCGAGGCGCTGGTCCGCCTGGCGCGCTTCATCGTCTGCATCCGTCTTCACTGCGAGGACATGTCGGTGGAGCAGGGGATGCGGTTCTTCCGCGACGAGGCGTTCCTCGAAGAGGGAACCGCGCGAAAGGAAGCCGAACGCGGCACGTTCGATCCGACGTATCTCGTCTACTCCGTCGGCAAGCTGATGATGCTGAAGCTGCGGCGCGACTTCAAGGAGCAGCAGGGCGGCAAGTACTCGCTGCGCGCGTTCCACGACGCCGTGCTCGCGCAGGGGTGCGCGCCGTTTTCCGCGATGCGGCGCCTGCTGCTCAACGACTCCGTCGACGCGATGCTGGAGTGAGGGTACTGGAGTAAGAACGTGCCGTTATACGAATACGAGTGCGACGCCTGCGGCCGCCGGTTCGAGGTGATTCAGAAGAAGTTTTCGGATCCGCCGGTGGACGTGTGCAAGGAGTGCGGCAAGGGGCCGGTTCGCCGCCTGCTCTCGTCGCCCGCGATTCAGTTCAAGGGATCGGGCTGGTACATCACCGACTACGCGCAGAAAGGGAAGTCGGATTCGTCGTCTCAGGCCCCCGCCGGGAAGACGGGCGAGAGCGCGAAGACCGACAGCACTGACGGCAGCGGGACCGCCAAGACGGACACCGCGAAGAGCGAGACGACCACTACCGCGACGAAGTCGAAAGACTCGTGAGCGTGTCGAGGTACTTGCGGAACGGCTCCGCGAGATCCGGCCGCCGCAGCGCGAAGTAGACCAGCGCCTTCAGGAAACCGAGCTTGTTGCCGGTGTCGTGCCGCACGCCGTCGATCTCGCAGGCGTAGATCGGCCGCGATCGCAGCAGGTGGCGCAGGCCGTTGGTGAGCTGGATTTATCCCGTCCGATCGCTGGTCGTCGCCTTCAGCGACGCGAAGATGTCGGGCGTCAGGATGTAGCGGCCGATGATCGCCAGGTTCGAGGGGGCGTCCTCGCGGCGCGGCTTCTCGACCAGGTCGGCGATGCGATGGACGCCGCGCCCGAGGTTCCCGGCCGTCTCGTCGACCTTCACGATGCCGTAGCTCGAGACGTCTTCGGCCGGAACGCGCTCCACCGCCAGCACCGGCCCCTCGACCCTGGCGAATACGTCGATCATCTGCTTCAGCGCCGGCGGGTCCGCGTCGATGACGTCGTCGCCCAGGATGACGGCGAACGGTTCGTCGCCGACGAGCGCCTGCGTCACGAGCACCGCGTGCCCGAGCCCGAGCGGCTCGCCCTGCCGCACGTAGGAGACGTTGATCTGGTCGGTGATCTTCCGGATTTCCTGGAGCAGCTCCGTCTTGCCGCGCTGCTGGAGATAGCTTTCGAGCTCGACCGCGATGTCGAAATGATCCTCGATCGCGTTCTTGCCGCGGCCGGTGACGATGATGATGTTGTCGGCGCCGGACTGGACGGCCTCCTCGACTCCGTACTGGATGACCGGCTTGTCGACCAGCACGAGCATCTCTTTCGGTTGCGCCTTGGTGGCAGGGAGGAAGCGCGTGCCGAGCCCTGCGGCGGGAAACACCGCCTTGCGGATCTTGCCAGTCATGCCGTCATCCTATCGCAGGAGTCCGCCCGCGCGCGGCAGGCGCTGTTGTACGATTGAGATCGTCACGCACCTGTCATGATCGATCCCGCCTACCTCAGAGAGAACCTCGACGCGGTCAGAACCGCGCTCGCCAGCCGGGGCATGGACCTCACTCGCGAGCTCGAGGAGCTGGCCGCGCTCGAGGCGCGGCGCCGGCGCCTGCTGCCGGAGGTCGAAGGCCTCAAGCGCGAGCAGAACGCGGCGGGCGACGAGGTCGCGCGCGCCAAGCGCCAGGGGCTCGACACGGCAAAGATCCAGGAGGCGAGCCGCCAGCGCGCGCAGGAGATCAAGCAGAAAGGTGTCGAGCTCGATCTGATCGAGCAGCGCCGGAACCACGGCCTGCTCGTCATTCCGAACCTGCCGCACGCGAGCGTGCCCGCGGGCACGAGCGCCGCGGACAACAAGGAGGTGCGGCGCGTCGGCACCCCGCGCGCCTTCACGGCGCCGCCGCAGCCGCACTGGGATCTCGGGCCGGCGCTCGGCATCATCGACTTCGAGCGCGGGACGAAGATCGCGGGCGCGCGCTTCACCGTGCTCGTCGGCGCGGGCGCGCGGATGGCGCGCGCGCTGATCAACTTCATGCTCGACCTGCACACGAAGCAGCACGGCTACACGGAGGTCGAGCCGCCGTTCATGGCGAACACGGCCACGCTGACCGGCACCGGCAACCTGCCGAAGTTCGAAGCCGATCTCTTCAAGATCGCCGGCGACTGGGATCTCTACCTGGTGCCGACCGCCGAAGTGCCGCTGACGAACATGCATCGCGGAGAGATCCTCGACGGCCGCTCGCTGCCCATCCGCTACACGGCCTACACGCCGTGCTTCCGCAGCGAGGCGGGGTCGTACGGGGCCGACGTGCGCGGCCTGATCCGGCAGCATCAGTTCGACAAGGTGGAGCTGATGGCGTTCGCCCGCCCCGAGGCGTCGTACGACGAGCTGGAACGGCTCACCGGCAACGCCGAGGAGGTGCTGAAGCGTCTCGAATTGCCGTACCGGACGGTGCTGCTCTGCACGGGCGACATGGGGTTTGCGTCGGCCAAGACGTACGACCTGGAGGTGTGGCTGCCGAGCCAGCAGACGTATCGCGAGATCTCGTCGTGCAGCAACACGGAGGCGTTCCAGGCGCGACGCGCCAACATCAAGTTCCGTCCCGAAGCCGGGGGCAGGACCGAGTTCGTGCACACGCTGAACGGCTCGGGACTGGCCGTCGGCCGCACCCTCATCGCGATCCTGGAGAACTACCAGGAGCCAGATGGCTCCGTGACCATCCCGCCGGCGCTGCGCCCGTACATGGACGGTCTCGAGAAGATAACGCGAGCGTAACGGGGGGAGCTCGTTACGCTCGTTCGAGCTGCTGCTGTGCGCTCGAATGTCGGCCGGAGTTGCGCGAACGGCGGCCCGCCTTGTCCCGATACATGCGCTCGTCGGCCGCCGCGAGCAGCTCCTCGAACGACGCGCCGTCGTCCGGGAAGCGCGCCGGCCCCGCGCTGATCGAGAGCGCCATGCGGACGCCGGGACGCGGCTCGAAGGGGTGCGCCGCCACCGCGTTCTGAATGTCCGAGACGCGGCGCGCCTCGGTCTCCGGGGTGCAATCCCACAGGATCACCACGAATTCGTCACCCGCGAAGCGGGCGCACAAGTCGGTCTGACGCACCGTCGAGCGCAGCACGTTGCCGACGCTGCGGATGGCGCGGTCGCCCGCTTCGTGACCGTAGGTGTCGTTGATTTCCTTCAGCCGGTCGAGGTCGAGGACGACCACGCTGAAGCTCGCCTTCGCGCGCATCGCGTGCGCGAGCCCGGCCTCGAACTGGCGGTCGAGCGAGCGGCGGTTCGGCAGCCCCGTCAGCGGGTCGGTGTGCGACTCGTGCTGCGTCTGCTCGAACCGCGTCGAGTTGTAGATGACCGCGGCGGCCTGCTCGCTGACGCGTCCGAGCACGCGCCGGTGCTCGTCGGTGAAGCAGCCCGGCACCATGTGGTAGATCACGAGGCCGCCGATCAGGCGGCCGTCGAACCGCAGCGGGCACGACAGCACCGACGTCAGGTCCTCGCCATGCGCCGCGCGCCCGTCGGCGCACGAGGGCAGCCGCAGCGACAGCTCGCTCCACGACTTCGGCGCCGACTTGAAGAGCGCTTCGGTGCCCGGTCCGTGCGCGTAGCGGCACGCGTATCCCTGCTCCTCGTCGCCGAGGAAGAGGGCGCAGGTGACGAACGGCACCAGCCGGCTGACTTTCTCCTGGATCAGGGCCATCGCTTCGGCGACGCCGAGGCTCGAGCCGAGCGCCTGCGCAATCTCGTAGAGCGTCTGCTCCTCGCGGTGCGCGCCGGCGATGTCCTGCAGCGCGAGCTGATCGCCGACGGCCTCCGAACCCGTCTCCACGACGGTCGCGTTGACCTGCAGCCGGGCGACCAGCAGGTCCACGAGCGCGGGGTCGTAGGCGGTGCCCGAATATTCGCGCACGACGTTGAGCGCTTCGGCTTCGGTGCGGCTCGCGCGGTACGGCCGGTCCGACTGCAGCGTGCTGTAGCAGTCCGCGATCGCGAGGATGCGGGCGCCCATCGGGATGCTCTCGCCGCTCAGGCCGCTCGGGTAGCCGCAGCCGTCCCACCGCTCGTGATGGCAGAGGACCAGGTCGCTGACGGGGCCGGCAAATGGCACGTTCCGCAGGATCTCGGCGCCGACACGCGGATGAATCTTGACGCGCTCGAACTCCTCGGGCGTGAGCGCCGCGGGCTTCGAGAGGATGTGCTCGGGGACGGCCATGTTGCCGACGTCGTGCAGCAGCGCCGCCGTGCGCACCGCCTGGATCTGCTCGTCGGAGAGGCCCGCGGCCTCCGCGAGCATCGCCGCGTAGTACTGAATCGATCGGACGTGCTCCGGGGTGCAACCGGCCTTCGCCTCGATCGCGAGCGCGAGCGCTTCGATCGTGGCCAGCTGCACTTCCATCGCGCGGTGCGTGTCTTCCTGCTCCTTGCGGAGCCGCCCGACGACGGTGTGATAGCTGCGGAACACCAGATAGAGCGGCAGCGCCAGCAGCACCAGCCACCCGAACCAGCCGCGGCTCCACGCCTCGCTGGCGAGCGCCGCCAGCGCCGCGCCCGCGAAATAGCTCGGCGCGCTCCAGAGAAAGTTCTGATGCCAGACAGTCGGCAGCGGCTGCCGGGTCGAGAGCGCGATTGCCGCGGCCACCAGGACGCTGTTGACGAAGAAATAGAGGGGCGCCGCCATCGCGGCGCCACGCATGATCACGGCGAAGTCGCCGGACGACGAACCGCCGAACCAGATCAACGGCAGCCCGGCCAGGGCAACGGTCACCGTCAGCGACGCGATGCTGAAGACGGTCCGGTGCATCGGATTGCGTCCGCCGGTCCGCAGGGTGCACTGCGCCCAGGCGCTGATGGCGGCGATGCAGACGGCGCTTGCCGGTCCGAGCGCGAACAGCGACCAGAAGTTCACGGCGTGCGACAGCGAGAGGTTCGACTGGCTGCGGCCGAGCGGCAGCTCGATTTTCGCCGCCGACGTCACGACCCCGAGGACCAGCAGCGTCGCGAACAGCAACGTGTCTTGGAGGCGCAGATGGAGCGCTGCCACCGTGAGGCATGCCGCGCCGCCGGCGACGACCGCGGCGACGTACAGGCGTGCTACAGGTGGCATACCAAGGAACGTTGGGTTGTCCGTCTTCCGTCTCTTCATACCCATATGACTTGGTGCGACTCGAGGGGCGTTGGGTGACCTCAACGCAACCTTAATGCCTGAGTTAGCGTGAGCAACCCTGGAACGCCGCCACATCGGGAGAATGCCTGGTAAACCCAACAAAATAGGCGATTGGTGTTCTCAATAGCTGGGCAACCGCGTGTAACGCCTGCGTGTCATCGCGGAACACGACGTACCCGGGGTGTTCCTTTTTGGGTCATTGCCTGACGAGGCTGTCGCGATCCGGTAGGGTTACACTTCCGGCGGCGAGCCGATTTCGGAGGGATGGCCGAGTGGTTGATGGCGGCGGTCTTGAAAACCGTTGTACCCGAAAGGGTATCGGGGGTTCGAATCCCTCTCCCTCCGCCAACCTTCGCTCCGGTGCCGGACGAAGGTTGCGACTGACGTTCCTCACCGCCGCATTGATCCTCACGGCCGCCTGGGCCGAGGCGCAGCCGGTTCCGCTGACCATCACCTGCAACGGCGCAAACGGGCGATCCGTGACGGCCGTGCAGGCCCTGAACGGAACGATCGCGAAGGCGGTGGTCGATTCGGATGAGCGCGCCGTCGTCCAGTACGATCCCCGGAACGTCGACGGCGTGACGCCGCAGGATCACCTCTTTGTCTACGCCCACGAGTGCGCTCACCACGCGCTGGGGCACGATCCGCGGGCGTCATTCAGCGCCGCCCAGGAGCAGGAGGCTGACTGCTACGGAATTCGCGCGCTGATGAATAGGGTTGGATTCACTCCGTCCGACGTGGTCATCCTGCAAATGGACATGACCGGGCTTGGAACCGGCGTGGCGCGGCGCCTGCCGTGGCGTGCGCGCACGTACGATCTCGAGGGATGCGTGCCGGAGGTCGCCGCCAGCCGGCAGGCGGCAGCGCGGCAAGGCGAGACGGGTCCCGACGCCTGCGTGGTCCACAACGACGGCGAGAACGCCATCGAGAAGTCATCTCGCGATGGGCGCGTCATCGAAGGCGTGTATTCAGTCCGCAACGGGTGCGCGCGCGACGTAAACTGCACGTTTACGATCGAAGTCGGCACGCTGCTGGACTCGGACGTCGACGTCGGCAGCTGGCGCAGCTTTCGGGTGCAGCGCACCATGACGCAGGATCACATGCTGAAGTCCGCGCAGGCCGGTTCGTCCGCGAAGGTGGATTTCCGCTTTCAGGCAACGGTCGATACCGTGCCGCCGCGCGAGCTGGTGGACTTCCGCGTCATGCCCGCCTGCCACGACTAGCCGCGTGCACGCATCAACGCTGACGCATCTCGAGTGTTCACGCCCCGGCTGCGGACACACGTTCGATTGCGGACAGCCGCAGAACCTGTGTAAAGCCTGCGGCGGCCCGCTCCTCGCCCGGTACGACCTTGCAAAAGCGCGCGGCACGTTCAGCCGCGCCGGCGTGAAGACCCGTGTCCCGTCGATGTGGCGATACGAGGAAGTCATGCCCGCGGCGCCGCCCGTAACGCTCGGCGAGGGGATGACGCCGCTGCTGCACGCGCGCCGGCTCGGCGAGCATCTCGGTCTCGAGCGGCTGTACATCAAGGACGAAGGCCGGAACCCGACCAACTCGTTCAAGGCGCGTGGCCTCTCGGCCGCCGTCACCATGGCGAAGGCGCTCGGCATCGGCACCATCGCCCTGCCGACGGCGGGCAACGCCGGCGGAGCCGCCGCGGCGTACGCCGCGCATGCCGGACTCCGCTGCGCGATCGCGATGCCATCCGACACCCCCGCCGCCATCATCCTCGAATGCCGCGCGTTCGGCGCGGACGTCCATCTCATCGACGGCCTGATTTCCGACTGCGGCGCGTTCATCGCGAAGAACGCCCTTGCCAACGGCTGGTACGAGGTATCGACGCTGAAAGAGCCCTACCGCATCGAGGGCAAGAAGACGATGGGCTACGAGCTGTGGGAGGAGTTCGAAGCGGGATTGCCCGACGTCATCGTCTATCCGACCGGAGGAGGCGTCGGCCTCATCGGGATGTGGAAGGCCTTCGAGGAGCTCGAAGTCATGGGGCTCACGGGGAAGGCGCGGCCGCGAATGATCGCCGCGCAAGCCGAGGGATGCGCGCCGATTGTCCGCGCGTTCGAGCAGCACCAGCCCGCGTCCGTGATGTGGGAGAACGCCGCCACGGTCGCCGCCGGGCTGCGCGTGCCGAAGCCGCTCGGCGACTTCCTGATCCTCTCGGATGTCTACGCGAGCCGCGGCGAAGCGGTGGCCGTGAGCGACGCCGAGCTCATGGCCTCGTGCGTCGACATGGCGAGGCTCGAAGGGGTGTTCGGCGCGCCGGAAGGCGGCGCGGGGCTGGCAGCCATCAGTACGCTGGTTGCCGCGGGAAAAATCGCGCGCCACGAGTCCGTCGTGCTTTTCAACACGGGCGGCGGATACAAATACTCCGAGGCCTGGCGTGCGGCGTTGGATCGATAACGGTGGTCAGTGCCGTACGCGCGGGCGCCGGCGGCGGACGCCGCCGTTGGCAGCTGGGGGTGGAGCAGCGGCGATGATCGATCGATTGATTTCGTCGCGGAGGCGCTGCGCCTTGTCAATCAGCGTCTTCAGCTGTCGCGAAAAATCCGCGAGTCTCACCTTCGTCAGCCGCCGCCCTCCAGCCATAACGGCAGCATAACAGACAGAATTCCGCCCGAAGTCTCAACCGTTTCTCGTAGCGCGTCGGGAAGAGCCGGGACCTACTCGGCGGGAGTCTCGTCCGGCAGTTGCAGCACCGTACGGACGAACTGCTCTTCAGGTACGGCGCCGAGAATCTCGATCGTCCCGTTGACGATCGTCTTCGGCACGCCCGTGACCTGGTATCGGCGCGACAGGTCCATGAACTCGGTGGCCTCCACGCAGGTCGCGCGGATGAGCGGATGTTCAATCGCCATCCGGTGCGCGAGCGTGACCATCCGCGGGCAGTGCGGGCAGGTGGGCGTCACGAAGACCTGGATGTCGAGCGGCGTGGTGACGTGCTCGGCGATCGCTTTCCGGCTCGTGTCGCTCAGCCCCGAATCGTCGCCGCCGGCAAGGGCAACCGCCTCGACCAGCGACATGAACTCGTAGCCGGCGGGCGCACCGAAGAACCGGATGCGCGTGTACTTCCCGTCGCGGAGAATCGCGACCGCGGGAATGTGGGTGATGCCGTACTGCTCCGCGCGCTCCTTGTCGAGAATGGAGTTCACTTCCTCGAGCGAGATCCGATCGTTGAGGCTGACGACTTCGTCGAGGACCTGCCGCGCGATGAGCGCGCTCTCGGGCCCGCCGATCGTCTGGGTGAAGAACAGCAGTGTGACCGGGTGGTGGATGCCGGCGAGGTGATCGCGGACGGTTTGCCGGTCGGATTCCGAGAGCAGCGCCATTACTCAGAATTTGAACAGGTCGTCGAACGCCTTTCGCGCGTCGTCGCTGCGCGGCGCCGTCGTTTCGCGCTCGACGGTGGTGCGCGGCGAGAAGAAGGCGCAGGAGTTGCGGGTGTTCTTCGGAGAGACGCGCGCGGTCAGCTGCGTGTCCATACATTCGAACCTGCTGCCTGGATCGAACGATACGCACTGCGAGCAGGTGTGGAGATCGATGCCGCAGCGCGGACACCGCGTGTCGAAGCCGACGTCGGACGACACGGGGTTGCCGCACTGCGAGCAGCGCACGAGCTCGCGGAAGCCCGGCATGTTGATGTTCTTGGGACCGTCCTGCGAGATGCGGCGTGCCCC
>Ga0134127_10000096_pt1 | contig 119981 bp, 105 predicted proteins | sample KB31753_FD_96459 | JGI IMG/M metagenome (GOLD analysis project Ga0134127, IMG submission 96459) | Terrestrial soil microbial communities with excess Nitrogen fertilizer from Kellogg Biological Station, Michigan, USA - KB3-175-3 | ecosystem: Environmental > Terrestrial > Soil > Unclassified ...
TATTTTTATACAGCTGTTTTGCAGCAAAGATAATACTAAACCAGAAGTCATGAACCAACCAAGCCCCATCGCAAAAAAATTACAGGTAAAGCCCGGTAAATGCTGGCTGTTTTATAATACCCCCGAAAATTATTTGGCGTTATTGGAACCGCTGCCAACAGGAACAAAAGCGCTGTTTGCCCCTAAAGGCGATTTTGATGGCATTCAATTATTTGTGAAAAACAGCGCTGACCTGGTGGCGGGGTTGAAAATCATTGCGCCATTGTTAAAGCCTGATACCGTCCTATGGATAACCTATCCCAAAAAAAGCTCGGGAATTAAATCAGACCTTGAAATGATGAGCAGCTGGGACGAGCCGGCTAAGTATGGCTTGCGGCCCGTAGCGGCTGCATCGGTAAATGAAACATGGACCGCAATACGCCTACGGCCCGAAGGACAATCAAAACTTTCCGACAGTCGTAATGACAGCATTAAAAGTAACGAATATGGGGCTTATATCGACCTGGATAACCGTCAAATTACCCTGCCGCGGGAAATGAAAACAATGCTGGAGGCGTCGCCCAATGCACTGGCCTTTTTCCATGCGTTATCGTTCTCAAATAAAAAAGAATACGTAGTTTGGATCCTTTCGGCCAAGCAGGAAAAAACCAAAAACGAGCGGTTGAGTAAGCTCGTCGAAAAATTGTCGACCGGCAAGAAAAATCCTTCTGAGAAGTAGGGATTGGTTGATTAGGTTGATGGAGTGAGTGGTAAGATTTAGTAAAAAGTATATACGTGCTGCTGCTTCAACTTAATCAACCCAATAAACCACTCACCAATTTCTTTCAACAAAACTTGCGTAACCAAAAGGTTTCATATATATTTGTAACCGAATGGTTACGTATATATAGTTTACTATGCGCAGAGATGTTTTCCAGGCGATTGCCGATCCGACACGAAGAGATATTATAGGATTGATCGCTCACCGGTCGCTAAACCTGAACGCCGTGGCCGACCATTTCGACATCAGCCGGCCGGCTATATCAAAACACATAAAAATTTTGACCCAATGCGGTTTGGTAACCATCAGGCAGCGCGGCCGCGACCGTTACTGCGAAGCCAATTTCAACAAATTGAATGAAGTGGCCGACTGGGTAGAACAATACCGAAAATTCTGGACAAGCAAACTCGACGCGCTTGGCGATTTTTTGGATAAGGAAGCTACTGAACAAAAACAAAAAAATATTGACATAAATGATAAACAATGAAAACCGAACCATTTGTAATTGAAAGAGCTTACCACGCCCCCGCTCAAAAAGTTTGGGAAGCTATTACTGACCGGGATAAAATGGAGCAATGGTATTTTAAGCTCGAGGCGTTTAAACCCGAAGTGGGTTTTGAATTCCGCTTTACCGGCGGCACCAAAGAAAAAACCTACTTACATATTTGCAGAATAACCGAGGTAATACCCGGCAAAAAGCTGACCCATACCTGGCAATATGATGGATACGAAGGTGAAACCTTTGTAACCTGGGAACTATTTAGCGAGGGCGATGAAACAAGGGTGAAGGTTACCCATGTTGGCTTGGAAAGCTTGCCAAAAGACCCGGGCTTTGCAAAAGAAAACTTTGTAAAGGGCTGGACACATATCCTGGGCACATCGCTAAAAGATTACCTGGAAAAAAATTAAACAAATTACGGCGTTGGTGCGTGCAACAATGATTGCCGTTTCATGCCAAAACCGTAATGCAGTTTCATTCGCCGGTTGGCGGATGAAACTGCTATTTGTCTCGCGGTTGAATGCCGGCGATTATAAATCGGCGCTACTGTTAATTGCAGCACTCGGACCCGCAGCATGATGTTTCATCCTTCGCTTTTTCGGCGTAAACAGTGATACTGAATATACCTGTACTTCCCGATTTAAAATTTTGTAATTCTTCGTCGTCAAGATAGTTGGCTAAAATATCGTTGGGGATATTGATCATTTTCTCCTTTTGAACGACGATATTCTTAAATCCATTCAATTTGATCAATTCGATGTACACATCTTTTTGAATTGCGCCGGCTACGCAACCGGCATACATTTCGGCATCTTTTTTTAAGCTATCGGGCAGATCGCCAACCAATACCACATCCGAAATACTAAAATGGCCGCCGGGTTTAAGCACCCGGTATATTTCTTTAAAAACGGCATCTTTGTCAGGTACCAGGTTTAATACACAATTGCTCACCACCACATCGGCGGCGCCAGACGTAAGAGGCATCCTTTCTATATCGCCCATGCGGAACTCAACATTCTGAAAACCTAACTTCTCTGCGTGTTCGCGGGCTTTATTGATCATTGCTTCGGTAAAATCAATACCGATCACCTTGCCCGTCTCGCCGGTTTCGGCGCGTGCGACAAGGCAATCGTTCCCAGCACCGCTTCCAAGGTCCACAACCACATCTCCCTTTTTTATCTTCGCAAACTGCGTAGGCAAACCGCATCCCAAGCCCAAATCGGCATCGGCGTTATAGCCGTCTATTTGTGTGTAATCGTCGCTCATAATATTATAAACCTCGGTTGAGCAACACCCCGATCCACAGCATGAGGCCTGGTTGGTTTCTTTGTCCTGTAAAGCGATCTCGCTGTACTTTTTCTTTACCAGTTCTTTTAATTGTTGATCTGTCGTTTCCATAATTTTAATGTATTTACTTTATCCAATAACTAACTGAACCTGCTTCGTTAACAAATTCAGTTATTTTTTTCTCTATTTCGTCGCGCACCTGCCTCGTCTTTTTCAATACTTCATCCGTGGTACCGCTAAAGCCGGAAGGATCGTCAAACGACCAGCCTATCCGCTTTACAGCTCCCGGGAATACGGGGCAAGTTTCGGCGCCGCTGCAAACCGTGATCACGGCATCGTATTGCCGCCCCTGTCTGAAAAGGTCGAACACACTTTGCGTTTTATTGGCGCTTATATCCAGGCCGATTTCCTTCATCACCCCGACAACATGAGGGTTCAGCTTTCCAGGCTCAAGGCCGGCGCTTTCGGCTTGGAAATGCCCGGCGCCGACTTTATTTAGAAACGCTTGCGCCATTTGGCTGCGCGCCGAATTATGCACGCAAACAAATAAGATTCTATGGTTCGGGTTTGTCATAATTATATTATTTCATTGCAATATTGCGATTAATCTGTTCAAATTTTTTTAACAGCAATTATGCGTTTGATTATACGTGCTAAAAAAATTGCCCAACTGTTCGCTTAATAATTTCCACGCCCCGGGTTCAATACAATAGCATACACTCACCCCCTCTATCGTGCCTTGTATCAATCCTGCGTTTTTTAACTCTTTTAAGTGCTGTGATATGGTGGCCTGGGCCAGGCCAAGTTCTTCGACCAAGTCGCCGCAGATGCAGGCATTCGCCTTAATGATCTGCTGCAAAATGGCTATACGCGCCGGGTGTGCCAGTGCCTTGAGCATTATCGCCAGCCTGTTTTGCTCTTCGGTAAATATTTCAGTTTTAGTAAGTCCCATTATTATATCGCAATATTACGATAAATGTATGACATTTGCAAATTTTAATAGTTCATCGTGATTGATCCGGCGTGGCTTAAATAAAAATGGCCCGTGTTTAAACGGGCCATTTGATCTGATTACCGGCGGTTATTGTTGCCGCATGATGGAGGCGAACTTTGTTTCGTAATCTTTTAACTGGGCCTTCAGTTTGTTGTTAAGCGCGGTTTGATGGTTTTCGCCGGTTACCCCTGCCAGTCCATTTAAAAATGAGATGCCGTACTGAACAGTGCGCACATCCAGGTTCATCGAATTGTCCTGCAGCAAATGATAATTATAATCCAACTGGTCGGTCAGGAAATCGTCTACGCTGTTTACAAATTTGTTCCCTAAAACCATGTCGTGCAGCGTATATGCAGTTTGCGCCATAAATATTTTGCGGTCGGCAACCTCCAGGCCGGGGTTTATATCAGGCATCACCTCATCGTACTTATGCAGTGTTTTTAGTGCAAGATCGGGATGGCCGTCCTTAATCAGGCCCTGTGCCAGGTCGAGAAAGGTGGTTACCATCACAGGGTAAAACATGGTAGTCGATTCGTGGTCTAAATATTTAGCGGTTTTAAAGTTGCCGTATTTAAACTTGTTCATCATATTATTATACATCACCATGCTATTGGTTTTGCCCAGCTGATCTCTGGTGGATGTATCCGGCTTAAACGGTATCAGGTGATAGGTGAACCCTTCCTTATATAAATACGGCTGCAAACCCACCAGGTTCTCATTGCCGATGGTTGTGGTAAAACAAATTGGCCGCACCCAGTTATTATGCGCCAGGATATCCAGCATAGCCAGGTTTTCCTTGGTTACATAATTCGAGGTGTATTTCCACTCCATGGCGGCGGCCAGCTTATCCTTTTGGTCGGGTGTTATCACATGGTTTCTTATTACGTCATCGGGATTGATGGTGATCTTAAAATTCTTAGTTGGCAGGTAATTAGCGCTTTCGCCGTTCTGTAGCTGCACTTTGGTGGCCGGATCGTCGGAAGTAATAAAATCAAACACGTCCTTCACTTCTACCGGAGCGGCGATCTTTTTATCGTCATAATATATTACATCGCGGACCCCTTCTTTATACTTATCAAAAGGCATGGTGATAGGCAGCGGCGCCGACTTATTCATTTTCGCCTGCATCTGGTGTATATACCAGTCGCCGGTAAATAAGCTCAGGTTTACGATGCGCACATCGGGCCGTATGCCTTCCACCTCCTGGTCGTACCATAGCGAATAGGTATCATTATCGCCGTAGGTAAACAGTATGGCATTTGGCGGGCACGAAATAAGATAGTTATACGCCATATCATGCGGCGTCATTTTGGTAGAGCGGTCATGATCCTTCCATTCTTCCTTCGCCAGTACCACAGGCACTGCCAGGAGGCAAACAGCCGTGGATACCAAAGCGGCAACTTTGGCGTCTATCTTTTTCCGCAAGAGCTCGGCTATGCCTATAACGCCCAAGCCAATCCATATCGCGAATGCGTAAAACGAACCCACATACGAGTAATCGCGTTCGCGGGGCTGTATGCTGGGCTGATTTACGTAGATCACGATAGCCAAACCGGTAAAAAAGAAAAGCATCAGTACCACCAGCGCGTCGCGTTTTTTACGCTGGAAATGATAGATCAAACCTATTACACCAAGCAGGAATGGAAGCGCAAATAAGGGCGTGTAAGCGTATCCTAATTGCAGGCCCTGGTGAGGAATGGGAGTGCCGCCGCCTACCACAGATTTTGGCAAATGCCGGGCGCCATCAAAAATCCCGCTTGTCCAGTTGCCGTCAATGGCCGTCATATTTTGCTGGCCGTCCATGTCGTTATAACGACCCACAAAGTTCCATAAAAAGTAACGCACGTACATCTGGTACATTTGCCAGCTAAACATCCATTTCATGTTGTCGGCAAAAGTGGGCGCCGCATTGTCGCCCATTTGCAGCCATTGCCTGTAAAATTGCGGATCCTGGCCGTCGGCACTGTACATACGCGGCAATATGGTGGTATGGTCATAAACATAGTTCATCTTTTTACCGGCGCTCTCGTACTTGGTTTCGCCTTTCCGGTAAATCGTGTTGCCTTCGGTCTGATCTATTACTTTTGCGTCAAAATACTGCCCATACAGCAACGGTGTTTCGCCGTATTGGATGCGGTTCAAATAGCCGTACAAGATAAAGGCGTTGTCGGGGTGCGAGTTATCCAGGTCGGGGCTCGCGGCGGCGCGAATAGGGATATAAGCAAACGAGCTATAGCCGAAATAGATAAAAGCTACACATAAAAACGCCAGGTTCATCAACGGCTTCCGGTGTTTTATGCTATACCATATGCCTGCAACCAATATAGCAATGATTATAAGGAAGAAAAAGAATGCCCCGCTCCAGAAGCCAAGCCCAAGGTTATTTACAAAAAACAGATCGAAATAAGCCGCGATCATTACGGTATAACCCCGGATGCCATATTGCACAAATACCAGGATAATTGCACCAACCAGCAAGGCGAGCAGCGCATTGCGGGTAGTGACATTTTTACCCCTGCGGAAATAATACACCAGCGATATGGCAGGAATGGTTAATAGGTTTAAGAGGTGTATACCTATAGAGAGGCCTATTACATAAGCAATAAATACCAGCCAGCGGTCGGCGCCGGGTTCGTCGGCATGGGCGTCCCATTTCAGTATCGCCCAAAATACAATGGCAGTACAGAGCGACGACAATGCAAACACGATAGTTTCCACAGCCGAGAACCAGAAAGTATCAGTATAGGTAAAGGCCAGCGCGCCCACCAAACCTGCGCCCATGATCATTATCATATGGGACTGGTCGATGGTTTCGCGTGTCTTATTCAGCAATTTTTTAGCAAGGGCCGTAATGGTCCAAAACAGGAACATAATAGTTGCGCCGCTGGCCAGGGCCGAGCCCATATTAGTAAAATATGGCACTTTGGTATTGTCGCCCATTGAAAGCAGCGAGAACATTTTGCCCAGCATAGCAAAAAGCGGGTAGCCGGGCTGGTGCGCTACCTGCAGGCGGTAAGCACAGGAGATAAACTCGCCGCAATCCCAAAAGCTTACCGATGGCTCGAGCGTTAAAATATAGGTGATGGAAGCAATGATAAAGCAAAGCCAGCCTAAAAGATTATTGATTTTTTTGTATTCCATGGATGATCAGTGATGGATTATCGGACGGTAAATATCACAATTTTTAACACTTTATTTAAAAAAACCGGCGTTGCTTAACAACTTTTAACAAATGAGCACCGTTTGGGTGGGTTATGCTTAGCTTACAGACGTCAACTTGATCGACAAACACAAAAGCCTCCAGCTTTTCGCTTTTTTATGCACTTAGTCAGTTCCGTAGCCGGGCTACATAAATAAGGTTTACAAAAGTTTACACTTTTTCACTATATTACGAGCTAACTGTCTGATAATAACGTAGTTGTCTTTTTACCGTGTAAACCATAAAAATTAACAGGATATAGAGACGTCACGCCCGCCTGGTTAAGCGTTCTTTACTAGTTGAACAGCGGCAATTTTACAATTCTGCAAACTTTAACTAAATTCGTTAAAAAAATTAATTGCCAGTTACCAATTCTCTTTCCGATCCTGAATTAATAACCTTGTTGAGGCAAGGCGACCGAGATGCATTTACCGAGATCTATAACCGATACAACGGGTTGCTATATATCTTCGTGCATAAGCGTTTGCAGAACAGGGAAGAAGCTAAGGATATTATCCACGAACTATTTTTAACGCTTTGGAATAACCGAGAAAGTTTAATGATAACGGGTGATTTATCACCCTACCTGTATTCAGCAAAGCGAAACAGAATTATTAATGTTATTACCCATCAAAAGGTGGCTGACCGGTATATCGATTCGTTCCAGCATTATCTCGACAATGTATCATCTGATACAACCGATCACCTAATAAGGCATAATGAATTGAAGGCTTTTATCGAAGCAGAGATTGCGGCGCTAACGCCACGCATGCGTTTAGTTTTCGAGCTTAGCCGCAAGACTAATTTGACCAGAAAGGAAATCGCAGAGCGTCTCAATATATCTGAGGAAACCGTGAAAAGCCAAATGCACGGAGCACTTAAGATACTAAAAATGAAGCTTGGGCCAATATTTTTTATGCTTTTTTAACTTCTGAAAAAAAATCCATTTTGTTCTAACCCTTCTTCTTTATCTGCTTGTCATAGTTTTTGATTAAGGAAAAACCTTAACAGCTATGAAAAAAGACAACGCTAAACAATTATTTCTAAAATACAACCAGGGTACCGCAACGCGGCGCGAAAAGGCTTTGGTTGAAAGCTGGATATTAAAAGGCACGCCAGCAGGCGCTAACCTCACTGATGAGGAGTTACTCAATGACCTCATCGAGATAAGGGCACGCCTCGGCCTTGCGGGTAATAGCGCTAAAACGTCCCGGCTTTGGCCACGTATTGCCGCCGCCGCTTCTATACTCATTTTCCTTTCTGTTGGCGGATATTTTTTACTCCGCAAGCAGCCTAACAAAACAGATGCCGCGAATTACAGCGCCCTGAAACAAGATGCCGCCCCGGGCGGTAATAAAGCGGTACTGATGCTGGCCAATGGTAAAAGCATAGTGCTCAACGATGCAAAAAATGGAAAGCTGGCCGAGCAGGGCGCCGTCGCGATCGACAAAACGTCGGATGGGCAGATTGTATACAATACGCACGGGGCATCTGTACACGCAGCTTCCAAAATAGCTTATAATACCATGACTACGCCCCGCGGGGGGCAATATCACCTCACATTGGCCGACGGCACAAATGTTTGGCTCAATGCGGCTTCATCCTTAAAATATCCCGTTGTCTTTACCGGCGGCGAGCGTAAGGTGGAGTTGACTGGAGAAGCCTATTTCGAGGTAGTACATAATAATGCAAAGCCATTCCGGGTGGTTACCAACGGTGAAACCATTGAGGACATCGGCACACATTTTAATGTTTTCGCATACGGCGATGAAAAAGCTGTGAAAACAACATTGCTTGAGGGAGCGGTAAAGGTGTCCACGGCTGCAAGTAGTGTTTTCTTAAAACCCGGCCAGCAATCAAGTGTAAACCAAAAAGAAGCAAAAATTGACGTAGCCAGTGCCAATATTGATGAAGCGGTTGCATGGAAAAATGGATTGTTTGAATTTAACAGGGCCGATATACCAACTGTAATGAGATCGCTGGGCCGCTGGTACGACCTGGACATAGCTTACGATGGAAACATTCCGCAAAGAAGGTTCACCGGTGAAATGCACCGGGATGCCAATATTTCACAGGCGCTGAAAATATTGTCGTATTTAAAAATTGATTTCCGCATCGACGGAAAAAAGATAATTGTCACTAATAAAAACACTAATTAATAAACTATTAACTCAACTCAATTCCCATGGCAAAACAATTACGAGGACAAACTTAAGAGACATCGCAGGGTGACAAAAAAAACCGCGGCAGTGCTGTAACACAACCACGGTAAACGTTTGGATCAACCCTTTCCTTCCCCGGTAAAGTACCGGTAAAGGATAAATAACAATTGGACATTGACTATTCTATTAACCCAAACAGTACAAACTTAGCAAATAATCGCTGGAAACAGCAATTATGCGGTCTCTTGATCACTGCTGAGCAGCGTACACAACGATCAAAATGTAATGAAATTTAGTGCTAATACCGCCATGCGTATTAACGCCTGGCCACCTCTCAAAAGGGCTCTATTGGTTATGAAACTAACGACTTTTTTGTTGATCATAGCCCTTGTTCAAACAAGTGCAAAAAGCTTCAGCCAGATTACTTTGAATGCAAGGAATGCCCCGCTGGAGCAAGTCCTCAAGTCTATCCGGCAGCAAACAGGCTACACCTTTATTTACGAATCGGATATCCTTCAGCAACGTAAAGTTTCGGTCGACGTTAATAATGCCTCGTTGGCTACAACGTTGCAAGAATGCCTTAAAAACCAGCCGCTCACCTATCATATCGTAGGTAAAAATGTCGTCATAGAGACATCGGATAATTCCATAATCGATAAGCTAAAAAAACTGCTGACACCGGCGGATATCCGTGTAACGGGCAAAATTGTCGACGAGAAAGGCAAGCCTTTGCCCCACGCAACGATAAAAATAAAAGGGGATAGCTCCACGACGCCTGTAATCACTGGCGAGAATGGCACATTCTCTATGCTCGTAAAGGGTAATGACGCCATATTGATCGTGTCCTACATTGGCTTTCAAACCAAAGAAGTAACAGTATCAGGCGCAGATGTTGACCTGGTAATCAAAATGGAGCCATCGGTCGGCGAATTAAAAGCCGTTAATATTATAAGTAATGGTTATCAGGATATTCCGAAAGAACGTGCAACAGGGTCGTTCGAGGTTATTGACACTAAAACGTTAAACTACGTCACAGGCACGGATATTCTGACAAGATTATTGGGCAACGCAACAAGTTTGAATTTTAATCCGCAGTTAACGCCGACCAGTTCAAGTAACCCTATAAAACAAGGGACTCTTGCAAATTTAACCATCAGAGGTTCAAACAGCCTTATCACCGGGTTGCAATACGGGAGCAGGCCGCTTGTTGTGATGGATGGCGTTGCTTTGGATGACAATGGCTCGTTAAATCAATTTTATGGACTTGATGAAGACATTGCAGGCAAGATAAATCCGAATGATGTAGAAAGTGTAACCTTTTTAAAGGATGCTTCAGCTGCATCGATATGGGGTTCGCGTGCGGCTAACGGGGTTATTGTGATCACTACCAAAAAAGGTAAATATAACCAGCCGGTACATATTGATTTCAACACAAACGTCACCGTCACCGAAAAGCCAAACCTGTTTTATTACAAACGCGCCAGCACGGCAGATTATGTCGGCGTCCAGCGCTTACTGTATAACGATGGCTATTATGACAATAAGCTTTCCGACGCATTATACCCCCAGTTCGGTGTACCCCAGGAGTCTGTTCCTTTAGTGCCGGAGATATTACAACAGGTAAAAGACGGGCAGCTTACCGCCAGCCAGGGTGACGCCCAGTTGGCTGCATTAGGAAACTATGATATGCGCAAGGATATCAGCAAGTACATATTAAGAAACGCGGTGATGCAGCAGTATTCATTCGCTGTAAGCGGAGGTTCGCAGGAGATTGCCTACCGTTTGTCGGCCGGTTACGATAACAATCTGAACAACACTGTAAGTTCAAACGAAAATCGCCTCACCCTATCGTCAAGCACCACCATAAGGGCAGCAAAGAACTTCGATATCCAGGCTAATATCACTTATTCGCAGGACAACAAACAGGACCAGTCATCCAGTAGCTATTTTAACGAGTCGGCCAACGCATCGCTACGCCGTAACCTGCTGCCGCCGTACACACGCCTTGCCGATGATAATGGAAATCCTTTATCTGTAATTGCTGATTACCGACCGCGGTTTGTTGATACCGTGGGCCATGGGCATTTACTTCCGTGGAATTATGTGCCGCTACAGGATATACATGAGGGATACCTGAGAAACTCGCAATCTGATCTGAATTTGAACCTGCAGGGAAATTACAGATTGAACAAAGTTTTTTCAGCTCACGTGATCTATAGTTATCAAAAAGTAGCCACTCAAGCTGATAATCTCGACGGGGTGGATTCTTATTTTACAAGGAATTCCATTAATACCTACACGGCTCCGGCAAATTATGTTAATCCATCTACCAAACAGCCACAGCCATATTTCAGGAGCATACCGCTGGGTGGTATTTATACACCGGTGATAAGCGATCTTACCGGCCAGACGTTGCGCGGCCAGTTAAACATAGACAAAACATGGGGTACAAAACATGAGATTAATGCAATTATTGGTTCCGAAATAACAAATAGTTATTCACCAATAACTATAAATCAGTATTTCGGTTATAATGCAAATACACGGCATTATACCAGTCAGTTGAATTATCTTGATTATGCGCCAACATACTTTTTTTTCGGATCGCAACAACTCCCATATAATAACTCTTTTTCCGATAACAGGCAAAGGTCAGTGAGTGAATTTGCGAATGCCGCCTATACCTATGATAACCGCTATGTGATTTCTGTAAGCGCACGTAAGGATGCTTCGAACGTTTTTGGTGCCGAAACTAATCATAACTTTTCACCGTTCTATTCAATAGGCGGACGCTGGAACATAAACAATGAAAGCTTTTACAAGTTAGACTGGCTGCCCCTCTTGCAGTTGCGGGGCTCGTTCGGTTACAACGGCAATGTAAATTATAGCGTAGTGCCGGTTTCACTGCTGCAGTATCCATCATCAGTTGGGCAAAACAATTTGCAGTATGCTGTTGCTAGTGGCGCGACAAATAATTTATTGTCGCCCGAACGGTCAGGCGTCATAAATATCGGCCTGGATTTTGGCTTCATTAACAACCGTGTTTCGGGTAGTATAGAATATTATCACAAAAATGATAATAACTTAATTTCTACAGGTCCTCTCGATCCTTCAACCGGATTTAGGCAGCTAGCCTACAATGCCTCAAATATTAAAGCAAACGGCATAGACGTTATGCTTAATACAGTCAATATCAAAAGCGGAGGTTTTGGTTGGAACAGTACTTTTCTTTTTAGTTATAACCGTACAAGAGTTGTAAAACTCTTTTACGGGACAACTGCATCGGCCTATGGCTTGCTCAGTAACAGCAACCCGGTACTTGCCGGCAGCGATCTTCACAGTATATGGGCCTTTAAATGGGCCGGGCTAACAAATACCGGCGCACCCCAGTATTACGAAAATGGGACAATTAGCACGCATTATACTGATGTATTGACTGCGCCCTATACCAGCATGCTGCAAAATATGGGCTCGGCAACACCGGTAAATTTTGGGTCTTTCCGAAATACATTCCACTACGGCGGTTTCTCACTTTCCGCAAATATAAGGTACGAACTGGGCTATTATTTCCGCAACCCATTAGCCATCAATTATTTGGGAGTATTTAATGGTGGTAGTTACCTGTCGCCTGAGTTTGACCAGCGCTGGCAAAAGCCCGGCGACGAACTGCATACCAATGTTCCGGCCTTAATATATCCGAATGTGAGCAGTTCTGATTTTGTTTATGACAACGCAAACATTAATGTTTTAAAAGGCGACAACATCCGGTTGCAGGAAATTAACCTGGGTTATACATTCAAAAAACCGTCGTGGCAGCTAAAAACGGTTACCATTTACGGCGATATTCAGAACCTTGGTATCCTTTGGCGGGCAAACAAGCTGGGCCTGGACCCCGATGTATATGACGTACCGCTACCACTTACCTATGCATTAGGTTTAAGGGCCAGTTTTTAATTTTTAACATTCAAAGATCATGAAGACATCATATAATATAAGCAATGTAAAACGGATTAAGTCAGCAATAATCCTTTCAATTATGGGGCTGACGGCCAGCTTTTGGGTTTCCTGCAAAAAATATCTTGCTGCACCTCAAAATAGCCAGGAATCACTGCTGACAACGGTCGCCGAATGCCAGTTGCTGCTTAATAATTACACAACCATGAACACCGGTTATCCGAGTGATGGTGAGGCGTCAGCTGATAATTATTTTGTAGCCGGTACTGTTTTCAAAGCGCTGTCCAGCGAAGACCAACAGATATATACATGGCTTCCCGGGGCCATTCGCGCGCAATCGGGCCCCCAATGGGTAAATTCATACCAGGTAGTTGTTAATTCAAACCTGGTCCTGGAGGCATTAAACGGTATAAACCCCGCCAGCGATCCTTCCTATAATTCCGTTAAAGGGCAGGCATTATTTTTTAGGGCGTATGCATTTTATCAGATAGCACAGCTTTATTGCAAACCCTATACTAAAGCCACCGCTGCCCAGGACCCTGGTATCCCGATCCGTTTAAGTTCGGATATCAATGCAAAATCTCTGCGGGGAACGGTACAGCAAACATACGACCAGATAACCAGCGATCTGCAAGCAGCCGTAAACTTACTGCCCGTAGCATCACCCGTCGCAAGCACTCCGAACAAAGCCGCCGCCTACAGTTTCCTTGCACGGACGTACCTCGCCATGGCCGATTATACGGATGCGGGCAACGCGGCCAATCAATGCCTGCAACTGCAGAACGCTTTAATCGATTACAATACTATCAGCAAAATCTCGACTGTTCCTTTCAGCCGGTTTAATAAAGAAGTAATTTTTCAATCGGTAATGGCGGGATCATCAGTGTTAGTAGTTAACAATGTCTCTGTAAGTAACAATAACCTTTTGAATCCTCAAAACGCCAGGATCGACTCATCGCTGTACGTTTCTTATGATAACAATGACTTGCGCAAGCGGATCTTTTTTAAAGGCAACACGGGTGCCAATGCAGGTACTTTTAAGTTTACAGGCAATTACGACGGTACACCTTCGGCTATATTGTTTAATGGAATCGCTACCGACGAGATGTACCTGGATAGGGCGGAATGTTACGCCCGCGCCGGCAATACAGCAAGCGCAATGGCCGACCTGAACGCGCTCTTAACGACCCGTTATGCAACGGGAACATTTACAGGCTTAACCGCGGCGGACGCCAATGACGCATTGAGCAAGATATTGACCGAGAGGCGGAAAGAGTTACTGTTCAGGGGGCTGCGGTGGACTGATTTACGGCGGCTGAATCTCAGTAGTACAAGCCAGTCAACACTTACACGAACGGTAACTGGTCAAACCTATACGTTGCCGCCAAACGATCCGCGTTATGAGCTGCTGTTGCCGGCGGACGTTATAGCCAACTCAACTATGCCTCAGAATCCGAGATAGTTTATACACACAGACAGGTTTTATGAGTACTGGTCGCTAACAGATCGATCATAAGGCCTGTCATTTTCCGGATTTTCCGGTGAAAGCAATTATTAAACTTATTAAAAATGAAAAGAATAAATTTTTTGACGGGTATCTGCCTTTCAATTGCAGGTTTGGCCTTCGGCCAGCAAATACCGGTCGATCCAACCCTGCGCACTGGCAAACTCAGCAATGGCCTCACTTATTACGTAAAATATAACCCTGTATCCAAAGGAACGGCAAATTTTTACATCGCTCAAAAGGTCGGCTCGATATTGGAACAGGACAACCAGCGTGGGCTGGCCCATTTCCTGGAACATGAGGCTTTTAATGGCACGGTTCATTTCCCCGGCACTTCGGTGGTGAAAGAAATGGAAAAAAAAGGCGTCCGGTTTGGCTCTCACATTAATGCTTATACTTCCTTTGACGAGACCGTGTACAATATGAACGATGTGCCCACAACCCGCGAAGGTATCGTGGATACAACTTTGCTCATCCTGCACGACTGGTCGGGGGAAATAACCAATTTGCAGCCCGATATCGAAGAAGAACGCGGTATCATTCGTGAGGAATGGCGTACGCGGTCTTCGGCATCCCTGCGAATGGACGAAAAGGTAATATTGCCGACGCTTTTTGCCGGCACGTCCTACGCCAACCGGATCCCCATTGGTTCAATGGATGTGGTAAATAACTTCAAACGGCAGGAATTGGTCGACTACTATAAGAAATGGTACCGCCCTGATCTGCAGGGGATCATCATCGTAGGTGATGTGAACCCGGATGCGATCGTGGCAAAACTGCAAAAGCTTTTTGAAGATATACCTGCTCCCGTAAACCCGGCAAAGCGCGACTACGTGAAAGTGCCGGATAATGACGCTCCTATCGTCGCCATAGCAACCGATCCTGAATTCCCGTCTTCGATAGCCACGGTGTACTGGAAAGAGGATGATGTTCCGTTTGCACAGCGCAATACCCGGGAATATTTTAAAAGGCATATCATCGACAAACTCATCAGCAACCTGATCGATGAGCGGCTAACCAGGGTTTCGCAAAAGAAGGGGTCGCTAATGAGTTTGTCGGTTAGCCAGATGAACACCTATTCCATCTCGGAACGGCCGGCATGGCGGCTCGTGATTTCGGCTGCCGATCATAAAGTGCTTGGGGCGTTAAAAGAAGGTTTGACCGAATGTGAAAGAATGCGGCGTTTTGGGTTTAGCAAGAACGAATTTGAACCGGTGATGAAGCATTACTACCTGTCCGACAATGAAACCAACTATAAAGACCGGGATGTTATCCCGAGTTTCCTGCTGGTCCAAAAGTACGTAAATAGTTTCCTGGGTAATGAACCAAACCCGGATCCCGAATGGAAGTACACGACTACTAAGAACATCCTGGAAAACATCACCATGGATACGATCAATTATTACGCCCAAAGGTATATACATAATAACAATATGGCCTTTGAAGTAACCATGCCCGACAAAGCAGGAGTAACTGTTCCGACAAAAGAAGAATTGTTAGCCGTTTGGGATGAGGTTAAGCACGCTAAATTGAAGCCCTGGGTAAAGGAAAGAGAAGATAATGTGCTTACCCATTTGAGCCCGCCCAAACCTGCGGAAATTATAAAAACTGAAGAAAACGCCGCTCCGCTGGGGTACACCAAATGGACATTTTCCAACGGGGTGAATGTTTGGTTCAAGCATACAGATGTTAAAGAATCATCGGTTTTCATACAGGGATTTAAGCGCGGGGGATATTCACTTGCCGATATCAAAGATCTGCCCACAGCAGAGGCTTACAACCAACTTAGCGGGCTGTGCGATGGGTTCGATGGTTTCGATGGGCTTATAACGATGAGCCCGCAATTGGGAAGAAACATGACAACGGTTCTTAATACGGCATCCTCGGCTGATCTCAAGCTGCTCTTTCAGTATGTTTATGTGGGAATGACCAGGTATAAAATGAAGCGGTCTGCGTTTGATAATTATAAATCCGCCCATTTACAAACGCTGCGAAACCGGGTAATGTCGGCCGCCACCATTTACCGCGACACCTTAAATGCCATTATCCGCAATCATAACCCCTGGTCGGTCTCACTGGCCGACTCTAATGAGTTAAAAAAGGTAGATTATAAAACTTATGGCCGTCTGCACAAGGAATTTTTCGGTGATGCCCGGGGTTTCACTTTTACTATTACAGGCAATGTTGACGAAGATACCGTAAGGTCGCTGGCTTCAACCTGGCTGGGCGGGCTGCCTTCAAAAGATAAGGAAAAACCATTGATCGATCACGAAGTGTATCCACCCACCGGCATTATAAAACGTCATTTAGTAGAGAAAATGGGAACTCCGAAGACGACTGTGGGCATTATGTACACCGGCGAAATGCCTGTAACAATGAAAAACCAGGTATTAATGCAAATGACCGCCGAGATGCTCAATACTGTTTACCTGCGAACCATACGCCAGAAAGAAGGCGCGTCCTATGGCGTAAGTGTCCAGGGGGCTGTAGATAAATATCCTAAAGACAGGTATTTTCTCCAAATCAGTTTCGATACCGACCCTGATTCGGTAAAAAAGGAAAAAATGATAGGGATTGTGTATGAGGAGATAAAAAAACTGATGGACGCCGGGCCCGACAAGGATATAGTAGCAAAAGCCCGGGCGGATTTTCATGCGAATTATTTAAGCTCAACGAAGTTTCAAGATTCAAAGTTTTGGACAGGGGCCGCGGATTATTATTATGAATATGGGATCGATTTCTATGGACAATATGACAAGGCGCTTTCTTCCATAACCGCGGATGATATTAGAAATTTTGCCAGAAATATCTTCTCGCAGGGCAACCTGATCGAGGTGAAAATGGATCCGGCCAAGTGAAAAATTAAAAGCTAATCATCATGTATTTAAGAACAATCATTTTCAACCTGTTGCTTTGTGTGGTTTGCCATGCAGAGGCGCAGCATGCTACGATCAAATCAAACAATTATAGGAGGCCGGTATTGGTGCCAAGGAATTTAGCGGTAGGCGAGCCGGTGCCCGACTTTTTTATACCTCATATCATTAACGGCAGGCGCCCTTCAGCCAGCATAGCAGATTTTAAAAATCAATTATTGATCATCGATTTTTGGTCAGTCCATTGTAGCGGCTGCGTAGCGGGCTTGCCGGCAATGGAATCGCTTCAAAATGCATTTGGCGACAAGATTAAAGTACTGCCGGTTACCTTTGAATCCAGGCAGGAGGTAAGCGTCTTTCTGAAGAAAAACCTACATACCGCCAAACTGAATGTTGAAACCGTTGTGGATGATAAGTCATTCAGCAAATGGTTCAGGCACAAATTTATTCCCCATGAAGTTTGGATATACCGCGACACGGTTATTGCGATGACCGACGAGGACTATGTGAGTGCGGATAATATTAAGCTTGTATTGAGCGGTAAAAAGAATGACTGGCCTGTAAAAAATGATATGCTGGCCGAATTTGACCCGAATTTGCCTTTCCTCCAAATCGATTCTAACCAATACAATTGGAAAAACGGGCCGCTCAGGTATTCAGCACTAATGGGTTACCGCAGCATGACGGGCGTAATCAAAAAAAACTTTAGTTACGCTATTGATACAATTCGCCATACGGTAAGGCATTATTTCGTGAATATGAATGTCATCTCAGCTTACGAACATTATTGGGAGATAGTCCGCCATCCGGAACGAGTGCCAATGCAAGGTATTATCTCAAACGACCGGATTATCTACGACGTAAGAGATTCTTCGCACCTGGCTTTCCGGCCTAAATTGAAAGACGAAACCATGGAGGAATGGCATCGCAGATACCAATTTTGTTTTGAATCGGTAGCGGGATATCATGGGCAATCAGCCGTAGAGCAGGCCAAAACAGTGATCGCTGACCTGGATCATGTGCTGAATGTTCATGGCCGATGGGAAAAACGTAAAGTAAACTGCCTGGTGATTGTACAAAAGGGTACAAACGATGAGGTAGAACAGGTCAGAAGAACCGCATCGAAAGGAGCCTATTTTGAATTGGAGGGCCGTTACCACCCGGCAGCGCAGCCGAAGGCCGACGATTTAGAACATAGCGGAAGGGAATTTTCGGCCAAACGGTTGCCCTGGGCCTACGAAAATTTGATGCATGGCAATAAAAGGCCGCTCGTTATTCAAAGTAATTATACCGGCACCTTTATTTTGCCCGCTCATAGTTTTGACGACGTGGCATCCCTCAGGCGAGGCTTGCAAACTTGCGGCTTCGACCTGGTTGAAGGCGAACGCGAGACTGATATGTTTGTGTTTTCGGATAAATAATAACAGCATGAAGAAATTAGGACTTATAGCAGGGATAACGCTATTGCTGTGTTTGACACATTTGACCTCCCACGGCCAAATTTTTGATCCTGTGAAGTGGAGTTATGCAGCAAAGAAGATAAATAAAATCGAGGCCGTATTATTCATTAAAGCAACTCTTGACGAAGGCTGGCACATTTACTCTGTAACGCAAGAACCGGGAGGGCCTGCTAAAACCAGCTTTACGTTTACACCATCCAAACAATACACGCTGATCGGCAAGATTGCCGAGCCCATGCCCGTTACAAAATTTGAAAATACATTTAACATCAGTGTAAAATATTTCGAACGCACGGTGATATTTCAGCAGAAAATCAGGCTTCGATCGTCAAAATGCACGGTAAGCGGACATGTGAAATTCATGGCTTGTAACGATCATCAATGCCTGCCACCTGATGAGGCGGCTTTCAACATTCCCATCGAATAATAACTCGCCATAAGCTAAAACTGACTTGGCGATAATAAGTTAACGTGAGATCAATGGAGAATGCGCTCTTTATCAGTTTAACAACCATAGGCGTTATGGCCCTGATTGGTATCCTGCTCATGATGTTCAATAGGGTAAGGGGTAAAGACGAACTCGATGGTTTATTTAAACCGAAAGATAGAAGAAAACAATGAGCGTGCTTTTTTTGAGACTGCTTTTTTATCGCGTGTTGTTATCTTAAAGTTCTTGAAAAACTGCCGCATCAGCGGCTAAAAATACTTTCTCGTTCTTTAGTTTTATCATTTTCGTAAAAATGCAGCACAGTTAATTAATGATGGCGTCCTCCCGGGAGCGGGAGGGCGCTTTTTTAACCGTGTTTTTTTTTACGGGTTATTAATTATAGTAACATATCCCGATAGCTATCGGGATGGCTACCCCGCCGTTTAATATTTTAACAACACTTTTTGAGCTGCCGTCCGCTAAATCGAAAATGGTACAAATCAAAAAGCCCCCGCGATGGCGGAGGCTTTGTAGCGGGGAGTCCCGCATGTGCGGGAAACTGCCGTCCGCCAGCCGGCGGATATGAATTCTGCGCTCTAACCTCCCGATAGCTATCGGGATCTACCCCACCGTTTAATATTTTAACAACACTTTTTCGAGCTGCCGTCCGCTAAATCGAAAATGGTACAAATCAAAAAGCCCCCGCGATGGCGGAGGCTTTGTAGCGGGGAGTCCCGCATGTGCGGGAAACTGCCGCCCGCTAATCGAAAATCGTACAAATCAAAAAGCCCCCGCGATGGCGGAGGCTTTGTAGCGGGGAGCAGGATCGAACTGCCGACCTTAGGGTTATGAATCCTACGCTCTAACCATCTGAGCTACCCCGCCGTTTAATATTTTAACAACACTTCCCAAAAAACAACGGTTGCGTTTTCGGCTGTTCTGTCGCTGTTTTGGTTATATTTTCACCCAAAAGTTACCGGTTAGTTAAATCCTTGTGTATTAGCGGATCTAATATTCTACAGCGCTTAAAAAGGTTTGCAAATATAGCAGAAATTCGTTTTCTTTAGAAAAAATGTTAACATTTACGGCGTTAAGCTCAAGTATAAACCCAGATGTCTGAAAAGAAAAAATTTAGTATCGAGTATGAAATAAAATCATCTCCCCGTATCCTGTATAGTTTTTTGAATGAGCCTAACGGCTTAACACAGTGGTTTGCGGATGATGTGAGTGTTAAAGACCAGGTATATACTTTTACATGGGACGATGAACCGCAAAAAGCTCGGCTATTGGCTGCAAAAGAAAACAAACTGGTAAGGTTTAGATGGATAGACGACGATCCGCAGTATTTTTTTGAAATGGAAATTGTACAGGATGAGCTTACCAACGACGTCGCCCTGGCGATAACCGATTTCGCCACCGAAGATACCCTCAACGACCGCCGCCTGATCTGGGATAACCAGGTGGAGTATCTTATCAGCGTATTAGGCGCCTGAAAAATATAATATCCGTATTTTTGTACTGTAAGCAATCCTGTGCCGTTATATTGCAGCGGACAATTTTTGAGCGCGTTTTACAGCTAAACAAGCTTACTTGATGAAAAAAATACATCTTTTATTACTCAAATCTTTTATAAGGCCGTTTATCGTCACGTTTCTTATCGTGATGTTTATGCTGCTGATGCTGTTCTTATTTAAATACATCGACGACCTTATAGGCAAGGGGTTTGAATGGTATATTATTCTCGAGCTAATGCTGTACGCATCCGCAACCAACGTGGCTATGGCATTGCCATTGTCGGTGCTGCTGTCATCTATCATGACGTATGGCAGCCTGGGGGAAAATTACGAGCTGGTGGCTATAAAATCGGCCGGCATCTCCCTGCGCCGGGCATTGTACCCCATGGTGCTGGTGGTGACCATTTTAAGTATCTCGGCCTTTGTTTTTTCGGATTATATGCTTCCAAAGGCCAATCTTAAATATTACTCGCTTCTATATGATGCGCGCAAGCAAAAAACCGCTAACTTTTTACCCGAGGGCGTGTTCAGCAATAGCTTTCCCGGCTATACCATCAGGGTCGCAAAAAAAGACGCGGATGGCCAAACCCTGCACGGCATCATGATCTATTCAAAAAACCAGGCCCAAAATAATACCGACGTTCTACTCGCCAAAGAAGGTAAAATGTACCGGACACCGAACGGTAATTTCCTGGTGTTAAAACTTAAAGATGGGGTAAGATACACCGAGACGCCTGGCAATCAAAATTTTAACATCCGGCAGCGGCTAACACGCTATCGGTTTAAAGAAACCGAACAAAAGTTTGATGTATCGGGTTTGAAGCTGCACCGCACGGATGAAAGCGAGTTTAAATCGGCCTACCAAATGATGAACCTGAAGCAATTAAAAGATAGCGAATCGTTTACCAAGCGCCAGCTGGACAGCGAGGTGAATGTAAATTATAAATTGATAAGGGCCTATATCAGGTATTTTTCGGTTCCCTCAAAATCATCGGTTAAAAATTACTTGCCGGCTAAAGCCGATCCGTTGTCGGGTTTGAAGATCAGCGAACAGATCAGCACGATATCGAATGCGGCAAGCGAAGTAAGGTCGGTTGAGGACCTGGTCAAAAACCGTGCGGAGCGCAACCGCGACCTTATACAAAGCATACAGCGTGCGGCGCTGGAATATCAAACAAAATTTACCCGGGCGGCGGCCTGTTTAGCTTTATTCCTGATCGGGGCGCCCCTTGGGGCCATCATAAGGAAGGGCGGGTTGGGTTTGCCCGTCGTGGTGTCCGTAATTTTTTTCCTCATATACTATATTATTTCAACCATTGGCGAAAAGTACGTAAAGGACGGCGACCTTTCACCGGTGATAGGTTCGTGGGTTGCTATCGTCATTATTACGCCAATAGGGCTTTTCCTTTCATATAAAGCGGCGACAGACTCGGTTATATTCGATATGGAATTATACAAAAGGTTTTTTACCAAACTGTTTAAGCGCAAGGCACCAATACGCGATACGGCTTCCGCCGGCTAAACAAGCAACCAATTGTTTGGCAAACCGGTACTTATTTACAAACCACCGACCTTAATGAGCGTATTATGGCTTAAATTTGAAATATATTAAAAGGTAAACACAACCTTATAATACACTTATAAAAAATGCTTAACACTGTACAAGAAGCCATAGAAGATATCCGGAATGGCAAAATAATTATCGTTGTCGACGATGAAAACCGCGAGAATGAAGGGGATTTTTTAACGGCCGCCCGCAACGCTACGCCCGAGGCGGTTAATTTTATGATCAGCCATGGCAGGGGACTTGTTTGCGCCCCGATAACAAAAAAAAGGGCGAAAGAGCTCGATCTCGAGCTGATGGTTAGCCACAACACCACTTCGCACGAGACGAATTTTACAGTATCGGTAGATTTACTTGAAGGCTGTACAACGGGTATTTCGGCTTCCGACCGTTCAAAAACCATACTGGCATTGATTGACGCCAAAACCCGCCCCGACGACCTGGGCCGGCCGGGACATATTTTTCCACTAATAGCGAAGGATGGCGGGGTATTGCGCCGTACCGGGCATACCGAGGCTGCTATCGATCTTTCTGTTTTGGCGGGTTTTGAACCGGCGGGCGTCATCTGCGAGATCATGAAACAGGACGGCGAAATGGCCCGTTTACCCGAACTTTTGAAACTGGCAAAAGAATTCGATCTTAAAATTATTTCCATTAAAGACCTGATTGCTTACAGGCTGGCCACCGAATCGTTGGTTCATAAAGAGGTATCTGTAAAAATGCCCACCAAGTGGGGCGATTTTGATATGATAGCTTACACCCAGATAGATACCGGCGAGACCCATTTGGCACTGGTAAAAGGTACCTGGGAGGTCGGCGAACCGGTGTTGGTGCGTGTTCACAGCTCATGCGTAACGGGCGATATTTTTGGGTCGTGCCGGTGCGATTGCGGGCCCCAGCTGCACAGGGCTATGCAAATGATAAGCGAAGAAGGCAAAGGCGTGGTGGTTTACATGAACCAGGAAGGCCGGGGGATCGGCCTTTTAAATAAACTAAAGGCCTATCTTTTACAGGAAAATGGGATGGACACTGTTGAGGCTAACCTGGAACTGGGCTTTGATATGGACCAGCGCGACTATGGCGTGGGCGCACAGATCCTGCGCAGTCTTGGCATATCGAAAATGAGGCTAATGACCAATAATCCGAAAAAACGGGCTGGTTTAATTGGATATGGACTTGAAGTAGTTGAAAACGTACCCATCGAGATCGCGTCCAACCCGCATAACGAAGTTTATCTTAAAACCAAGCGCGACAAAATGGATCACGCCATTATGCGCGATCATTGATCATCTTCTTCTGTCTTTGTTCCGGTACCCGTTGGCGTTAATGCGGGCGATGTGGCCGGCGACGGCTTAACCGGATTTCGGCGCCCGCCCGCCCTGAAAAGGTTTCTTATAAATTCGCCAAAGGTATCAAAATCACGCTGGTAAACCAGGCCGAGGCCGTTTACATACTGTATCGCAAACTGATCGCTAAGGGTGCTTAACGTAGTGCTGTTTAATACACGGTACGAATACCTGAGTGTGAGATTGCCGTCTTTCCTGATAAGATATTGCGCATCGAAGTCGCGGGTAAGCTGGTTATAATTAGGGTTAAAGAACGATGCATTTTTTTGAAACAGGTCGCTGGTGCCTGATGTGGTGTTGAATAAGCTGCCGGTAAGTACAAACCGCTCCTTTACCCTGAACGAAGCGCTAAAATCATTGAACGACCGGATATTAAGGTCAAAATTTTTGATGTTCGATTGCGAAATAAGGCTGTTTAACTTGTTAAACGCAAACTCGCTTACGGCCTCGCCTGCCGTACTTACCACCTGGTTTGTGAGATTGTTATTGGCCCCATTGGTAAATTCGCGCCTTACAATAATACTTAAAGCCTGCTGGCTTCGGTTGTTATTGTCAGACAGGTAAGTACTTAAATCCTCTTTAATCGACGGGTCGAGCGGGAAGCTAAAGTCAAAATCTATCGTCGGATGTAATAACGTGTTCGTTAATATCAATTCGGCATGTACCAACTCCAGCGATTTGCCTTTTGGCGATGTAGAGCCGGCCGCGGCATATAATGGCGATATATCCGTCCGCACCTCGTATATAGCGCTCAGGTTGATGGTTGCATTTGACGGGTTGCCTGTCCATCGTATGGTGCCGCCCTGGTTCACTACAAAATTTTTGCTGATAAAGTTCTTGGCCGTAAATTCAAATTTACCCGAGGTGATCAAAAAGTCGCCGAACATCTCGAAGTCGCCGAGGCTGTTTATATTTAATTTTAAATTTTTAGCCTGCCCGCTGCCTTCCAATACGCCATAATCCGTGAAAATTTTAACGGTCGTTTTCTCATCGACTGTCAGGTCGAAATTTAAGGTGACGCCGTTAAACGCTTTGGGTTGCGCAAGCATTTTGGCCGTATCGTGATGGCTTACAAACCGTATAAAGTCATAATCGCCTACGGTTGTGGATGTATTAAGCGGGATGTTGAAAACCGTGCCTGCGGTAGTTCGTGCTTTAATATCGATCAGCATATTGTCAACCGGGCCGCTAAAACTAAACCTTCCTGTTGCAAACGCCGTCCCATAATAAAGATGATTGTCTTTAAAGCTGGTATTTAGCGCCATCAGATTCGTAGCAGTAAGCACCGCCTCAATATCGGGATCCGAAAGGTCGCTTAAATCTACCTTTCCAACAACCCTCCCTATACCGCCTTTGCTGTCCTTAAGGATCATGTCATTAATATTGATCACACTGTTGGCTACAGTAAGCGTATCGGTAACCGTGTAAGGGGTTTTCAAATAATTGACGGTCAGCCCTGTATTGGCTAATACGATATTCCCGTTTAATTGGGGCTTTGACAGGGCGCCCGTAAGTTTCAAGTTCGCGGAGATCGTACCCGTGATGTCTGAAACCAGGTTTTTAATAAAAGGTTCAAAAATGATGGCTTCTGTCTGATTCATTTTAACATCAAAATCCAAATTGTTCGGCTCGTTACGGCCAATGCGATAAATGCCCGCAATATTCATAGTTTCCAGCCCGTGATTGTTGATGTCGATCTTTACGTTTGCATGGTTTCGGCCGTTGTCAAGTGCCGATACTATTTTCACGTTCCCAACCAATGTTTTATTCAGCTTTAACGAATCGATGCCAAGCTGTGACTCGATACCGGGCGACTTAAGTATCGAACTAAACTCCACATCGCCGTTCAGCGATCCTTTTAATAATATTCCTCCCGTTTTTGTAAGCTGGTCGAAAGTCGACATACTGAATTTGTCAAATGATAATTTCAGCTTGTCGGCGGGATTATCAGAGATCAAGCCATTTATCCTGACCGTTTGCGGTCCGTTTGCAAGCTCGAGGCCGGATACCTGGGTTTTTCCGTTCAGGAATTTTATGCGCACTTTTTCGGGTATCCGCCACTGTTGGTTTTCCAGTATGATCAGCGACGGCAGTAATTGCAGCCGGGCCGTGGTATCGTGCGCAAAATTTACCAGGCCGTACAGGTCGAGCTGGTTAACAGCGTTTTTATCTGCCAGCTTTATGTTGAAATTCAAGCTGTCCTTCCTTAAAAAATTGCTGACGTTTATGTTTTTTATAAATAAACTATCCGTCAGGTCAACCTTGCTTAACGAAAGGTTTAGCCCCAGGTAATTGTCGGTCGTGTTTTCGTCGATAATAAAATCATGGAACACAATTTTATTGTATTGAATAGTTTTAATGTAGGCGTTAAGTGTCGCGGTTTTATTTGCCGAATTAAACTGGCCGATAAATGTTCCCTGGTCAGGCACCTTAAGGCTCGGCATAAAAATGGCGATCAGCGGGTCGAGATTTTTAAGCGTTAAGTTAAATGCAAAATTCTGCGGCTTGGGCGTTACATTGTTTACTTTTAACGAAGGGATATATTTTTTTGCAATGGTTTTGAAATACGCCGGCAGCGTGGGGACGTCAAAATTACCTTTGATATAACCGTCGGCCATATCCGATTTTAACGAAATAGACCGCGCTTTACCCAAACCCGTCGCGGCCAGCTGCAGCGTATCAACCGAGTAATCGTTTCGCGGGTCGATCAGCCTGGTTTGCGATAAAGATATCTTTCCCGTAAGGTTATTTAAATTGTTGCCGTAAAAGCTCGTATTTACCGTCGTGCTGAATGTTATGGTGTCATCCAGCAGCTTTAAGCTGTGCAGCTGCGCGTTACGAACATTGGCCGTGAAGCTATAAACCGGCAAGGCCGGGTTTAAGTTCATACTGCCGTTTATATTGAGTTTAATATTTTTATCGTCGATGGTTACCCTGGCATTAACTACCTTATTTACAAAAGTGCCGTCAACCGAAACGTTTTTGTAGTCGTAGCCTTTAAATTGAACAGCGCTGATATGCGCGGTCATTTTTTCCGCCAGGTTTTTTAAATTGCTTCCGCTGCCCTTAACATTTGCCGCCAAACTTACCCTGCCAAGCGTTTTTTCGTCTAATAAGCTGCCCAGGTCAAAACCGTAGGTATTGATCTTCCCGCTGTATGACGGCGTGCCCGCCTTGTTAATTTTTAAATTGATGTCCGGGTCAAAACGTCCCAGTTTGGTTTTAAAACTGCCGTACGACACAAAATCATTATGAAAGCCGGTAAACCTGCCCGTAAAATTAATGTTCCCGAATTTTGACAGGATATCGGGCACATGGCCATTACGCGTGCCGCTAAAATTACTGTACAGGTAATCCAGGTCCGATTTATTCGTCGCAACCTGGTCGAAATTTAGCTCGAGAAATGTATTATCCCAATTTGGCAGCCCTTTCAGGTTAAAATCGCCTCGAATGTAAGTGGCTTTGCCTCCTGTGATCAATAGGTCTTTAGCCTTCAAATTATTCACAAACCCTTTGATGCGGCCGTCTAAGCCCAAATCGAATTTTACATGCTCGAGCCCGGAAGTAAAGTAACCGATATCGTGCGAGGAGATTTGCGACGATTTAAAATCGCCCTCCATATACACTTTATCCTCGATATGATTAAAATCATCAAAGGATTTAAATTTCATCCTGAAATAATTTTTAATGTTGGAGCGGTCCGTTAGGATAAACAGGTGCTGGGCTAATATCTGGTTAGTATCCACCGTAGCCAGCGCATTAAACTTTTTTATATACAGGCCGCTTTTTTCGTGAAGGGTAAGGTTAGTAATATTTCCCTTGAAAATATGATTTTTAAGATCGGGATTGGTTATCACCACGCTAAAGTTCTTCACGTCAAGGTCGTCGAAATTCACCTCCTTCATTAGGGTATCCTTCAACTTGTTTTTATACCGAAAATGAAAGTTGTTGATGGCGATTTTTTCGAATTTCAATTTCCACGGTTTGCCGGTGCTTTTGGTAGTGTCGGTTGATTTAAAGTAGTCGATAATAAACTTAAGATTCGTGCTGCTGTCTTTTTGCTTTTTCAGGTACACGGAGCCATTGTCCAGCTGCAGCAGGCTAAAATCGATGTCACGGTTCCTGATGCTGCTAAAGATGGAAAAGCCATTGAGATGTACGGTTAGCTTCGGCGCGCTTACCAACGTATCATTTTGTTTATCCAGTGCATAAAATCCCTCAAGCACTACCGAAGTAAATGGCTGTATATAAAGGCTTTGTATATCTACTTTGGTTTTTAATTTATCGGACAGGTAACGCGCCGCTTTTTTTGCCGCCCAGGTTTGCACCGGCTTATATTGCAGCAGCAGCAATGTTATGCTGAACAGCAGTAACAAAGCCAACACAATACTTAGCGCTATTTTGAGTAGTTTTTTAATAACTTTGCCGTTTTATAATTGTGAAGTATTGAATTAGCGGTTATTGAATAATTAAACACGATTTAGGGAACAAGGTTTAGCCACCGGTCGTAATAAATCGAAACGTTTGTCCATTAATTCACCAAATTCAGCTACCCACTAATCCACACTGTTGTGCCTGTTATATTAGCGATCGAATCGTCGTGCGATGAAACCTCTGCCGCTGTTTGCGCCGATGGAATGATATTGAGCAATGTTATTGCCAATCAAACCATACACGAAGCATACGGAGGTGTTGTCCCTGAGCTTGCCTCAAGGGTTCATCAGCAAAATATCGTCCCTGCTGTACAACAAGCATTATCGCTGGCAAAAGTAAGCAAAAATGACATAGATGCCGTGGCTTTTACACGCGGTCCCGGGCTTTTAGGCTCATTGCTCGTGGGCGTATCATTTGCCAAGGCTTTCGCACTGGCAAAAGGCATCCCGCTTATCGAGGTAAACCACATGCAGGCACATGTGCTGGCACATTTTATCGGCGATCAAAAGCCCTCATTTCCGTTCTTATGTTTAACGGTTTCCGGCGGCCATACGCAGATCGTATTGGTGAAAGATCACTTTGATATGGAGGTAATAGGCCAGACACTCGACGATGCTGCCGGCGAGGCTATGGATAAAACGAGCAAGATATTAGGCCTGCCCTACCCCGGCGGCCCGCTGATCGATAAATACGCGCGGCTTGGCAACGCAAATGCTTACCGGTTTCCCGAACCGCAAATTCCGGGGCTTGACTTTAGCTTTAGCGGATTAAAGACTGCTATTCTTTATTTTATCCGCGATAACGTCACTAAAAAACCGGATTTTATTGAACAAAATTTAAACGACATTTGCGCGTCGGTCGAAAAAAGGATCGCAACGATACTGCTTAATAAATTAAGCAAGGCCGCCAATCTATACGGTATTAAGGATGTAGCCTTAGCCGGGGGCGTTTCGGCCAATACCGGGTTAAGGCTGGCTTTACAGGGTCTGTGCAAAGAAAACGGGTGGAACTGCTTTATACCTAAAATGGAATATTGCACCGATAACGCCGCCATGATAGCGATTGCCGGGTACTATAAATTTTTAAAAGGCGAGTTTACCGGGCAGGACGTTGCGCCGCTGGCAAGAATGCCATTATAATTGTGAATTATTGAATTAGTGATTTATTGAATTGGACAAGGCTGTCAGCTAATTCAATACAAAATCGTTAATTCACCAATTCACAACTCACTAATTCACTAATTAAATGTCAATACCTTCTCTGATCTTCTGGGCAGTTTTTGTACTGCCGCTGGTTGTTTTTTTTATTTGGTTGATGCGCCAGGATAAACGTAAGGGCATAACCGGCCTTGTTGTGCTGGCGGTTATGGTTATAGGCGGAATTGTTTATATGTACTGGAAAACAAAAGGGCAGTAAACCGCTGATTTAACCGATTAAGAATGCGACGATCGGTTCAACAAAATCCTTTAATCAACTCAATCAGCAGCCAAATAGAACCGCTGATTTAACCGATTAAAGAATGCGACGATCGGTTCAACAAAATCCTTTAATCAACTCAATCACCAGCCAAATAAAACCCCTGATTTAACCGATTAAGGAATGCGACGATCGGTTTAACAAAATCCTTTAATCAACTCAATCACCAGCCAAATAGAATCGCTGATTTAACCGATTAAAGAATGCGACGATCGGTTCAACGAAATCCCTTAATCAATTCAATCAGCGGTCAAATTTTATTGTCCTCCCCTTGATACCTGCATAGGGTTCACCCCTGCCGACTGGCCGCGTGCCCCGGCAGCAACCCGTTGCTTAAATACCTGGAATTTGGAAGGTTCAGGCAGCTTACCCCAATAATTGTTTGTTTCGTCAATGTCGCACGTTTCGCGATAGGGATCTAACTGTATCGAAGCGACCTCTTTATCCTGTACATAGAATTTCGAAACATGCTTTTCATTCAGCCGCCATATTTGCGCCGGTATACGATCGATTTGTTTGGTGCCGTCGGCATACGTAAACTGAACGATGATAGGCATGATCAGGCCTCCCTTATTGCTGAAATTCAATTCATAAAAAAACTTGTTGGCATATTTTTCCTTATCCTCTGCGGTAAACGGCTCGGGACCTCGGTCGGCCATCGTTTTGGCCTTTGTCATGTCCCTGAATTTTGAGGAATCAACCGCCGCCAAACCACGGTCATACTTCCAGTAAAAATCGCGCACGGTTGTATCGCGGTCAACATAAAAATGTATCTTTTTATCTTCGCGGTTCCTGACTTTCGAAATATCGTCGAAATTATTCACGATCGGCGCGGCCACCCGGTTAGGCTGTCCCCTAAACTGCGCTGGCATGTTTCCATTGAGGTCGGCTTTGGCAACCTTTACCGAGTCGAGCGAAATGTCGCACGCATCGGTGCCGTAAAACCAACCTCTCCAAAACCAATCCAGGTTTTCGCCGCTCGCATCTTCCATCGTTCTGAAGAAGTCGGCTGGCGTGGGGTGTTTAAATTCCCAGCGCCTTGCATACTCTTTAAAGGCAAAGTCGAACAGTTGGCGGCCCATAATGGTTTCGCGCAATATATTAAGCGCTGTGGCGGGCTTGGTATAAGCATTCGGGCCAAACCGCACAATGTTCTCTGAATTGGTCATGATAGGCTCCAGCTCGTCCTTTGGCAGCTTCATATAGTCAACCTGGGTATAGGCTGCGCCTTTTTTGCTCGGGAATTTATTATCCCAAAGCTCTTCGGTAAGATATTCGACGAATGAATTAAGACCCTCGTCCATCCAGGTCCACTGGCGCTCGTCGCTATTCACGATCATCGGGAAAAAGTTGTGACCCACCTCGTGGATGATCACACCGATCATACCATTTTTCGTGCTTTCGCTATAGGTGCCATCAGGTTGTGTGCGGCCGTTATTAAAGCAAATCATCGGGTATTCCATCCCGTTGGACGCTTCAACGCTCTGAGCAACGGGGTAAGGGTACGGGAATGTAAAGCTCGAATAGGTTTTTACCGTATGCGCCACAAGACGGGTGGAATATTTACGGTACAAACCATAAGCTTCCTTGCCGTAATAACTCATGCACATTACTTTTTTGCCCTCCACGTTCTGGCCCATGCCATCCCAGATAAACTTCCTCGACGATGTCCATGCAAAGTCGCGTACGTTACTGGCCTGGAAAACCCAGGTTTTTTTGGCTGTAACCGGCGAAGCCTCGCGTTTCTTAGCCTCATCAAGGGTTACAATCTCAACTGGCACGTTCGAATTTTTTGCCTGGTTATACCGCGCCAGTTCGGCAGCCGATAAAACAGACGGGTAATTTAAACACTCGCCGGTGCCGCCTACCACATGGTCGGCGGGAACCGTCATCTGTACTTTAAAATTACCGAAGGTTAAAGCAAACTCGCCCCTGCCTGCAAACTGGTGGTTTTGCCACCCCTGGAAATCGCTGTAAACACACATGCGCGGGTACCATTGCGTCATGGTAAACAGGTAATTACCATCGCCCGGGAAATATTCATAGCCACCGCGGCCGCCCATAGTCAGCCTGTCGGATATTTTGTACGACCATTTAATATTGAAAACGAGATGCTGGCCGGATCTTAATACAGCCGGCAGATCTATCCGCATCATGGTTTTATTGATGGTATAGGGTAAGCTTTTGCCCAGCGCATCGGTAATACTCAGTATCTTATCGCCGTAGCCATTATCCTGTTGCGACATTTCCGCTCTTTCCAATATGGCGGTTCCGGCCACTCTTGGCATAGCCGAGCTGCTTTGATAATTGGCATTGTTGATGTTGCTGTGCTGGTTTTCGTCAAGCTGCAGCCAGATATAATCAAGGGGGTCGGGCGAATTATTATAATAGGTGATCGTTTCGGCGCCGGTAAGGTTTTGGTTTTTTTCGTCAAGCTCGCACTTTATATCATAATCGGCGCGTTGCTGCCAGTACTTTACGCCGGGCGCGCCGCTTGCGGTACGCTGCTCGTTCGGCGTAGTCAAAATTGTACCCAACTGTTCAAACTTGTTGCCATGATTGCTGCCCGGGTTGTTGTGGATGTCCTGGGCAACCACGGCGCCGACACAAGTGCAGGCGGCAAATAATGCGGTAAAAACTTTTTTCATATCAATCGTATTAAATAACCAATGTAATGTGTTTTAATCTGAAATCAACAAGTTCGAAAATCTGTCTCTTCAACATTTCGGCTTCTAAAAGCCCCTTCTGACTTCCAGGGGCAGGGTATCGCTAATAACAAATTCGAAATCGAAAATTCGAAATCCGAAATCAAAACGGAATCCTCTCTAACGCCATTTTTAATGAAAGCGCAAATACGCCCGCCGAAAGGAAGAGCACCCAGTCGCGGCGTTTTATCTTTATAACATTCAGGAACAGTATCCCAACTATTAAAATTATCGCCACCACGAATATTTGCCCAACTTCCAGCCCCACGTTAAAACCAAAAAGCCCAAGGGCTATGGTTTGGTCGCGGGCCAGCATGATACGTATGGCATTGGCAAAGCCCATACCATGTATCAGGCCAAAACATAAGGCAAGGTAATAATTTATTTTTGCACTTTTTGCGGCCGAATTGAGTTGAAATATATTATTGAGCGCGGTAACAAAAATGGTACACGGGATTAAAAACTCCACCCATTTGCTCGAAAAACGAATAACATCATAAACGCTTAATGCGAGCGTTAATGAATGCCCGATGGTAAACGCGGTAACCAGGATAAGCACCCGCTTTATATCCCGGCTGGTGTATACGCATGCCAGCGCCAAAATAAACAGCTGGTGGTCCAGGGCATCGGCGCTGATGATATGCTGCCACCCCATCTTAAAATAAAAACCAAAGTCGGACATTGCGAAACTATAGGTTGAAACCACTAATTTAGGACGTTTTTATAACTAACGAAACCGGGCGATGCTATGGGGGCTTTAATTTATCAACCGCTATTATATTGTTACATACTCTGGGGCGCCGTTATGCCGGTGAGGTCATCCCATAAGATTTTTCACCCCATCCACGTAAGCACAACCAATATCGAGTATAACGGAAAGGATAACAAGCTTGAAGTTATCTGCACCATTTTTACCGACGATTTCGAGGCGGCCCTGGCTAAACAATACCATGTAAAAACCGATCTCACCAAAGCCGACATGCATAAGGCAATGGACGCGCTTGTAAAAAGTTATTTGGGCAGTAACCTGCAGATAAAAACCGGCGACATTACCGTAAAGCTAAATTATCTTGGTTTCGAGATCAATCGAGAATCGGCAGATATTTACCTCGAATCGGATAAAATAGCGGTGCCAAAAAAGATGGAAGCTGATGTAAGCCTGCTCCATAATCTTTTTGATGACCAGATCAACATTGTGCATATGATTGTGAACGGCGTTCGAAAGAGTGAAAAGCTGGATTATCCGGAAAAGAAGGTAGTTCAAGTGTTTTAAATAAAAAAGTTTAAGAATGGGTTACATTTTTTGACATCTGGAATTAATAATATGCGCCTGGTTATAGGTTTATTATTGGCATTCTTGATGTTTAGTGCTTGTTTGAAACGCCACCCTGTTCACACGATTAAAGTACAGTTTGAAGTGGATGGAAAGCCCTTGGATATTTCAAATAATTTCAAATTCTTTTTTTTACAAGATTCAATTATAAAAGCCGCAACTATTGAGGGGAATTACTTACATCTTCCTAAATTCTCTCATTCTGAAAAAGGGTTGGTGACTTTTGTTTATAAACAATACAATTTAAGTTTTAAGAATGTTGCCTTAAGTTTCTTAGATGCTGATCAAGATATGGAGTGGGATTTCAAATTATTAACCAGTAATTTCAGTCAAATTTCGACTGACATCGACACTATAAAATTAAAACGGCTATATGTATGGGGATTTAATCCCGAGGAGTGGGGAGATGGCATTGAACTTACCGAACCAATTTATAAATAGAGCTATTTTCTCTGATCTCGATTATGGAATTTTTTACTATAGGCGTTTATAACTCCACCGAGCAGGCGTTTTTTGATAAACTAACCAATAACCGCATCGACACCTTTTGCGATATCAGGCAACGTCGCGGCGTGCGCGGCGCGCAATACGCTTTTGTGAACAGTAACCGGCTGCAGGCAAAGCTGGGTGAACTGGGAATAAAATACGAATATATAAGCGGCCTGGCAACGCCCGTTGAAATACGTGAAATTCAATACAATGCCGATCAGCAAAAACACCAGTTAAAGCGCGAGCGGAAACATTTGGACGGCAAATTCGTAAGCGCCTACCGGGACCAGGTTTTAAAAAAATTTGACTTCGATGATTTTATCGAAATGCTTAAGAACAAAAATGCCAGCCGGATCGTTCTTTTCTGCGTGGAGGAGATCGCCGAAGCCTGTCATCGGTCTATCGTGGCACACGAATTAAAAGAAAAATATGATTTTAAAGTAACCGATCTTTAAGCCACCCAATGTTAAGTGTATCTAATGTGCTTAACAATTTGATAATATGCAATTTATCGTTTGTTAATGTACCTTCGCAACAATCCGTATAAACACATGAAAAATCACGAAATAAAATCTTTGGCTAAATCGGCCAGGAAATCTGCCGCAGCCGATATGGAAGCTGCTATTTTAGCCGCACTAAAAAAGACAGCTGCAAAACTTGGCCAGGACGATAAACATTTTAATAAAGAGATAGAAAAAGGGTCGAAGAAATTGGCAAAAAAGCTTTCGAAAGAACTGACGTTCGATGAGCCCGCAAAATTGGACGCTGGAAAAACGACTAAGATTGCTGAGCCTGCTAAACCCGCCGACACCGTTAATAGTGCCGAAAAACCGCAGGTAGCGGCAAAAACTCCGGCAACTGCACCTAAAGCTGCATCCCCCAATAAATCAGCTCCGACAGTTAAACCAGTAGCAGCAGGTAAACCTACCCCGTCAGTTAGCACAGCTAAGCCGAAAGCCAAAGCAGCATCAAAACCTTCGGCAGCAAAGCCTAAAACCACTTAAAACCTGCCGGATAAAAAGCTTTGATCTGCCGGGTTTTTAACCACCCGGATCAGGCAGTGGTTTATTGATTTTTTTTACATACAGCTCGTCGACCAGGATGAACAGTATGGCAAGGAGCGGCACCGCTAAGATGATCCCCAGTGCGCCCGAAAGGGTGCCCATCACCAACTGGCTGATGAGTGTCAGCGCCGGCGGCAGATTAATCATTTTTTTCTGGATCAAAGGAGTGACAATATTGGCTACAATCGTTTGTGACACGATGTATAATAGCGCCACGATGATGGCTGTGTTTGTGCTGATAGTTAAGGCCAGTAGTACACCGGGTATCATGGCAATCAGCGGCCCGAAATTGGGAACAATTTCGAGGATGCCCGTTATCAAGCCCAGCACCATAGCAACCGGGATACCCATAATGCTGAGGCCAACAGTGATCAAAATTGTTATCAATACCATCGACAGCATCATCCCTTTTAGCCACCCTTTAAGCGACAGGCTTACCCGGTTCATAACATTCATCGCCATCGGCTTTTTGTGTGCCGGGACAAGCATAAGCATGCCGTTTTTATAAAGCGATGGGCTTGCAGTAAAAAAAATACCCAGGAACATAATAATATACATATCACCTATCACACCAAAGCTGGTGCTGAAAAACGTTTGAACGGTTGACATCAGTTTCTGAGAGTTATCGCCTGCCGAATAGTCAAGCAACTTTTGGCCGGCGGGCGTCGACGCGAGCTTAGCCTTTGCGGTAGCAATCGTGTGTGGCAGCGTATGGTTCAGCTCGGCAACCTGTGTTTGTATTTTGGCGCCAATAAACCAAAATAAAGCAGCAACTATTACTAAGGTTCCGCCAACTGAAATCGCCATGGCAAAACTCTGGCGAAGCTTTGTTTTTCGCTGTATCATATCGCCAAGTCCATGGAAAAAAACCGACATTAGCGAACCGGCCAAAGCCATAAGCAGCACATCGAAGGCTATGCGGGCAATTAATAGGAATATAACCAATATGGCTACGATGGCAACCGTTTGCCAAACTTTTTCAATATAAGATAGTTCCTTTTTTACGGTTTCGGCTTTCTTTGCAATAGGCATATCGTGGCTGATTGATAAATAAAGATACCATATATTCAGTCAGGTTAAAAGGCTATTTAACAACCATGCAAACGCATTGGAAAGATTAATAGTTATTTTGCGAAAAAAAATGGATTTGTTTTACGAATATTATTCAATCAAAAAACAATCAAAAGTAACCTGTGTTCAAAATAAAATCTATTTAAAATGGGAACACTCGCCTGGGGTAAAATTTTAATTGCGTCTTTATTTTTGTTTACGGGTTTTGCGCAGCAGCCGGTTTATCAAATATCAAAAAAGACGCTTTATGGTAATTGGACCTCAGATAAACCGCTGTACGGTAAACTGATGAAAATCTCGTTCAGGAAAAATGGCAGGTACGCCGAGATCATCAAGGACGTTAAAACCAATGTGATCAAAAGCAGCTTTACAGGCACCTTTAAGCTTGTTAACGATAGCACCATTCGCATAAAATCAAAAACAACCACTAATTTTCACATGCTGCATTTCATGAATAAAAACCTTATTCGCTTTTATTCGCCCCAGCACGAGGCAAAAGACGCTGCTTCTACGCCTTTATATATGTATAACTTCGTCAGGGATAAAAACTGAACCGTTTGTAACCGGGCGTTTGTTTTTGCAACGCGAACGGCATAACCCAAGCTAAACGGAGGGCGAAAATATACAATTGATAAAAAAATCCGCACATTTGCATCCCGCACGTGCGGGACACATCAAAATGTCTTTATCCGATTTTTTTTCACCGGTTGATTTAATAAAGATGGCCCCTGCGAAGGGATATTATACCAGCCATCTGGGCAGTAAGATCGATGTTTTTTCGGACAGGTTTCCGGATCTGGACGAAAAGGAGATCGCGATCATCGGCGTGCAGGAAGACCGCAACGCAATAAATAACCCCGGCTGCGCGCTGGGCCCCGACTATGTGCGCGAGAAACTTTACCAGCTTAACGAAGGGAACTATCAAACGAAAATTGCCGACTTGGGTAACATTCGCCGCGGCGAAACGATAACCGATACCTATATAGCGCTAAAAACGGTTATTAATGAGCTGGTGAAAAAAAATATCATCCCGGTAATTTTAGGCGGCGGACAGGATCTTACTTATGCACAATACCTGGCTTATGAGACGCTGGAGCAGAAGGTTGACCTGGTGGTGATCGATTCGCATTTGGATCTGGATAACGACGACGCAGCAGAAAGTATTGAAACCACATCTGTTTCGTATTTGAATAAAATATTCCTTCACGAACCGAATTACCTCTTTAATTACAGCAACCTGGGCTACCAGGTGTATTTTACCAGCCAGGATAGTTTGCGGGTGATGGAGAAGCTGTACTTTGACGTTCACCGCCTTGGCGAGCTATCGGGGAACATCGGGGTTGCCGAGCCTGTGATACGGAACGCCAATATGATCAGTTTTGATATCGGCGCGGTGCGGTCGGCCGACGCCATGGGCAATGCCAATGCCACGCCGAACGGTTTTACGGGGACCGAAGCCTGCCAGCTTGCCCGCTATGCCGGGTTTAATGACAAGCTTACTTCCATCGGTTTCTATGAGTTTAGCCCCGCTTATGATACCAATGGCCAAACTGCCATGCTGATGGCGCAGATCATATGGTATTTTATCGACGGTGTTTATAATCGAAAAAAGGATTTTCCGCTTACGCCAAAATCGCAATATTTGATTTATAAAACCAGCTTAAAGCACGATGAGCACGAGCTGGTATTTGTAAAAAGTAAAAAATCCGACCGCTGGTGGATGCAGGTACCCTATCCCACCGGCGGCTCGCGGAATGAGCGTTTCCACCTGGTGCCATGCCAATATGACGATTATAAGACCGCAGTTTCCGGCGAAATGCCCGACCTTTGGTGGCGCACCTATCAAAAATTAAACTAACCGCGCATAATTCAATTCACGTTTAAGCGTTATATCGCTTACAATTCCGGTAAATGAAAAAAATAGTTGCATATATATTAGGCCTGTTGCCGTTGCTGGCATTTTCGCAGGCTCCCGAAACATTTGTCTTAAAAGGAAAGGCAGGTAATTTAAACTCACCCGTACGCGTATACCTTACCTACCGGCTGGGCGCAAATATGGTAGTCGATTCGGCGCAGATCAATAACGGTAGTTTTGCTTTTACCGGTGATGTTTTAAATCCGACAAACGCATTTTTAGTTATCGACCATAAAGGCGTGGGGTTTAACAAGCTGGATAGCACTGCCGACGTGCTGAGCTTTTATATAGATAAGGGCGAATTTGCCGTCAGCGGCCCGGATTCGATCGCTAAGGCTACCATAACCGGGTCGAAGATAAATGACGAAAACAAAAAATTGATGAGCGAGCTGGAGCCTGTTTTCCGGCATGCCAGGCAATTGGCTGCCGAAACACGGGCAGCATCGAGGGCACAGCAAAATACGGCCGAATTTCAAAATACGATGCAGGCAAAATACAAAGCGCTGCAGGCTGAACAAAAAACCATATTGAAGAGCTTTATTTTATTGAACCCCGACAGCTATTTGAGCCTGCTCGCCTTAAGCTCGGTTGGCGGCCCTGCGCCCAACCCTGCAGAGTTGGACCCTTTATATAACGCATTGTCGCAACGGTTAAAGGAAACAGAAACGGCAAAGGTTCTAAAAAAAGCGCTTGACGATCTGCGCAGTACAGCCATCGGCTCGATAGCGCCTGATTTTGTGCAGAATGATGTTAACGGCGTGCCCGTCAGGCTGTCATCATTCAGGGGCAAATATGTTTTAGTCGATTTTTGGGCATCGTGGTGCGGGCCCTGCCGCCAGGAAAACCCGAACGTGGTAAAGGTTTATAACAAGTACAAAGATAAAAACTTCACCATTATTGGCGTTTCGCTCGACAGGGCTGACGGAAAGTCAAACTGGCTTGCTGCCATAAAATCCGACGGCTTGCGCTGGACCCAGGTATCCGACCTTAAATTCTGGAACAACCAGGTGGCTGCGCTATACAAGGTAACGTCCATACCGTCAAATTTCCTCGTCGACCCCATTGGAAAGATCATTGCGCGCGACCTGCGCGGCGATGACCTGGAAAACAAGCTGAAGGAACTTTTAGACAATTGAAATTTAGTTCACTGAAACTATTTACCGCTTTCAATCCATGATTCCGATGTAGTTAAGGTTTATAGCCGCGGGAATTATGACCACTTTCAGTCCCTGACTCCGGCGGAGTCGCGTGTTTATAGCAGAAATAAATCGTCGATGGCTCCTTAGGTGTCTCCTGGCAGGCATTAATTTTAAGGCGATTTCCGGGAACGCCCAACCGATTTTTATAATTAATCGAAACCACCTATATTGCACTATAAAATAATCACATGAAAAAGTTATTCCTGTTCGTTTTCGCTTGTTTGCCCGCAATACTGCTGGCACAAACCGGCAAGTATGTAATTGAGGGTTCGATAGGCTCGTACAACGCCCCGGCAAAAGTGTACCTTCAATACCGGGTTAAAGGAAAAACCAATACCGATTCAGTCGCGCTAAAAAACGGTAAATTTAAATTTGACGGCACTGTCGGCACTTTGCCGGTGGCAGCCTATTTACTGTTTAACGAAAAAGGCAGCGGCCCCAATTATCATGATTATAAGCAGGTTTACCTGGAGCCGGGGATTATAAAGGTTAATACCGGCGATCTGCTTACCAATGCCACTATTGAAGGGCCGAAAACAAATACCGATAACGAGAAATTTCAACTGGCCTATAAACCGATCAATGACGAGCAGAAAATTATTGACGGAAAGGAGAAAGCCGCCACGCCCGAAGAGCGAAATTCCCCGGAGTTTATAAAAGCCGACAAAGCGGCGCAGAAAGCACTTGACGACCGGGAACTGGCTATGAATAAAAAGTTCATACGCGAAAACCCCGATTCATACATCAGCCTGAACGCACTGGAAATGATTACCTATAGCTCTGACTATAGCGATATAGCCCCGCTGTTTAACAGCCTTTCGGCAACAATAAAGGAATCGGAAACGGGGAAGAAATTTGCCGAAAGACTGCCAAAATTAAAGGCGGTTGCTTTGGGCGCAGTGGCGCCTGAATTTGCTGAAGCCGATACCAGCGGCAAAATGGTGAACCTGTCATCATTCAGGGGAAAATATGTGCTGATCGATTTTTGGGCGTCGTGGTGCGGGCCCTGCCGCCACGAAAATCCGAACGTAGTAAAAGCGTTTAACCGGTTTAAAAATCAAAAATTCACGATCCTCGGCGTTTCGCTTGACAGGCCTGGAGCTAAGGATAAATGGCTGGCCGCCATTCATAAAGACGGGCTGGCCTGGACACAGGTTTCCGATCTGAAATTTTGGGACAGCAAGGTAGCAGACATGTACGCTGTGCGTGGCATACCGCAAAACTTTTTGCTCGATCCGGACGGAAAGATCATCGGTAAAAACCTGCGTGGCGACGACCTGGAAGTGAAACTGGAAGAGATATTCGGTAAGACTGAAGGTGAGGCGAGGAAGTCGAAGTAATAAACCGATCGATGGAATCGACATTGATGGGTAAGAATAGTGGAATTATTAGACCTAAAATACTGCCGAAAGCTAAATTTATACTATCTACATTATTTTTGCTATTTACTTTAAACTCTTGTTACACAGTCAATGAACATACTTATCTCGGTATAGTATTTAACGAAAATAAAATAAGTGCCGTTTATTTAAATAACTATATTGACAGTGTTCGAAATAATGAGGTAGTTATTCCTGATTCAATTAAAGAAATCTTTTTCAACGGTAGTAAGATGTTGGATAATGAAAGATTAATTTACTTTGAAGGTAAACCACAAGAGTGGTATTTAATAAACTTCAATGCGACTCCTTGCTGGATTGAGGCTATCTATAATCCCTCGTTATCCAATGGAATGATTCATGATAAGAGATTTATTTCGGAAATTGAATTAAACAGAATCAAAAAACGGTTCGAAACAGAAGTGTTAAAAAAAGCAGAAGAGCACGGTAAAAGTCATCACATTGCAGATTCTATATTATATAATCCGAATTAATATCGCAGCCTCTTTCCTGACTTTCAGACCTCTCATAACAGGTCAAACCCGATATCCTTCCTGAAATACATACCATCGTAATAAATGCGGCTTGCGTCAGCGGTGGCTTGCTGCAGGGCGGTAAAAAGGTCGCCCTGTAAAGATGTAACGGCTAAAATTCGTCCCCCCGACGATTTTATCAGTTCGCCTTCGCGGTATGTGCCGGCATGGAAAACCTGGGAGCCGCGCACATTCTCTATGCCGGTAATGGTCTTATCCTTCAAATATTCGCCCGGGTATCCGCCCGCAACCATTACCACGGTAGCTGCGATTTGATCGGATATCGTTAACTCTTTCTCATTTAAATTGCCTTCGGCGACGCCGTTTAGCAGGTCTGCGAAGTCGGAGGTTATCCGCGGCATCACGCTTTCGGTTTCCGGGTCACCCATGCGGCAGTTATATTCAATCACATACGGCTCGCCGTCGCAGTTCATCAGGCCAATAAAAATGAAACCTTTGTAGGGGATGTTTTCTTTTTTTAAGCCTTCAACCGTCGGTATGATCACCCGTTGTTCAACCTTCTGCATAAACGCCTCGTCGGCAAATGGCACCGGCGAAACTGAACCCATGCCACCGGTATTTAAGCCGGTATCACCCTCGCCAATGCGTTTGTAGTCTTTCGCTTCGGGTAAAATCTTATAATGACTGCCGTCCGTCAAAACAAACACCGAAAGCTCGATGCCCTGTAAAAACTGCTCGACCACCACCTTCGAGCTGGCTTCCCCAAATTTGGCTTCCGTAAGCATTTCCAATAATTCCTGCTGCGCCTCTTGTAAGGTGAGGCATATCAATACCCCTTTTCCCGCTGCAAGGCCGTCTGCTTTTAAAACCACAGGCAGCCCGGCGGTGGCCAGGTACTCATAGCCTTCCTGTAAAGTTTCGCGGGTAAAGGTTCGTGATGCAGCGGCGGGAATATTGTGCCGTACCATAAACTGCTTCGAAAAATCCTTACTTCCTTCCAGTTGCGCGCCCTGGCGCTGCGGACCGATGACCGGGATATTTTTCAATTGCTCGTCGGCCAAAAAGAAATCGTGGATACCTTTAACCAGCGGTTCTTCGGGGCCCACAAGCACCAGGTTAATGCCATTGCTTAAAACGAGTTTTTTTATACCCTCAAAATCAGTTGCCTTAATATTGATATTGGTTCCATACTGGCTGGTGCCTGCGTTACCGGGCGCGACAAAAAGATTGCCGCATTTCGGGCTTTGCGATAATTTCCAGGCGAAGGCGCTTTCCCTTCCGCCCGAACCGAGGAGCAGGATGTTCATGCGCCAAATATAGCAAACGCCGTTTATATCTCCTCCGCCAGCTGGTCGAAGCACTTTGTTATTTAACTTTATCCGGTGCATGGTCATCCACGTAATACATTAAGGTTGTGACATTTTAACGCTTGTAAAACGATTAAGGTGGCTCCTATGGAGCCTGTTGTCTTATTTGGTTATTCTATAAACACGAAACCCCGCTGGGGTTTAGCGCGCGCATTTAACCATGTCGGCAACGGACGAGTCTAACTCTCGATCTAAACATTCTATACGCGGAACCCGGCCTGGGTTCGGTTTTCCCTTCTAATGTTCAGCATATTGGCTCCAGAGGAGTCTCGTGGCTATCGGTTATCCTATAAACACGGAACCCCGATGCGGTTTAGCATGCATTTAACAACGTCGGCACATCGGCTGCGGACGAGTCTAGTCCTCGATCTAAATATTCTAACGCGGAATCCACCGCCGGGTGGGTGGCTCGGGAGGAGCCTCGTGTTTATAGAAATCGTATCAACCACGTTGGGCTGCATCGCAGCCACGTCAACGGTAACACGTTCTGCCAATTCTTGACGTGTTACAACTAAATGTGTTCCTTCTAAAAAATTGGTAAAAAAAGTCTCCCCTGCCGGGGGAGATATAGAGGGGGCTGATTATCTTTACATCATGTCAAAACGGATAGACCGATACAGGAAGCTGCCGATATTCAAAAAGGCAGACGAATTATATGAGCTGGCTAACATTATAGCCGAATCGTTGAAGGACGACGATAAGAAGGAGCATCTTGCCGGCGAGATCATCGGCAACGCGATGCTTATCCAGGTAAAAATTGCCGGCGCCGAGGGTGGCGGCCTATACTCCCTTAGAATGCAAAATGCGGTTTTGATAAAGCTGGCGGTGCAGGACATGTTCAACGCTATATCATTCGCCTCGATGGTGGAGATCAACGAGGAAGATTATGTCGACCTGATGCGTGAAAAAGTGGACGAGTTCCGGCTGGAGTTTCGTAACTGGATACGAGGATTTGATAAAAGCTACGACATACCTGATAACTGGGGCATACGCTATGATTGCAGCACGCCGGAGCAGGAAAAATTGGAAGAGCTGATGTTTGACGATGATAAGTTTGACGAAAAACAAGACGAGCATTTTTTCGACGATTTTGACGATGAACATTTTAATGATTTTGATGAGTTTGGCGAAGACGACCCGGATGAAAAAGAATGATTACCCTCCAGAAGCGCAAGCAAAACCTTTAACCTTTCGCCTTTAAGCTTTCCGCCTCTTAAAGCCTTTTCCTTTTCCCCTCAAAACCGTACCTTTGCCTGTCATAATGGCTCAAATTTGCCGTGGCGCAATTGTTGAGTCCGCATCATCATAGAAAAATAATATGTTAGATTTTATAAGTAAGCTTTTTGGGAACAAATCCGAACGGGACGTTAAGAGCTTAATGCCGTTGGTTGAAAAAGTAAAAGCCGAATTTGCAAAACTGGACCAGGTAAGCAATGACGAGCTTAGAGCCCGGACCATCAATTTTAAAGAAACGATCGCCGCTGAATTAGCCGAAATTAACAGCCAGATACAAGCTATTAAAGACAGCACCGAAAACGACCCGGAGATGGAGGTGAGCAAAAAGGTTGAGCTGTATACCCAGCTGGACAAGCTCGAAAAAGACCGGGATAAAGAATTGGAAGTGGTATTGATGAGGATACTTCCTGAGGCTTTTGCGGTTGTAAAGGAAACTGCCCGCCGTTTTAAAGAAAACAAAACGCTGGAAGTAACGGCAACGCAATTTGACCGCGATCTTGCTGCCTCTAAATCCAATGTAGTGATAAAAGGAGAGAAAGCCATTCATCACAATACCTGGCTCGCTGCGGGTAACGAGGTGACCTGGGATATGGTGCATTATGATGTACAGCTGATAGGCGGTATTGTACTGCACCAGGGAAAAATTGCCGAAATGGCAACGGGTGAAGGTAAAACGCTGGTGGCTACGCTGCCCGCTTATTTAAATGCACTGGCCGGTTATGGCGTGCACATTGTAACGGTGAATGATTACCTGGCACGACGCGACTCCGAATGGATGGGTCCTTTATATGAGTTCCACGGTTTATCAGTGGATTGTATCGATAAGCATGAGCCGAATTCGGAAGAACGGCGGGCAGCTTACCTCGCCGATATCACGTTTGGTACCAACAATGAGTTTGGTTTCGACTACCTGCGTGACAATATGACACGAAGTCCGGAAGAGCTGGTTCAGCGCAAGCTGCACTATGCTATGGTGGATGAGGTGGACTCGGTATTGATCGACGATGCCCGTACCCCGCTGATCATTTCGGGGCCTATACCGCGCGGCGACGAGCATGAGTTTTACGAATTGAAACCACGTATAGAGCGGTTAGTGAACGCGCAGAAAAACTACGTAAACGGCGCTTTGAACGAAGCAAAAAAATTAATTGCCGAAGGCAAAACCGGCCCTGATGAGGGCGGATTGGCTTTGCTGCGCGCCTTTAGGGGTTTGCCAAAAAGCAAAGCGTTAATTAAATACTTAAGCGAAGGCGGAAACAGGCAGCTGCTGCTGAAAACCGAAAACTTTTACATGCAGGACCAAAGCAAGGAAATGCCGAAGGTAGATGCTGAATTGTTTTTTGTTATAGACGAAAAGAATAACCAGGTTGAACTGGCTGAAAAAGGTATCGAGCTGATCACGACCTCGGGCGAGGACCCGCACTTTTTCGTAATGCCCGATGTGGGTACCGAAATTGCCGAAATTGAAAAATCAGCGTTGCCCGCCGAAGATAAAATTGCCCGCAAGGATGAGCTGATGCGCGATTTTTCGATCAAGTCGGAGCGCATCCATTCGGTAAACCAATTGTTAAAGGCCTACACGCTTTTTGAAAAGGATACCGAATATATCCTGGATGACGGGAAGGTAAAGATCGTAGACGAGCAAACCGGCCGCGTACTGGATGGCCGCCGTTACTCCGATGGGTTGCACCAGGCCATTGAGGCAAAAGAGAACGTGAAGGTTGAGGATGCTACCCAAACTTTTGCGACCATCACCCTGCAAAACTATTTCCGAATGTACCACAAGCTTTGCGGTATGACGGGTACCGCCGTTACAGAAGCTGGTGAGTTTTGGGAAATTTATAAACTGGACGTTGTTGAGATACCAACCAATACGGCAATCAGCCGCGACGACAGGCAGGATTTGGTTTACCGCACCATCCGCGAAAAATACAATGCCGTTGCCGATGAGATTGTAAAACTTACTGAAGCCGGCCGGCCGGTGCTGGTGGGTACCACATCCGTTGAGATATCGGAGCTGATAAGCCGTATGCTAAAGCTGCGTGGAATAAAACATAATGTGCTGAACGCCAAGCTGCACCAAAAGGAAGCGGATATCGTTGCCGAGGCCGGTAAAGCCGGGACGGTTACCATTGCCACCAACATGGCGGGTCGTGGTACGGATATAAAGCTGGGCCCTGGCGTAAAAGAGGCCGGTGGCTTGGCTATTGTAGGTACCGAGCGCCACGAATCGCGCCGGGTTGACCGCCAGCTGCGCGGCCGTTCAGGCAGGCAGGGCGACCCGGGTTCTTCACAGTTTTTCGTATCGCTGGAAGATAACCTGATGCGTTTATTCGGTTCGGAAAGAATATCGAACCTGATGGTGCGTATGGGCATCGAGGAGGGCGAGGTGATCCAGCACTCGATGATCTCTAAGTCTATCGAGCGCGCGCAAAAGAAGGTGGAGGAAAACAACTTCGGCATCCGTAAACGTTTGCTCGAATATGACGACGTCATGAACTCTCAGCGTACGGTAATTTATGCTAAGCGTAAAAATGCGTTATTCGGCGAACGCCTTGACGTAGATATAAACAACACCATTTTCGATGTGGTTGAAGATGTGGTAACCGAATATAAAGAATCGGCAAACCATGAGGGTTTCCGTTTGGAAATGATCCGGCTGTTTTCGATAGACTTTGAGATATCCGACGAAGAGTTTGCCGATAGTTCTGTCAATGTCCTTGTCGATAAAACCTTCCAGGCGGTTAGCGAGTTTTATAAACATAAACAGGAAGCTATCGCGAAGCAAGCTTACCCGGTATTAAAAGAAGTATTTGATACCCGCGGCGAATATGTGGAAAATATAATGGTTCCGTTTACCGACGGCATACATGGCCTGCAGGTTGCTGTTCCGCTTAAAGCGGCCATAAAAAACAAAGGGCTCGAAGTATTTAAATCGTTCGAAAAGAATGTGACCCTTTCATTGATCGACGATGCCTGGAAGGAACATTTGCGCGAGATGGACGAGTTAAAACAGTCGGTACAAAACGCGGTTTACGAACAAAAGGATCCGTTGCTGGTATATAAGTTCGAGGCTTTTGAGCTGTTCCGCCAAATGCTGGCGAATGTAAATAAGGAGCTGGTGAGCTTCCTGTTCAGGGGTGGCATACCGGTACAGCAGCAGCCCGACGAGATCAGGGAAGCAAGGCCGCAGCCAAAGCTCGATCTAAGAAAAATGCGAACCTCCAAGCCTGAGCTTGTTGCCGAGGCTAACGGTGCGGCAATGCAGGACATGCGCGAGCTGCAAAGAACCATGCCGGTAAGGGTAGAAAATAAGATCGGGCGAAACGATCCCTGTCCTTGCGGCAGCGGAAAAAAATATAAAAATTGCCATGGCGTAGGGCAGGCGTAAGCCCCACCCAAACCCTCCCCGGTAGGGAGGGCTATTAAATAATAAAAAAAGTCTCCCCTACCGGGGGAGATTTAGAGGGCGCTATGAATAACGCATCATCTCATTCTAAAGCTAAATCCGGCCTAGTAAGATATTGCATTGTTTTTATCGTATGTGCTATTCCGGCATTTGCCGGCGCCCAAACGCGCGGCAAGGTAGAAGTCGTAAAAGACCCGTTGATCGACACGCTTATTGCCCGCCGTCCAACATTGAATCGCACCAATCTGAATACCGGCGAGGAAACTGTTTACGGCTACCGCGTGCAGATATTCTTTGGCTCGAGCAGGCAGGCGGCTTATGCCGCCCAGGAGAAGTTCCGCAGCGAGTATCCCGAGCTGCGTACTTATATCACGTATATCGAGCCGAATTTTAAAGTTCAGGCAGGCGATTTCAGAACGCGCCTGGAAGCTGAAAAATTACGTAACGAGCTTACCCAAATGTTTAGCACCATGTTTATCATCAGCGGTAAAATAAACCCGCCAAAAGTTGATATCCCTAATGATTAAAGAGCAAATACAGCAATTGTCGCAGAAAATATTTGACGACGTGGTATCAACCCGGCGGCATCTGCATTCGCACCCCGAACTTTCGTTTCAGGAAGTGCAAACATCAGCTTTTGTCGCAAGCAAACTGGATGAGCTGGGCCTCCAATATCAAAAAATGGCAGATAACGGCCTGGTTGCGTTGATCACGGGTGAAAGGCCATCAGATAACGTAGTGGCCCTGCGGGCAGACATGGACGCCCTGCCGATCACCGAAACCAATGACGTACCCTACAAATCCCGGAATATGGGGGTGATGCATGCCTGCGGGCACGATGCACATACATCGTCGCTGCTGGGCACGGCTAAAATATTGACCGAATTGAAAAGCCAGTTTGGCGGCACGAAAAAACTGATCTTTCAGCCGGCCGAAGAAAGATTACCCGGCGGCGCCAGCCTGATGATCAAAGAGGGCGTGCTGGAAAACCCGAAACCGCAAGCTGTGTTGGGCCAGCACGTAATGCCGCTGATCGATGCGGGCAAGGTGGGCTTTAGAGGGGGTAAGTATATGGCTTCTACTGATGAGTTATACGTAACGGTGAAAGGAAAAGGCGGCCACGGCGCGCAGCCACAGCAAAACATCGACCCGGTGATCATCACCGCTCACATCTTAACTGCCCTGCAAACCATCGTGAGCCGGTCGGCCGACCCGAAGAGCCCATCCGTATTATCCTTTGGTAAAGTAATCGCCAATGGCGCGACCAACGTGATCCCGAACGAGGTTTACCTGGAAGGTACATTCCGCACCATGGATGAACAATGGCGCAAAGATGCCCATGCCAAAATGAAAAAAATGGCCGAAGGCATTGCCGAAAGCATGGGCGGAAGCTGTGATTTTAATATTATGCACGGCTACCCGTTTTTGGTAAACGAAGAAAAGTTAACAGCCTCCGCGCGCAGTCACGCCGAAGAGTATTTGGGTAAGGAAAACGTTCTTGACCTCGATCTTTGGATGGCCGCCGAAGATTTCGCCTATTTCTCGCAAGCCGCCGACTCCTGCTTTTACCGTTTAGGAACGCGAAACGAAAGCCGCGGCATTACCTCGTCGGTACACACGCCCACTTTTGATGTGGACGAAGATGCTTTTAAGATCAGCACCGGACTGATGGCTTATTTGGCAATTAAGCAACTGGGTAATTAAACTCAGACTTATAGTTGATGTTCAGATCATCGCAAATTAAATATGAAAATATTATTTGTTACTCTATTAATATTTTCCGTTGGCTTAACTTCGGGCTTCTGCCAAACAAGGAAGTGGATTTACGTTCCTCGATTAAAGGAAAATAAAATCATAGACAGTGTTATTAATTTAGAATTACGATTTGGCGAACAGCCTTATTATTCGAATTACATTTTTGTTGGCATATCTGAAAACCCAATTAGAAATTTTTTCACTTTTTCCGTATATCTAAACCAATCGGAGGATGCTATAAACGAAGCGGTTAATAATTTAATGGGTAATCGAAGCGTTGGTTACTTCACCTATAAAAACCACGTGATATTTGTTTCGATGGATAAGAACTGTGAGTTTTTTAAGCAAGACCACAAATCCAAAGCTTTTAAATTTATATATGAAAGAGATTTTCGTAATCACACACCTGACATTAATTATCTAAGCAATGTTATTTATATATACAAGAATGGCGTCTTATCTGTCGATACAATTCCTCCAATGCGATAGTCAATTATAAAGCGCTAAGCCTGTTTTCAAAAAATAAAAACGGAAGAAAGCTTTCTGCGCCATTCATCACCCAAGCCGGTCCGTTATTGCAAAACAGGATGATCTCGATAGGCTGACCCTGCTTTTTTTCATATTCGGCCAATACTTGCAGACAAGAGCCACAGGAGGCTGTGGGCTGGGTAAGTTCAAACTCATCGGTATGCGCTGTAACAGCCATCGCCTCGATGGCATCATCCGGATAGTTGGCTCCCCAATGGAAAAGCGCTACCCGCTCGGCGCAAAGGCCCGAAGGATAAGCAACGTTTTCCTGGTTGCTGCCATGTATTATTTTACCACTTTGCAAACGCAGTGCGGCGCCCACCCGGAATTTCGAGTACGGCGAGTGCGACTTTTCCATCGCCTTAACAGCCTCAAGGCAAAGGTGGTGATCTGCCTTATTCAGTTCTTTTATATCAGCGTATTCGGTAAAATTTATTTTTATTTCGTGATTGATCATGGCTTCACTCTGCTCCCTTCAAAGGAGAGGGTTCTTTTTATGTATTAGATTGTGTTACCCTTTAAAGAAGGGGATACAAAATAGGGATTATTTCAATAGTGTTGGTAAACAAATTAACTTTTTAGTACTTTAGCTTAATATAATATCATGGCTTCAATTAGTATCACCCAGTTATATGCGCTTCTCTCCGAAAAGGTAGGGAAGGAAACTGCTGAAAATTTAACAGGTTATATTGAAGATAAAATTAAAGATGAAGTACAAGTTCAAAGTAATATTTTAGTCACCAAGCAAGATCTTGCCGCTGTAGAATTGAAATTATCTGAAAAAATCAGCGATACCCGCGCTGATATGATTAAATGGATGTTTATTTTTTGGATAGGGCAAGTGGCTGTCACTTTTGGCTTTATATTGCTGTTTTTGAAGAAATGACGATAAAAAAAGGTTAACAATTACCTATATTATACTTCTTTGCCGATTATAATCATTCGGTTTAACAAAGCCGGCTCGTCACCAATCATTTAATCCGAAAATCAACGGTTCAAACCGCCACCGGTAATTCCACGCTGTCAATATCTTCGGCAACAAGCGGATTGACACTTTCGTCGTCTTTCTCCACCCGCAGGTTGTTAACGATATGCAACTGACGGGCCGGTGTGTTTTTCCCCATGAAATATTCGAGCAATCCCTGGATATTGGCGTCTTTCAAAATAACCGGGTCAAGGCGAATATCCTTGCCAATGAATAACCCAAATTCATCGGGCGAAATTTCTCCCAATCCCTTAAAGCGGGTGATTTCCGGCTTATTGCCTAATTTGGCTATGGCGTTGCGGCGTTCCTCATCGCTGTAGCAATAGATCGTTTCTTTTTTATTGCGTACGCGGAATAAGGGGGTTTGCAGGATAAACAAATGGCCGGCTTTCACCAGGTCAGGGAAAAACTGCAGAAAGAACGTCATCAGCAGCAGCCGGATGTGCATACCATCCACATCGGCATCAGTAGCGATCACAATGTTATTGTAGCGCAGCTCGTCCAAACCATCTTCAATATTCAGCGCATGCTGCAGCAGGTTGAACTCTTCGTTTTCATAAACCACTTTTTTGGTAAGCCCGAAGCAGTTCAGCGGTTTTCCCTTCAGACTAAAAACAGCCTGAGTCATTACATCGCGCGATTTGGTGATCGACCCGCTGGCAGAGTCGCCCTCGGTAATAAACAAGGTGGTATCCTGGTGACGTTCATGCTGCTCGTCAAAATGCACCTTGCAGTCGCGCAGCTTACGATTGTGCAGCGAGGCTTTTTTTGCGCGCTCATTGGCCAGTTTCTTTATACCGGCGATGTCTTTACGCTCCCGCTCCGACTGCATGATGCGTTTTAGCAAAGCGTCGGCTGTAGCCGGATTTTTATGGAGATAGTTATCCAGTTCCTTTTTTACAAAGTCGTTGATAAAGCCGCGTACCGACGGTCCTTCGGGGCCGATATTTTGAGAGCCCAGCTTTGTTTTGGTTTGCGACTCAAACACCGGCTCCTGCACCTTAATCGCAATAGCCGCAACGATCGACGCCCGCACATCGGAAGCGTCAAACTCCTTTTTATAAAATTCGCGGATCGTTTTTACCACTGCCTCGCGGAAAGCTGCCTGGTGTGTGCCGCCCTGCGTAGTATGCTGCCCGTTTACAAATGAGTAATATTCCTCGCCATACTGCTGGCCATGTGTCATGGCTATTTCGATATCCTCGCCTTTTAAGTGAATGATGGGGTAACGAGCTGTATCCGCGTCGGTATTGCGGGTAAGCAGATCGAAAAGCCCGCGTTCCGATAGATATTTCTGACCGTTAAAATTGATCGTCAGCCCCGAATTAAGAAATACATAGTTCCATATCATGTTCTCGACAAACTCGGGTATAAACCGGTAATGCCTGAAAATGCTGTCGTCGGGAACGAAATTTATGGCCGTGCCGTTGCGCTGCGAGGTTTCTTTTTCAGGCTCGTCACGTATTAGCTCGCCCTTTTCAAATTCAGCAATTTTTGTGCGCCCATCACGGTATGATTGTACGATGAACGAGTTTGACAGTGCGTTCACAGCCTTTGTTCCAACGCCGTTTAAACCTACAGATTTTTGAAAAGCTTTGCTGTCGTACTTACCGCCTGTATTTATTTTGGATACGCAGTCGATCACTTTACCCAGGGGGATACCCCGGCCGTAATCGCGCACAGCCACCTTATGGTCGCTCATGGTTACCTCGATGGTTTTACCCGCACCCATCACAAATTCATCGATCGAGTTATCGATGATCTCTTTTAACAATACATATACGCCATCATCATAAGCCGAGCCATCGCCTAATTTGCCAATATACATCCCCGGCCGCAGGCGGATATGTTCCTTCCAATCCAGCGAACGGATACTATCGTCACTATATGCTGCACTTACATCCATTTATTTTCTGATTTATGTGAGATGAGATAACGTCTCGGGGCAAAAATAATACTTTAGCAGGGAACTCATTGTTCCAATATCCTAACTTATCAACATTAAAAGTTATTGGTTGAATTTTAGGCAATTGCCCGCCATGCGAATATTTTTAAAGAATTCGGGGCCTTTTTCATTGGTAAAACAAACCGCTACGATATTACCGGTATGATTTTTTTGAAGGGTGATCAACAGGGCGTATTTGTAATGTTTTGTGGCGGTCATATCGAGCAGGGTTAACAGGTACGACTTGCCAACATCGGCGTTATAACGGGCACATACTTGTGGCGGAATATTTCGGACAAAGTAATTTTTGCCCCCGCTAAATGTAATAGCCTGTGCCTCGGCGGCAGCGGCATAAAGAGAATCGGGATTGGCGAGCTGACTATTTTTTGCGCGCATATAACTTTGCCAGTTCTCCTTTCCGGGCTTTATCTGAAACCAAATTTCAAAGTCTCTATCCGGAAGCGCGATCGCATAATCATAAGAAAAATAGTCGTTGTTCAGCGCCTTAATTTCTTTAAATCCTTCCGGGAACGAAAAGGTGACGCCGGCCTCGGCGGCAAGACGATTAAATTCCTGGAGCTCGGTAAGCACAGGAGGCTTTGCCTTTCGGATGGTTGTATGCTTTACCTGCGCCAATACGGGTAAACAAAAACCCAAAAGCATAGCAGCAATCGGCAATTGCTTGAGTTGCTTCAAAATAATTTTCATATTATTGAGCAGGTAACGGTTTAATCAAATTAATTAAGGTGGTAATCAGGCGTTAAGTTAAATAAAATTAAAATATCAATTAAAAATAAATTTTAGAAAATTAATATTTTAAGCTAATAAATGAGCATTAAACCGAAACTTAACCGCTTTGATCTCACCATGATCGTGATCAGCCTGGTTATCGGCATGGGGATATTTGCCGCGCCGAGCGAGGTTGCCATCAAGGCAGGCAATACGTGGATATTTTTTGGCGCCTGGATATTTGGAGGGCTGGTTTCATTATGCGGGGCGCTTACCTTTGCCGAGATCGGCGCGCGTTACCCCATGACGGGCGGCTTTTATAAAGTATTTTCCTATTGTTATCATCCGGCGTTCGCTTTTATGATCAACTGGGTATTGGTGATCAGCAATGCTGCATCGGTAGCTGCCGTAGCGCTCATCGGGGCCGACTATATAAAGCCATTTTTATTACCTCCGAATTTACAAGGCGACCTGGGCACCAAGATCATCACTATCTCTTCGGTTATGATATTGTATGTCATTAATTTTTTAGGAATAAAAATGAGCGCGCGTGCTCAAAGCGTACTTATTATATTTAAGATGGCTATGATCATCCTGATCTGTACCACGGTGTTTAAGAGCAATTACGTGCCTTCTGCCGTTGCCGTTGTACCGCATTCAGGCAACATGGTCACTGCATTAGGCTTGAGCCTGGTGGCTGTTTTTTTTACATACGGCGGTTACCAGCAAACCATCAATTTCGGTGGTGACATCATTAACGCCAAAACCAATATACCTAAGGGCATCTTTTTTGGTATTATAACGGTCATCATTTTGTATCTGTCTATCAATTACGCGTATTATCACGCTTTAGGCATTGGCGGCCTGCAGCAGAATAAAGCGCTGGCTGCAACAATGGTCGGCGTTATTTTTGGAGCTACGGGTTATAAAATCACTTCTATTTTAATATTTGCGTCGGTGCTTGCTTATTGTAATGTGAATGTACTGGCTAACCCGCGTGTGTATTATGCCATGGCCGAGGACGGCATTTTACCCCCCATATTTAAAAAGGTAAACCCCAAAACGCAAGTGCAGGAATTTGGCATGAGCTTTTTTATAGCTGCCATCATTGTCATCCTGTTCTTCGTGGCCAAGTTTAGCGAAATGCTGAAGTATGTGATGTTTTTTGATACGATAGGCTTATCGCTGGCTGCGGTCGCCATCTTTGTGCTTCGCAAAAAGACAAGGCATCTTGACGGCACGGGCATCTATACCATAAAATGGTTCCCGCTGGTACCGGTTATATTTATCATTTCGTATTGGTTTGTAACCATTAATATTTTTATCACCTTCCGCGAAAACCCGTATGCCGCGTTAATTTGCCTGGCAGCTTATGTGGTGGGATTGATTATCTATTATACTTGTACCCGGAATACGAAACCGGAAAATACGCCGACATAGTATGGATCTATCCTATATATTAAATGAATTGGGCGAAGAGCGTGAAAACTATTTTAACGCCGTGTCGCCGCCTATTATACAAACCAGCAATTTCACATTCAAAACGGTTGCCGATTTCAGGAAGGCTTTGGGCAATGAATTTGAAGCCACGCTGTATTCGCGCGGTCAAAACCCGACGCTGAATATTTTGCGTCAAAAACTCGCTGCGCTGGATGGCGCGGAGGATGCGTTAGTATTTAGCAGCGGCATAGCGGCCATTACCGTACCGATATTGGCGCTGGTAAAACAAGGCGACCATATTGTTTCGGTAGAAAATCCATATAGCTGGACGATCAAGCTGTTTAATAATTTTTTACCCAAGTTTGGCATTACCACCACTTTCGTGGACGGATCGGAGGTTCAAAATATCCAAAATGCAATTCAGCCAAATACAAGGCTGATCTATCTGGAAAGCCCCAATACTTTTAGCTACGATCTGCAGGATCTGCAGGCGGTATCGCAGATAGCAAAAGAAAAGGGAATTATCACCATGATCGACAACAGCTATTGCGGGCCGCTTTTCCAGCAGCCAATAAAGCTGGGCATCGACCTGGTGGCGCAATCGGCAACCAAATACATTGGCGGCCATTCCGATGTAGTGGCCGGGGTGGTAACCGGCAGTAAAGCGCTCATCACCCAAATATTCGACAATGAATTTTTGAATATCGGCCCGGCCCTGTCACCGCATTCGGCCTGGCTGCTTATCCGCGGCTTGCGTACGCTGCCATTGCGCATGCAGCGCAGCTTTGAAACCGCTACAAAGATTACCGAATGGCTTAACAAACATCCCGCGATCGATGAGGTGGTTTGGCCATTTAGCCCCGACTTTAAGCAATCCGCGCTTGCACACCGACAGATGCAGGGCTGCGGCGGTATGTTCAGCTTTACGTTGAAAGGATCGTCCGTCGAAAAGATAGAAGGCTTTTGCAATAACCTGCAGCATATCCTGATGGCAGTATCGTGGGGCGGACACGAGAGCCTTATTATCCCTTCTATCGCCGGGATAGCAAATGAGGCTTATGATCAAAAACATCCAAGACATCAATTGATACGCATGTATGTGGGTCTGGAGGATGCGGATTATTTGATCAAAGACCTGGAGCAGGCGCTCAGGTAATTGTCACCTGATCAACTTAATCAACCAAAACACTATTTTTGCGTTTACTGAACATGCGTTTACCATCTGCCCGTTTGTCTTTTCTAAGGAGCTTAGCCGTTTTATTCACCTTTGTATTATTGTTTGCCGGTAAATGCAATCGCGGCTACAGAAAGATCGCCGAGGAAAATGAAAAAAAAGCGGCGGCGGCCGCGTTTACCAAAAACCTGCTCAAAAAAATAAAAGGGATCGGGTATACCGAGGTAAAACGGACCTTTGATAACGGCCTGTCGTTTAGTCCAGTTGGTTACCAACTTACGCCGGAGTGGCGCATATCCTTTCCTTCGATCGATTCGGTAAATATCTATAGTCCCAAAAAAGGTAAGTTTTTAAATGCCCCCGTCGTGTTCGATCATGATTCCATTTTTAACGTGGCCTGGGCGTGGCTGAAGCTTAAATACATAAAAAAAGACAGCATCCAGTTTATGGTGCTGCATGTAACCGATAGGGTAATACACGACGAAAAGGTGCATGTTTTTATGACGTTTTATACCAACGATTACATAAAAAATGTGCTCCATTCCGACACGAATAAGCTGCGGGCGCCCAGCCGGAAGGATACGCTGTATATCAAAGCGAAATCGGCGATAGCCAATAAAATTTTGGACAGCGCGTTTGCCGGAACAGCGCCGCCTGTTTTAAGGCCGAAAAGCGCGCTGGTCAGCGTTAAAAAAGAAACCGTGCCACCCGATGACCCGAATGGTGCTAAAATATATGATGAATATTTGTCGCCGACCTATGATGTGGTGATCCATCACGCGTACGACAATTTTTCTTATTCTTACTCGGCGTTTGTGGATGACAAGGGAATCATCACCTTCCGCAAATCATTGACATACCTATACCCTGAGTTTCGTAAGCCCTATACCGAGGCGATGAAAGGAATAACCGACGGTTATCTTAAATTGTACCTGGATGTTACGCCTGCCAAAACACTGGGCATCCCGCATACGAGCATTATTTTTTTGAACGTTACAGGGTATAAGAAATAACACGGTTGCCGCTTAGTTATACTTGTTTAAAAGAATAGTAAATTAGTGGCCATAAACCAACGCCATGACCAAACGAATATCATTCATCCTGGTCTGTTTTTTATTTTTTGCCTGTAAAAAAGATAAGAAACCAGTTGCCTACGATGTGATCGGTAACTGGACATTATCCTCGTACCAAACAAATTTCGGCATCGGCGTTAATGCTTCGGCAGTTCAATACCCGTGCATGGGCAGCAACGTCCTTACTTTTTACAAAGATTCTACCTCGGCCGAGTTTTATACCGGTAATGACAGCTGTTTTATTACGCCCACCCATTTAAAATCGGCCGGTGCGCAGGTATACGGTTTACCGGGAGTAACACAAACAAGCTCTACCTGGAGCCTGAGCGGGAATGTTTTGAGGCTTACCTATCTAAGCAACCATAAAACGATCACCGGTACGCTCACCACTGTTAACAATAAGTTGCAGCTAACCTTTAAGGACACCGAAACGAGCGGCGCCAATACATATTTTATTAATACCGTTGAGGTGAAACAGTAATTGTTGAGTACGGCCAATATAAATAAACATGCTAAAAAAATTAATCGTTCCGCTTGTTATTATAATCAGTTTAACATCCTATCAATTGCCCGGGCCGCCGCCACAATTCGTTAAACCCTTATATGAAGACGTTCCTTTGGGCTCGATCCACCCTACAGGTTGGCTCCATGATCAACTGGAAACAATGCGCGACGGCACCACAGGTCATTTAGACGAAGTTTACGGAAAGCTAAAAAACGATAACGGCTGGCTCGGCGGCAAAGGCGACGGCTGGGAAGAAACACCTTACTGGCTCGACGGCGCGGTGCCGTTAACCTATTTGTTGGACGACGCCGCTTTAAAAACAAAAGTTTTAAAATATATCAACTGGACGATAGATCACCAGCGGCCATCGGGATATTTTGGCCCTATCACCAAAGCCGAGCGCGACAGCGGGGCAGTGATCACGCTGGCGAATTGCGAAAAAGGCGAGGACTGGTGGCCAAAGATGGTGATGCTTAAAGCGGTGAAGCAATATTACACCGCTACAAACGATGCACGGGTCATTCGGTTCATGACCCGTTATTTTCATTATGAGTTGAACGCGTTGAAGAAATGCGCGATCAACAAATGGAGCGACTGGGCCGAATCGCGCGGAAGCGAAAATATTTTGGTGGCACAATGGCTTTATCAGAAAACAAAAGACCCTCAGCTTTTACAACTTGCCGACCTGCTGAATCAACAATGCTATGCCTGGAGCAAATGGCTCGGGGAGCGTAACTGGGTGATTAATGCGGCGGCCAATCAAAACGAAACAAACTGGATGCGCCGCCATGGTGTAAATGTTGCCATGGGATTAAAGGCGCCGGCGCTAAATTATCAGCGTACACATGATCCGGTTTACCTGGCCGATTTGAAAACCGGCTTCAGCGACCTGATGACCCTCCATGGCTTGCCTATGGGTGTATTTTCGGCGGATGAGGATCTGCATGGCAATTTACCAACGCAAGGAACCGAACTATGCGCAGTGGTAGAAACCATGTTTTCGTTAGAGGATATTATTGGCATAACCGGCGACACGCATTATATGGATGCCCTTGAGCGTATTGCCTTTAATGCGCTGCCTGCGCAAACGACCGACGATTATAACAATAAACAATACTTCCAGGTGGCCAACCAGGTAGAGATAGCACGGGGCGTTTTTGATTTCTCGCTGCCTTTTGGCCGCGAGATGAACAACGTATTGGGTATGCGCAGCGGCTATACCTGCTGTTTGGCCAATATGCACCAGGGCTGGACGAAATATGCCCAGCATTTATGGTATAAAACACAGGATAACGGTTTGGCGTCATTGATCTACGGGCCAAACAAGCTGACGACTACTGTCGGCAAAATAAACACGCCGGTCAGTATTAATGAGGTTACTGACTATCCTTTTAGCGATGAGATCCGTTTTGAGGTGACTACAAAAAATGCGGTACAGTTTAAATGGCAATTGCGAATACCGTCGTGGTGCGCCAGCGCTACAATAACAATCAACGGGAAAGCAACGCAAACATGCAAAGGCGGACAATTGGCAACCCTGAGCCGCGTTTGGCAAAATGGCGATAAGCTGATATTAAAAATGCCAATGCAGGTGAGCACATCCAATTGGGCGCGTAACTCGCGGGCGATAGAACGAGGGCCGCTGGTTTACGCCCTAAAGCTTGGCGAAAATTGGGTAAAGGGCAATGATAAATATGAAGGCAACTATTTCAGCGTATTTCCAACCACGAACTGGAACTACGGCTTATCTGAGCAAATCATAACCGACCCGGTAAAAAACCTGCTGGTAACGCAAAAGCCTTTAACCGGTAAGTTTGTATGGAATCAGCAGCATGCACCCATCGAGATTACCGCCAGCGGCAGGCAAATACCCAACTGGACATTGACTAACGGCGTAGCCTATCAGCCCGTAACCGACCGCGACGGCCAGTATCGCGGCAAAGTAAGCGATACGGTTGCTCAATTTACGCTGATCCCTTATGGATTTACCAAAGTTCGGATCGTGGCGTTTCCCGTTGTAAAGAAGTAGGTATCAGATGTCGATAACGTCCTTCTTCTTTTTGTTCTTCATTCGTTTGGGCAAAAATTGCAGTATCTCATTTTTAAGTGCTTCGATCATCCTGCGTTTTAAAAAATTACGCTGGATAACAATGCTCACCTCGCGGGCGGGTTCAGGCGACTTAAAATACCGGACCTTGTCGAGTTGCTTATCGCTGAGGTCGGAAAGTGCCAGCTCGGGCAAAATGGTTGCGCCATTGTTTTGGTCCACCATGCGCTTCAGTGTTTCAACGCTGCCCATGTTATATTCAAAGTGCTTATAGCTTTCGGTCGACTTGCGGCGCTGGCAAATATTCAGCACCTGCTCGCGCATGCAATGTCCTTCGTTCAACAGCCATATCTCCTCGATATCGATGTCATCCGGGTTAACGTTTTTCTTTTTGTATAGCTTGCTGTTTTTTGACGTGTAGGCCACAAAGTTCTCATAAAACACGGGGATCTCGGTTAGGCTGCTTTCATGCAGCGGGGTAGACAATATGCCGCAGTCTATCATGCCCATCTTTAGCTGCTGGATGATCTGCTCGGTAGTCTGTTCCCATACGATCAGCTTTACCTGCGGGTACCGGGCGATAAACCCGTGCAATATTTTGGGTAAAATATAAGGAGCAACCGTAGGAATAATACCTACTCTCAACTCCCCCGACAGCTCCCGCTCCCTGTCACTCACAATTTCTTTTATTTTTTCACCTTCGGCCAATAAAATACGCGCTTGGGCAATAATGTCAATACCGATCTCGGTGGGGACGACCGGCTGCTTGCTGCGGTCGAAAAGCTTAACGCCGAGGGTGTCTTCCAGCTTTTGCACCTGCATGCTGAGCGTTGGTTGCGTTACGTAGCACTTTTCGGCTGCCTGCACAAAGCTCCGGTATGTATCGACGGCAACCAGGTATTCAAGCTGGGTAATGGTCATCGTGATTTAAATTAGAGCCGGGAATCAGAACCAAGATTCAAGAGTCAAGAATCAAGAGCCAAGAATCGCGGATGATCAAATATATAGATATAATCTATTTTAATAAAATAAATTATTGATTTTTCCTATTGATAATTTTAATGGCGCTTGACTGCACTCTTTTGGCAAGATTGTGAATAGGCGGCTACAACATTTATCGTGTGTGGTTTTCGCAATTACAAACATCATGTTAATTACTCATTACTCACCACTCACCATTAACCACTCACTACTCAACCGTAACCGACTTTGCCAGGTTGCGCGGCTGATCGACATTGCAATCGCGCATCACAGCGATATGATATGCGAGCAGCTGAAGCGGGATGGTAGCTAGTAAAGGAACGAAAGCTTCGTCGCTTTGCGGTATCTCGATCACGTAATCGGCCATGCCCTTCACTTCGGTATCCCCTTCGGTCACGATGGCAATAACATGCCCCTTACGCGCTTTTACCTCCTGTATGTTGCTGATCACCTTTTCGTACGACGAATCTTTGGTTGCAATAAATACTACCTGCATATCATCGTCGATCAGTGCTATAGGGCCGTGCTTCATTTCGGCGGCGGGATAGCCTTCTGCATGAATATAAGATATCTCTTTAAGTTTTAAAGCGCCTTCCAATGCTACGGGGAATGAGCTGCCCCGGCCTAAAAACAAGCAATTACTGGAATCTTTGAATTTAGCAGCGATCTTTTTGATATGATCATTAGAGGTTAATGCCTGTTCAACCAGCCCTGGTATCTCGTTTAAGCCGGTGAGGTGTTCAACCAGCCGGCCCTGGGTGATGGCGCCACGTTGCTGGGCAATATAAAAAGCCATCAAGGTTAAAACAGTTACCTGGGCGGTAAACGCTTTTGTGGAAGCCACGCCAATTTCCGGACCTGCGTGCGTATATACTCCCGCATGTGTAGTACGCGGGATTGACGCGCCCACTACGTTGCAGATGCCAAAAATGGTGGCCCCTTTTTCTTTTGCAAGCTCGATAGCGGCCATCGTATCGGCTGTTTCCCCGGATTGCGAAATGGCGATAACCAGGTCCTTTTCGGTGATGATCGGGTTGCGGTACCTGAATTCGGACGCATATTCAACCTCTACCGGAACGCGTGCATATTCTTCGATCAGGTACTCGCCGACCAAACCTGCGTGCCACGATGTCCCGCACGCCACAATAATGATCCTATCGATGTTTTTCAGTTTCTCCGCATATTCTTTGATACCGCCCAATTGAACCTTGCCCTCGTTTGGATATATACGCCCCCGCATGCAGTCGCGTATGGAGCGGGGCTGCTCATATATCTCTTTAAGCATAAAGTGGTCGTAGCCACCTTTTTCAAGCATCTCCAGCTGCAGATCGAGTTGCTGGATATAGGGCGTTTGCACGGTATTATCGATGTTTTTTATCAGCAGGTCTTCACGGCGCACATAGGCGATCTCGTTATCGTTAAGGTAGATCACATTTTTGGTGTACTCCACAATCGGCGTCGCATCAGAGGCGATAAAATACTCGCCCTTGCCCACGCCGATAACCATCGGGCTTCCCTTTCGGGCGGCAATTAAAAGATCGGGCTCATCCGCACTCATGATGACAATGGCATAAGCGCCAATCACTTTATTAAGCGCAACGCGAACCGCTTCGCGAAGATCTAAACCGGTTTCGTTTTGAATGTCTTCTACAAGGTGTATCAGCACCTCCGTATCGGTATCGCTTTTAAAAATATGGCCCTTGTTTACAAGCGTTTCTTTGATCACACCATAATTTTCAATAATACCGTTGTGAATGATGGTTAGTTTACGGTCGCCTGATGAATGGGGGTGCGAGTTCCGGTCGCTGGGCGCCCCGTGCGTAGCCCAGCGTGTATGGCCCATACCGATGGTCCCTTGCAGGTTAACTTCTTTAACAAAATTTTCGAGGTCGGCTACCTTGCCGGCTTTTTTATAAACCCTCAGTTCTTCATCGAGCAATGCAACACCGGCGCTGTCGTAGCCCCGGTATTCTAAACGGTGGAGTCCTTTAATGATAATGGGATAAGCCTCCCTAAAACCGATGTAACCAACAATTCCGCACATAAATGATGATAAATGTATTTATGGCAAAAGTAGATAAATATAGTCAGAGATTAGAGACCGGAGGCTAGAGATTAGCAAATGAAGAGAACATCAGGCTAATTAAAATGGTTCCAACCCTCTAAGTCTCCACACCACGAATCGCTATTTACGCACCTTGGTATATATAATATTCAGCTTGATGCGGTACGGCGAGGTTTTGTCGGCGCCGCCACCTGCAACCGTACGCGCCGTAGCGGTAACAATTTGCGGAGATAATATATCAACTGAGCTTTTATTGGTTGTATCCGCAGGTGATATGTATGTTCCATAGTCGATCGTCCTGTTTTGCAGCAGGTCCTGCAGATACGCTGTTACTACAAAACGGTATTGCTTTTTTGTTGATATATAAAAGCCTCCAAATACCCCCACACCAAATGACCGCGCATCGCCGGCGGTGTTGGCATCTTCCACATACGCGCGCTGATGGGCGATATCCAGGCGGTACATGGTTAATTTTGGCGACGGCCGGTAAGGAATATCCGTACCGGGCTGGGGTGTAACCACCACCTCGGCGCGGTTTATAACAATGTCGCTGTCTTTATTTAGTAAGTTCTTCCTCAGGTTTAACAATAAGTTCGGGAAGCTGATCTTTGCCCGCAATCCTGCCAGGCCCTGTAAATAAATGGTATTTCGGGAAGACGATGTATTGGCCAGCTCAGTTTGAATAGCCGCCGGGTACGTATGTTTTATTTGTGCCGCAAAACTGGAAACCGGTATCTTGGTAGACAAAGTATCGATCTTTGACCCGTTTATATTGCGGTAATAAACGGTTAACGTATCCGATTTGATCATAAGGATACCGCCCGGACCGGTGGTTTGCGTTTTATCGAGCGTAAGATACATTCCCTTTACCAAGTTTTGATAAATTGTTTGAGAGCCAAGCGTGGTGCTGCTTGCATTAAATAATATGCTGCTTACAAAATTTTTGTTGATAGGTACCCGGATCTGCGGCGCCGACTTTATTAAGGTATCGGGCTTGCCGGTAATAATGTTATAAATTTTAACGGAATCGTGCGTACGCGCCTTGAAGGTAACGGATCCGAGCAAATTGTTCGGATCATATTTCCATTGCTTGTCGTTATAATAGGTAGTGTTGGATATATACCTTTCACTTAGCTGATACACGTTGACCTTATAATTTGACGCCACCGAATCGCCGTAAAAACCATCGGCATACTGCAAGACGAGCAGCGCCGAATCGATAGCCACGGTACCGCTTGGCGGCGAATAAGATGCCGGCAAGCCGATGTCTGTAGCTAAATTGGATTCGGTTAAACCGAAAATAGGATCATTAAAAAATCCAAGCGGACTTTTTGTAGTTCCTAAACCGGCGCTCGCCGATGTGGCAACCGTATCATCCAAAACGGTATTGGTATATATCGTAGAGGTATCTACAAGAGTTCCGCTTAATTGCCCGGTTGTACTTCCCGCCAATCCAACCGCATCCTGGTTTTTACAACTATTCAAAATAAAAAGACTTATTAACAGGGTTAATAAGTCTAACCGGAAAAATTTCATATATAATGATCTCAAAGCTTATACAACATGTGCCAATTCTTCATTGACAATTTCGTCGTAAAAATTGTAATAATTTTCGAAATCTGAAGTGGAATCAAATTCTAAAACGGATTTATTGCTGTTTTTAACATTATTTAACACTTCTTCATCAACGCTTTCGCTGCCCAAAATTATCCCGTCGCTGTACTTCACCGCGCCGGCATATAATGCGGAATTCGTTCCCGGCTTGTAAACGTTGGTGTGCTTTTCTGTCATCGCGCCCATCACTGCTTTTTGAGCGAAATCAGGACCCATCTTGTCCGTAAAATCGTTTTCATAAATAGAATAAACTACTTTCGAATTTTTGAATGTCGGGTCGTCTTTATACGTTGTTTTGATGTAAGCAGGCACCAGCGCGCTCATCCAGCCATGGCAGTGAATAATATCCGGCGCCCAGCCTAATTTTTTAACGGTTTCGAGTGCGCCTTTACAAAAAAAGATCATTCGTTCGTCGTTATCAGCGTAGAATTTACCGTCCTTATCGCCAAAAACATATTTTCGCTGGAAATATTCTTCATTATCTAAAAAATAAACCTGCATACGCGCGGCAGGAATGGAGGCAACCTTAATGATCAGCGGATTGTCGTTATCATTGATGATGATATTCATTCCCGAAAGCCGGATCACTTCATGCAGGCGGTTCCTGCGCTCGTTGATATTTCCAAAACGCGGCATCAGGATACGTATTTCGTAACCTTTTTCCTGCATGGCCTGCGGGAGCTGGCGTGTAATTTCAGAAATTTTTGAGAGTTCAAGGAACGGAGACATTTCGTGAGTTATAAACAAGAGCTTAGATTTACCCATCACTATATCAGTATTAAATTATAAGAAAGTCAAAAAAATTTGAGTTTGCAAATATAAGCATTATTATATGAACTGGCAACCATTTATGCAAGTAACTTTTGGTAAATATTAAGCTAATTCACACCTTTGCCCACTTTGGCGACCGGGTTGATTTGATCGTGTTGCCAATCATACCACGAAACAGGTTCATATAAATGGAGATTTTTAGCACCAGGAAAGCCCTGCAGCAGTACCTATTTCAAATTCGCGGCTTAAATAAAACGGTCGGCCTGGTGCCCACTATGGGCGCGCTGCACGAAGGTCACCTGTCGTTGATAAAGGAAGCGCAATTAGCCAATGACGTGGTGGTTTGCACTATTTTTGTAAATCCAACTCAATTTAACGACCCGGCCGACCTGGAAAAATACCCGCGGACAATAGAGGCTGATATCGAGATGCTGGAAGGCATAAACTGCGACGTATTATTTAACCCCGGCATAAATGAGATTTATGATACGCATGAACAATGGCATTTGCCTTTGGGGGAACTGGAGCATGTGATGGAAGGAGAATTCAGGCCGGGGCATTACCAGGGTGTTACACAGGTGGTTTCGATATTATTCAGGCTGGTTGAACCGGATACCGCCTTTTTCGGGCAAAAAGACTACCAGCAGTTTTTAGTGATCAGTAAGATGGTAGAAATGCTGCATATGGCCGTTAAGCTGGTAATGTGCCCGATAAAACGCGAACCGGACGGGTTGGCGATGAGCTCGCGGAATGTTCATTTAAACCACGAAGAGCGCATACATGCGTTGGTGCTGTCAAAAACACTCAAATGGGTTAAAGATAATTTTGACAAAAGCCATATTCCCCGGCTGAAAAAAGATGCTCAGTTAATGATCGGTCGCGAGCCGGGGGTCGACCTTGAGTATTTTGAAATCGTAAACGGCGATACGCTTAACCCCGCGAGGGAAGACGACACAAAAATTGTAGCGCTTGTAGCGGCCCGGGTAGGCAAAACAAGGCTAATCGATAATATAGTCTTAGTCTGATAAAAAAACGGCCTAATGACTTAAGACTTAAGACTTAAGGCTTCCAACTTCCCAGCCATCACTTCGCTTATCTTACGGTACGATTCGAATGTCCAGCCGGCTACATGCGGGGTTAATATCACCTTTTTCGACCGGCGCAATTCATCAAACCACTCCTGTTCGGCCAAAGCCGGAAATTTTTCGGTTTCCAAAACATCAAGCCCGGCGCCTAAAATCCCGCCTTGCTGAATAGCCTTTAACACCGCGCTTGTTTTTACCGCCTGGCCCCGCGATGTATTGATCAGGAATATAGGTTTTTTAAAATGTAAAAGGTATTCTTCATTCACCAAGCCCATCGTTTCGGCGGTTAAAGGAATATGCAGGCTTAAAACATCGCTGTGTTTTACAATTTCTTCCATGCTTGCTTCGCGCGCGTACTGATCGGTAAACCCGGTTTTATATTTATCGTAAGCGATAACATTTACATCGAACCCCAAAAGCTTGCGGGCAAAGCTATGGCCCATAAATCCATATCCTATAATACCCACCGTTTTCCCTTTTAACTCGTAACCGCGATTGGCTTCCCGGTCCCAGATACCCGAGCGCACCTGCATATCGGCATTGTTAAAATTATTCATCAGCGAAAGCAGCATGCCCACGGCGTGCTCTCCTACGGCGTCGGCGTTGCCCTGCGGCGCATTGATCAACGTTATTCCCTTTTGGATTGCATAATCTTCATCGATATTATCCATGCCGGCGCCGGCACGGCAAACGAAACGCAGGTTTTTACCGGCATCGATATATTCGCGGTTCAGTTTAAACTTTGATCGCATCACCAGACCTGCGTACCCGCCGATGATCCCGAGGGCCTGCCCGGGGGTTATCAGCGGCTGGTAATCGCAATGATAACCCATCGCTTCGGTACGCTCTATAAATACGGGGTGAATATCGTCGACTATAAGAATACTATTTTTCAAACTACCTGCTTTATTGAATGGCGAATTTACAAAATGGGTTTAACTATTGCCGCCGTTAATAACTGACGTGTTAGCGTGGGTAAATCAAATTGCCGCTAAGCAGATAATTTTGGCTAAAGCCCATGGTCCTTTTGTTTCCCATTTCCCGTCCCTTGAAAGGGACGGGAATGATTTATAGCTGTTTTACTTTCATTGCCGTCGGCTTAAGCCGACGGACAACAAAATATCCAAGCAGGGCTTTAGCCAAATTATGCCAGTACAATTTAAAGCAAGGAAATCGGCAGCGACAATTTGCTCTGTACAGCCTTTTTGCCGGTTTTTAAAACTGGCACGCGAATGGCAATAGTTTTATAGGAACGATCGTTTTATTCGATAATATGAAACCCATAAAATTTAAGAAACTTAGTAAAGGAATAAAAGGCCAGGCGCAGAGGCTGGCACAGGATGGATTTAAACAAATATTTGACCATATCGATCAGCTGCACATTAAAAAGGGAGTGGACAAGATGGGCCTCGATAAATTTATCGACCAATGCGCCTACCTGGCTGCCGGTTCGGGCATACTATCGGGGAGCGGCGGGCTGCTTACCATGGTGGTGGGCATTCCGCTTGATTTCGTAAACCTGATCACACAGCAATTCAGGGTGACGATGGCTATTATGTATGCTAACCAGGGCAGTTACCAAATCGGATTTAACGAATTTATGTCGCTGATCGCTACTTCGCTAAAGGTAGATGCCGGCGTTACCCTTACCAAAACCATGATGGAAGGCATCGCCGAAAAGTTATTATTGCTTTTAGGCACCCGGACGGCGGAAAGAATGGTGCCCATTGTGGGCGCGGTTATCGGCGGTACGGCCAATTATTTGTTTATTAAGCGAATGGCCAAATCGGTAAAGGAAACGCATGGCCAGCCTGTGGTCATTCATTTATAATATTGGCGTAATCAGGCTATTGAAACGCCAAATATAGAGACGCAAAATAGAGACGCAAAAGGAGACGCAAAAGGAGACGCAAAACAGAGACGCAAAACAGAGACGCAAAACAGAGACGCAAAATGGAGACGCAAAATGTTGCGTCTCTACGGGTCAATTATTTGCATCAGCTCCATGCGGTTCCCGAACGGGTCAAGAAACGAAAAACGGATACGACCGGGAATTACCGGCTCTTCATTGATCGTTATGCCATGCCTTTTTAATTGGGTGCGCGCTGCATCTAAATCAGCAACCTCAAATGCGGAGTGCCTGATGGTTAGCGGACGGGGGTCCTCCACACCGATGTGCAGCTCGATATCGCCGATAGCAAACCAATGACCCGGTTCGGGAAACACTTCGGGCCGGTGAATTTGCCGAAGGCCCATCACATCCGTATAAAATAGCCGTGCTTCTTCCAACCGGTGGCCGGGCACGCAAATATGAATATGATTGATCCGGGTAAATTCGATCATTCTTCGTCTTCGGCAAAGGTTAGCACATAGTTGTTATTGTCGAGTATAGAAAACTCGGTAGCGCCGTAAAATGTTTTTTCAATACCTTTAAGCACTGTGACCTTATCTTTTACCTGCTCAAAAAAATTGCGGATATTTTTCAGCTTAATATAAAACAGCAGGGAGCCGCCGTTTTGCCGGCTAATTGCCGGGAGCTCATCGCCAAGGCTCGCAAAGGTTTGGAACATAAAAATAACTTGGCCGTTCGCCATCATGGCCCAATCGAAATTATCGCCGGTCGGCGGCACCGACATAATGGTTTGGAAACCGATTGACCTGTAAAAATCAATGGTTTCGTTCATATTTTTTACAAACAGGTTGGGTGATAAGCTATCCATGGTTTTAGGATTAGGTGATAAAAATAGTGTTTTTTGTTTCGATTTTCGCCTGCACCCCGGCAGGATTGTCGGTTAACAATTTGTTTTTAGTTCTGATACAAAGAAAACAAACGGTAGTGACAACCCTATGTCAGCAGGTTAATACCGGCAATAAAAAATTGAATTGCGACTTGTAGCAACGTTGCTACGGCAACAGGTCGAGTTGAAAATTAAGCAATTTATTTTTCGCATCATATGCCCGGTCAACAACCATCGAAGCATAGGCTTCCATCGCGTCGGCAAATGCTTTTATGGCTTGCGAATCGTACTTTGGTTCAAGAAAATATATCCAATTATTTGAAAGATAATTTTCGATGCTGTGTTTATTCGCCACGGTTAAATAAGGCTGCAACTTAGGGTCGTCCAGCAATTGCTTTAGTCGCGGTTTTAATGACTTTTCCTGCTTGTAAACCGCATTAACTGTCCGGTGAATTTTTTCGAAAGGCATTGTTTGGTAAACAGGCGCCATTTCTATTACAATATTATTACGAAGGTCAAGCTCTTTTTGCGTTTCCGATTGTATATTGAACAATTCGCTATAACTTATCGACAAATGTTGCTTTAACTTGTTTTCAGAGGCAGTTTTATAAAAGAAAACAAAAATTTCCCGGTCTAGCCTCGCAATCCTTTTTTTTGCAGTATATATATCCTTATTAATAATGTCACGCACCGCTTCAATCTCATCCCGCTTGTATTTTTTCCCCCGAAAGGTAAATGATGTTATATCGTTCTTATGGCTGATTTCGACTATATCCAAAGAGGCCAGATCACTTTCCATTCCATTTATCCTGGCCGGCAAGTTGCAATTTTCCCCATTAAATAGGTCGGTAAATTTTTGAAGAACTGTGCTATCCGCCTCTGCAATTGCATCTTCTATATCAAATTGCGTGATAGGCCTTGAATCGTAATAACCTTTATAAGCTTTATCAAAAGAATACCTGTCGGCTTCTTGTTCATAGTTAAGACTGAATTCGTCTGTTCCAACAATTTTAGTCTGATCGTTAATTTCCGCAGTTTCAAAGAGGATATCTGTAAACTTTTTTTGCAGAAGTTCGGGGCTGTTGAATAGTTCCCATGCGGCATTTTTTAATGGAGGTACAGCCAAATTTAATCGTTCCAAAGAAAATTCACGTTCCTCCAGGGAGGGATGCGATGCCCATTGATTGTTGATGGTAACCTCAGTATTTCTAAAGACATCCAGTTTTTTTTCGACAATCGGGACGCCATTTTGATCAATTTCCAAACCATACTGATCGCCAAGTTGGCGTAGTAATACGCAGTGTTGAGTGTACCAATTTTCCGGACGCCGGTTAATCCCCAATTGCCTGTTCCAATAATCTAAAAGCATGGTATAACCGGTATCAGCAATTTCTAGTCTTCTCAAACAGGCTATGCTATTATTCGACCCGGCAGAGCAGGCAGCAATCGTGTCGGCTTGAAATTCCATTTCCCGGGAAACAAGCATATACGTCCTGTTCAGATGCGTGTAGGTCTTTTTTAATATCTCCTGTATACATTCAACGATTTTGATGTTAAGTATGGCAGCAAATCTCAAAAACATATGCCCCCGGCCCCACGCGTTAAGTAACTTTGTATAACCGGTGTTTTCGTAAAGCGCGCTATAAACTATTTTATTAAAATTATGAACGTAACTGCCAAAGCGCATGCTTCTCTGGGAGAAGTGGCCGAATTCATGGGCCATAACCGCCTTAAATTCCGACACATTTAGACTATTGACCAAACCCAAGCCAATTGTTAAATTTTTTTTTGATGGGAAAAACATGCTCCAAAAGGCGGAATCGAAGCTCACAAATGCGTTGACTTCCGCTGTTAAATACACATGTTTTGGAAATGGTGCGCCGGTCTCCGTGGTTAGTTTACTGATAAAATCGAACAACAGCGGCTGATCGACAGCAGTGACCTCAACGCCGTTATACCTGGAAAGCGATTTTTTAAACAAGAATTTAAACAGGAAATACATAAGCGTTATAGCGGAAAAAACCAAGCCTAACGCTATCACAAGGACTATAAGGCTTTGGACCGCGACGGCGATGGTATACGCTACTAATATCATTGCTAAAGCAATAACAAGTGCAGAAAGCGTTAATAATATATAAACTATCACAAACAAGACTAAGGCAAGCCTCATTTTGGTAATGGCTTTTTTAAATGATGACGATGGCTGTTTAAGCATTTCGGTATCGCCACTAGGTTTTGCAGGAAACTCTGGTGTCATACTCTAATAATTATGAGGTAAACGCATCCATCACATCCATCAAGACGATAGCCTCGTCGATCGAACAAGGATTTGGTGCTTCGCCATTAAAAAAAGCGACGATTTTGGTGATCATCGGCTGCTGTATATGCTCGGGGTGCGTAAAATTCAGGGTTTGTTCGCCGGTTTGGTTTTTTATATGGATAAAGGTGCCAAAAAAGGGGAACGTGATCTTTCCTTTTGTGCCAATGATCTCGCAGGTGTCGGTTACGTCGCTTTCCGCGACGTTAAAGCACCATGATCCGTTCACCACCACTTTATTCTTAAACACTATTTCGCCGCATACATGATCATCCGCCGGGGTTATGCCTGATTGGTTCAGCGAAAAGCCATGATACCGCTCGGGCTCACCAAAATAAAATAGCATCAGGTCGAGCTGGTGCGGTGCCAGATCGTGAAAGTACCCGCCGCCCGAGAGCGCCGGATCCACGCGCCAGTTGGTTTCGGAATTGGCGATCAGATCGGGTGCGGATGTCTTCCACATCCGTATCTGTACGGTTCGTACATCGCCTATGGCTTTGTTTTCCAGCAGTTCCTTTACCTTCAAAAACATGGGCAATGCCCGGCGGTAATGCGCAACGGTAAGCTTACCGTTTGATCTTTTAACCGCATCTGCCATTTGCCGCGCTTCGCCGGCATTCCGGGTTACCGGCTTCTCAACGTAAACGTTTAATCCCTTTTTTAAAGCGGCCAGGGCGTAGTCAAGATGAAAGGCGGGCGGTGTGGCTATCGAAACGGCATTGATCTCCGGGTCGGCCATCAACTCGTTTGCATCGCTATACCATTTACCCACGCCGTGCCTTTTGGCATAATCGGCAGCCTTTGCGGCATCCCGCCGCATTACCGCGACTAATTTGCTGCCGGGTATTTTATTATAGGCAGGCCCGCTTTTCTTTTCCGTCACGTTGCCGCAGCCGATGATCCCCCAGTTGATGTTTCCCATATTAGCCCCCTCTAAATCTCCCCCGGCAGGGGAGACTTTTTATTAGGTATTTTTTAAATTTAAAGCCATGTTTACAGGATGTAGTTGTTGGGTTATTTTAATATTTCCTCTATTTTATTTAATTCCTCACCCGAAAAAACGATATTATCCAAACACTTCAATGAATCCGCCAGCTGCTCGGGCCGGCTGGCGCCGATCAGCACGGATGTAATCCGGGGATCTTTTAACAGCCATGCCAGGGCCATTTGCGCCAGCGTTTGACCGCGTTTTACGGCAATGTCATTTAACTTTTTTACCTGGCTAATCCGCGCATCGGTTACCTGGCCGGTTTGCAAAAAGCCAGTTGGCTTGGCTGCCCGCGAATCTGCAGGAATACCATGCAGGTATTTATTAGTGAGCAGCCCCTGCGCCAGCGGCGAGAAGGGGATACAGCCAACGCCGTCCCGTTCTAAAACATCAAGCAGCCCATCCTCAACCCAGCGCTCGAACATCGAATACTTGGGCTGATGGATAAGGCATGGTGTACCTAACTTTTTTAAAATCTGTATTGCTTTGTCGGCTTCTTCAGCGGGGTAGTTGGATATACCGGCGTATAAAGCCTTGCCCTGCCGCACGATCAGGTCCAACGCGCCCATGGTTTCTTCCAGCGGTGTTTCAGGGTCAGGACGGTGGTGATAAAATATGTCTACATAATCAAGCCCCATGCGCTGCAGGCTTTGATCGAGGCTGGATACCAGGTATTTTTTGGACCCCCAGTCGCCGTAAGGGCCGTCCCACATCGTATAGCCTGCTTTGCTTGAGATGATCATTTCATCGCGGTAACCGCGAAAATCATCCTTCAGGATGCGGCCAAAATTTTCTTCGGCCGAACCGGGCGGCGGCCCATAATTATTAGCCAGGTCAAAGTGCGTAATACCACTGTCGAAAGCCAGGTATAATATTTTCTTGAAATTTTCGGCAACGTCAACGCCACCGAAATTATGCCATAAGCCCAGCGAGACGGCCGGCAGCTTTATGCCGCTTTTACCGCAACGGCGGTACTGCATGTTTTTATATCTTTCGGAAGAGGGTAGGTAGGTCATAAAAGTCATTGTTGTGAGAGGTAAAAATAGAATTTTTAAACCATCATAAGCAATAATTGCGTTACATGTTTAAAGAAGTTTGTTGCTTTACTTTTTGAACATGTAACATTTTAATAAGCGCCGTATCTAACGCCACATTATATAACTATTGCCCGTATAGGTTGGTTTGCTGATGACGAATTTTGAAGATATCTATTTACAATATTCGCCCCAGATATTCAGGGTGTGCATGGGCTATGTGAATGATCGCGAACAAGCGAAGGATATTACACAGGAAACATTTATCTCGGTTTGGCAAAACCTGCCTTCATTTAAAAACCAATCGAAAATAAGCACCTGGATATTCAGGATAGCGACCAACAATTGCCTGAGGGCGTTGGAAAGGTCGAGGCGCATTATCAAAACAGAGTTGCCCCTGCATTTACCGGCAATAACGGAAGAGACACAGGAAGATAAACTTATCTTTTTATATAACTGCATTGCCGAACTGGAGGAAACCGACCGAATAATTATTTCGCTTGTATTGGAGGATTTACCGCAGGCAGAGATTGCGGAGATCGTGGGGCTGACAAGCGGGAACACGCGGGTGAAAATTCACAGGATAAAAGAAAAGCTGGCCGCTAAATTTAAAGATCATGGACAATTTGAATGATTTAAAAGCCATTTGGCTGACTGCCAAAACCGATACTTTGCCCGGTTCTGCCGAAATGGCGAGGATCGTGAAAAAGCATCGCAATCAAAAACTATTAAAAACGTCGGGGCTGATCTTTGCCGCACTTTTATTGGTGGGTGCCATGGTAAGCGTTGTATTTGAATACAGATCGAAAATGATCACCACACGCATAGGCGAAGCGCTGATCATCGCAGCAGGTATCATCCTTATCATTACCAATTTAAGCACTTTAAGCCGTTTTTATAAGCTGACCCCGTGCAGCAACAAGGAGTTTATACAGTTTTTGGAGCACACGCGGTTGCGGCGGCTGTTTTATTATAAATGGACGCAGGCAATAGCGCTGTCCTTTTGCTCGGCAGGGCTATTATTTTACATCTACGAGGGGGTTCATCAACAAACGGGGCTTTTCATTTCTTCGTACGCCGCTGTCGTTCTTTACCTCCTGGTTATGTGGCTGTATGTGAGGCCAAGGGTTTTTAAAAAGCAATGGGATAAACTAAGCGCCACCATTGAACGATTAGAAAAAATATCAAAACAACTTTAATATGAATATCAAAAAACAACCATTAAACGTAAGGTTACTGATCGCCATCGGTTTGCTGATGGTAACATTACCGTCATTACTGAAACACTATGTCGCACTGCCGGATTTTTTCCAGGGGTTTATGCCCGGCGCCGGGCTGGGCCTGGAGATCGTCGGTCTTATTAAGTTACGGCGAAACCAACAACGCGACGCTGCCTGCTAAACAACCTCCGCAACAACGAAAGTGCTGCCGCCGATGAACACCAAGTCATTGTCGTCAGCATTTTTTTGCGCGGTATCAAACGCCGCTTTTACAGAAGGATACGTTTCGCCCTTCAAGCCCATGCTTTCGGCTTTCTGCTTTAAGCTTTCCGCTTCCAGTCCGCGAGGTATATCAGGTTTGCAAAAATAATACAGGGCGTCCCTTGGCAGCATGGATAATATTTGGCTGATGTCCTTGTCGTTTACAACGCCAATGACAAAATGTAAATGGCGGTAATGAACAGCCGCTATGTTTTTTAAAACCTCTCTTATGCCTTCGGGGTTATGACCCGTATCGCAAATGGTGAGCGGCTTTTTATTCAGCATTTCCCACCGGCCGTGCAACCCGGTCAACGTTTTTACCTGGCGGAGGGCTGTTTTTATATGTTCATCGGTTATAATAAAACCCTGCCGCAGCTCGTCCACTGCCGCAAGCACCGTCTTTATGTTCTTTAGCTGGTAAATGCCGGGGAGGTCGAGTTTTAAGTCTAAAGTCTTAAGTCTGGAGTCTGGAGTCGGAGTTATGTATACCTCCAAAAACTCCTCGGTATCCAGCCCTAATCTCTGATCTCCAATCTCCAATCTCTGATCCCCGACCTCAAACAATTCCGATGCAAACGTTAACGGGCTTTTTTCCAAATTGGCTTTATCGACAAATATATCCGCTACTTCAGGCTGATATTCGCCAATAATTACCGGGACGCCCGGCTTAATGATCCCGGCCTTTTCGCCGGCTATCAGCTGCAGGGTGTTTCCCAGCATATTCATGTGGTCCCACCCGATATTGGTAATAACCGAAAGCAGCGGACTGACAATATTCGTCGAATCCAGCCGGCCGCCCAGGCCGACCTCCACGATAGCAATATCTACTTGCTGCCGCGCGAAAATATCAAATGCCAGGGCCACGGTCATCTCAAAGAAGGACGGTTTTATCTCGTCGAAATCACTGCGATGCGCGGCTACAAAGTCGGTCACTTGCTGCTCCGGTATCATTTGCCCGTTGATGCGGATGCGCTCCCTGAAATCCTTTAAATGCGGCGACGTATACAGGCCGGTTTTAAAGCCCGCCACCTGCAATATGGCCGCCAGCATGTGTGAGGTGGATCCTTTTCCGTTGGTGCCCGCCACATGTACGCTTTTAAATTGGTTCTGCGGATTCCCGAGGCGGCGGCATAACTCGATGGTATTGGTCAGATCGGCCTTATAAGCCGACGGCCCGTCCCGGGTAAAAAGCGGAAGCTGGCTGTACAGGTATCGGATGGTTTCAGGGTAAGTCATCTTTGATTTCGAATTTCGAATTTTCGATTTCGGATTTAAACAACAAAGCTAATATCTGACTTCTGATTTCAGACCTCTAACGTCCTAATCTACGTTAAAGATAAAATTCACCTGTCCTTTTGAGTTGCCCGATGCCGGAGCCGATGAAGTAAGTTTGGAGTTGCGAACCACGTTTTCGCACTTCTGGATCAGGCTCAGATCGGCCATCCTGGTTTTTTTACGGTCGTAATGCGCCTCTATCACGTTTCCGCTGGGATCGACCGTAATATCGATAACCACCACACCGGGCACGCGGTTTGTATTGGTAACATTTAGCGGACTCACAAAACTCCACGCCGGCATGCCTTTCAGGCCGCCGCCCGAACCACCCGGGCCGTAGTCGTTGCTTAAGGTCGACCCCTGCTTGCTGCCCTGGTTGCCGGCTGTAGTTGTAGTTCCATCACCGAGACCCGATCCTGCTTTGGAAGGGCCTTTATATAAAGCCGCCGTATTCACTACCTGTTTTTTTACCGGTTTTGCCGGTTCTGTTGCAACCGCCGCGCTTGATCTTTTGGCGTTTGCCGCAACCTCAGGCGCATCTTCGGCATTTTGGGTAACAACTTTTTGGTTGCTTGTTGCTGTTTTTGTCGGCTGTTCTGTCGGCTGATCGCGGGTTACCTTTGTTGGTTGCGTATGATTGGCTTTTGGCGATACGGACGGCTCATCGGTGCTGGTTATATCTTTTCCCATCCCCTCTTCGGTCGTGCCATAATTTACCAATATACCGCCCGCGCCCTCGTCCTGCGGCGGCGGCGTTATAAATACAATAAAATAACATAAAGCGATCATTAGCCCCAGTATAATGCCTGTGGCTAAAAATGCTTTAGGATAATTATTTTCTTCTTCGTAAGTCATTTGGTCAGTTGTCACTGGTGAGTTAGCGAGTGGTAAATAATCAGCAGGCAACTATTCACTACTCATGGCTCACCATTCACTATTTCGGTTCTGTAGCCAATACGAGCTTAATATTCAGTTTTTGCGCTATATCCATTATCTGCACCACATCCTGTATGGCTACCGTTTTATCAACATACAAAACAATCGTCAGGTTTGTAGCCAGGGGCTTATAGCTGGCCAGTTTTGCCGGCAGGTCGGCAACGGCTACCTGCTGACGATCGACATAGTACTTTAAGTCTTTTGTGACCGAAACGACAATGGTTTTCTTAGACACCGACTTGCCGGATGATGACTTCGGCAATAATAATTTAATCACGTTGGGGTTGGTCACCGTCGATGCGATCAGGAAAAACAAAAGCAGGAAAAACATGATGTCGTTCATGGCCGAGGTATGGACCTCGGCAGAAACCCCTCTTTGTCTTTTTCTTAAATTCATTTGCTCGGTTCTTCTAAAAGGTCGATAAATTCAATGGCGTCTGTTTCCAGCCTCAATATGATCTTATCAACCATCATATTTAATATATGATACCCCACATAAGCGATAATGCCGACAAACAACCCCGCCGCCGAGGTAACCATCTTCACATATAATCCACCTGAAATAACACCCATACTGATATTATCGGTTTTTGATATATCATAAAAGATCTTGATTACGCCCGCGATCGTCCCCAAAAAGCCAAACATGGGTGCAATACCCGCAACAATGCCCAAAATTCCAATGTTTTTTTCGAGCTTAGATACCTCCAGCTTTCCGACGTTTTCAATAGCGCCTTCAATGTCTTTAATTGGCCGGCCAATTCTAAGCAATCCTTTTTGCAGCATGCGGCCCAACGGGGTATTGCTGTTACGGCATATTGCTTTCGCTGATTCGAGGTTACCGGTCATGATGCTTGACCGCACCTGGATCATCAAATTCGATTCGTTTTGCGAGGCTTTGCGGATGGTAAAATACCGTTCAAAAAATATCACCAGGCCCAGCACCGCCAAAATGCCTATCGGTATCATCACTACACCGCCTTTGATCAGCAAGTCGCCAAAACGAAGCTCCTGGTTGGGAATAGGCGCCAGGCCGGCGTGATTTGCCGTGTCAATTAACTTATGCGCCGTATCGGCCGCCTGTAAAAATAATAATGTCATCTTTTTTTATTTATCGGTTCAATTTGTGCGTCTCTTCTGATCTTTTTTGCATTTACCATCTCCTGCCTCGCCTGTTCCGCCGCCCTGTAGGTTGTGTACCGCCCGACAATGACCTTATAACGTTTATGACGACCTGTCCGCGGCAACAGCTTGGCATCCATGCCCAGCGACTTGTAATGATTGATATTTTCATCGGCATCCTTTTCTTTCGCGAATGCGTCGACCCTTATAACGTAATGAGGCTGCGAAAGCGTATCGTAGGTCGTAGTGTCGGGAACGAAAGCTGCAGCGCCGGGTGTCTTTTTGGCGGTACTATCTGCAGCTGCGGCATTTTTAACACTATCGGTTTTAACGCTATCTCGCGGCTTGACCGGCCTGGCAACAGGTGTGACGGCAGTTTTAACCTTCGGCGGTTGATTGTTGAACCTGTCGAAAATAGTTGGATCGTATTTGTAAGCAGCAAATACGGCAATCGCCGCTATGACCACTAAAGCCATTAAGATCGTCCATACATTGAAGGTCTTTTTTACTTCCTCTTCTTCTTCAATATAATGCTGTTCCACATCGCTTTCCTCCCCTGCGGGTATATCAGCCGGTGGCGCGGATGCGTTAAAAACCGGGCTTACCGCCTCCGGCGCAGAAACCGACCCGACCTTATTAATGCCAACGGGCGCATAACCATAAAACGAGGGGTCGCCGCTTATTTTGTCGTTAGGTATAAAGATCAGCTGGTCGTGCTCCATATGAACCGTACCCAGGCCGGAAAATGGAAATGTTCCCTCTGCCGCATCTTCTTTCAGCTTACTGATGAATTTTTCGATGAAATATTTTGACGAAGCCAGCGATATATTTTTTTTACGGGCAATATATTCGGCAAATGCGTCATCATCGCTTGTTTCGGATTTAAATTTAACCTGGTGACACGGCGGGTAAAATTTTGCCTCGCTATCATTATAATAGCCGTCGATACGTACCTTTTCGAAATAGCCGAGGCCGGGAACGCTTACTTCGTTACGCTGACCCAATAGTTCACTTACATAGTCGGCTAAATTCATCCGCTAAAAGTACACTTTATTATAAAATCTAAAAACTAAAGCCAACGCCCCCAAATATGTTGAAACCGTATTCCGGGTAATATAGCCAGGTTTGGTTTGTGCCATTCAATAAGTTATTCACCTGTACAAATACCATAAACCTGCTGGTCGCCTTGTACTGCATGCCGCCGCTCAGGTCGGCAAAGGAACTGATCGTTGTCGGTGTGTTGTTTTTTGTAAGATAGGGGTCCATGGTATTTCCGCGTATAAGCAACGAACCGGTAATATCAACCACACTGCTCACATGAATGGTAGTTCCGGCGGTAAGTTTAAATTTAGGCAGGTTCCAGGGCTGGGCCACAGTGGCCATCTGGTAGTCCTTAAATTCAACGCGGCCAAACAGGTCGAGGTCTTCAGATGCCTTCAGGTCAAGTTCGCCGGTAAAGCCGTTAATGCGCGACCGGCCATTATCATAGATCACCTTGAAGCGGTTATACCCGGTGGCAAAATTAAAATCGCTCACAAAAAGCGGCATATCTTTTACGCTGTTGCGAAACACCATCGCCTTAAATCCAAGGCCCGGCGCCAGGGTTCCTTTTAGCCCGGCGCTGATATCCAATTGATCGACCGAGTTTGTGATCGCTATATTTTGACCAAGAAATGGGTTGATGGCCGAAAAGTCGCGCAGCGACGACCGGTTCACATCGCCTTTGGCTTCTAAAAATAAGCGCACATATCTCGGGATCACCTGCAGCTCGAGCCGTGCGGCCGGGAAAATGTAAAATGCCGATTTGTAACCAAACTGATCGACAATGTTGATACCGGCATCTATCTTATAGCTGGACCCCTGGAATTTTATATAGGGGTTTAACCTTAACAGGCTATTGTTATAGCTGTATAAACTGTCCTGCTGCGTGCTCACGTCGATAGAGCCGCTAACGCCGGCATAAAACTGGTTAACCATTTCGTTCAAAAAGCCGGTGAGCACCACGTTGTTCTCTTTTGCCTGGAAAGCGTTGCTCCACCCGTACCCTTTTAATTTTAACGCGTAGGTAAAATCATTCGGAACGTCCTTATAGTTTTTAGCAAGCTCCGCTTCGCCAGCTATGGTACTAAAATGTTGTTTATTCGCTTGTAAATTGGTGATCTTAAGCGCGGGGTCGAAACCGTAAAAATAGTTGGTGTTATAATTATAGGTGGCGCGTCCGCTTAACGTATTTTCTTCCCATATCCCTTTGCCGAAAACGCCGGCTTCGTCTGAAGATGATTTTTGGTTATATAAGGTCCCTTCCTGCGCAAAGTGTTTCGCGTAAGCGCCAACCTGCAGGGCCTCGTCGCGGCCGTTGTTGAAATAAGCCTCGCCATAGGTGGTTTTCATGCTGCCCAGCCCGGCTTTTACATAGTTATTTTGTAATGCCGAATCCCGTTCAGCCGGCCTTTTCATGGCTTCCAGCGGCTTTATCTCGGTATTTAACTCAAGGCGTTTATCGATCGGGAAATAAGTTAACGGCGCCTTAAAAGGCGTTTTGTCTTCCAGGTCGGGGTTGCGGCGTATCTTCACCGCATCCGCCAATACCGGCTTATAAGCAGTGGTTACCACGATCTCCTCCGACAAGCTACCGCCGCCATTATTATTCGCCTGGTTTTTCTTCGTCGTATCAGAACCGGTTCTCGCGGCAGCGTCGCCCAGGCTTTTGGCATTGGCCTTTTGCTGCGTTGCGGCACTTTTTGAAGGCGCTTTTTTTACGACTTTGGCAGCCGGTTTTTTTGCCTTTTGTTTTGTTTGCGCATGCACGGCAACAAAGCTCAAAGCAAGTATTAAGGTAAACAGCGTGTATATATATTTTAAGTTCATTGCCTTGCGTTATTCTTTGTTACCTGTTTTTTGGTTGTCCTGCGATGATATCTGGTCGAGCTTTTGCTTTGCAGTCGGTAAAATATCGTCGTCGCCTTTGTAATTGTCTATGATGCTTTGCAGCGTAGCCTTTGCCTGGAAAGTATCTTTCAGCGCTACGTAATTATCAGCCAATAAAATAAAGGTTTTAGTTACCCAGTAATCATAATTGGGCAAATCCTTTATCAGCTCGAAACAAGTTTTTTGCGATGTTTTATACTGCCCTTTTAAATACTCGACGCGGGCAATATTGTATTTGGCTTCGGCGGCTATCACGGTTTTGGTATTGGTTACCGTATAGTTGAATTCGCGCACCGCCGCCGTGGTATCGCCTTTTAGCAGGTAAGCCTGGCCGGCATATAACCCTGTTTTAAATTTATCCTCCTGCGCCGATTTTTCATTGCCGCGCACGAGTGAAACATATTTCAACGCATCATCGGCCATGCCCATCTGTGTGTAGCAAAGCAGCAGGTTATTAATGGCAAAAGTGTAGTCGGCTTTATATTCGGAGTTTGTTTCGAGCCGTTTCAGATAAACGACCGCATCGTTATATTTTTTTTGCGCCAGGTACAGTTTCGCCATGCTGATCAGTGATTGCTCGCTGTAAGCGCTGGTCCAGTCGTTTAGTATTACGTTATAATCTGCTATCGCCTCATCCGGCTTATTCAGGTTAACCAGGCTTTGTGCGCGTATAAACCTTGCCTGCTTGTCGTAGATCGGCTTATTTGGGAATTTATCGAAATAAGCATTGACGGCCCCTACCGTGCCCTGCCAGTCGCCGCGCTGGTACAGGTTATTAGCGGCGGTGTACATGATATTTTCCTGGTCGGCCTGGCTGTAGTTGGCGATAGGCGTTGTGGCAGCGTAGTTGATAAAAGTTTGCGCATCGCCTTTATCCGTGTATATCTTTTCAATCTGCTTAAGCGCCAGCTTGGCTTCGTCGGTTGACGGATATTCGGATATAACTTTTTTATACGATTCAATAGCCTGGTCATCGTTACCCGCATTGTAATCTATAAGCCCCATGGTAACCAATGCGCGCGGTACATAGCTGCTGCGCGGATACTTTTGTATCATATCCTGCAGGTCTGTTTTCGCCGTGGCCCCGTCGCCGCGTAAATAATACGTATAAGCGATCTCAAACGAGGCATCGTCGGCATAGTCCGATTTAGGATAATTATTAAGCACCTCGTTAAGCGTACTGATCTTGGCATCGGGCGAACCCTGCAATCCCTGGATCATGCCCCGCTGAAATAAAGCGTAGTCCTGACCCTGGCTGCGCCGCTGTATAATACGGTCATAATAGTCGAGCGCGGTGGCGTAATTCTTTAATACAAAATAACAGTCGCCGAGGCGGGTTAATGCATCATTTACGGTATTGGCATCCTTTTCAGGTCCCTGCAAAAACCGTTGGAAGTATGTGGCGGCCTTTTTATACTGCTCATCGCCGAAAGCCGCATAGGCCAGGGCGTAGTTAGCATAGTTATATACATCGGTCGAACTTGCATCGGGCAGATCCAAAAACCGCTCAAAATTTTGAACGGATTCGCCATATTTCCGCACCTCGTACATGGCTTCGGCCATCCAGTAAGTGGTTAGCGCTTCAATCTTTGAATTTTCAGGAAATTTCAACGACCTAAGGAAAATCCCGATAGCATTTTCAAAAGCCCGCTCGTTATAAAACTCCAATCCGCGATAATACGTAACCTTTTGATAAGCCGCTTTGGCGCTTGGCGATTTATTGGGGATAGGCTCCAGTATCTCAACCGCCTCCTTGTAGTTGTGCGAATTAAGCAGCTCCTCGCCCAAAAGGGTCTTCATTTCGGTGTCGCGTCGTGACCGGGGATAATTTTTCAAGTACAGCCGCGTGGCGTCAAGCGCCTGGGTATTAAAATCAAGCTCGTACGACAGCTTTGCGTATTGATACAATGCGTCCTCCTGCAGCTGCTTATCAAAATCGAGTTTCGATGCGGCTAAAAATGCACTGCGGGCGCTTTGCTTGTTGTTCATTTTAAGGAACACTTCGCCCAGTGTATAATTGCCGTTCTGACTAAAAACATCGTTCTGCTGCTGCAGTCTTTCGAGTTCCGAGGCGGCCTTAGGGTAATTACCCGTACGGAACCAGGTATACCCCATCTGGTAGCTGTCCTGGGTACTTTGCGTTTTCCCATTGTCTTCATCCTCGAAACGCTGGTAATATTTCGCTGAATTCTCATAATCGGCTTTAGCAAAATAAGAAGCCGCTATCAGGCGCAGCATCTCGGTTTGGTGCTGCTGATGGGTGTGCTCAATGATCGGCACCGCATAGCTGATCACGTCGTCGTACCGGTTGTCGAGAAAATATACGGCGGTTATATAATACGGATAGCTGTTGATGTATTTCCTTGAATTTTTGAGCCGTTCAAAGTTTACAAGAGCTAAGTGGTAATCTTTATTTAAATAGGCGATATATGCAAAATAATAAACCGCGTCGTCGGTAAATTCCGACCGGGTATTTTTTACCTGGCTAAAAAGCTGCTGCGCGTTTTTGTAATTGTTGGTAGTAAAGTAGGCGTAGCCTTTCCGGAATTTATACTCGATGTTTTCATGGCCGTTTAAATCGCCGGCGTCTACCTTGTTGAACCATAATAGCGCCTCTGTATATTTTTCCTGTTTGGAGTAATAGCGGCCAACCTGGTAATAAGCAAGCTTTGTAAGCGGATTTTCGGGATGATCATTGATAAACTTCAGGAACATGCTTTGAGCGTCGTCGTTCCCCAACTCGAGGGCGCATAGGGCTTCATAATATTGCGCGTTTTCTTTTAACAACGACAACTCAGACTCAAGAGGAGCTTGTTTTCTTGTGTTTACAGCATTATGTTCAACCAGGCGAAACTGCTCGGCGGCTGCAACGTATTTCCCCTTATCCAGCAGCTCGATCGCTGTATGCCAGGTGCGGTAAACCTGGAAGGAAGGATTTTGCTGAGCATGTAAGCGTAAAGTAGAAATCAGGGAAGCAACTAAGGCGATGTATATAAATTTCGGCATAAGTGGCGAACTAACGATTTGCGAAAATAGTGAAACGCAAAAATGAAAAGCACATTAATAATTCACATCATGTGGAGAACACCCTTTAAAACGAAGATAGAGGATGTATTGTATACGTGTTGAAAAAAAATATCCGAACAAAACACGCTTAAGCGGATGTAAGCTTAAAATTGGACCGGTTACGGCGGCATAATAGCCTGCTTTATTTATCGTTATATTCGGTAATGATTCATGTGGTTTTTGCTAAGAGGGCTTTCTTCAGTTTTATTTTAATTTACACCTCGTTCGTTTTTACGGCATATGCGCCAGGTCAGCCGGCGGGCGATATCGTTTTGCACGATGAGCGCCTGCCGGTTACCCCCAAAGAATTTTATATAGCCAACGTGGTTGACGAACGTGAAAACCGCGGCGCAATTGCCTGGTTAATGCCATCGGAAATTGCGGGTAAAGCAAAACCAGAACTGATGCCTGCAGACTTGCGCGGCGGCGGATTTGCAGCTATCAGGCGGTTTATAGAGCATAGTTTTACACAGGACCGTGCATTGCGGCCGGTGATCATCCGGTTAAAAAAATGTGAAATAACCGAATCGGCGCCCGGCGGCGGGCAGGTGGAGGGGCATATCAGCCTGGCGATGTCATTTAGTATGGCAGGTGAAAATGATATGGATGATGAAGTGCCATTGACCGATTATAATGGCAGCACTGTTTACCGGAGGACGGCCGGGCTTCCGCAGGATATAGAACCCGCGTTACGGCATATGCTGGGAAGCAGCTTGTTATACCTGAATACGTGGATGAACAGGCAAGCCAATATCAATATAAACCTGGCTAAAAAAGTAAAGATCGATTTTGCGGATTATACGGAGAAGCCCGAAGGTGATACGATCTATTACGCTGCCAGGCGCCCGCTGACGTGGGATGATTTTCAATCCAACATTGGGAGCGCCACATACGATGCGCAGGTATTTCCGACATTTGGATATGATGAGCACCTGGAAGTGGTGAATGCTGTGGCGTGTGTGCGGCTGCTGGTAAAGGTATCATTGCCGAAAAGCGCCTGCTGGGTACGCGATGGAAGCCGGAACGACTATACGCTCAACCATGAGCAGCGGCATTTCGATATTGCCAGGATAGCCGCCGAACATTTTAAACAGAAAATAAATGCGCAAAATTTGACGGTAACGAATTTTGAAGGCATCATCAATTCAACCTACCTGGAAGCCTACCGGGAGATGAGCCAGCTTCAAAAAGAATACGATAACGATACCCGCCATGGTTCGGATGCTGCGGCTCAACAGCGGTGGAATGAGCGGGTGAGCAGGGAGTTGGAGGCAGTAGGTAGTAGCAGTAGCCAGTTGCAGTAGCCAGTAGGCAAAAAGATCGTCAATTTACGAGTGTGACAGCTTAAGTTCACATAGCCAGTTTCGAAGTTTTAAGCGGCTTGCAGCCGTAAATTGATAGCCTGCAACAGTTGCTCAATATCGAAGGGCTTAGCCACAAAGGCATCGGGGCAACCTACCTGGTGTTTTGCGTAATTGATATCGTGTGTAGCTGAAAGGAGGATGACCGGGATATCGGCCGTCGCGGGGTTGCTTTTCACTTCCTTGCATAAATCGCGGCCATCCAAGCTGCCCAGCATAATATCAAGGAGAATAAGGTCGGGCGTGGTTTCAGCCAGCTTGTCCAGTAACAATTTACCATCAGACAGTGTTTCAACCTCAAAGCCCGAATCCTCGAGTATAAATTGCAGCACCTCTAAAATATCCTTATCATCGTCGACAGCCAATATCTTTCGCATATCAAATCAGCTAAATGGTTCAAATATTATGATGGTTTTGGCGGCCGCAAGTTTAATTAAAAGTAAATTATTCTTTATAAAAAAATGAAAGTCCGTACTAAGTCATGTCGGCTGCCCGTAATAAGGTTTTGCGCTTGTGAGTATTGGCGCGCTAACCTCCTTGTTATACAAAGTTCAAGTTAGGTGTAACATCCATTTCAGCCACCATACGCTCTGCTTCTTCAAGGCATTGTTTATGAAACGATTCGCAGCAGCAAATAATTTCAACCTCACCGCCCCAGGTTTCAATCGCCGGATGGATGTCATGCACAGGGCATAACAAGACCGCTAAATTCGATTTAATGGTTTCGGTCAATTCCATTTTATAAATATTTAGAACTTTATAAACAGGTTAAAAAATAAAATGTTTTGATTAATTTATTTAATTGACCTATGCTTCAGCGATGAAATCTAAACAGGTAAATTGAGAGGGAGAGAGCGATTAGCGTACAACGTAATATTTGTAATCGCATTTTTCGCATACGTACCTTTTAACGGGCAACCAGAATAAAAAAGTTTTGATGAGAACGCTTCGGCGGGTTCGTCGCCGCAAATTCGACTTACACTTTGGACAACAAGACTTTTTCGCGGTCGTGGAAAGTCCGGAATTGTTTAAAGTTACTGCCATTTTGAGCCCTGCAAACAACTATACTGTAACAAAAATAAATATTTGTCAAAAACCAACAAAATTTTATTCCAGGCAGTTAGCCGCTTTGCTAATATTGGGTCGGTAATGGATTTTAAGAGATCAGGCTGTTTACTTTTTCCACGAGCTCTGTTAAATCAAAGGGTTTATTAATGATCGCGTCGCAGCCGTAAGCAATAAGGTCGTCGTTATGGTTGATATAGGCCGAAAAAATGATAACGGGTATATCGCTGAAATCGGGGTGGGCTTTTATTTGCCTGCAAAGCTCGCCGCCATTAAGGCCGGCTACCCTATAGTCCAATATCACCAGGTCCGGTGTAAATTCTTCAACAAGCGGGATAACGGCTTCACTGCGGGAAGTGCTTCGCACTTCAAAATCCTCATAAGTAAGGGTCTCATGCACAATCTCAAGGATATCGCGGTTGTCGTCCAGGATTAAAATACGCTTAGCCATACACTTTTCTATCGGCCGAATAAGCGTTAATTATCCAAACTATAACATTGGGGTTTAATCTTAATCGGGCATACAAATGTAAGCAAATATTGTAAGAAAATATAATAAGGAAGTTATGGAAAATTTGATATAAAGCGCCGCTACTGTATGCTTTTTAGTGCATAAGTTCGTTAAAAAAGGAAAGCCCGGATCGATGCCCGGGCTTTAAAAAGTTTATTGATACTTGTACTTCGCGGCATAAGTATGCTGAGCGCTGCGTCGCCCGCGCAGGTACGCCCGCCTCTCGGCTGCTCTTTGAGCGGCTTGTTCCTTTGCCTCGTGCTTGCGGTGCTCATTTCCTATGATATATCCGCCTCCTGCGCCAATTGCACCACCGATAAGGGCTCCTTTAACGCCGTGGCCAATTAAACCGCCTGCAACAGCACCGCCCGCGCCACCGATGATTGCGCCACGGCCCTGGTCGCTTAATTTTTTATGATGTTCCTGTGCTTGTAAGTTACCGGCAGCTGCAAAAGTTGCTAATACAATGCCGGCAGAAATTATTAAGTTTTTCATAATCTATGTTTAATGCAATTTGATTTAAACATAGATTACAAATAACACGCCAAAACTTTTTGAGCGTCAAGACTACAGTAAGAACTTTAATACAGCCGCAGAAAATTCGGCATTGCGGATCGCCGTGTTATGGTTACCGGGCACATATACCAGGGTAGAATTAGGGATCAGCTTTTTCAAACCGATTTCGGAACCGTTTTCTTTATCTTCGGTTCCACGAATGATCAACACCGGCCTGCGCACTTTATGTAACTCTTCCCTGCTGGTTGAAGGCTGATACTTTTGCTGATATGCGAGCGCTAGTTCGTCAAAATGCTGGCTATGGATATATTTTATCATGTCATCCACATCATGCAGGGTAGTATCACCCATCAGGGCGCGGTAGGCGTGAACCCTTCGCGGCCAGTTCGGATCTGTATAAGCATCGCCCATGCCGCCCATCACCGCCCGTCTTAACCTTTTATCCAATACCAGCAGCCGTGATGTGATGATGGAGCCGCGCGAATAACCCACTGCGTCGTATTTGGCGATATGCAGGTAGCTCATCAGGCCCATAATGTCCTTTGCTTCGGCATCGTGCGCATACGCCAGGTCGATGTGCGGTTTGTCCGAACGGCCGTTGCCCCGCTGGTCGATCAGGATCACCTGGTAACCGGCAGTTAACAGGTCGTTGTAAACCGCGGCGTTTTTCCAGCCCTGGCCTGTTCCTGAAAAGCCATGGATCAATATCACCGGCGACCCGGTGCCTTTTACCTCGTAATATATTTTCGTCGTATCGAACGAGGTAAAATAGCTGCCGGCTGTTTCCTGCGCGAACAGCCGCGAAACCGGTAACAGGAGAATAATGATCGTTTGGGCGATATATTTTTTCATGAGTTACTCGTTCAGCATATACTTTTCAATACCTGGCGCGGGTTTCCAGGTGCTTTTGGGCTCGTAATAATGCCATAGCAGCGCCGATACTTTGCGTATCAGTATGTCGGCTTCGTTATCGGGTACCCAGCGCTGATCCTTATTGTTATTGGTAATGATGGAGAATACATAATCGCCATGCGGCGCGTTTACCAGCACCGTTTCGGATTTCGACTCATCCAACGCGCCCTGCTTCGAGGCAGTTTGAACATAGGGCGGTATTTGTGATAAGGCTTTATCGTCCCAAAATATACGGCCCATACTGCGGTACATACGTTCGCTGGCGGCCGGGCTCACGGCTTCGCCCCGGCGGATCATCGTAAACAGGCGGCACATTTCAAAGGGTGTAGTTACGCCCCAGCCATACTTTTTCCGGATGGCCTCGCGGCCGGGTACCCGCGAGTTTACCCGCATCACCTTGAAGCCATTTTGCTCCAGCCAATTGTTGATGTAAGGCCCGCCAACCAGCTTTTGCAGCCACACGCTGGCGGTGTTATCGCTCATGGTGATCATGAGCAGGGCAACCTTGCTTACTTCAATGGTATCCTTGTCTTTAAACGAACCCAAAATATCCTCGCCCTTATACAATAACGAATCGCGATAAACGAGCTTTTGGTTATACTGCATCTGGCCCTTTTCGATCTTATCCATCAAGCCGCATTGAATGCTCACTTTGATCATGCTGGCGGTGGGGAATAAGGTATCGGCGTTAATGGCCGCTGTTTTACCGGTTTTTAAGTTTTGCACGTAAATACCCACCTGGCCGTTAAACCCTTTTATCACTTCATTCAATTTAGCGGTCAGCTTTTTATCGGTTTGGCCGAAGCAGATAGAGACAGCGAATAAGAGCAGGATCAGGAGCCTGGATTTCATAATGGAAGGTTTGAGTTATCTAAGATATAAAATCTGCGGATAAGATAGAAATCGTCCGCACGTAAGTCGTTTTTACATCACATCAAATCCGAACATCTGCTGTATCATAACCGAACAATTTTATCAGGCGACATAGCTTATAACCTGTTGATAATTAAAAAGTTATTGGTTTGGCATTTTGTTAGTCGCTAATAAGATTTTGCGGGGGTGAAGGCAGTTAAATACTAATGAACTAATAAACAAATGAACTAATCTCATGATAAAGAATTATCTCAAAACCGCGTGGCGGTCCTTGTCAAAAAATAAAGCGTTTACAATTTTAAACGTATTAGGATTGTCATTGGGGCTGGCAAGCTGCCTGTTGATTGTTTTTTACGTAGCCGACGAATTAAGTTACGATCGTTATAACTTGAATGCCGATCGTATATACCGGGTAAACGAGGACTTGAAACTGGGCGCCAATAATGTGTTATATGCCGTGGCTATGCCGCCTTTGGCCAAAACATTAAAAAGCGAATTTCCCTATGTGGAGGACGCAGTCAGGATAAAAAATGCAGGCTCGGTGCACGTTAGAAAAGAAGCGACGAATATCCTGGAGAACAGGGTTGCCTTTGCCGATCCGTCCCTGTTTAATGTATTTTCCCTGCCTATGATAAGCGGTGACCCGAAATCGGCCCTTGTTGAGCCGAATAGCGTTGTAATTAACCAAAGCACCGCAGTCAAATATTTTAATACAACAAACGTGGTTGGCCGCTCATTCACCTTTAACGATAAGGATTTTTTTAAGATAACCGGAGTTATCAGGGACATCCCAAAACAATCGCACTTTAACTTTGATTTCCTGGTGTCGATGTCAACTTTTCCTGACAGCAAATCCAATGAATGGCTGCGAAGCGACTATAATACTTACGTGCTGCTAAAACAGCCTTCCGATTATAAGAAATTGGAAGCAGCGCTGCCCGCATTTTTAAATAAATTCAGCGGCGACCAAATGCGCTCACAGCTAAACATGGATATGGCCGCCTTCGAAAAAAGCGGAAGCTATTTCCGGCTGAATTTAACGCCGCTAATCGATATTCATTTAAAATCAAACCGCACGGGTGAACTGAGCCCCAACAGTACCATCCAATATGTATACATATTTTCGGCCATTGCCTTATTTATCTTACTGATAGCCTGTGTTAACTTCATGAATCTTTCAACCGCACGGTCGGCAAACCGCGCTCGCGAAGTGGGCGTTCGTAAGGTTTTGGGCTCGTCAAAAACACACCTTATCGGCCAATTTTTGACCGAATCGATCCTGCTTACGTTTGTTGCGACGGTTATTGCTTTTGTCGTTGCCATGCAGTTACTGCCAGCCTTTAATCAATTATCAGGCAAAAATATTTTAATTGACCGGCACTCGCTGAGCTGGCTCATGCCCGCGTTTCTGTTTATCGTTTTATTCGTCGGTGTACTTGCAGGCTTCTATCCTGCCTTTTACATGTCGGCATTTAACCCGATCAACGTATTAAAGGGAAAATTGGCAGCGGGTTTTAAAGGCAACGGGTTAAGAGGCTTTTTAGTGGTGCTTCAATTCTCCATTTCGATTTTCCTCATCATTGGTACGCTGGTTATTTATAACCAGTTGAATTTTATACAAACAAAAGATTTGGGATACAGCCGTAACCAGGTTTTGATCGTGCAAAACGCATTTGAATTAAATAACCGCAGTGAGGTTTTCAAGCAGGAAGTTAAACAGCTGCCCGGCGTGGTGGATGCCACGTTAACAGGGTTCCTGCCTACCGCCGGACAGACAAATACCTCGATATTTTACAAGGACGCGTCTTTCGATCAAAAGCAGGCCTTGTTCCCGCAAACATGGCAGGTTGATGAGGATTATATAAAAACATTAGACATGAAGATGGTGGCAGGCCGCAGTTTTTCAAGAGAAATGCCGACCGATTCGTCCGGCATTATTATAAATGAGGCGGCTGCAAAATTCCTGGGTTTGACTGACCCATTGAATAAAACGTTATACAGGTCGAACGGAGGCGATCAAACTGCAGCAAATTCAAAACAGTATCACATTATAGGCGTAGTTAAGGATTTTAATTTCGCGTCCCTAAGAAATGTCATTAGCCCGCTTGTATTGGTCATGGGACGAAATAATGGCGCCCTGAGCATTCGCGTTCAGACCAAAAACCTGCGGGGCGTTATGAAGCAGATCGAAAGTAAATGGAAGGAATTATCGGGTGTGCGAATGGATTTTTCATTCATGGATCAGGATTTTGACGCGATCTATCGCACCGAGCAGCGCGTGGGCACTATATTTATCGTGTTTACAGCTATGGCGATCATCATTGCCTGCCTTGGGCTGTTTGGCTTAGCCGCTTACGCCGCCGAACAAAGGACAAAAGAGATCGGCATACGGAAAATACTAGGCGCCAGCGCTGCCACAATCGCCGGAATGTTATCATTCGATTTTATAAAACTTGTGGTTATTTCCATTGTTGTTGCCACCCCTTTGGCGTGGTATGGAATGAGCAACTGGCTACAGGGCTTTGCCTATCGTATTCATATCCAATGGTGGATGTTTGCCGCTGCAGGGTTGCTGACTGTTGTTATTGCCATGGTGACGGTTAGCTACCAGGCTATAAAGGCAGCATTAATGAACCCGGTGAACAGCCTTCGCTCAGAGTGAGCTACGGCTGTCGAAGAGAGCCTTAGAAGTGAGTAGGCAGTGGCAGTTTGGCAGTTAAAAACCAATGAACTAATGAACCAGTGAACTAATGAACTAACCCAATGATAAAGAATTACTTTAAGGCGGCGATACGCAGCCTGCTAAAAAACAAGGGTTTTACGTTGCTTAACGTTGGCGGCCTCGCGGTGGGAATAGCCTGCGCCGCGCTGATATTTTTATGGGTTGAAAGTGAACTCACTTATAACCATTATTTCGCCAACCGCGATAATATCTACAAGGTTAAAGACAAGCAAACCTATAACGGCCAAACGTATGTTTTTGATGCAACGCCCGGTCCGCTGGCACAGGCCATGCAGGCCGAAATACCCGGTATAAAAGCGACAGCAAGAAGCACCTGGAGCAATAATACTTTGTTCTCATTGGGCGACAAAACGGTGTATGAGCAGGGTTACTATGTAGACCCGGCCTTTTTATCCATTTTTAAATTGCATTTTATAAAAGGCAACGCGGGATCCGCGCTTTCGCAATTGCATGCATTGGTTGTTTCAGAAAAGATGGCTAATACGTTTTTTAACACAACCGATGTTGTTGGCAAAATGCTGAAAGTAGATAACAGCAAGAATTATGTGATCACCGGCGTGGTGCAGGATATGCCGGAGAACGTTTCGGTTAAATTTGAATGGCTCGGCCTTTTTAAAACTTATGAAAACGATAACCCGTGGCTTAAGCAATGGGGGAACAACGGCATCATCACCTATGCCGAAGTACCGTCCAATGTCGATGTAAAGGCCATCAATAAAAAGCTTTACAATTTTGTAGCCGGAAAGTTCAAAGGCGCATCGGCAAAAATGTCGATTTACCCGATGAACCGCTGGCGGATGTACGATACATTTGACAAGAGCGGCAATGAGATAGAAGGCCGCAAAAAATATGTAAGCCTGTTCAGCCTGATCGCGTGGATCGTTTTAGTGATCGCCTGTATTAACTTTATGAACCTCGCCACGGCGCGGTCGGAACAGCGCGCCAGGGAAGTAGGGGTGCGCAAGGTGTTGGGTGCACCCAGGCTAAAGCTTATCATTCAATTCCTGGGCGAATCGTTATTTCTTTCATTCACCTCGGCCATCGTGGCCATGCTTCTTGTATATCTCGCCTTGCCTTCATTTAACGAGCTTGTTCAAAAGCAGCTATCTTTTAACCTCGGCGCGCCGCTTCATATTTTAGGCTTGCTGGCTATCGCGTGTATATGCGGATTAATAGCCGGCAGCTACCCGGCCTTTTATCTTTCATCGTTCAACCCGGTAAAGGTGTTAAAGGGGTTGAAGATGCGATCGGGCGGAGCAGGCTTTATCCGGAAAAGCCTTGTGGTTATTCAATTTGCCGCGTCGGTGGTGCTAATTATAAGCACCATTATTATTTACCGGCAAATACAGCATACGAAAGACCGTAACCTCGGCTATAAAAAACAGGACCTTGTTTACCTGTTTATGCAGGGCAAAATGAACGAGCGCTTTGACGCGGTAAAGAACGACCTGCTGGCAACCGGCGTGGTGAAGAATGCATGTGTAAGCACGCAAACCGTTTTGCAGGTGGGGAGCAACACGGGCGATTACAGCTGGCCGGGCAAGGAACCGGGTAAACAGCTTTTGGTAGGGCAGGATTACGTTAGCCCCGAATTTATTTCGACCATAGGGGCGACCTTAAAAGAAGGCCGGGATTTTTATCCCAATGCCGCCGCCGACAGTAATAACGTGATCATCAACGACGCGTTTGCAAAAGAGATAAATGCAAAGCACATCATCGGCACCGTTATAACCAGCGGCAATGCAAAATACACGGTGACAGGGGTTATCAATGATTTTGTTTACAACAATGTATATGCATCGGCTGCACCGCTCATCATGTTTTGCGCGCCTAAATATGGCAATGTTTTAACGGTACGCTTTAAACCGGGTGCGGAGCTAAAAACCGCGCTTCCGCAGCTGGTGAATGTGATCAAAAAAAGCAGTCCCGGCTACCCCGTAGATTATAAATTTGTCGACGACCAGTTTAACCTGTATTTCCAGGCCGAAACGCTGGTAGGCAAATTATCAGGAGTGTTTGCCGCCCTTGCCATTATCATATCCTGCCTGGGCTTATTCAGCCTGTCGGCCTACACCGCCGAACGGCGCGTAAAGGAAATAGGCATACGCAAAGTGCTGGGCGCTACTTCAAGCGGCCTGGTGGCTATGCTGTCGAAAGATTTTGTGGTGCTGGTAACCATTTCGTGCCTTATCGCATTCCCGGTTTCGTGGTGGATCATGACGGTATGGTTAAAAAATTACGAGTACAGGATCGGCGTAAGCTGGTGGATATTTGCCGCGACCGGCGTCCTTGCCATTGTAATAGCGCTGGCTACGGTTAGCTTCCAGGCCATGAAGGCAGCGGTGATGAACCCGGTGCGGAGCCTTCGGTCAGAATGACCGGAGATCAGAGGTTAGTGATAAGAGATTAGTGTGAAGCAAGGCGGTGGCAGTTGCGGTAACAGTGGCAGTAGCAGTTGGCGGCAGGCAGTTTCCAGTGGGCAGGTCGGAATAGACGGTCAGTAGCAGTTGGCAGGTGGGAATAGACGGTCAGTAGCAGTTGGCAGTTGGCAAAGCGTAAACGAGCGACGAGGTTGCTTCTCCGCCTGACGGCGGATCGCAATGACACGGCGAGTAGCGAATTACTTATCAATAAACAGCGGCCGGATAACGGGCCATACTTTGTTGGCAATTACCTGATAGCCCTCAGCAGATGGATGCAGGCCATCGCGCAGGTTAAGGCGGGCCTGACCGGCAACGCCTTCCAGGAAAAATGGGACGAACACGAGGTTGTTTGCTTCGGCGATGCCGCGATAAATATTACGGAACTGCGTGGCGGATGCGTGTATAAATGCAGGTATCTCCATGCCCATTAAAGCGATACGTACGTTCGGATATTTACCTTTTACATGGTCGATGATCGTTTGCAAGTTTTTTGACGTGGTTTGCGGCGGGATGCCGCGTATAATATCATTGATCCCCAGCTCAAGTACCAAAACATCAACCGGGCGGTTAAGCCAGTAATTCAGCCGTTTCAGGCCGCCTGCCGATGTATCGCCGCTAAGCCCCGCATTAATAACTTCATAGTCCAATTGTTCGGACCGGAGCTTTTGCCGGATAAGCGCCGGAAAAGATTCATTTTCAACATTCCGCAACCCGTAACCTGCGGTTAAGCTATCACCAAAAAATAACGCGTTTTTCATAGAAGTAATTACAAGCAGTAAACGTTAACGTTTGCAATTGTTCAAACTTTTGCGATTGAAAATGCTTGTATAATATATGATTTAAAGCAATGAAAAAGTTAAAATGGATAGCCGGCATCACCCTGCTGATGGCGATCATTATTATCGGCTGTAAAACAAGGTTTAATACCACAAAAGCGAGTTTTACGGCGGTCCGCTCACCGGAAGCCTTTCAACGGGGTAAGGAATTAGCCTTCAGCATTTGCGCGGGCTGCCATTATAACCGCACGACCAACGAATTTACCGGGAATAAGATAGAGGATATCCCTGCTATTGCGGGCACGGTATATTCGGCGAACCTTACCCATTCAAAGACGGTTGGCGTAACGTCGCGGTATTCGGACGCCGAGATCAGGCATTTACTAAAGACCGGCGTTGCACGCGACGGCCGGTTCTTATCATACATGCTTCGGCCCAATATGGCTGACGAGGATATCAATGCCATCATTGTTTACCTGCGCTCGGACGACCCGGCCGTGACGGCAAACAACACAACTGCCGGCGTTACTCACCTTACCTTTATTGGCAAAGCCTTTATGGACATGCACGCGAAGCCCATCCCTGATAAGCAGGGTATCAACGGACCACCTGCCGATCCTGTTGCCCTGGGTTATTACCTGGTTGACAACCTGGGCTGCTTTCATTGCCACTCCAAAAGCCTTATGCACCTGGATTACGAAAACCCGGATCAAACGCCGGGCTATCTTGCAGGCGGAATAAAATTAAAAGGTGAGCAGGGCGCCGAAATACGTGCTTCGAACATAACGCCGGATAAGGCCACGGGGATCGGCAATTATACAAAGGAGCAATTCAGGAAAGCGCTTGTTGAAGGTCGTGCGCCTAACCGGGAACTTAAACCGCCCATGCCGAAATTCAAGATGCTGAAGGAACAGGAAATAGAAGCGATTTACGCTTATTTGCAGACTGTGGCGCCGAGGTATCACAAGGTTAAAAGGATGTAATGATAGTTGAGGGCTGGTTACTCCAGAAATAAATTTTCAAACAAGCCTCAAGCATGAGCTGGCTTTTTGAAAAGCAAATTGTTTTCCGGTTTAACCGTTTCAGGTGAGTGCGCAGGCTCAGGTTTTTACGTTCTATCCGGTTTGTTCCGTATCGTTTTATGGTATGTACTGAAGCGGGTATCAGTTGTTTATATATAGCTAAGCCGTCAGTATATATCTGTTTGCATTTTGCCAGTAAAAGGGTATCGGTAACTCTTTGCAAGTTTATTTTTGTACGTTTGCCCACTTTCAAATCAACAACCTGCCCGCTTTGTTTGTCTAAAGCGTAGATCACCCAATAGTCCCGGCCTTTATTTTTAATATAGGTTTTCAATTCGTCCACTTCGTATATTCTGCCCATTGATAAAATTGGCTTTTGGATTTTACCGGCGATACTTTTAATTCGGGTGAGTACGGTATTAGCCGAAATATCCAATAGCCTTGCGATAGTTCTAATGCCACAACCCTCCTTTACATAAGTGGCTATGTGTGAACTAACCGAAGCCTTATATGCATTTTTTAAATAATCGTGCAGTTGCGTTCGTTTGCAACTTTTGCAGCGGTAACGCTGCCGTGAGCCGACTTTACCAAATTTAATGACGCTGCCGGGGCAATAGTTACATTTTAAATTAACAATAACTTTGATACACTTGGTCACTTGTGAGGCAGTTAAGTGAGGCATAAGGTACAAAAAGCAAACGGATGATAACCTAATACCATCCGTTTTCGTAATTTTTATATGTTACCCTTATTTTTTATAATTGATTATCACGGCCTTGTGTAATTAACAACAAGATTGATACACTACCCAAAATTTAATTTTTAATAATCCTTACCGCAAGAGTATCTGCTTTTACAATTCCACCATTTTGATTGATTAAGCGACCTATTATTTTTATATTATACACTCCTTGGTGTAATAAGATATTATTTATAGTTACAGTATTGTTTTCGATTTTAGTATTGACGATGGGTTTATTATTTATCAATATATTTATGTGTGTTGTTAATTTTGGTGGAGTCGCTACAGTTATGTTTAAGTCATTTATATTTTTATATGATTGATTATTGTTTAAGACAATGGAAGAATCGCTTCCAACGTAGTGACTAAATAAATTAGAACTGAAACATGAACCTAAAGCTTTTGTTGTCTTCCCTGTTTTATCATATTCCAAGTAAAAAAAGAGATTGACAACGTCTAATGCATCATAATTAAGGATATTACCGTCTTCTGAATAATGGTAAATACTACCATAACCTTTGTTATTTTTCCATGTTCTTTTGTAATCTATTTTTCCATTGTTATAATATTCGACTTCTTCACCAACCCGTTGGTTATGTTTAAAAAATGATAGATTTTTTATTTGTCCGTTTTTATAATAAACCGTTGTCAATCCTTCTCTTAAACCATTTCTAAAATTCGTAACTATATCAATATTGCCATCGACGTAGCCTACTATTTCACCATTTAATTGACCGTGGCTATTATAATGATTTATAATAGCATCGTTTTTAGATAGCTTAATATATCCTATATATATCTTATCTTTTTCTAAAAAGATTACGATTAAAAGTAATAAAAGTGAAAATCCGACTGCAGTTTTTATTTTACGTCGCAACATGATTGTGGTTTTTGAGGTGTGGGCGTCAATGATCCATTCGGGTTTAGATATAAGGGAACGGCATTGCCTGTAAATCCTTTGCTATTTATAGTAATTGTGTCACTATGTCCATGAGATGTTTGAAGCCAATAACCTGAAAAAGTAGAAGTGGACGATGGATGCAGTTTTTTTACAGATTCTTTAACGGTCTCTACTAAAGGGCTGGCTGCATCTCCGGCGTTTAATAGCTGTTTCACTCCCTTGAATATTTTCACGTCATTATTAAATAAAATTGACCCAGTACCAAAACTTCCGCTGGCGCTAGGTGCCACTAAGCCTGCAAGGTTAAAAAAAGCAGACATATCACCCAATGGAGTAACAGTACCAGTAGGAGCTTTCGGACTTTTGCTTGCATCTGTTGCTGTCTTAGAACCGTTATTGGTCATACTAAACCCACCTCCAATATCGGCATCGTGACTTATATCAATTGAACCAGATGACGGCATGTTTGATAGAGGAATTCGTTTATTTACAACATGATCCCTTTGGGTTACCTTGCGCGTTCCGGGAGGACCACTACTGGACCCACTAAAACCGACAGTTTTTCCTTCTAAAGCATCGTGAAGGGCTGTAGCGCTCGGCTGCTCCTGCACTTCCATTCCATCCGGGTCGGTTAGCCTAATAGGATCATTTTCGACATAGTTATATGGTGACCATCGTCTGCTCGTTTCTGACATTGGATCGATCACGTTCCATCTTCCAATCACCGGATCATAGAACCGTGCGCCATAATCGTATTCTGTAAATTCCTCCTGCAACTCCTTTTTATTGTAAAGATATTCATTTTTAGGACTAACTACACTGCGGCCCAACTCTAAACCAAATGGATAGTAATCATCCCGCTGATATTGCACCGCTGTACCCGTCTTGGTGCCGAAGGTGACCCGCGTGTTGCCCAGGTTATCGCCGAGGTAATAGTTGTAATCATAAACCCCGCTGTTGTTAACCGCTTTTCCTTCTTCGGTTTGTATAAAGTCAACGGCAGTCGTACTGTTTTTATACTGAATACCGCTGATATATTCGGTTGTAGTTGTTGCGCCGCTGATGATAGACACTTTTCTAAGCTTGTTGCCTGCGGCATCATAGGTATAAGTGGCTGTGCCGTTACTCACAGTTGCCACCATCGGCAGGTTGAGGATATTATAGGTAAAGCTTTTGTTTTGCCCTGTATTTACACTGTTGGTATTGCTTACCATATTGCCATTGGTATCCCCCCGCTCCCGCAAGCGGCCCGCTTGTGGCAACTCTGGCATCAGTCCGTAATCACTTTAACCAATCCGTTTATACCACAATAATCCCTTGCGCTGCTGTACAAATATTCATAGTCATTTTCAACAAAGCCGGCTTCTACAGGATTATCATGGGTATAGTCCATCTTTTGCTGTGTAACATGCGGACTCCATAGTTCTATTGGGTGATTATGTTGTTGCCAAAACTGATTTTTAGTATTATTTGAATTGCGGGCCGCTGCCTTTTTAAATGAATTTAGCAACCATTCCCGCCTGCTTTCCTGTGCGTTGTTTTCAATCAAAGCAATTATTTGTTTTGAGGTGTACGACTTAAAATCTCTTATCAAATCCTCCGGCCGCTGAATGGTCGACCTGAATACCAAATGTACATGACTCGGCATAACACACCAGGCATAAATCTCCATCCCTTTATTTTCAACACAATAGTTTAAATTCTCTACAATGCAATCAAAATAAAGCCGCCTGGTAAATACATCCACCCAATATACCGTGGCAAAGCTTATGAAATACATGCCCTCGGGGTTGTGGAACTTATAGTTCCGGCTCATCGCTTAAAAATGCAAATTTTTTAAACGATTGTTATGTTTTTTCACCACAAGCGCTCGCGGGAGCAGAGCAGAGGGAGCAAAGGTTTTGCTGCTGTTTTGCTATTTCTGCTCATTTTCGGCCATGCAATTTTTGGGTTTACACAATAAAAAGTTAACTATTTGATTGTCAAATATTTAGCTCGAAATTACTTGAAAAAGTGTAAACCTTTGTAAACCATAAATAAAGAGCCAAGATTCAAGAGCCAGGAACCAATCTTTATTCGGTAGCCAGGCCTTCGGGAACATCGCAATGACCGGCTGACGCTGTTCGGCCGATTTCCTATCTTTGGCCTGTTATGAAATACCTGCGCTGGCTTTTATTCCCGTTCTCGTTAATCTATGGGCTGGTGGTTATCGTCCGCAACTGGTGCTATGATTCGGGGCTATTTAAAAGCCGGCGGTTTGAGAAGCCGGTGATCTGCATCGGTAACCTCGATGTTGGCGGCGCCGGCAAAACACCGATGACGGAGTACCTGGTAAGGCTACTAAAAGACGATCATAACCTGGCGACCTTAAGCCGGGGCTATGGGCGGGAGACGAGGGGGTTTATTGAAGTCGGAGGGCGGAGATTAGAGACTAGAGATAAGCGATTAGGGGTTGGAGATCACGAGTTAGGGATCAAGAATCAAGTCCCGATAGCTATCGGGACAAGAGTCAAGAGTCAGGATGTCGTACAGGCCAGCCAGATTGGCGATGAGCCGGCGCAATTCGCGTATAAATTCCCGGATATCACGGTAGCGGTTTGTGAAAAGCGGGCAGAAGGCATAAAAAACCTGGTGCCGGATCATGACGTTATCCTCCTGGATGATGCGTTCCAGCACCGGGCGGTGTCGGCGGGGCTTAATATTTTGCTGTTTGACTATAACCGTTTAGATGAGCCGCATTTGCTGCTGCCGGCCGGTAACCTGCGCGAGCCTTTCAGCGGGCGGTGGCGCGCGCAGATGATTATCGTAACCAAATGCCCGTCAAACCTTACGGCAGACGAGCAGCAAAACGTTGCCAATAAAATACAGCCGTTGCCATACCAGCCCTTATTTTTTACGTCGATAAACTATGCGGGACTGCAAACGATGGAAGGCAAAAAAGCTGATGTGGAAATCGACCGGGAGACCGTCGTATTTTTATTTACGGGCATAGCCAATGCCGCGCCGCTTGTAAGCCATTTAAGTGCTAGTGCCGGCGAGATCATCCACCATAAATATCCCGACCATCACCGGTTTACCCCAAAAAATATCGCTAAACTTGCCGCTGAATACCGGGCATGCGCATCACAAAAAAAGCTGATCGTTACAACAGAAAAGGATGCCCGGCGTTTAGAAGAAACCTGGTTGAGCCCGGCGTCGCCTATCGATAAAAATATGCCTGTTTATGTATTGCCAATACAGGCAAGCTTTTTGGATAACGGCGGAAACAGGTTCGATCAATTGATTACTGATTATGTTAGAGCGTATACAACAAACGACCGCGTACATTAAAAGCCGTATCGGCGACTTTGAACCTGAAGCCGGCATTATATTAGGTACGGGGCTTGGCGGCCTGGTAAGGGAAATTGAAGTTGAAAAACAGCTGATGTATTCCAATATTCCCGACTTCCCCATCTCAACCCTTGAATTTCATTCGGGCAAATTAATATTTGGTAAGCTTGCCGGGAAAAAGGTTGTGGCTATGCAGGGGCGGCTGCACTACTACGAGGGCTACAGCATGCAGCAGATCACCTTCCCCGTAAGGGTAATGAAAATGCTTGGGATAAAAACACTGTTTGTATCGAATGCAAGCGGCTCGCTCAACCCCGACTTTAAAAAAGGCAGCCTGATGGTGATCTGCGACCATATTAACCTGCAGCACGAGAACCCGCTGGTAGGAAGAAATGAGTCGGAACTGGGACTGCGGTTCCCGGATATGAGCGAACCGTATAAACGGTCGCTTATTGAGAAAGCTTTAGCCATTGCGGCCGCCAACAATATTACATGCCATAAGGGAGTTTATGTTGCGGTAACGGGCCCGAACCTGGAGACAAAGGCCGAATATAAATACTTGCGCATTATTGGCGGCGACGCCGTTGGAATGAGCACTGTGCCCGAGGTGATTGTGGCAAACCATATGGGCTTACCTGTGTTTGCCATATCGGTGCTTACCGACGAGGGTTTTAACGAAACCTTGCACCCGGTATCGGTTGAGGATATACTGGCAGTGGCAACCGAGGCCGAGCCTAAAATGACGTTAATACTTAAAGAATTGATAAGTGGTTTTGATGCCCGGTAAGTTAAAACATATCATTTTATTGCTGCTATGCCTGATAACAGGTGCAGCGGTCGCACAATCGCCAACAAATCCCAACTACCCGGGGGGGATACCAACACGTCCAAACTTACGAGATACCGGCAGAACGGCGCCGCGAATGACAAGCGAGCAGGAGATGGATTCGCTGCGCCGCCGGCAGGATAAGCGGCATGACACGGTAGTTTTTAATTCTAAATTCATCAGGGTAACCAACGAGCGTTTTATGAAGGACAGCACGCAGCTGTTTCCGCTGGATACGGGCATCTATAATTTTGAAAACTACAGCCCGTTAAACCAGCCGCGCAATCCCAGGATCCACTTAGGCAACCTTGGTTTAGCCGAGCGAAGCTTATTGTATGAACCTTCCCGGACCATCGGTTTCGATGCCGGGCTGCACGCCCTTGACGCCTACCTGCTGAACCCGCAGGATATAAATTATTACCGGGCGCGGGTACCGTATACCCAATTGTCGCTGTATGCCGGCGGCGTTAAGGAACAATATTTTAAAGTGCTGCATACGCAGAATGTTAATCCGCGGCTCAATATCGGGTTTAACCTGAATTTTATCGGGTCGCGCGGGTTTTACGCCACGAACTCGCTCGGCCAAAACGTAAGCGACGTAAATGCGGCGGCTTTTAGCTGGTACGAGTCGAAAAATAAGCGGTATAATTTGCTGGCGAACGTGATATATAACAATTTAAAAGCGCCAGAAACCGGGTCGATACAAAACGACTCGATTTTTGTAACCGGGTCTATCGATAAAACCACGCAGCCGGTGCGTTTGCAAAACAGTTATGAGCAATGGGCCGGAGGCGGCATTTATTTAAAGCAGTCGTATTATATTGGCCGGATCGACAGCGTGAGAAGAGCAGGCGCAGCCACGCAGAACATACTGCCCACGCAGCGGCTGTCGTATACCTTAAACTATAATAGCCGCAAATACGAGTTTTTACAAAACGAGCCGGATGCATTCGGGGTGTTTCCGGATTATTATTTCAGTTCTAACCGTTCGCGCGACTCGCTTACCGTACAGCATCTCCAAAATGAGTTCTCTTATAGCTTTTATCTTCGCAGCAAAACAGTAAAGTCTGTCAAAAACGAGGTGAAGCTTGATTTAGGTATTGCCCAGGATTATTATCATTACAGCCAGTACGTGGCCGATACGGTACTGAACCAATATGGGGCCAAGGTGGTGCAGCCGGTTCGGGTGCAGGGCACGTCGTTCCAGGATATCACGCTGAAAGCTAAGGCAAGCTACCGGTTTAGCGACCGGATAGGGCTTGAGGGAGATTTTCAGCAAATAGCCCAGGGCCGGGACGCGGGTGATTTTTTGTACGATGCGAAGATGATCCTGGCAGGCGGGAAAAAAGCGGGCCGGATAATTTTTGAGGGATATTCGCAAAGCAATACGGCGCCGCTGGTTTATACCAACTGGATATCAAATCATTACATTTTTCACAACAAGTTTAGTAACCAAAAAACAAACAGCATTTCGTTCAACTACGTAAATGCGCCGCTAAAGCTGGATTTAAAAGCGGAGTATTTTTTAATAACCGATTATTTATATTTTGCCGCGCAGCCCGGTGGCATCGATGCGCATCCTGTTCAGTTAGGATCGGCAATTAATTTGCTTAAAGTCAGCTTGGGTAAAAGCATTGCATGGCGGCGATGGCATTTTGACGATTACGTGGTGTATCAAAAAACTGATTACCAATCTACTTTGCGTACACCGCAGGTTTACAACTACACCAGTGTTTACTATAAAATGTTTTTATTTAACGTGCTGTATTCAAACATCGGCGTCGATGTGCGTTACAATACCCAATACGTTGCCCCTTCGTATGCTCCGGGGCTTGGACAGTTTTACAACGGCCCAAGCGTAACGTTCTCATCGTACCCTATAGCAACCGTATTTTTTAAAGCAACGCTACAGCGCACCAACTTTTTTGTAATGTACGATTATGCTAACCAGGGTCTTTTTAGCCCGGGTTTTTATACCGTTAACCGGTATCCGCAAATGGATCACCTGCTTAAGTTTGGCGTTTCGTGGGCGTTTTATAATTAAGATGATTTGATTCGACTAAATTGAACAATTGTTCCGCCCGCATCATTAGGCCTTCAGTGTGTATTTTTCAGTTACCCAATCGCGGATGAGAATAACGATATACAAGCCGATAAGCGAAACAAGCCAGCCAAATAAAACCTGCTGGCCCAGCTTGACTATGCGCTCTTCCACTTTATGAAGCGAACGGCCGGCAATTACCGTATAGCCTTTAGCTGCCCGTATGCCGACCATGGCGTCGCGCACCCCCGGCTGCGGCTGCCAGCTCACCATATCCGAGCCGTTTTTCTGTATATAATCCAATACTCCTGCAGGTAAAGTCAGCGGCTTGCCGTTCAATGTCGTATTGCCTGCCGCGATGTTTCCAGCCTTATCGTATATAACAAGGAAAGGAGAAAAGCTCTTCGACATTTCGGTCACCGGGCCTGAAACGGCAAGCGACTTAGGGTCGGCCCCGTTATTAAGCGCAGTTACCGCGTCTTCGGCCATTGCAGTTTGCGGATCATTTGCCGTTAACCTGTAGTTTTGCTGCGTTACGGTATAAATAAGTACGCTCATTAGCGTAACAACGGCCGCATAGGGCAGCCAGTTTTTGAAAATCATTGCGGACTTTTTCATAATTGATAATTTATAAAAGTACTTTGTTATTCAAAGTACATAAATATATTTTAATTGTCCAAATCTTTTTTTAGACGGACGGATCAATTATTTTGGCTGAAATTTATTATATGTTGGTCAGGCTCGCAACGTTAAACGATATACCTTCTATTCTAAAGCTAATTTCCGAAGCAGTTCCCCTCATGATTGCTGAGGGAAATTTTCAATGGGATGATACCTATCCGAATGCTGAAGTGTTTGAAAACGACATTGAACTGGGACAATTATGGGTGGCCGAGATAGAAAATGACATAGCCGGGGTAGCTGCGATCACTACCGACCAGGAGCCTGAGTATGCAACGGTGGGCTGGAATATTATGGAGCCGGCGATCGTGATTCACCGGCTTGCCGTGAACAACAAATATCGCGGTACAGGCGTAGCATCGGCTTTAATGATGCAGGCGGAGCAAGTGGCTGCAAATCGTGGTATAAAAGTTTTACGTATCGATACCAATACGAACAATAAGGCAACACAAGGGCTTTTCCCCAAATTAGGTTACGTATTTGCCGGTGAAACCGGGTTGGGGTTCAGGCCGAATTTGCGTTTTTACTGTTACGAAAAACGCTTGGCTGATGAATAATGGCACCTCCCTTTCAACCTTAATAATGCTATTGACTATTCCGCTACTTTGTTTATTATTGCAGGCAAATGTCTGACGAAGCAATTGTAAAGCGGTTAAAAGTTATAGTGAAAGAGCATGGCGGTCAGCTTGCTTTGGCCGGTGCAATTGGTGTAGACCAGGGCTTTATCAGTAAAGTGATCAATAAAAAGCAGGATGTAAGCTACTACCTTATCCGTAAGCTTTGTTTTCAGCTAAAATATTCTCCCGAATGGCTGATATTAGGCACCGGCGAAAAGAAGATAAATAAGCCCGAATCGGCGAAATTAATTACCGAAATACAAATGATGCGCACCGAGCTTGATATTTTGCACGCCCGCATGCGGGCTTATGAACTGGAGCTTAAAGAATTGAAGGAGCAACCTCCTACCCAAAAGAAAAAAGCTGGCTGATAAAACTGCTTGCATATCCGGTTTTTTATCCTGATCCGGTCAGACGAACTGATAATAGACGTTCATAACTCTTCTATTTGCCCAATATTAAACTAATATTAAGGATTTTATTAATATGCAATACGTATTGAATGTATTGGTTTTCAGCATATTGTACATTTAATTATTAGTATAAAATGGCTTTTTAGCGTAATCGGGGCATTGTTACATTAAGTTTACATTTAAATAAAATCATTAAAGCGTAATCATTTCTTAACATTAGGATAACGATAGCGCCGCACCTTTGATGCGGAATTATTTTAATCCTTATCGAAATGAAAAAAATGTTTACAAAATTTTTTAGCGCAATCTTCCTGTTTACGTTCATGCTTGCCGGTTTGACTGTTAAAGCACAGACCTTGGCAGCTGTATCAAACACACCGGCTGTTTCATCGTCCAACGTAACTACCGAAGCAAAACCTGCGGTTAAAGCTGAAACCACAGCAAGTACCGCAGTAAAAACTGAAACCAAAGCCGCCGAAGACACTTCATGGAAGCCTCAGAGAAGGCTATGGGGCTACGCTTTCGGCGATATGTATTATGACGCCCACGCCGATTTAGGCAACCGTGGCCCGGAAACGATGTATAACGGTGTTCCGCAATACCGGAATGCGTTCCAGTTTCGCCGTATGTACCTGGGTTATGACTATGACATCACACAAAAATTTAAAGCTGAAGTATTGCTGGCCAGCGAGCCTAACGCCAACACCGGCGTAAACGGAACAACATCTATCCAAAATGGCGATAACCTTGTTGACGGAAAAATGGCATTCTGGATCAAAAACTTTAACTTACGGGTAAGGGACGTTTGGACCGGAACTGACTTTGTGATCGGCGAAATGAGCACTCCCGGCTTTGCTTTAAACGAACCCGGCACCAACGGACCTACAAGCCTTTCGGAAGCAACATGGGGCTATCGCTCTATCGAAAAAACGATTACCGACTTTCACAAAAACAACTCCTACGATGTAGGTGCTTCGTTACAGGGAACGTTCGACCCTGCAACCAAAAACTTCGGATATGTATTTATGGTAGGTAACAATAGCCAGGCCAGCTTATTATCAGCGGCTAACGCAAATACCGGTTTTTATAAAATATTTTACGGAGACATTTGGGGGAAATTCATGGATAAAAAACTATACGTGGATTTCTACGCAGATTATGCTAAAACTGCCGCTGCAACCGCTGTGATTCCGGGTCAGGAGCATAATATGTACAAAATATTCGCTGCCTACAACACCAAACCCGTTACAATTGGTGTAGAAGCTTATGTTCAAAATATTGCAAGCGGCGTTACTAACACGACAACCAAAAGCCCTGAAGATGCTACGGTAAAAGGCATCTCGATTTGGGCACGCGGAAACTTTGCTAAAAACTGGAATTACTACGCCCGCTATGACTCTTACAATCCTAACTCGGATTATAGCACCTCGGATTCATATACAGTTAATACCAATTACGGCTCATATACCCCGCTGTACAAAGAAACCTTTTACACAGCCGGCGTAGATTACAACCCGACAAAGAATGTGCATTTTATGCCAAACTTTTGGGCCATCTATTACAGGGATCAAAGGGATCCATCAGTAGCAGGGTATTTCCATAACGACCATACCCTGGTTTACCGGTTCACCTTCTTCTACACTTTTGGTAAATAAGAATAAATATTCATTTAACAATATAGAAATACACCATCATGAAAGTAGTTAATAGCTTAAAGTTGGCAGTTGCCATCATCGCAAGCAGCCTAACCTTATCCGCCTCGGCACAGGACAATACCCTCTTAGGCGCAGGTAGTACATTCGTATATCCATTGTTTTCGAAGATATTTGCCGAATATGGCAAAACCAACGATGTAAAAGTGAATTACCAGTCGATAGGCTCGGGTGGCGGTATATTGCAGCTCACCAATAAGACTGTCGATTTCGGCGGATCTGATGCGCCTTTAAACGCCGAGCAGGCAAAAAAGATCGGCATTCCGGTTTTACATATTCCTATGGCATCAGGCGCGGTTGTGATAACCTATAACGTCCCCGGTGTTACATCTGCTTTAAACTTAACCGGCAAGGACATTGCCGATATCTATTTAGGTAAAGTTACCAGGTGGAACAGTGCCGAAATTGCAGCTACGAATAAAGGTGTAAAATTACCCGATCTGCCTATTGTTGTTGTTCACCGTTCAGATGGTAGTGGTACATCCTTCATTTTTACCGATTTTTTAACAAAGGTTAACCCCGAGTGGGCCTCTAAAGTAGGTAAAGCTACAGCAGTTAACTGGCCCGCAGGTTTAGGCGGCAAAGGCAACGACGGGGTTGCAGGTTTGGTTAAGCAAACGCCCGGAGCGATAGGCTATGTTGAATTGATATATGCCGTGCAAAATAAAATGATTTTTGCCAGTATCCAGAATAAGTCAGGTAAGTATATCGTGCCTTCACTTGCTTCAACAACAGCAGCCAGCAATGTTGAATTGCCTCCTAATGCCGAAGTATCATTAACCAACACGGACAATCCTAAAGGCTACCCAATCAGCAGCTTTACATGGGCATTGATCTATAAAGAGCAAAAATACGGCGACCGCTCTGATGCAAGGGCTAAAATGCTGTTAAAATTGCTGTGGTATAATATTCACCAGGGACAAAAATTTTGCGAACCGTTGAACTACGCACCGCTTTCGAAATCGGCCGTAAAGGTGGCAGAGAAATTATTGAAGTCAGCGACCTACGGCGGTAAGGAAATACTATAACAACAAGACACGCAGCTTAAAGCCCGCTTTTTATTTATTTTTATAAAAATAATTACCAGCTCAATTCAACCCAGGGGCTGGTAATTATTTGTATAATCCCGGCACAATTGCAATACGGATTGAAACCAAATACCACCGGGCTTGTACTACAATTGATAACTGAGCAGAAAGCCCTTCGAAATGAAGGTTTTCATTATTGATACTCAAGAATGCCACTATTAAAAAATAAAAGATTGGACCTGTCGTACAGTCAAATGAAATGGGAAACCGTTTTTAAAAGGCTGTTGATAATCATGAGCGCAATTTTAGTGATCATCGTTATAGGCATACTGATCACCTTAATTGTACAGTCGATGCCATCGATTAAATCGCTGGGAGCTGGCTATTTATGGGGAAAGGTATGGGATCCGGTACAAAACATATATGGAGCGTATCCGTTTTTGCTGGGCACGCTGCTCACGTCATTTATAGCGCTTATTATTTCCATCCCCTTTTCATACGCTATTGCCATTTACCTGGGCGAATATAATACCAGGGGCTGGTTGTCGAATTTATTGAAGAATACGGTTGAGCTGATTGCCGCAGTGCCGTCGGTCATCTATGGGTTTTGGGGGTTGTTCGTGCTTGTTCCTATCGTCCGTTCGCTGGAGATGAAAATTGGCGTGGCGCCTTATGGAGTGGGCGTTTTTACCTCCTCGCTTATCCTGGCTGTCATGATCATTCCCTATGCCGCGTCGCTCGGAACGTCGTTAATACGTATGGTGCCATCACCCTTGAAGGAGGGTGCTTACGCCTTAGGCGCCACGCGGTTCGAGGTGATCCGCAGTGTCGTCCTGCCTTACACACGTTCGGGCCTGTTTGCGGGCATACTATTGTCGCTGGGGCGTGCGCTTGGCGAAACAATGGCGGTAGCGATGCTTATCGGGAATACCAGTACCATCGGCAATTCTTTTAAAGAAATATTCTTTGGACCGGGCAACACCATGGCCAGCGTTATCGCCAGCCAGTTTACCGAAGCCGATCATACGGTATATTTATCAGCTCTCATTGAACTTGGGTTAGTACTGTTCTTCGTTACCGTTATTATCAATCTTATCGGCAAACGAATAATTACCAAATACACTAATAACTGATAACATGGAGGCACGGATCAGGATAAGAAATACGAAGAGCATAGTGTTTAAATGGATCATTATATTATTAGCATTTATGATCACTATACCGCTTATTGTGATACTGGTATATATCATCAAGCAGGGGGTGATGCAGGTAAACTGGCATTTTTTAACCAACGTGCCTGCGCCGGTAGGCGAGCCGGGCGGCGGTATCAGCAACGCGCTGGTAGGCAGTATAATCATAGTCGCTATGTCGTCGATAATTGCGATCCCGATCGGAATGCTTGCAGGCATATACCTTAGCGAGAACGCCGGAACGCGCTTGGCCCGTTACAGCGGCCTATGCGTGGATATTTTACAGGGCGTGCCCTCTATTGTTGTAGGTATCGTGGTTTATTTTTGGGTGGTTAAACCGCTGGGGACTTTTTCCGCCATTTCGGGCAGTATCGCTTTGGCTATGATGATGATGCCGATTGTGATACGGTCGACTGAGCAAACTTTAAAGCTTTTACCCGACACGCTGAAAGAGGCGGCCTTGTCGTTAGGCGTGCCTTATCACCGGGTGATTTTAAAAGTGATCATTCCGTGCGGGTTTTCCGGAATTTTATCCGGCATTATGTTATCGATCGCCCGCATCGTAGGCGAAACTGCACCGCTCCTTTTTACCGCGTTTGGCAACCCGTACTTATCTACGGCTATTACAAAACCAATGCAGAGCCTGCCGCTCCTTATATTTAACTATGCCACAAGCCCTTATGACGACTGGCATAACCTGGCATGGGGAGCGTCGTTTATATTATTGATGTTTGTATTAATTTTAAACATATCTACTAAGTTGATCACGAGGAAATGGAACATTCAGTTGTAAGCGCCACGAAATTTAATGCATGGTTTGGCGACAATCATGCCGTTAAAGACGTAAGCATCAAAATAGAGAAAAACCAGGTAGTAGCGGTTATGGGGCCGTCGGGCTGTGGCAAAACCACATTTTTACGCTGTATAAACCGGATGCACGAGCTGATACCCGGAACTAAAACCGAGGGCACACTGAAGCTATACGACGACGATATATATTCCATGAATCCTATATATGTAAGGTATAAGATCGGCATGGTGTTCCAAAGGCCGAATCCGTTCCCCAACCTTAGCATTTATGATAACGTTATAGCGGGCTATAAATTAAACGGCCTTAAGATGAGCAAGGCGGATATGGACGCGATCGTAGAAAAATCGCTCACATCGGCGGCATTATGGAACGAGGTTAAAGATTCGCTGCATAAAAAAGGCACATTTTTGTCAGGTGGCCAGCAGCAGCGCCTGTGCATAGCGCGGGCCATTGCGATGGAACCGGAGGTAATTCTTTTTGACGAACCGACATCTGCGCTCGACCCGATATCAACATCAAGCATCGAAACGCTTTTTCACGAGCTGAAAGCCAACTATACGCTGATCATTGTGACACACAATATGCAGCAGGCGGCGCGCGTAAGTGATAAAACGGCTTTTTTTTATTTGGGAGAGCTGGTGGAATTTGACAAGACCAAGCAAATGTTTACGGCACCGAAAGATGTCCGTACGCAGAACTATATAACCGGAAGGTTTAGTTAGGAGAGGTTGTAAGTTGAAAGTTAAACGGCAATAACATTGAAACATTACAACATTCCAACCTTTCAACAAATTTAAAATATTATGACACCATTAGAAAACGAGATCAGCGCACTTAAAAAGGAATTGATCAACATGTGGATGCTGGTTCAATCGCAGCTTAATAATGCGAAAGAAGCCATGATAAAATTTGACAAAGACCTGGCGCGCGAGGTATTGGTGAAAGAAAAGCGGGTAAATTCGTTTGAACTGAAAATTGACAGGGATTGTGAAAACATTTTCGCATTGTATTGTCCCGTAGCGGTAGATCTCCGGTTTTTGCTGGCCGCGCTTAAAATAAACACCAATTTGGAGCGCATCGGCGATATAGCGGCCGGCGTCGCCAAATATGTGATCGAATCTTCGGTCAATTTTGATGAAATTGTACTTGAAAACACTTCGCTGTTGCGGATGTATGACGAGGCTGTAAATATTGTGACCGATACCCGCATCGCTTTTGAAAAAGAAGATACCGTGCTTGCCCGCAGCATATTTAAACGCGATGATATTTTGGACGCGATCAACGTAAGCGCCCCTAACGCGATTACCGAACTCATTAAAAAAGATCTGAACAGCATGCCTGAGGCGCTTTATATGCTGTCTATCTTCCGCAAGCTGGAACGGGTGGGCGACCAATCGAAAAACATTGCCGAAGAGATCATTTTTTACGTAGAGGCGAAAATTTTAAAACACTTTGAAAGCGGCAGGCGCAAAGACGATGAGCGGTAGCCCCTTTAAAAGTCGTGATATAAATTGCGGAACGTGCTGCGCAGGCCGAAAGTAACAAGGCCTGTTTTTTTAGTGCCCAGGTTATTGACCTCCTGGCGCAGTAATCCGCCAAGCTCAAGCCGTAAATTATATTTAGGGTTGATTAGCAGCGATACGGTACCTTCGCCGTAATATAAATGCGTATCGATGCCCTGCCCGACATTTGTTGTTGATACGGTAGGCGTAAACGGCTTTGTAACATCCTGTCCATAATTCGCATTCGCCGGATCCAGGCCGTACCTGGCATAATTCAGCTGGCCCATAAAATCAAACCTCCCTATTGAATAATTTAGTATCCCGATCAACTCCTTGAAGTTCGCTCCGAGCGGATCGCCAAGCGGCTCATTGTATTCTGTGTAGTTGGTGATGGTTTGGTTACTCATATAAGTATACGGCTTAACGGTATTGAACTCGATCAGGAAGCCGAAGTTATTGATATTAAAAACATCGCCGCCGCGTATACCCAACTGTATGCCATTCGTATTATTTGTGCCGCCGCCTGAAAAGAAGTTTCCCGCATTAAAACGGTCGATAAGCAACTGCCCGTATAATGCTGTTTTATCAAATATTTTATACTTGCCTGTAAAGCCTGCCAACACATTGTCGGGTTGCGACGATGGCCCCAGCGAGCTTGAATAAACCAGCGGATCGATATAATTAAGATCGAAACCGTGGAACTGGCCGCGGTCATTAGCTTCCATGGTAATAACCGCGTTAAAAAAGCCGAGCGATAACCGGTTGGTGACATTCCAGTCGAGATAATGAAATGCGGCCCATTTACGGCGGTTGTTAAAAAATGAGTTAAACTGAAATGCGGTTTGATCCTGCAAATACGCCCACATGATCATGTACTGCACCTTGCCCAGGTTGGCCGTTAAGCGCAGCAGCGGGTAATTTGCCGCAAAATCTGACAGCAGCAGCGAGCGGTATCCATCGCCTATAAACGTTTTATCTTCGCCCAACGTAATGTTTAATTGTTTTATGGGTGTATAGGAGAGCACAGCAGTAACATAAGCCCAGTCGTGCGTCGGACCGGTGGGATTACGGTCATAAGCCTGACTTGGGACGAAAACATTTTTCCTCACCGCATCTACGTAGTAATTGGCAAACCGTCCCTGGTTTTCATACCCGCTGCTGTAAAAGTAAAATTTGCTGCCTACGGTGCCGCCAAACTGGTAGCCGCGGGTATTTAAATAGGTAGTAGCCGGGACAGTGGTAGTACTGGGATTCGAAAAATCGTGCCCGATTTGAAGATCAGACAAAAAATCGCCGAAAAAAGTATAATCTTTTGTATGCTCGTCAAATAAGTGCTCGTTCAGTAGCTTACGGAACACCCACGATTTGCGGCTGCTGTCCACACCGCGCCGCATGATAGCGTCATATACCGGCTGAAGCGTGCTGTCGATCAAAAACGGCTTCAGCGAAGTATGCAACGAGGTATTCACAGAGTATATCGTCGAATTAAATTTCTGATCGAGCTGATAGCCCAGCGGTAGGTAAACCACCTGCGCGCGGCATAAACCGGCTGAAAAGAGGATAACACCAAGCAATAAGATCGTTTTTCTCAAAGGCAAAAAGCAGGAAGATAGCATCACGGCAAAATAAGCGTTATTTACGCTGAAATAAAAATTTCATTTCGAGGCGGCTTCGCACCAACCTGCAATATCATAGTTACTGATAAACACTCGTTATCCTTTTAAGCCGGTATCGTTCACTCTTCCCGGCGGGCAAGTTCGCTCATGATGGGACGAACGGTGGTAAAACGAATAAGTTGCCAAAATCCCATGAGAATATATGCAGCACATTAAAGGGCATATCGTCACAAATTTGTTAATAAAGGTTAAATTATTTGACTACTAAAATTTTAGTTATACCTTGCCTGCCATAAACCACCTCATGAAGATCACGATTTTAGCCGCGTTTTGCTGCTTTTATACCCTGACCGCGGCAGCGCAAAACCCTTATTCAATTAAAGGCACGGTAGCTGATACTTCTGCTAAAACCAACCTGATAAACACCTCGATAAGTGTTTTGAACGCAAAGGATTCGACCCTAAGGAAGTTTACAAGGGCTGATGCAAAGGGGGGCTTTTCTATCGGTAATCTGTCGAGAGGTAAGTTTATACTGTTGGTTACTTATCCCGGCTATGCCGACTATGTAGAGAAGTTTGTATTGGACTCACTCCATACCACCCATGATTTTGGAAAGCTAAACATGCTGCTTAAATCCAGACTGCTGGCGGATGTAATTGTTAAAGGTAACCGCGCGGCGATAAAAATAAAAGGCGACACCACGGAATTTGATCCGAGGGCATTTAAAATCCAACCCAATGCTACGGTTGAGGATCTGCTGAAACAACTGCCCGGGATACAGGTGGACAAGGATGGTAAAATTACGGCGCAGGGACAAACCGTACCTAAAGTACTAGTGGACGGTGAAGAGTTTTTTGGCGACGATCCCACGCTTGTAACAAAAAACTTAAGGGCCGACATGGTTGACAAGGTGCAGCTTTTTGATAAAAAGAGCGATCAGGCGACTTTTACAGGGATTGACGACGGGCAGAAAACCAAAACCATCAACATACAATTGAAAGCCGACAAGAAAAACGGCTATTTTGGTAAGGCTGAAGCGGGCGGAGGCTCGGACGGCTATTACCAAAGCTCATTGCTGTTTAACCGTTTCAAAGCCAAATCGAAATTTTCGGCATACGGCATTATGGGCAACAACGGCAAGGTTGGCCTGGGCTGGGATGATAGCCAGAAGTACGGCGGCGGCAATACGAATGTAGAGTTTGGCGATGATGGCAGCGTATCCGTTTATTTTAACGGCGATAACGGCGACGGGCTCGATTCATTCAGCGGCCAGTATAATGGGCAGGGTATCCCGCTGGCACGCACCGGCGGTCTGCATTACGACACCAAATGGAATAAAGATAAAGAGTCGCTTAACTCAAATTATAAAATTGGTTCGATAGCTGTTGACGGTACCGAAAATACCCTTAGTCAAAACAATACACCTCAAGGTTCGATAAACAGCACCTCCGACCGCTTGTTTCACAACAACCTTTTTCGCCAAAAAATTGACGGTACATATAACCTAAAGCTCGACAGCACGTCAAACCTCAAAATCATGTTTGATGCTACCGTTAAAAACGGCGAAAGCCGCAGCAATTACAATTACGTGAGCGAGCGCAGCGATAGTGTAAAGCTTAACACCAACCTGCGCGATATTATCAATAATACTGATGGAAAAATATTTAACGCCAGCGCATTTTATACCAAAAAGCTGAAGAAAAAAGGGCGCACGTTTTCGTTAAGCGTGAGCGAGGCATTAAATCAAGCGGCAGCCCACGGTTTTTTGAAGTCGGAGGCCGACTTTTTTGACGCGTCGGGCGCCTTAAGCAGTACGCAGGTTACGGATCAGTTAAAAACCAGCAATACTCATAGCTCTGTGTTGACAACAAACGCCACGTACACCGAACCGCTTACAAAAACTCTTTCCATCGTTTTCAATTACGCTTTGGGGATAAATAATGGAACATCGGAGCAACGATCATTCAACCAATCAGCGCCGGGGATATACAATGTCCAGGTTGATACATTAAGCAATGATTACCGATTGAACGAATTGTCTAACCAGGTGGGCGCGATCTTTAATTATAAAACAAAGAAAGCCACGCTAAATTTCGGCAGCAAAGTTTCGAACGTAAACTTTAATCAGATCAATGAATTTACTGCTACGCCTTTTAAACGCGATTTTGTGAACTGGGCTCCGCAGGCGTCCTTCCAATACCGGTTTTCGCAGCAGCAGTCTTTGTATGTAAACTACCGGGGCAACACTACCCAGCCGAGCATTAACCAAATCCAACCTGTGGCGAATAATTCCGATAACCTGAATATTATCGTAGGCAACCCGGACCTGACGCCATCGTTCAGCAATAACTTTAACTTTTTTTACTACTCATATAAAGTTATCAGCAGTCAATCAATAAATTTTAATGGCGGCTATACCTTCACAAACAACCCTATTGTGAGCAACCTGGCTACCGACACATCCAAGGGAAAAACGGTGAGTCAATATGTTAATTTAAAGGATAAAACGCCTTTTAACTTCTATTTTAATACCTACCTGGGCCGGAAAATTGAAAAATTAGATGTAAATATCGGGTTGCAGCTGCAAACCAATGGCAGCACATCCTATAGTATTTCGAACGGTGCTTTAAACAGGATTATTTATGATAATTATTCAGTCAGGCTGAACCTATCGAAATACAAAGAGAAAAAGTATGAATTTTATACCAACTTTGGCCCTAACTATACTATCAGCAACTCCTCGCTGCTAAAAGGCATCAATAATAATGGCCGGGGCTTTAAAGCCGATGGCGGTTTTAATCTTTATTTGCCTGCTAAGTTCCAGGTAGGCTCTGATGTCGATTACCAGTTTACCGCTAAAACCCAAACTTTTAATACCGATTTAAAAAAGACCCTGCTGAATGCCAACATCACTAAAACATTTTTCAAAAACGACGACCTTAAATTAACGCTGTGGGCTAACGACCTGTTAAATCAAAATGTAGGTTTCAGTCGTTCGGTAAGTGGTAATTTTATCCAGCAGAACAGTTATACTACTATTAAGCGGTATTTTATGTTTACTGTTACGTGGAATTTTAATAGCATGAATGCAACGGCAGTTAAAAAATAAGATGATGAAAAATTTAACCATTTTAATTATAAGCACTCTCCTGTTAACCGCCAACTTCGTTTTTGCACAAAACGCGCATTTCACTACGTCGGGTACTATCGAATTTGAAAAAACGGTAAATATGTTTGCGCTGATAAAAAGGCAGGTAGACCAATATAAGGACGACACCTTTTTAGAACAGGCGTTTGAGTCGTACAAAAAAAATCAGCCGCAATTTAAAAAGCTAAAAAGCACACTCACCTTCAACGATAATAAAACCATGTTTGTGCCTGCCGAGGCCGACGACAACAGGACCTTTTTTGGCAACAATGCCATGGTAAGTCAAAACAACGTTATTTTCACCAATCTGGAAACCCATACATTTATCGATCAAAAAACCGTTTTTGAGGAAACCTTTTTGGTAAGAGATAGCACCCGGAAGATAAACTGGAAAATAACAGATGAAACGCGTGAAATAGCGGGCTTTATGTGCAGGCGTGCAAATGCCCTTGTTTTAGATTCGGTATATGTTGTTGCGTTCTATGCAGAGCAAATACCGGTATCCGGCGGTCCGGAATCATTTAATGGTTTGCCTGGCATGATCCTGGGCCTGGCATTGCCCCATGAAAATATTACCTGGTTTGCTACCAAAGTAACAGAAGGTTTTATAGACAATAAAGCTTTAATACCGCCCAAAAAGGGCAAACCGGTAAATAATAAAGACTTACGTAAAACGCTCGACGGGGTTATGAAAGACTGGGGCACGTGGGGACAATCTTATTTAAAGGCCTTTTCGCTCTAATTCTACCTGATATCATCCATTTGCGTCACACCAGACTGTTCAGTTAAAACAAACAGGCACTTTGTTTGTCTTTTTCTGAACTTTAAGGTTAACCTTACACGATGCGAATATTTTTTACGGTAGTATTTTTACTAAGTTCGATTTTCCTGCTCGCTCAAAATATCCCTGGCCGAGCTATACCACCTCATGGTCAGGATACCAAAAAAACCACCGGCGTAAAGAACAGCCCGGGGACAAAGGACACGGCGTTTTTAAAAGAAAAAATAGCCAATAAGGACACCGTTATTGAAAAAGACACATCAAAGGAAAACAAAGAGCCCCGTTATTATTATATCAGCGCAATTACGGATGTATTCGTAAACTCAAGGGGTGGTTTTGGAAAAAGATTTGCACCGGGTGTGGAATTTGGAAAAACCTTTGGCATTTTTGATTTGGGGCTGGCCACCGGGAAGCTTAATACGTTAACATCGGGCAGCGATACCACTCAATACCTGGAATTCAGGCCCACAATTAATATTTTTTCGAAGGGCAGGTTTGCCGAGGGGCTTTGCTTAGGCGGAGGCTACGTTTTTGGCGCGAAGCAAGGCCTAATGACCGAGATTTGTAACAGCATTAATTTTAATGTTAGCGAGAAAATGGCAATCGCCGTGGTACAGGGGTATTTTTATTTCGACGGCACGAATAACAGCCGCGGTACACAGTATATGGGATTTACATTTACTTATAATTTCCTGCGGAAGCATACGGTTAACATGCAGCGAAAAAAAGCGGCTATAATTAGCGATAACTGAGTATAATTGTATAGCTAAATTTGGAAGAAATGGACAATCAAACAGAAAGCAATAACGCACATGCCGAATTGCTGAATAAACTCACCGAAATGGATGGCAGGCTTACGAACAGCGCCGCCTCGGCCTATGCGTATAATAAGATAAACAACATCTTGCTTATGCAGATATTGGCTCATTTGGAAAACCGCGATCTTGAAGAAATCAGAAATAATGTCGACAATTATATAGCCCGGTTCACGGAGGAGTATATGAAAAACAAGGTGTAGTCAGCGTTAGATGGGATCGTTCTTCCGGTCGATCAGCGCCTCAGCGAGCATCAGCAAAAAAGGCATGGCCTTGGTATAGTCTAAATGTTCGTAAAAAATACCCAACCTGTTCAAGTTTCGATAGTAATTATCAACATGAGTATAGTAATTTAATTCACTTTGCAGGTACCACGCTTTGGCATCTAATTTTTCGGCGATAAACCATTTTTCAAGCAGCCGGCCGACGCGGCCGTTGCCGTCTTCAAAGGGATGGATACTTACAAATAGTATATGGATAAAGGCGGCAAAATAAAAAACTTCGTCACAGGTGAGCCGCTGCGTTTTTAACTGGGCAATATCGGCCCAAAGCAGTTCCATCAAATGGTTAAGCTGTCCGGGCGGCGCTGCCTCAAACTGTATGCGGCCGGTTTTATGCTCCATTACCACCATATTGCCCGTACGAAAAGCACCTTGCTTGTTTTTTGGCAGCAAATGGGCAGTTATGAGCTTATGCGCAGTTAAGAAGTTGATCGGTGATAATGGATTTTGCTGTGCATATAGATACGCCTGATATAAATCATCGGGTTTCTGTACAAGGTTGGCCTGGTACTCGGCAGCATGCATTTTATGCTTGAGGTAACTATCCACTTCCATTTGCTCGCCCTCAATACGCGACGAGGTAATTGCCGAAATGGATGTGTAAAAGCTAAAGGTATCGGTAGATATTTCTGCGTCTGTTAACGCATCAAATTGTGTTTGCAGCGACGAGTTTAGCTGCCGTTTGTATTCGTCAAGCAGGTCGGCAGGTATAATTTTCAGCTCTTCTATCATCGTAATATATACGCATTCAAATATATCGATTAAAAAGGCAATGCGTGCGCTGGCGTTTATAGCGGCTTGCCAATGGCGAACTATTAAACAAGAAAGGCCGTCACCTTTCGATAACGACCTTCTATTAAGATTTGGCACCGACCTACTCTCCCATCCGCTAGCTAGCGGACAGTATCATCGGCTCTGGCGGGCTTCCGCCGGTGGTCGGACACGTGTCCGCCAGTTGGCGGATCGGAATGGGAAGTAACAAAATTTACTCATATACCCTGGCGCCCATTAAAATTGTAGCAAATGTTCTCCATGAAGGAACATCTGCATTAATATTAATATTAAAATTATCGTAATACCCTTGAACATCTTCTGCATATGCTGAGAGAGCTTCGAGAAAATCACTTAATGTATTATTCTCCCACGCTTCATTATCGTTGTCAAAGTCTGTTTTTAAAGACATACAAAACTCAATAAAAGATTGGCGGTCTGTTACCTTTTCGGGTGATATATTCGTTTTCATGGCAACTTCATTTAAAAGCTAATATAGCAAATTCGTTTATCAGCCGTGAACTAAACAAGAAAGGTCGTCATCTTTCGATAACGACCTTCTTGGTAAGATTTGGCACCGACCTACTCTCCCACATTTTACTGCAGTACCATCGGCTCTGGCGGGCTTAACTTCTCTGTTCGGAATGGGAAGAGGTGGACACCGCCGATATAGGCACCTGAATTTCTTTTGAGCCAAGAGCTCAAGGCTGAAAGCTAAAAGCTTTTTTGCCAATTCATTTATTTAAGATAGTTTAAAAGCTTTCTGCTTTACGCTTTTAGCTTTCTGCTATCTAAGACATTAATTGAAAGAAGTATTTTAAAAGAAAAGACAACAGCTTATTACTTTATCTGTTGATGTTGTTGGTTCATTGGCTCA
>Ga0134127_10000097_pt1 | contig 119197 bp, 108 predicted proteins | sample KB31753_FD_96459 | JGI IMG/M metagenome (GOLD analysis project Ga0134127, IMG submission 96459) | Terrestrial soil microbial communities with excess Nitrogen fertilizer from Kellogg Biological Station, Michigan, USA - KB3-175-3 | ecosystem: Environmental > Terrestrial > Soil > Unclassified ...
ACGCGCGCCCACAGAGCGTCATCGATGGAGAAGGTGGCGATGGGGGACCGCCTCCCAGCAGTCGCCGCACCGTACCGAACCGCTCGATCAAGTACAAGCGTTAATTTTGCAACGCACTCTTAGCCCCGGCAAATCATCGCAGCTGGTGTTCGGCGAAGTCCCCGATATACGGGAGCTTGTAGCTGCGTTTGTGGAAGGCCTGGTACATCAGGAAGATCCAGAGCGCCACCACGCCGATGACAAACGGCACATATAGCAGACCGCCAAGCCACGGCAGGCCCGACAGGGCGAGCTGCGCCGCGAGCACCAGCAGAAACGTCACCGTGGACTGCATGGCATGGAAACGGACGAACCGATCCTTCTTCTCGTAGACGAGCAGCACGATGCCCGTAATAGCGCCGCCGACGTACGCGAGCACGGCGAGGACTTCAGGCGCGAGCCCTTTCTGCGGCGCCGGGCTCGTCATGCCGATCTCACGGGGGTTCGGGGCGGCCGCCCGAATTCGCTGCGGGCCTCATCGTTCAGCAGCACCCAGAAGGCATACACGCTGAGCGCCGTGCCGAACGGAACGACGATCAGGTTGGGAACCGCGAGGATCAACGCGCCAAGGCGGCCTCCCGTGCTGCGGCGATCGAGGGCGCGCCCGGCCACAATCAGAGCCAGACCGCCAAGCGTCGTCACGACCGCGCACAGCCCAAGAATCACGACACCAGCCTGGCCCTCTGGACCGTGCGTCCCGAGGCTGCGAAGACCGGCACTCGTACCGGCTGCCAGCACGGCGAGCGACAGCCCGCAGAGGACGCCGAAGGCGCCCAGCAGGCGATGCAGACGCCCGAGCAGGACGAGATGCACCTGAAGCGTTGCCGGCCTCGACGGCCGGGCCGAACCGGAATCAGCGTCCGCGATGAAAGAAGGCGGCATGGATGCGATCGACCACCGCACTCATGTCAACGAAGTCCACGGCGGCATCGGCGCCCGCGCGCGGCATGGCGGGTGCCGGCGGCATGTCCGGGTTCAGCTCGGGATGCCAGCGGCGATCGGATCGCGGACGGATTCCGCGACGCCGGTCTGCCCCCACTCCCGAGGGCTCGCCGCCGTACAGAAAGCCGTGGAAACTTGGGAGCACCTAACGGGCGCCGAGCGTCGCAAGCAATTCGCGGCGCGAAGCTTCGTCGAGCTCGGCAAGATCGACCGTGCTGTCGCACTCGTCGCACAGAACCTCAACGAGTGCGGGCCGGCCTTCTTCGGATGGGGGCTGGAACTGGCCGTCAAGCACGCGCAGGAGATGCATCTGCAGGGTCTTGACCTGAAAATTTTCTGCGTTTCCGCAGTTCGGACACGTAAGTGACAATGCGTAAACTCCGTCGGACGGCTCGATCCGCCCGTGACCTGAGTGTATCGCCTCCCGCGGCCTCACGCGTAGAGAATCTTCACGCCGACGTCTTTTTTCCCAAGAATGACGCGAATTGCGGCCTGATATTGCGCCACCTGGTCCGTATGGCCGGGCCTCGGGATGCCGGTTTTGAACTCGATCACGGTGACCGGCCCGTGCCGGGGAATCACGACACCATCGATGACACCGCGCAGGACCTCTCCCGGCCGGTCCTCCTGCACGTACGAGAACGGCACTTCGAACAGGCAGTCTCCCGATGCCAGGAGCTGGTCCACCTCCGGCGTGCGTCTGAGCCGCCGGTAGCGCTCGAACGCAGCCGTCCAGGTCCCGACCCAATCCTCGACGGCAATATCAATGCGCTCCTCCACGGACACGACCGACGCCAGCCACTGCTCCACTCGCGATGGCTCCCAATCAGTGTCCACCCGGTGCTGGAACAATCGATGGACGATGGTGCCCACGAGCCGGTGGCCGCGCGCATCGGCATCAGCGGATTGCGGCATGACCTGTGGCCCAGTCGCCGCGGCCGACACCGGCCGGCGCCCGCCACTGCCCAACATCTCTGTATCGATGTCGACAACGCCCGTGGGTACAGCCGCAGCCGAACGGGCCGTCGGCCGGGTTGGCCGGCACACCGCGAACGTGTATGACCCTCCCGCCACTGTCCAGGTCACATCAGCCTTCTCATTTCCATCAGTGCCGGCGGCCGCCTCCCGAAACAGCGCCGTCATCGACGAAGGCAGGAGGGACGCCAGGCTGCGCGGACCACGGCGGAGCTCGCCGCGTGCGTCGATCTGTCCCGCGAGGTACAGCCTGTCGCGCGCGCGGGTCACGCCCACGTAGAGCAACCGTCGCAGCTCCTCGGCCTCGCGCTCGTCCTCCAGCTTCGTCGCCTCGGTTGACGTGAACGCGACCTCCGGCCGGCCGTCGGGTCCGTGCTCGATGACGGAGAACCCGCCGCCGCGTCCGCGTCCCGGCATCTGAAGATTCACGAGGAAGACGATCGGGAATTCGAGCCCCTTGGCCGCATGCATCGTCATCAGATTCACGCAACCGGACGCCTCGAGGATGGCGTGCGACTCGTCGCCTGCCCGGAGGGTCTCGAAGTACTCGGCGATGCGGCCGATGGTCGCGTATCCGCGGCTCTCGACCCGGCGGATGAGGCTGCGCACCTTCTTCACGTTTTCACGCGCCTGATCGAGGCGCCGGCCGCGCATCTCCGCTGCGTACGCTGCATCGGCCAGCACCGTGTCCACGAGCTCGGACGGCGGCAGGCGATCCGCCTGCTCGAGCCATCGCGCGAGATCGCGGCGGGCCAGGTCGATCAGCCGGCGGTCCGGCTCGTCGAGTGCATCGAGCGCGGGCAGATCCGGCAGCAGCAAGGCGTCGGAGAACCGGGGCGCCAGTCGCGTGAGCGCGATGTCCGAGATGCGAACGAACCGGGACCGCAGGAACTCGGCGGCCCGGAGGTCAGAGTCCGGCTGCGCCAGGACTCTCAGAAGTGCTTGCAAGTCCTGCACTTCCGGCGCGTCGAAGAAGCCCAGTCCCTTGTAGACGTACGTCCGAATGTCGCGCGCTTCGAGCGCTGACTCGAACAGCTGATGCCCCGCCCGGACCCGGAACAGTATCGCGATGTCGTCGGGCCGCGCCGGCCTCGGCGGCCCGTGCCGGTCACGGACGAGGGCTCGTCCCACAAGCCGTTCGATCTCCGCCGCCACCGCCGACGCGCACTGCGCCATCGTCGGCTCCGCGATGAGGCCGAGCACGGGCGCGCCTTCCCGGAGTGCACCGGGCCCAACCGCCGGAACCGGAAAGCGGTCGCGTTCGGTGTACGTGAAACGCTCCGGTAACTCGGTAGGCCGGACCAGCGACTCGGACAGACTGTTGACGAAGGAAAGCAGCTCCGGAACCGCGCGGAAGCTGTTGGTGATCGCCTGATGAACGGTCCGGCCCGGTCGCAGCGCGGAGATCTTCCTTGCCGCCTCATCGAGCAGCGTCACCTCGGCGTGCCGGAAGCGGTAGATCGACTGCTTGCGATCGCCAACGATGAAAATGGAGGTGGGCGCGTCGGCGATGCCCTCGCCCTCTCCCCACGAGTCCACGAGCAACTCGACAAGGCGCCACTGCAAACGGCTTGTGTCCTGAAACTCATCGACCAGCAGGTGGTGGTAGCGCGACTGCAGTTTGAGGCGGCTGCGCGCGAACTCCTCCTGCCGAGTCAGGAGCGCGACGGCCTTGTCGAGCATGCCGGCGAAATCGAGGAGCGCGTGCTCGTCGAGCAGCGCTTCGTACTGCTTGCAGGCAATGATGAGAAGCCGCAGGACTCCGCGAGCGAGCAGCGCGTTGACCGACGTCTCGAGCGCCTCGAGCGCGTCCTTGATCTCCGGAGCCAACCCGGCCATCGCCGCTTCGTGCGCGTCCTTCGCCGGCTTGTTCCTGAACTGCGGAACCTTGAAGGACGTCTTGAGCCGGGCCGTGCCCTTCTGCGTCAGGAACGACCGTTCGAGCCTGCGGCGGAGCTGCTGCACGCGCGCCATCCCGGTGCTGGAAAACGTGTCGAGCGCCGTCAGATCCGCGTGGAGCCACTTGAACTCGGGCGCGTCGGGCCCGTTGTCCAGGAACGCAGTGCGATGCGGCGAACGCGCGAACACTCCGCGGAGTCGATCGAGAAACGTGTCGACGACTTCCGGCGCCGTTGCGGCGGCGGAATCCTTGACGAACGTCGCGACGGCCGGCAACGCCACATGGCGCCGGTCAAGCATGTCCTCGACGGCGCTCCGCAGAACGTTGCCTCGGACCCGCGCAAAGAGAAGCCGCAGCGCCTCATCCTCGGCGATCAGACCGCGCGTGACCCGGAGCGCGCGGTCCATGGCTTCCCGAGCGAACCGGCCCATCTCCGTTTCGTCCGCGATGTCGAAGCCTGGTTCCACGCCCGCTTCGAGCGGGAATTCGCGCAGGAGACTGAAGCAGAACGCGTCGATCGTCGAGATCTGAATCTCGGAAATCCGCTGGCGCAGCTCACGCCAGCGCGCGGGAGGAATTCCGCCTTCCGCGGCGCGGCGCCGCAGCGCGCCGAGCACGCGCTCGCGCATCTCGGCGGCGGCTTTCCGCGTGAAGGTAATGGCGAGGATGTGCCTGGGGGCGACGCCCTTCTCGATCAGCCTGACGTATCGATCGACGAGCACACGGGTCTTGCCGGTCCCTGCGGATGCTTCGAGCACGACGTCGTTCTCCGGCGCAATGGCGAAGTCTCGCGCAGCCTGGTCCGGTGGAACTGACGCCTCCGAGGCCGCTGAGGATCCGGGGGCCGCGGAGAAATCAAACAGGCTCGGCTGTTTCATCCTCGGTCTCCCTGTATTCCTTCCGGCAGACGCCGGCGTACCGGCACCAGGTGCACTCATTCGGTTGTCGGGGTTGCGGCGGGAACTCGCCCTGTTCGATGCGCTCGATGACGGCGGCGAATTCCGCGGCACGGGCTTCGACCGCGATCGCCGCGGGCTGGTCGCGGGATCCAAGCGCGCCCTCCAGCCGATCCTCGTCGCCAAACGCCAGGTACGCCGCCGCCGCGATCGGGTGCGATTTGCCGTCCTCGCCCTGCAGCCATTGCTGTGCGGCCATGGCGTAGACCGCGATCTGGATCGACGACTTCACATCGGGCAGCCGGCTCAGCTTGTAGTCGATCACCCGCAGCGATCCGTCCGCGAACACGTCGATCCGGTCGGCCTTGCCGCTGATCTCGACGGTTCTCGTCTTGAGCCCCCCGAGCAGCGGAAACGTGAACGGTCCCTTGAGATCGCGTTCGAGGTGGCGCCGAACGACGTTACCGCCTCTGTCCGCCTCGAGTTCGAATACGCGCTCGGCGACGCCGGCCGCGACGAGCGAGCCGAGCAGCCGCGTGCGCTCGAGCACGCGATCGGCCTCAGGCAGCAACGCGAGTGCGGCCTCGGCTAACTCGGCGAACAGCGCGACCGCATCCGGAAGATTGGCCGCGGTGATCGTGCCGGCGTGCCGCTCGTCCCACGTCTTGTAGAATTGCTCGAACAGCGAGTGGATCAGGTTGCCGCGCTCGAGGGGCGTGAGCCCCGCCATGTCGTCGCGCTCTTCAGGTAAGCCGAGCACGTTTTCGGCGAAGTACTTGAAGGGACAGAGCACGTAGTGATCGACGCGGCTCACGCGATACCGGCGCGCCGGCTGGGGACCGACGAAGCCGCCGTACGCATCGACACCAAGCTCCGGCCTGGCCTGCCGCATCGCGAGCCACGTCGCCCGTTCGCCGCCAAGGACGTCCGGTCCGATTCCCTCCGCCGTCAGCACCTCATCGTCGAAGATTCTGTGCGCGTCCCGAGCCGGCAGGCGCGCGTGCGTCCTGTCACGCGCGATTTCGACGAGCGGTGAGCGCGCGAGGAGCGCATCGCCTTCAAACGCAAAGGCATGCAGGGTCAGCGTCCGTGCCGGCAGCCCCAGGAGATCGCCGAACATCGCCTGCTGCACGCGCGCCTGGTCGGGTTCCTGCGGCCAGCCGAGCGACTTGAGCAATCCGGCGGTATAGAAGATGTTCCGCCGCGGGCGCTCGGGCCAATCAGTTTCGACGAGTCCAACGATGTGAGCGTGGTCGAACGTCCCGAACCGCGCCGCCACGGCATCGACGAGGCGGACGCCGCCCGGAGCGCGTTCCGGTGAAAACGTCTCGGCTTCGATGGCAAATCGAATCGCGGCCGCGACTTCCTCGTGCGATCGCTTGTGGTCGTCGTGGCGCTCGTAGGCGGCCGCGAGCTCCGCCAGGACCGTCTGCACGGCTGACCTCGCTCGAAGATGGCGTTCGCGCCATGGATCGTCCTGCGCGGGAAGCTGCTCGTGCATTCGAAGGAAATCAAGCAGCACCCGCACCTGGGCGGACGCCGAGGCTCCGTCGCGGAATGCAAGAAGCTGTTCGCGAACCGAGGCCGCAGCCTTGGCCGCGCGAGTCGCACCGGCGCCGGAACGGGCGCGAAGGACTTCGGCCGCGAAGGTGTCAGCCTCGGCTACGGTACGGCGCGCCGCCAGCGCCTCGTCCAGCGCGGCAACGTCCCGGCCCGTCACCCTTTCGCCATCGACCTCGACGTGAAGCAGTCCATTCCGCAGAAGCTCGACAGCCGATCCGCGCGTCGCGCCCGTACGCGCGGCCGTGAGTACGACGTCGAGCATTGCCGCGTACGGCTGCGCGGCCAGCGGCAGCGCGTCGAGCGCCTGATACGGCACATGCGCTTCGGTGAAGACGCGTTGCGCGAGATAGAGATACGGCAGCGGCCTGTGAAACACGACCGCGGTCGGTTCGCTGAGATCGCCGCCGGGCGCGCTGTGCCTCACGGCGCGCGCGACATCGCGCAGTTCGTCCTCGCGATCGCGGCTGACCACGCAGATTTCGTCCGCGCCTTCCCCGCCGGGCGCGGGTACGGGCCGCAGAATCACGGGGGACGCCGTCGCCGCACTGGTCTCAATGCGCGCTTCCTCAATTCCTGGGAGCTCCGTCTCCATGCGCTCCCGAAATCCGGCGTCGTGCAACGCGTCGGTGACGACAACCTCAATCGTCGCGAGGGCACGCAGACGGCCAAGGAGATCGAAGTCCGCCGGCCAGAGTCCACGTGGATCCGATGGATGGTCGGCAACGGCAATGACGATGTGGTCGTACGGCAGCGGGGGCTGCCCAGCGAGCAATACGCGCCGGAGGCCGTGCTCGTCGAGGGCGCCCGTCGCCGCGACGGCGCGCTCGTAGGCGAGGAACGTGAAGCCCAGGAAGCAGGTCTGGTGAATGAGACTGTCGCTGCCGCGATCGGCGCCGCGCTCACCCCTCAGCTGGTCGAACAACGCCTCCGCGAAGCGCCGGACCGGGCGCTGTCGCCGATGCAGCTCGTCGTAGAAGTCGAGCATGGCGGCGATGAGCCCGGGTCTCAGCGGGAACGGAGATCCCGACATGCGCGGCCGGAGCGACGTTCGCGCGGCTGCGCGCTCGAGGAGCACCAGCCGCTCGAGGCCCGACAACAACCGCGGCACCTCCGGCATCGCCGCGCCGAGCCGCTCGACGAGCTCGCGGCGCGTCACGAAATCAGGCAGGACGACCGCCGGTGGCCGATCAACGGCGAGACCGGTTTCGATGGATTGCCTGAGGAGTTCGGCGGCGGCGCGCGTCGGCACCACAACCGCACGCCTGCGCGCGTCCATCGGCGCCCCGGACAAGGCCCGGTCGATCACGGCCGCGCGAAACGCGGCAAGATCGCGCGCGCGAATGAGCGTGCGGCGCTGAGATACGCGAGTGACCGTCACTTGATCTTCGGTGGATAGAGGCGCGAGATGAGCTGTTCGCGAGCGAGCCCGTACAGCATGAGCGCACCCGTCGCCGCGGTCGCGGCTTCGCGATCGATCAACTCGCTGCGCAGGCTCATCGCGAGGCGCCGGCGGCTCACCGCATAGGCGGCCATCTTGAGCGCGCTGTCGATGGACGCATGAACGTCCACCAAATCCGCTGGAGGTTCGATCGCTTCGAACGTCTTGCGATACGAGGCAAGGCGCGTCGTCGCACGTTCGAGCCGCTCGTACGCCATGTAGCGCAGGTCACCGAGCGCGTTGAGGACGGGCATCATGCCGTCGAGACCGCTCATCACAGGACGAGCCGTGCGCTCGTACTGCAGCAGGGTGCTGCGCATGAGGGCGTATCGATCGAGTGCGGCCCGGTGCGCCTTCGTCGCTTCGAGCACCTGCGCCAGTTCCGCAAGGAGACCGTCGACGCTCTGGCGCCTGCGCCCTCCCAGATCACGGTCACGTGATTGGAGGGACGCGATGGCCGCCTCCACGCCGGCGACGTCCGTGCGCCGGCGCGCTTGATTGGCCTGCGTGCGCACGTCGTCGAAGAGCTTCGCGTACGAGGTCGCGACCTCCGCCTCGGACGTCATCTCCCGCTTCACTGCGGCGCTGATGTCCGCCGGCACGCCCGCGGTCGCGGAAAGGCCATCGGCGACTCGAAGAACCGCTAGGCGGTCGGACTCCGAGTCCGCGGCCCGAGCGGCCTCCAGGGCGAGGGCTACGGATTCTGCGAGGGTGGGTGCCGACAGAATCTGCTCCGGCGGCGTGTCATCCGGGCCCGCCCGGAGGTCCACAGAAAACTCGCGCTGGCCGGACGCCGCCCGAAGCTCGTTGATCACGTCATCGAAGAGAATCGTGAGCTCTCGAATCTCTTTCGCCCGGTAGCCGTAGGTGCCTGCCGCCCACGAGAGCAGCTTCTTCTTCGCATCTTCCGCAAGTTCCAGACGTTTCTTCGGATCCTCGATGGCAGTGAGCTGCGTCAGCGTGCGCTGGACCTCCTGCGTCATCGCCGCGTAGTCGACTTCTCCCCGCGTTGCGGCGTAGTGCTTGGCACGAAGGGCGTCCGCATAGCGCCGCGTGCGCACCAGATCCACGCGATCGACCGGCAGGCTCATCAGTTGAATGGCCGGGCGCGCGTCGGCGCCGACGAGCAGCGTGAATACCACGCGATCGCCGACGAGCGCGGACTCGCCGTAGCTTGGGAGCGCCTGCCCGGACTTCAAGAACACGCGAAAAATCGCGCCAGGGTCGATTGCCTGCGCGCGAACGGGGGCTGCCACCGCGATCGCGAGTGCGATCGTGAGCGTAACGGTGCGCCAAATCGCACGACTAGTCATCGCCGAAAAACCACTTGTGGAAAACCTGTGGAAGAAACGTGGATCGGCTGTGCAAGACCTGTCATGCAAAATATTTTTCCGCGCGCGATTGCCGGTTTCCCGTGCGTACGCTCAATCGCGGTGCAGCTTCGCGCGCGTCTTCGCTTGCGCGCGGCCTGTGGCTGGCTAGAATCACCGCTCTGCTCGTGCATACGACACCAGATAACTCCGCCGCCCCGGTCCGCATCACTCACATGATTCACGGCCGATCCTACGTCATCGAGGTACGCCCGGTCGCCCGCGATCGGTGGCGTGCGCAGATAGCGCGCACACCCGGCGGCATGACGTCGCTCATGCCCTTCTACGGTACGACACCCGACGATGCGGCGACGCAGTTGGCGGGCTGGCTGACGAGGGCCGGGGAGCCTCGGAAGGCGGTATAGTGGCGCCGTTATGGCGTCATTCTTTCAGCGGGGGGACTTCGTCCCCGCCGCACCCTCCTTACGCGTTCGCTCGCGGGGACCCCGGCGCCCCGCTCCGCTCTCGCGGCTCACCCGCGCGGCTCGTTCGCTCCTCGACACTTCACTCTTCCGATTGATCCTCGTCGCCATCGTCGTGGCCGCAGTATCACCGGATCGTGTGACACAGTTGGTCAGGGCACAGACCGCGCCTCCACAACAAGCTCAAGCACAAGCGCCGGCCGCGCCGCTGCCGCGTGTCTATCTGTTTGCCACCGGCGGAACGATTTCCAACAAGACGGGCGGACGGCTGACCGTTGACGAGCTCATCCAGTCGGTGCCGGGCCTCGACCGGCGCGTGAAGGCCGAGGGCGAGCAGTTCCTCAACGTCGCGAGCGGCGCCATCACGATGGAACAGTGGCTCGCTCTCTCGCGCAAGATCAACGAGAAGTTCAAGAAGGACGCAGACCTCGCCGGCATCGTGGTCACGTCTGGCACCGACACCCTCGAGGAACTCGCCTATTTTCTGCACCTTACGGTCCGCGATACCCGGCCGGTGGTCGTCGTCGGATCGATGCGCAACCCGAGCACGACGGGCTATGAGGGCGTCGCCAATCTGGAGGACGCGTTTGTCGTCGCGGCCGACCCGGCCGCCAAGGACATGGGGACGCTCGTTGTGCTGAACGACGAGATCAATTCTGCCCGCGAGGTCACAAAGACAGACGCGCGCGCCCTCGACACGTTCAGCTCGCACGACTACGGCATCCTCGGCACGGTGTACGACCGGGTGCAGATTCTCCGCAAACCCGTGCGGCGTCACTCCGCGAAGAGCGAGTTCGATGTCGAGAAGATCGAGGCGTTGCCGCGTGTGGATGTGATTCTGACCTACCAGGGCGCGCCCGGTGACCTGATCAAGGCTGCGGTCGACAACGGCGCCAAGGGCGTCGTCATCGCCGGCGCGGGCGCGGGAGCGATCAGCGGAACCCAGGGCGAAGGCATGACCTACGCCACAGAGAAGGGCGCGTTCGTCGTCACGACCACGCGCACGGGCCAGGGCAGCATCCCGGGCGGCCGCGGCGCCTCACGCCGCGTCGGCGGCGACGATCTCCAACCCGTGAAAGCGCGGATCCTGCTCATGCTCGCGCTCGCCACGACAAGCGAGCCGGCCGATGTGCAGAGGATGTTCAGGGAGTACTGAGGAGACGTTCGAACCTGATCTATGACGACGCTTTGATCCGCTCGTCAACGATCGCGCGGATCCAGTCGGATACCTCGCGCCAAGCAGAGTCCCGGTCAGGCGCGAGCTTGACGGCCCTTGCCTTTGGCACGCCTTGCAGCTTGCCGAACGGAGCCGTGGTCCAACTGCAGTCTCGCACAAAGACGGGAACGACACGCGATTTCCCGCTCGCGTGCTGTGCCATCGCCTGTTTCACCTCCACATCGTTGATGTAGCCGGATTCCAAGAAATCTGGACTAATCATTAGCAGGATGATGTCGGCCGACGTGAGATTCTCGTCGATAGTCTTGTCCCAATCAGTTCCTGGAACGATCCGCTTCATGTGCCACGGCGCCAGTTTTCCTTCGCGCTTCAACAGCGACAGGTGTGTTTCGAGTTCGGCCTTGAACTCCTCGTCTTTGCTGGAGTAACTGAAGAACAAGCGCACCGCTCTGGGTTCGTGGGTCTTCGCCGATCGTGCTCCCTCGAGATCGAGACCGTTCAGGAGTTGCATGACATCCAGGGTGTGGAGAGTTCCCCCGAATGGGATGCGCGGGCGCATCTCTCGCTCCCGTTCGTAGGTCAGCAGGTCCGCGTATCCAAGCACCAGTCCTGGCACGCTGGATACGGGCACTTCCTCCCGCGGTCGCAGCTTGAGGTTGTCGTGAATGTGGTCGAACTGGCTGCGGATCACAGCAAGCAATCGCCGGCGGGAATGGGTGTCTCCCGTGACGATCACTTCGACTCTTCCCTCTGCTACGTCCGCCCAGACCAGCGCCTTGTTTCCCTCAAACTGCACGACGACGCCCGTCCTCCACCGTGGCTGGCCCTGGCTGTGGACGTAGGTTCGCACTATGAAGCGGGGGATCAGCCCCTCGGGAAGAACCTCGTACCTGTAGTGAAACCGCGTTGCCCCTGTGTCGCTCCGGAATGTACGTGCATCGGCGTGCTCGTCCTTGCTCAACAATTCGGGGACTAGATACTCGCCGTCTCGATCCGGAAAGGGAAAGCAGAGCTCAAACTTCCGCATCAGCTCGAACACAAACGTGTGCATTTCCTTCGGGTACGCCGCGACGCTGAGAATGGTGCCGACTTGCTTCACGTGCAGCGTGCCACCCGCCGCCGCCAGCACCGGCGCATTCAGAACCTTGTAGATCCCCTCGGTCACCCATTGGGGGTTGAGTACGTGCTTGTCGCTGAGGCGCGGGTCATCCTTGTAGTTCAGCGCAATGCCCAGGTCGTTGAGGAATCCAGCAAGGTTCTCCTGGGCAACCCGGTCGAACTCCTGGTGGCCGTCGCAGAGGACCCGGTACTCATCGAAGGTGATGAAGTCCTTCTTGAGCCGCGTCCGCATCTGCGACAGTTCATTTTTTATCTTCGACCAGCTAGCGGGAAACTTCGCCCGCACATCGGGAAGATGCTCGTTCACCGCGTCCTTGATCGCCTGCTTCAGCTTGACGATGCCGAGCGGTTTGGGGTTTTCGCAGTCGGTCTCGACAAATCCGCAGACGTTCGGGTACTTGGCGCACAGTCCCGTGCGGTTCAGCGAGGCGGGGTGCGAGCGATGTTTATTGAGGACCACCAGCACCGGCGAGTCCGGCGCGAGCGCGTTGATCGTCTTGAGCCAGTATTCCGCATCCGCATCTTCGCCTCCCTCGCGCCCGTTGAGGACGACGAGGTAAAGCGACCGCCTGGTGAGGAAAAAGCGGTGCGTGGCATGCATGATCTCCTGGCCGCCGAAATCCCGCACATGCAGCAGCACCTTCTCCCGCGGGCCAAGGGAAATCTCCCACGGCTCGATGCGGATACCGTCCGTCTTCTTCTGTTTGGGGTTGAACCTATTCTCCCGCAGCCGCCGGACGAGCGAGGTCTTGCCCACCTCACCTCGGCCCACGAGGATCATTTTCCCTTCGTTCAATGGCGTTGTCGGCTGCGTGATGACCCGGAAGTAGTAGTCAAGGATCGCCCGCGCCGACGCCGGTCTGTCGCCCGAATCGAGCACTTCCTTTGGAATGCCCAACGCCTCATTGCCATGGAGGTGAAGCGTTCGCAGCGCAGTGAGCGAACCCATCTCCCGGGGCAGCGTGGTGAGCTGGTTGCCCGCGAGGTAGAGCAACTGCAACGCCGTGAGCGAACCGATCACCGCTGGCAGCGTAGTGAGCCGGTTGCCGTCGAGGTCAAGCGTCACCAACGCGGTGAGCGAGCCGATTTCTGGGGGCAACGACGTGAGCTGGTTGCCGTCGAGGTCAAGCGCCCGCAACGCGGTGAGCGAGGCGATCTCCGAGGGCAGCGTCGTGAGCTGGTTGTCGAAGAGAACAAGTATTTCCAACGCCGTGAGCGAGCCGATTTCTGGGGGCAACGACGTGAGCTGGTTCTGGCTCAGGTCAAGCGTCCCCAACGCGGTGAGCGAGCCGATTTCTGGGGGCAACGAGGTGACGTAGTTTCCGTGGAGGTCAAGCGTCCGCAACGTGGTGAGCGAGCCGATCTCTGGAGGTAGCGTGGTCAGGCTAAGATCGGAAAGGTCAAGCGATCTGGCGCTGCTCTTCAGGGCGACTTCGATACGGCTCTTGGCTTCGGCTGCGCCTTCATTGGCCATAGGGTTGGGCTACGCTTTCACAGGAGATCATTTCTTGAGCCCGGCGTCCGTCAAGACCTTCGAGAGCTCCTCCTTCCACGCCGCGTCTTCTTCCATCCTGATCATCGCAACGCCTTCGTAGTTCGACGGCAATTCGAGCTTTTCACCGTCTTCGCGGTACAACGCGGCGACGCGGTTTCGACCGAGTTTTCCGAGAAAGTATCCGAGCTCGAAGATCACGTTCTGCCTCGCACGGTGCCTAAACTTTTTTTCGCCCTTTCGGCAGCGCCCCACATCATCCGGTGTCATCAACACCACGGCGAAGTGCACGTTCGCATTGCGGACGAACTTCTCGATCAACACCTGGCCGGTGCCGCTCACGCTCTCCAGCGACACGGGCATTGTTCGACTGCCCTGGAGAAACTCAACGACCTCCTGCTTCGTTCGGAGATCGCGCCCGTGCGCGACGAACACCCTCGGTTTGTATGCGGCTCGAACGGCGTCGACAAGCGCTGGCGCGCCCTCCTCTTTGCTGACGACATCAATGCCCGGCGTCGGCACGGACCCCCGCGGCGGCCGAAGGGCTAACAACGCCTTGACTGTCAGGCTGTCGGAGAACAGGATGATCGGCAACCGGTCACTGCTGAATTCCTTGGCGAGCAGCAGGCCGCTGAGGTCGTTCGGCTGTCCGGTGTTCAGATGCAGGTCCAGGACAGCCAGATCGGGCTGAGATTCGCCGTCTAGAATATCGCGGACCTCCGAAACCGACCGGGCCGCGAGGACGCTGAACCCGGCGTCCTCGAGCACACCCGACCATGTCTCGAGCTGGTCCGCCTTGTCATCAGCGATGAGCACGCGTGGGTTGACCATGCCTACTCTCGAATCCGCCGCAGCGAGCGCTCGATCGGCAACGAAATCGTCACGATAGTCCCCCTCGGGACATTGTCCTCTGCGCGAATCTCTCCGCCAAATTCCTCGAGCAGATCCTTGGCCATCACCAGTCCGATGCCAAGGCCAGGAGCCTTGCGTGACTTGACGACTCGCTCTTCGAACAGTTTCTCCTTGATTTCCCTTGGGATGCCGCGGCCCTTGTCCGCCACGTAGATCTCGGCGAACCCCTCCCGTTCTCTCGTCCCGACGAGGAGTTGCGGCTTCTTCACACGTTTGTTCTTCGCCGCCAATGCATTGTTGGCGACGATATCGAGGATGGCGCGCAGCCACCCGTCGTTGGCCAGCACGGTGGCGTACTCGTCTAGCCTGCAATCAAGCCTGATTGTGCACGCGTGGTGTTGCGAGTAGTCCTTCACCCACGCCTGGATCAAGCTCACGTTAATCGCGACCGAATACACACCGCGATCGAGGCCCCGCTTCAGGCTCTTGAGCATGCCATCCGACAGCCGCTCAATCGCCCCCAGTCGTTCTTCGCACTGTCCCACGTCGGAACCAGATTTTTTCAGTCGACCCAGCCTCTGCCTGAGACGCTCCGTCTCCGCCTTCACGGTGCCGACGTGGGTCGCGAAGTCGTGGCGCTGAATCCGCGACAGCTGGCCCATCAGGGCCAGCGACGCGCGGGTCGTGGCCTTCCTGCGAGCTCGCGCCAGCTCCTCGAGCTGTTCAGTGCTCTTGATTGCGACGACCGCGAGGTCCGCCATGGCGAGCAGGACTTCGCGGTCTTCGTGGTCGAACGCGTCGGGTTGATCGCTTTCGATATTCAGCACGCCAATCGGCCGGCCCCCGTCGAGCAATGGCACCGCCAGTTCCGACCGGGTGGTCCCGTAGGCGCGGAGATAGTCCGGGTCGGCATCGACGTCGGGAATCAATTGGGGTGTCCCGTCGACAGCCGCACGGCCGGTGATGCCCAACTTGCCTGGTTCCCCGAATCGTGGAATCCGGCGTTCGCGTCCGGACACCCGAATCAGGTCGTTGTACAGCATTCTTGGATACGCGCTCTCGAGTATGAGGACGCTGCGGGCCTGATCGAACAACTCGAGAGTACCGAGCCTGCGTTTGGGCCCACTCTGCTCGGTGATGGCGTGAACGGCCAGTTCCACAATCTGATCGAAGACCTGCCGCCGCTCGGCGCCAAGTTGCGCGGTCAAGGCCTTGCTGGCCTGATAGAGGCTCTTCAGACGACGGCTGTGGCGAACGTTCTCTTCCTCCTGGCGTTTGCTCTCGATGGCAATCGCCGTTTCGTCGGCCAGTAGGCCCAACAGCTGCTTGTCGTCGTCGGAGAACCGCCGGGGAACCCTGGTGTGCACGAGCATCGCGCCGACGATCTTGCCGCCGCGCCACATCGGCACACTCAGCCCCGAACGAATGCCGTGCGATCGAACAATCGCGGGAACCTCGAACGGTGTCGGCTGATCGAAATCGTCGACCGCGATCGGCTGCCCGAGTTCGATCGTGTAACCAGTCTGCGATCCTCGTCCTTTCGGCATCTCGATGCCGTCGATCACGAACTGCTGTTCCCAGCCGACCGCCGCCTTGAAAATGAGCCGATCCAGACGATCCGGCAGCACGAGGTTACAGAACTCCGATTCAAGGACCTTGGCGGCCGCGTTGACGGCGCCGTTCATGGTGTCCTTCAGTGTCTTCGCGGCCAGTAATTCCTGGGAGAACCTGGCCAAGACTTGCTGGTGCCGCCGCTTCGCGTCCAAATCGAGGTTCAACTGCAGGTTCCGGATGACGCCGGCGGCCAGATTCGCGAACAGCAACATGTTCTCTAGTTCGTCGCGGAGGAAGACCTTGCGGGATCGATAGCTGAGAAACATGACACCCAGCCTGGATCCCGAGGCGACCAGGGGGATCGCCACGCACGATTCGATCCCTTCAGCGTCGACGAAGAGCCTGTCCTTGAACCGCGCATCCGCCCTCACATCCTCGACTGCCAGCAGACGGTCCGGGAGCTCGAGCATCTGCTCCACCAGGTCGTAGTCGACGCTGTCTTCTTCGATGAGTCGCTTCGGCCGCTTCACGCCGCTCATCGCAGGTGGATGACGGACCTTGGCGGTCGTCCGGTCGTATTCAAACAAGGTCACAGCATCGCAGTCGGTTCCTTTGCGTGTCTCTGCCGCAAGGGACCGAAGCGCGGACGCCCGGTTCTCCATCACCGCGACGCTCGCGACGGAGCCGATTGCCTTCTTGGCACGGTCAATCTGGTCCATCAAGTTGGCGTTCTTGATCGCCAACGCTGCTCGATTCGCGAACGCCTGGGCGAAGGTGCGATAGTCGCTGTCGAAACTTCGGGCACTTTGAAACGCGCAGAGGAGCACTCCAAGAACTTCGGTCCCGGCCTGCAGGGGAACGCCCATGAACGATCGCCCGCCGCACGCCCGCAGGAATTCCCTCGTGCGGTTGGTGAGCGCGGGCTCGGAATGCGTCTGTTCAATATCGTCAACGGTGACAAGACCGCGCTTCAGTACTTGGAATGGGGTTCCGTGCTTGGCGGTCGCGGAGGCGGAATACGTCGACCAGCCACCATCATGCCGTCCGGCGAAAGCGGACTTCTCAGCCAGGAAGTTATCGCTGTAGCGGTCGTAGAACCACGCGATGGCTACCTCCGCCTCCAGAACGCTGCGTGCCGCATTCGCGATCTGCTTTATCACCTCGGCGGAAGTCCTGTGCGTCGCTAGATCGTCCGAAAACTGCCGCAACGCCTCCAGCCGTTCGAATCGGACGGAAGCGTCGTAGGCGATCGCCGCCTGGTTGACGTACAGCTGAAGGGCGGCGACCTCGAGGTCCGGGAAACGTCTGGGCTCGCTGTAGTGCACCCATACGACACCAATGCGCCGTCCAACGAGTGACAGCGGCAGGCAGACGGCCGCGCGCGCGCCACGCATCCGCATCATGTTGTGATTGACCAATGGGTGGGCGTCAACATCGCTCACCGTTTCGGCTTTGCCACTAGCCATCACCTGCATCGAGATTCCGTCAGGGCGAATGAGCGGCTCCTCATCGATCGTTGTCGACGGAAGACGCGGAAACGAGATCGGATTTCGCGCCCGCCCTGCCTTGTCGATCAGCAACACGCTCACCCAGGACGCCTTGGCGGTCACAAGGAGCTCTTCGACGATCCGGGCAGGAATCGCGGAGGGGGGACGCAATTCGACCAGTTGGCTGCTCAGGTCATAGAACGACACGAGCTTCTGCGCGCCGCTGGACGTCTCGTTGAGCAGTTGCTTGTTGGCAATCCCGACGGCGGCCGTCGATGCAATCGTCCCCAGTGCGTCACAGTCCTCCCGGTTGATCTCAGCGGCATTGAACTTGTTGTCGACGACCAAAAGCCCGATGGTTCGGCCCTTCACGACGAGTGGCGCAATGCCCAGCGCTGAGGAAATCTTGAACGTGCTGACGAAGGAATCCGGGATCCGATCCAGTTCGGCGTCGGAAACGACCGCCACTCCTGGTTTCTCGACAATCTCGGAAAAGATGTCGGCGCGGCCAAGCGGGAGAGCGACACCTCCCACCAACCGGCCCATGGTGGTGGGCTCAACTTGATTGGCGTCCAGTTGCTGGAGAAAGGCCTGAAAACTCCGCGGGCTCGACTGCCAGGCCTGCTCCCAATTCTGCTTGTCGAGCTCACCAACCGCCGCTTGTCCAATCAGCCTTCTGGCGGCTTCATCGACAAGCAGCAGCACGGCACGATTGAACGCCAGTCCATACTCTGCGGTGACCCCCGTCAGCAGGGCGAGGAAGAGCCTGTCGATGTCGCTGGCACTCTGAACGTAGTCGCCGATCTGATGAAGGATCGCCAGCCGGTTCAGCACGCGTTCCTGGGGCCGCAGATCCTGGAAGTACCCGACACTGCCGATCCGCTCTCGCCCGTTGCCCTCGAATAGCCAGCTCGACGAATGAAGAATGGGGATCGTGCGTTTGGATTTGGTGAGTATGAACGTCTTGTAACCCCGTACCAGACCGTCGTGCGCGTGGAGCTCCTTTCCAATTCGTCGTGGCTCCTTCTCGTCGGCGTAGAGGCGAGCGACCGGCGTCCCCTGAACCTCATCGTCCCCGTACTCGAGAAGCTCCTGCGCTCGCTCATTGAACCTGGTGACGTGACCTTCGCGATCGACTGAAATGATCCCCACGGGCGAGCTCTCGATCAATCGCTTCTGGAAATCCAGGAGCCGCGCATTTTCGATGGCGGCGACGGCGGCCTGGCCGAACAGCTCGAGCACCCACTCGTCTTGCTTGGGAAATGGAACGTCGGGGCCCGGTTTGCCTGATTCCGCCTTCTTGTTATCCGCGCGCAGAATCCCGATCACCTTGTCACGTCCATCGGCATCGCGGGATTTCAAGGGAACAGCCAACAGGGAGTAGCAGTGCCCCGACGGCGTGTGCGAATCGAGCGAGTGGCTCGCTGCGCGATGATCTGTCAGTTGGTCGCCGTGAGAATTGAAGACCTCGCCAAGGTGCGCCAGATACCCCATCAGTCCGCGGCCGGGCACGGAATTATCGTGGATGGGCCGCCGAAGCTTGCCGGGTTCGAATTCGCCGCGATGGCCGACGCTCGCCTCGAGCACGATCTCGGCGCGTGAGACCAGGAACAAGCCGGACGTCTCCGCGTTCAGCAGGATCTTGGCGCTGGCGGCGATCGACGTGAGCCGCTCCTGCAGGCTGAGTTCTCCCGGCCTGTCCATCATCTGCTGCGTGTGATGGGCCAGCGCGCCGAGGCGTTCCGATGTCTGGAGCGAGACTGTCGCCTGCGCGGCGAAACAGGCGAGCAGGCGCGCGTCCAATTCGGTGAACAGCCGGCCGAGGCTGTCGTCTACATAGAGGATGCCGATCGTCGCGCCGTCAGCGCGCAGCGGGACTTCGATGACCGCCGCGAACGGACGTTGATCTTGATACACCGCCGCACGGCCGTCCCACGAGTTGTAATCATCGACGATGGCATAGGGCGCGCCGCTGTCGATCAACTGCCCGGCCAGCCCCTCGCGCCTCCTCAAGGTGTTGCCGATGTAGTCGGGCCGCCGATAGTCTGCGACGACCTCCAGTGAATCCGTCTTCGGCTTGTATTGATAGATCCCGCCGCTCTCCGCACGCAAAAGGCGAACGGCCTGCTCGACGATGGCGTTGAGAAGTGTCTTGCGATCGCGGATCGAGGCAATGGCGAGAGTCGTGGAATGGAGCGCGTCGAATGACCGCGCAATCCGATTGGATTCCACGGCACCAGCCAGGGTCGCCAGATGCAGGAGGGCGGCCTTCGTCTCTGAGTCGAGCGGCGTGCCAGCCTCGCGCTCGACATAGAGGCGCCCTCCAAGTCTTCCAGCGACGAGGAGAGGAACGTTGATGCGCTCCGGCAGCTGCGCCGTGGCGGGCCAGATGTGAATGTCGCCATCAGGACTCAGGTTGAGAAAGTCCGGTTCCGCCGAGACCGGTAGCTCCCTGTGCCCCCGCGCGTACCCATGAGCGGCAACAACCGACAACACCCGGTTGTCTGGCGACGCGAGTTCGAGACGCACCTGGTGAAATCCCAGTGCGCGCGCCGCATCGACGATGGCTGCGAAGCCTTGCTCTGCTGTCGTCGTGCGCTCAATCGCTCGCGCGAGGTGCGCCATCGCGTCTACCCGGTCATGTGTCTGCATGGCAATCCAAGTCCGACGGGGTAACGCTTAGCTCATCGGTAGCGAGAAGCTACGGCGGGTCAATGGACCGGGTCAAGCCGAAACAGACACACCTCGCCCGAGTCGCGCCTTTCGGATCACGACTTCGCCCGGATGGCAAGGTCGAGCCACTGGAGGGCGATCACGGTCTTCGCGTCGAGGATTTCGCCTGCCCGGACCTTCGCTATCGCGTCATCGACCGCCATCGGGACGATGCGAATGTCTTCGCCCTCACTCTGGACGCCGGCGGTGTCGGCGGCATCAGCACGCGTGGCGATCTCTCCGTGGAAGATGTGAATGCGCTCCGACGAACCCCCAGGGCTGAGATACACGGTCGCGATAGGTTCAAGCGTACCCGCCGAATAGCCGGTCTCCTCGATCAACTCGCGGCGCGCGCAAGCTTCGAGGTCTTCACCCGGCTCGAGGATGCCGGCCGGAATTTCCAATAGCCATCCCGGGCCATTGCCGGCGGCCGGCAGCCTGAACTGCTCGCAGAGAAGGACGACGCGGTTGACGGGGTCGTGCGGCAGGACTGCCACACTCTCGCCGCGCTCCAGTACCAGCCGGGTGATGGGCGGACCCATCGATCCATCGAAACGCTCGTGTTGCAGCAGCACTTCGTCGATTCGAAAGATGGCGCGGTGGAAGACATTCCTGCGTTGGAGAATCTCTACGCGGCGGCGCATGCTCTATGATGCCCCATCCATCGAAACAGTGAGGCGCCTTGTCGCGTCAGACCGGCCGGCGGAGACACATATGAAGAGTTTGCTCGAACGCGCTGTCGACTATGTCACTAGCGGCACTGGTCTTGACGCTGAGACTCAGACCATCGAGGGCCTCCAGTTACCCGGATTCGGCGACGACGACAAGAAGCGCTGCGTTCAGATCAGGCAGGTCCTGAAGATGCTCCAGGACTACGTCGATGACGCCGCGGCAACACGGCCGCTCTCCATCGCGGTCTTCGGTCCACCCGGGTCGGGTAAATCGACATTTGTCGACACGATCATCAAGGCGTTGCAGCGCTGCAGACGCATTCCGACAGCGAACTTGACTCAACTGGCCGGCACGGAGGATCTGGTCAAGACGTTTCAGACCGCCATGCCCGCGAAGCAGACGGCCGGGCACGCACAAACGCCCGAGCCGGCGGCTCCGGCCCGGGCGGGCGGCGAGCTGACGCCCGTTTTCTTCTTCGATGAGTTCGACGCCTCACTGAACGACGCGCCGCTCGGCTGGCTGCGCTGGTTCCTTGCCCCGATGCAGGACGGCAAGCTGTTGGCCGCGGGCGACGAACTGCGGATCGGCAAGGCGATCTTCGTATTCGCCGGGGGCACCGCCGAATCGCTTGACGAATTCAATCAACGAGCGCAACTGAACCTCGACGCCTATAGAGCAAGGAAGGTACCCGACTTCGTCAGCCGCCTCCGAGGGGCCATCGATATCGGCGGAGTCAATGGCCTTGGCGATGCGCGTGTCGTCCCTCGCGCACTTGCGCTCCGGCGTCTCCTGGACCGCCGGAAGGCCCAGCTCCGAAGCAATCAGATTCGGCCGCTATTGTCGAACGGGCATTTCGTGCACGGCGTGCGCTCGATGGAGGCTCTGCTCGACGCGCGGTGGACAGAGACCGGCGGGCTCGATCTCCCCGACACCATTCGGCGGCAGCATTTCAGTCGCGGCGGGCTCGACGGCCAGCTCGTCGGGATCTCAGCCGGCCTCAATGAACCCGCCTCACGGCCGATGTTCTCGGCGCTGACCGAACAATTGCTTCGGAACGGCGCGTCGCTGGCTTACGGCGGCGACTTCGTGCCGGACGGCACGCTCGATCAGGTCATCAAAGCGGCACAGCTCGCGCCCCTGGAACTCGGCGCGGACACCACAACGCCCCGTCCCAAGCGCGTCTACAACTACCTCGGAATCCCCGCATCGCTGAAAGCGCAGTTCGAAACCGAAGCAGGAGACGTCGAATTCGTCAAACTGCAGACGCTCAGTCGAGCCGAATTGGATGAACTCGCTGCACCGTCGGATCAATGGTTCGCGGCGCTACCGATCGCGGCGGAGGATGCATACGAGGCTCGACGCCACGTCGCATGGGCTCTCAGCCTGTTCAGAATGCGCGTCAGGCTCATGCAAGATCTCAGCGCGCTCGTGGTGCTCGGCGGAAAGGACGATGGCATGGCTTGGGGACGATTCGCCGGCATCGCCGAAGAAGTCATGATCGCCGTCGCCCTGCGGAAGCCGGTCTACGTTGTCGGCGGCGCGGGCGGTGCCGCTCTCGCCACCGGCCGCCTGCTTGGGCTCGACGCGACTACGCCTGACCTGCGGCGCTGCGTGGTGTCGGCGGCCCAAGCTGACCTCGCGCGGGCGCTGAAGCCATACGCGCACTGCTTCGAGATCCCCGGCGAGCCGAAAAGTCCGGTCGATCTCGCGGAGCTCCGATCGTTCCTCTATCACCGCGGCGTCACCACCTCCGGCTGGCCTTGGAACGGCCTGGGCCCGGCGGAGAATCGCCAACTCTTTGCGTGCCCCCTGGTCGACGGCAAACCGCATGTCGATCGTGCCGTGGAGCTCATCGTTCAAGGACTATCGCGACTCGACTGGAAGAACCAATCTCGAAAGCCAGCTTGACCCGACCGAATGCGACACGTCAGTTCATGACGGCGTCAATTCCGGCGGTATCGCGAGTAGCCCCAGCCACCGCCGCCGAGCAGAAAGATGACCACGATGACGATGAGCAGAGTGTTCGTATCCATATTGACCTCTTGCTAGTTAGCGCTTGACCACGACGACTGCTTCGGTTGGCGGGAGCGTCTCCGATGCCGCCAGCGCGGTTGGACGATCCGTGTTGCTAAAGTCGCCTTTGGTCTCGGTCGTCGAGGCGATGTCCTCAGCGCCCGTCTGCTCGAGAATGTGCCGGCCCTTGCTCACCCACTCGTGATCATCCGCGTGCACCGACAGGAGAATCCCGCCCTTCCGCATCCGGCCTTCGTATCGCTTCGCCTGATACTCGGGAACCCCAAGTCCGATGAGCGCGCCGGTCATGCCGCCGAGAACGCCTCCGGCGCCCATTCCGGCGAGGGCCGCCACGATGGGACCCGCCGCGATGAAAGGCCCGATGCCGGGAATCGCCAGCATGCCGATGCCTGCGAGCCACCCCAGGGCGCCTCCGATGACCGCGCCCGTACCGCCGCCGGCAACGGCACCCTCAGCGGACTTCGTGCCCTTTTCGTGACCGAACTCTTTCGATCCGACGTTCTGCGGAAACAGGACTGAGATGTCGGTCGCCCGAAACCCTTTCGCTTTCAACGCCTCAACCGCCGCTTCCGCGCTGTCGCGCGTCGGGTAGATTCCAAAAACTCCGGTGTTCCTGTCGGACATATTGCCTCCCGTTGATGCGGTTACTGGACGAGAACGAAAGTGACCTTGAGCGTGACGCGATACTCGACAATCTTTCCCTTGTCGAGTTCGACTTTCTGCCCCTTGACCCAGGCGCCCTTGACGTTCTTGAGCGTTTTGTTCGCGCGAGCGATGCCCTGGTCGATGGCATCCTCGAAGCTCTTCGGCGAACTGGAAATGATCTCGGTGACGCGGGCAACTGCCATGGAAGGACCTCCGGTTGAAGCAGCGTAAGCAGCAAAGCGACGATGCTGGCCACAGCCTGACGGATTGGAAGGCGGACCGCTGCCCAAAACGGCACACCTTCTTGTCACTTTCTCAGCGCCGCCAAGGCCTGTTGCGCCTCCTTGAGTCCGGGATCCGCGCGCAGCGCGGCCTCCAGATGCAGAATCGCATCGGCTCGAGAACCCTTGTCGAGGAAGAGCAGTGCTGTTGTGTAGTGCCAGTCTGCCGCTGCTGGGCGAAGACGCAATGCCTCGCGCGCGCGCTCGATGGCTTCGTCCGTCCGGCCGAGGGACCCAAGGACCATCGCAAGTAGCATGTGTGCTTCCGCGTAGGCCGGCTCGAGCCTAATCGCGGTGCGACAGTGCTCGACCGCCTGCTCAAATCGTCCGAGGTCCGCAAGGGCCACTCCGAGATTCTGATGGGCGTGCGCGTAGTTCGGATCGAGCCGAATCGCGTTCTCGTAGTGCGGCACCGCATCGACGACGCTTCCCAAGGAGGAAAGCGCGAGTCCGAGATTGTTCTCTGCCTTCGGCTGATTGGGTTGGAAACGCAGCGATTCGGTGTAGTGCGCAATGGCATCCGCCGTACGGCCCTGCCGGGCGAAGACCGCGCCGAGGTTTGCGTGCGCAACGTAGTTGCCTGGTGTCACGCGAAGGGCGTGCTGCCACAAGGTTGCGCTGTCGTGCCACACCTCGACTTGCTGGCGAGCTTGAACCGCGCACGCCAGGACGAGCGACGCGGCTACCGCGCCGCCGAGGAACCGCGCGCCCCTGCTGCGAAGAAGTTCAGCGCCTGTCCATGCGACGGCGACGAACACGCCGATCAGGGGCACGTACGTGAACCTGTCCGCCATCGCGTGGCTGCCGACTTGGACTATGCCAATGACTGGCGTGAGCGTCACGAGATACCAGAGCCAGCCCACAAGCGCGCCCGGGTGCCGCTTCCGAGTGATGAAGACGAACGTTGAGATCGCCACGACCAGCCCGCCACAAGCGATCGCCGTCAGGGCCGGGACGGCTTCCCGAAACGGATAGAACGCCGCCAGACGAGTTGGCCAGAGCATTTGACCGAGGTAGGCGACGAGCGACACCACGGCGTTGTTGAGCCGCGCTCCGACGGAGAGCGCGCCGCTCACGGACCCGGTCTCCACTTGCGAAAAGAACGTCAGGGTGATCGCGATCAGCGCGAGCGCCAACAGCGGAAGCTTCTCCCGAACCAGCATCCAGAACCGGGGGCTTCCGAGCGAAACGTCGCTCAGCCGGCCTAACGGCCACCAATCCATCAAGAACAGGACGACTGGCACCGTGACCAGCATCGGTTTCGACATCAAGCCAAGGGCCAGCATGATCGCCACCGCCAGGTAGCGGACGAACCCGGGACGCCGGGTGTAGGCGACGTAGGCCAGCATGGTGGCAAACCAGAATGTCGTGCTCAGGACATCCTTGCGCTCGGCGATCCAGGCCACCGACTCAACGTGAAGCGGATGCAAAGCGAACAGCGCTGCCACAAACGCGCTCCGGCCTATCACACCGGTCAGCCGGTACAGCAAGAGCAGCAGGAGCACGCTGTTGACGACGTGGAGAACGAGGCTGGTCAGGTGGTGATAGGGTGCCGAGAGACCTGCGATCTCGACGTCGAGCATTTGAGAGATCGACGTGAGCGGCCCTCCCGTGTTGTCGTAGGGATGGTGGAATGCCCATGCGACGTTGTCCCAGGTGAGACCAGTCGCAACATGCGGGTTCTCCACGACATATTCGAGATCGTCGTAGTCAACGAAGGTCGCGCGTCGCACCGGAGCAAACACGACGAGGGTGACCGTCGCGAGCGCGAAGACCGCGCCAACTAGCGCGATCCGATGGCCTCCCAGCAACACGCGACGGACTATAGCAAAGGGATTTCGCGGCCCTGAGCTCAGTCACGCGGCTAATCTAGGACCTGCTATCTGGCTCTCAGCCACTCCAGTTCGGGGAACTCCGTTATGAGATTGGCCCCAAAGAAGAGTAAGTACAAGGCGATCAGAAGCAAGACCCAAAGGAGGATCTTCTTCCACTTCTTCACGGCTAGCTCCCGGTTTGGGACGCTAGCAGAAAATGAAAGGTTGGTGGACCAGACCGGGATCGAACCGGTGACCTCATGAATGCCATTCATGCGCGCTCCCAGCTGCGCTACTGGCCCACTGATGGGACGAACGAACTTCGGATTATACTCCACGCCCCTTGGGACAGATCCAATACGAGTTCGTGACCATCTGGCGTATCCGCGCGCCCATTGAGGCCGTCTGGGAAGAACTGGTTCACCCGGAACTCTGGCCGACATGGTGGCGAGGCGTCCAGTCGGTCGAGACCATCGAGCACGGCGAGAACGGCGGCCTGGGCAGCATCCACAGATTTCGATGGAAGAGCCGGCTCCCCTACGTCCTCACCTTCCAGACACGTGCCGTGCGCCTCGATCCTCCGCGACTGCTCGAAGTGGAGGCGACCGGAGAGTTGGCAGGCAGCGGCCTCTGGCAGTTGTCGAGCGACGGTGACGTCACGGTGGCACGGTACGACTGGAAGGTTCGCGCCACACATCCTGTGATGCGGTTCTTCGCGCCCGTGGCCCGGCCGCTGTTTGTGTGGAACCACGACCTCAGCATGGCCCGAGGCCTCGAGGGTCTGACGAAGCGACTCGCGACGCCACATATACTCCGGCCACCGTGCTGATCAGAACCGTCCTGCTCGTCCTACTTGTCGCCCTTTCAATAGTCTTCATCGCTGGATGGAAACGGTCGGCGGCGTCACGCGAGGCTAACCGCGCTGCGCCGATCAAGGGGCAGCCGTCACCGGTTCAACTGGCGATCGGGTTCGTCACCAACTTCTTCGACACCCTAGGCATCGGCTCGTTTGCGACAACGACGGCCGCCTACAAGCTTCTCCGCCTCGTGTCCGACGAGCGCATCGTCGGAACCCTGCTGATCGGGCACTCGCTGCCGGTCGTCGTGCAGGCGTTCATCTTCCTCGTCGCTGTGCCGGTCGATCCGACGGTCCTCGTGGCGCTGATCGCCGTTTCGGTTCTCGGTAGCTGGGTCGGAGCCGGCGTCGCAACTCACCTGCCTCGACGGCCCATTCAGATCTTCATGGGGACGGGGTTGCTCGCCGCCGCGTCGTTCATGTTCATGAGTCAGGTCGGCGTGTTCCCGGCTGGAGGGCTGGCGCTGACGCTTACGTCCTGGAAGCTCGCATTCGCGCTCGCCGTCAACTTTCTTCTCGGCGGTCTCCTGACTCTGGGAATCGGCAGCTATGCCCCGTCGCTGATTCTGTTCAGCATGCTCGGCATGGATCCGCGCGCGGCGTTCCCAATCATGATGAGTTCCGCGGCGATGATGGCCATGGTCGCCGGACTTCGCTTCATGAAGGCCGGCCGTTTCGATACGACCGCGGCGCTGGGACTGACGCTCGGGGGGATACCAGCTGTGCTGCTCGCCGGACTCCTCGTCCGATCCCTGCCGCTCGGAGTGCTTCGATGGGTGGTCGTCGTCGTGGTCGTCTATGCCGCGACGACGATGCTGCGATCGGCGTTCACCGAGCGGCGCGCGGCGAACGCCCGGGGTTGACCGCCTATTGACAACAAAAGTTGTCAAGCCTACGATCCCCCGGTGCACGACATCCACGTCATCGACGACCCGGCCGCCGCGACGGTGGCCTTGGGAGCCGTGCGGAGTCGACTCCTCTCGGAGCTGGCGGCGCCCGCCTCGGCGGCCACCTTGGCTTCGCGCGTTGGGCTGGCTCGTCAGAAGGTCAACTACCACCTGCGCGCGCTCGAAGCGCACGGTCTCGTGCGGTTGGCTGAGGAGCGCAAGTGGGGCGGGCTGACCGAACGGCTGCTCGTGGCGACGGCCGCTTCCTACGTCGTTTCCGCGAACGCCATGGGTCCGGTCGTCGCGGAGCCCAACAGGGAAATCGACAGACTCTCTGCCAGCTACCTCATCGCCCTAGGCGCTCGTGTCGTCCGCGAAGTGGGCGACCTTGTTCGTCGCGCGAAAAAGGCCGGAAAACGCTTCGCGACCCTGGCGGTGGATACCGAGGTTCGCTTCCGATCGGCGGCGGACCGCGCGGCGTTCAGCAACGAACTCACTGAGGCCATCGCACAACTGGTTGCGAAGTACCACGACGAGTCCGCCCCCGGCGGCCGCGCACATCGCCTGGTGGTCGTGGCCCATCCTCTACCGCAGACATTGGAGACTAGAACATGAGCAGTGAGCGAACGAGCGGTGCGAGTGAGCCGCGCGAGCGGAGTGGGGCGATGGGGCCCCGCGAGCGAGCGCGTAAGGGGGGTGCGGCGGGGACGAAGTCCCCCCGCAGTCGAGTATGAGCGTGAAGAAGGAACCCTCCGGACGCCGTTCGGTCGAGGTTGAAGTCGAAGTCCCCGGCACGCCGGAGGAAGTCTGGAAGGCCATCGCAACAGGGCAAGGCCTGTCGTCGTGGTTCGTGCCGGCTGAGTTCGAAGAGAAGGACGGCAAGCCCGTCGCCGTGAAGATGAACTTCGGCCCGGGCATGGAGTCCCGCTCCGTGGTGACGTCCTGGGATGCGCCGCACAAGTGGACTGCGCAGTCCGACGGCTGGGTCCCTGGCATGCCGGCCCTTGCGAATGAGTGGAGCGTTGAAGCGCGTGCAGGAGGCACCTGCATCGTCCGCATCGTCAACAGCCTTTTCGCGAGCACGGACGACTGGGACGGTCAGCTGGAAGGCACCGAATCCGGATGGCCGGCTTTCTTCCGGATCCTCCGGATCTACCTGACGCACTTCAGCGGCCAACGGTCCGCGATCATGCAGTTCGTGGCCCCCGCTGCGGGAACCGAGGCGGAGGCCTGGGAAACGCTGACCGCGGCACTGGGACTGAACGGCTTGAGTCTTGGGCAGCGTAGGACGGCGCCCGCCGGTGTCCCGGAATTCAGCGGCGTGGCTGAGTATGTCCACCAGGGCCCGTACGACGCACTTCTGCGGCTCGACAAGCCGGGGCCGGGCGTAGCCGCCCTTGGCACTTTCAACATGGGCGGCCAGAGCATGGTTGCGCTGAACTTCTACCTTTACGGCGATCGAGCAGCCGCAACCATCGCGCACGAGACGCCGCTCTGGCAGGCGTGGATTCAAGAGCACTTCCCGATGCCGTCGGGGCCGAGCGAGGGAGAACTGAAATGAAGACGATCGCGATCGCGGCCATCTTCGCGGCTGGGTTTGGCGCCGGCATCTGGGCGGCGGGACAGAATCAGCCTCAGCAGGCGCCATCAGTTCCTGCCGAGCGCGTGACCGGGATCGGTGGCGTCTTCTTCAAGGCGAAGGATCCCAAGACGCTGCGCACCTGGTATCAGGAGAAACTGGGCATCGCATTGCAGGAAGGCCAAAGCTTCGGGTTGTTTCTCTGGCGAGAGCGTCAGGACCCGAACCGGGAAGGCACAACGGTCTGGGGACTGTTTCCGGAGACGACGAAGTACTTCGCTCCGAGTAATGCGTCGTTCATGCTCAACTACCGCGTCCGCAACCTCGAAGCGCTTCTCACGCAGCTCCGGTCGGCCGGTGTGACGGTCGATGGCAAAGTCGTTGAAGACTTCAACGGCAAGTTCGCCTGGGTGATCGACCCTGAGGGCAACAAGATCGAGCTCTGGGAGCCGAAACCGGGTTACTAAGAGCTTTCCTTCCTGGGGCATTCGGGGAACAATGGCAGTTCCTTCTCAGGAGGTCTCTATGACACGACTCATCGGTCGTCTGGTAATAGCTGTTGCACTCGTCGCTCTTCCTCTCGCCGTACGGGCCGAACAAGGCGGAGCCAAGCCGCCGGCCAAGACCCTGAACGCCACTGGCGCGGTCAGCGCTGTCACGGTCGATTCCCTGACGGTGAAAGGCAAGACGGACACATGGACGTTCACAATTGACAAGACAACGGTGGTCACGGCGAAGGGCGCGACCCACAAGAGCCTGGAGCTCAAGGCCGAAGGCAAAACCGGCGGGAAACTCACAGACTTCGTGAAGGTCGGTGACAACGTGACGATCGGCTATCACGACCTGGGCGCGACCAAACACGCGGCGACGATCAGAGTTACCCCACCGCCCAAGTAGCACCCTGATGCGGATGAACGAATGGCGGGACGCAATGTCATTGCGCCCGCCATATCGTTCGCCGGCAATGTCTCGGCGCCTCTAATCAATGCGGCGCATTCGGGTTCCTAAGAACAATCCAGCCTGCCTCGTCGAAGATCGTGACGTACCTTTGAGCGAGTCGTTGTTGAACCAGATCCGCGACTTGGCCCGGACCTGACAACGGCCATGGGTCGAGGCTCTGAGATGCGATCACGTATTCCGCATCCGGTGAGGTGACGTCCAGCACGTAGATTCTCGGTCGCTGGCTCAGGTGCGGGAGGAGCGCGGCCTGGGCCACGACAGAGGCGTCAGGCGGAATGGACGCCAAGGCCTTTGCGGCAGCCCCACGACCCACGGCGATTCGGTAGTGCCCCGCCGTGAAGAGGCGGAGGATGGGCTGGTGACCGGGAACCAGCAAGGCCAGGACCACGGATAGCGTGACGAGCGTGCCGGAAAGGCCGCGCCATCGGGAACCGGTGAAGTTCCGCGTCAATCGACTCAGTCCGTCTCCAGCACTCACAGCGAGCAACGGCGCGAGAGGCGCCGTGTAGTGCGCACCCCAACCCCAGTGATTGCTCGAGGACGACAGCAGGCGTTCCAGCCCGATGGGGACGATGAGCAACGCGAGAGGCGACCGAAGAGGCAGAAAGCAAAACGGCGCGAGCCACATCACAATCGTCAATAGCTTCCGTGGTGGAGTCACCATCAGCGCCAGGGCGGTCCACGGACGCTCCCATACGGCACGGTAGGCGCTGCCCGTGCTCCATCCGCCGCTGAATGACGGAATGATGACGTTGACCACGGCCAGAAACGCGAGCAGGCCGAAGGCGATCAGCGCCCACCCCTGTCGTCGCTTGCCCCGCACGAAGACGTACGCGCCGATGGCGGCCACCAATGGGATGAGGTCTTCCTTGATGCCGACGAGGACCACGCAACTGACCCACAGCCAACCCCATCGTCTCCTGTCCATCGCCAGTACGGCGGAGGCAATCACCAGGGGCGCGAATGCCATCTCATGGACATCGACATTTATTGCTCTCTGCAGTCCCCAGAAGAGCGCATAGGCAACTGCCAGGGCGAAGGACAGCGAGGTGGCGAGACGGCTTCGCAGGAAGAAATACACCGGGACGATGGACGATGCGATCAGGACTGCCTGGGCAACGATCAGCGTTTCAGCGGCGGGAGCGATCCAGTACGGCACGACGAACAGAAACACGATGGGATAGAAATGATCGCCGAGGATGTTCGAATAGCCGCTGATCGTGCTGGCCGGAGTCTCGAAGCGGCTCAGGTGCCACACCGCCTGATTGAAGATCCCCAGGTCGTAGCTCGAGTCGAAGTGCCAATGCTTGAAGAGGCCGACCGCCGCATAGGCAGACGCCATTGCGACGACCAGGAACGCCAGCCCCAGCCGCTCCGTGACGCGAGCGCGAGCGTCGTCGGTCGCATGAACCAGATCGTCCGGCATTCTTGGTGCGTCGGCCATCGTATAACCGTGCGGCCGTGCGATGCGAGCTTGGCCCTCGCAGGCGCAGGGCGAGTACGCGCACGACGGCCGCCCCGATCGCTGGGGTTGCGTGTGTTATCCTCTCGAACTTCACTCTGAGCATCGGAACGGTGAAACCAAAGGTGTCATATGCGGCTCCTGGGCGCTGGCGTCTTTTCACTTCTTTTTTGTAGCGCTACCGCAGCGGCGCAAACGCCGACCGTTACGTTGGTAGCGACCGCCGGCATCTATCCAGCGGGTACGACGCAAGCGGGATTCACGTCGCAAACGGCGGATCCACGCGGACCCTTCACCGGTCAATCCGTGATGTTCGCCGGGGGAGGACCAGAGACGCTGCCGGGTACTGATTCAAGACTCGCATATCGCTACAAGCTCGAATACTCGCAATCGGTAAGAATCACGTCCATAACCGTTGAGGGTGCGGCCTGGCATGGGGATGACTGCTGTCCCCAACTACGAGGTCCCGGCATCCTCCGGCTGCTAGACGCCAGCGGCACGGTCATCGCGAGCACCATCACGAGCGTCGGAAATGTCTTTGCGAGGTTTACCGTAAACGGTCCGTCCGCCCCCGGCACAACGTTCTATCTGGACGACTTCACCACGAGTGTGGTGTGGCGATATCGCTCGAGAATAACGGTCAACGCACAGCCGGCGTCGCTCGCGATCACGAGTCCGGCAGATGGCGCAAGTCCGCAATCCCAGTTCGTGGCCCTCGCCGGCGTCGGTCCTGCGGGAGCCAGCTTGGATGTGCTGATCAATAGCGTGTCGGTTGGCTCAGTGAGTGTCGATGCCGAGGGCAAATGGGAGGCGCTTGCATACGTGTGGCCGTTCGGGGCGAGCCCGACGGTGCAGGTGCGAGATCGCGTCACCTTTGATCTGTCAAATCTCATCACCATTCATCCAAGCGGTGGATTCAGCGGAGGACCGAACACATCACCGACGCTCCTCCTTCCGCTTCGACATGCCGACATCATCGTCGATTCCGACCCAGCGTCGGCGCAAGTCATTCTGTACGGCCCCAACTACACGCACGTCGCCCTGTACCTAGGCGGAGACGAAGATGGAACGCCTTGGTTGGCGGAGGCAGTCACCGCAGGAGAGGCGGGTGTGGGGGGGGAGGTGCGGTCCGTGCCACTAGAACAGAGTCTCGTGTGGAAAGCCCGCACGATGGCCGGATTCACTACTCGGACACCCATTGCGAATGCGATGCGCGATGCGATTGTGGAGTGGGCTTCTGCGATTACGCAACAGGGCCTTCCGTACTGGAGTGTTGACACTGACATCCTCCAACCCCTGGCCGAAGTCACGCGGCTGTTTCGGCCCCTGCTTCACCTACCGTATGTGGCTCGCAGCCCGTTGCGCGGGACATTCGACGCCATCCTCGCCTTCCTCGATGCCCGTAAGAACTCGACGAGCACGTTCATTTGTTCGACCTTGGTTTGGCGGGCCTATTGGGAGGGGACGGGACACACGCTGGATCTTTCGACGCCGAATCTGATGAGTGCCGACACCGGCACGGTCTTCGGCAACCTGCCTGCCATTTTTCGCGATCTCTTGATCGAGGCATTGCGGCCAGTATTCATCGTGCCAGAGACCTTTGTCCGATCGCCAAAGTTGGTACAGATTTTTTGACCGACGCCGCGCGGACGACCTCGTCGCGCACCTTGGGGAGTTCGAGCGTTCGACAGCCATTTCACCAAGGGCAGGTGAACTCCGAACCCGCGCCGCCCAGTTGATGCGACTGCCTGATGACCCGCAAGCGGGTGTAGCACTTTTCCCATTGGGATCGCTTACCCCCTTCCCTTCCTTGACGGGGTAAGCGATTGCAACGGGAAAAGTGCTACACCCCTGCGGGTGGTGAGCCGGTCACCGCGCGGGTCGCGTCGGGCTCAACTCGAATCAGCTCGGTGACGGGTCGTCGGTTGAGGCCTGCGGCTGTTCCGGCTGGGCTGGAGTGATTACGGCCTGCACTAGCTGGGGGTCGACATACCGACGCGAAACGTCGTCCCAAACAAGGTCGCTGAGCGGCTTTTGCTTGGGCTTGGGCGCTCGTTTGGTCCTTGAAAGGTGCTTCTGTTTCCTTGCGAGTCTGCGTTTACCCGTTCCTTTGTGCGCTCGCTTCCCCGCGCGTCGCGCGCCAATGATCTCAATTTCCGGTCCGTCGTCCTTTTCAGGCGACGGGAAATTGATTACTAGCGCCGTTTTGAGATTTGTCGTTCGCAAATAGGCGCTAGTTTGCGCGAAGTTATGTTCAGAAATTTTTCCTGCTGCTTTTAGCTCGACAACAAGATTTCCGTCGACGATGAAATCGAGGCGGTGTAATCCAACCCGCGCCCCACGATAGAAAACCTCAATATTTCGTTCAATTTCGTAGCGCAGACCAAGCAATCGCAATTCGACCGCCATCGCATCCCTGTAAACCTGTTCTACAAAACCGGGCCCAAGTTCTCTATAGACCCTATTTGCGGCTGCGGTGACAGCTGTTTGGCAATTGAGTCGCTGCTTTCCGATTCCAAAACCGCATACAGGTAGTTGAGCATCGCGTTCGGAGGATTCACGGCAAGCCTTCCGGACCCGGTCAGAGGTGACCGACGCGCGCCAAAGACCCGCCAATGAACCGGCACACGTGCGAGTGAGTGTGTTGGGAAAGCGATTGCGAGGTCTCGCCAAGCTGACCAGTAGGCCAACGCTGCTCGGGCCTCGGCCCAGCGGAGTGCATCCACGCGGTTGATACCTGATAGCGCTGACCGTTCTGCTTCAATTGCATTCGCCACGTGGTGGGCTTTCAATCGTTGGCGTGCAAGTGCGGCCTGTGCGCCGAGCTTTCTATCTAAAATGGTTCGAGCGATTCCGATAGACGCGCCGCTGTGGACTGCGTCGACTTGCATCCTCTTCAGGCTGACGGCTTTCGGACCAACTGGACCCGCCGTGGTGAGGCAACGGCCATTGCGTTCGACCATCACGAAGGCAGCCTTCTGGTCGTGAATCCACCGAAGTGCGGCTAGCGAAATCATCCCGTCGCTGCCAATGACAACTACGCGTCGTAAACCATGATTGATTCTTGAAAACCGCCCTTCCCGTCTCTTGTCGCAGACTCCGTCGCGCAACACCAAGTGTCCGCGTTCAACTTGGGCACTGATGCCGAAGCCTGACAGCGTCACTACGCCGCCGCGAGGAACGATTGACTCGAAATTGAGGAGCGGCCGGACTTCGGGTAGGGTGTTCGAAGCTGCCATCGGAGTTCATACCTCCTGTGGTGGTTAGGAACGTGTCGGTGTTATCAGCACCGATACGTTCCGCTTGATTTACCTGTATTTTAGCCGGAAACCCCTATGGCGTGAGCAGCGTAAGCGGTATTTCTGCGCCGCATTTCGGACAGGCCATCTGTTTCGAGTGGCCACGATATCCGCATGAACACTCAATAGCCCATACCGGTTCAGCAGTCTTGATGTGAGTGGCGCTGCGCCTCTCAGCCAAGGCTCGCCCGCGTCCAACGAGGTCGCGCGACCGCCGGGCCGATCCAGTGCTAGCCGCTACCGAGTCGGCCAAGTGCCGAATCTGCGTTACCTCTTTCTTGTCCCAGAATCTCGGTTCCTGCAGGACAGACAGGATTCGAGGCGCCAGCACGGTCAATGGAACAAACCCGTGTTCGCCGTCGTGACGCCCCGCGTCCCTCCACGCCAGCACGACGTCATCGACTGTGGTCGCTTTGCGCAGCGCGTTTCGCAATTTCGGCCACCACCAAGTTAATGACTGCCGATGATTCTCGGCCTGCTGAAACAGGATGTCCTCGCCCTGAGTAGCGCGCTTTCGACCGCTCCGCGAATTCTTGTCAAGAGCAGCTAACTGGACCTTTCGCACACGACCCTTTTTCGCGGCCATTTCGGCCGCCATCCTACCAAATCATTCCGCGGACAGATTGCAGCTGTTCGCCCAATCTGGAGAAACATTCTGCGGACAAATTGCCGAGCGCCCCAGAGTAGTTAGGTCCCGTCAGAGCCAGCGATTCGAAACGCTGCACGGAGAATCGTTCCCGGCACGGAGGACGATTCCCATGAGCAAGAAGAAGAAGCCTGAACACAAACGACCATCACGTCGAACACACAAGCGACGTCGCCAAACCAAACGCCAACGAACGATCAAGCCCGTCGTGATCCGACGTTCGCGACGTTGGCGCGAGACTCATCAACGCGCACTACAAGCCCTCGCCGAGATGCGTCGAGGAACTTCGCTGGCGGCAGCTGTCCGCCAAGTGCGTCTAAAACCAGAAACCTTCAGACGCCATGTCGGTAAGGCCGTTCGACGGAAAGGCCCGGCCGGACGCTTCTTTGCTTTGTCGACCGACTCGCTTCGCCGCGAGCTTCACGTTCTTACCGAGCAGGGGCCTGTGCCGGTTGTCGTCAGTGACCTAAAGACTGCGCGTCTTGTGTCCGAGCACGCGAACGCCGTTGCCCATTTCTATCGCAAGAACGACCCGTCTCGGCTTGCGAAATTCGAAGGTAGGACGTTCCGGATTGGGAGGACCAAGGTCGCGTTTCTAACCGACCCGGTGAAGCTGCGCGAACTCGCCGACGCTGACGCCCTCAAACTCGACTCGCTCTACGTGGACGTTGGGTAGCGATGGCCAAGGGCTGGTCGGTCCGCCGTTCGAATGCTCGCTGCTGTTTCTGTGGCGGTCGACGGACCATCGAGTTTCATCACGTGGGCGGACGTCAGCACGCTCCGGACTTTGTTTTGCCTTTATGCATTCACCACCATCGCAGGGTCACTACGGCGCTCTTCAACGCGGGCATCGACATGACCTACACGCCAGACCCGCATGAGCGGCAGCGTCATGTCCTGCGCGCGGTGTTGGTCTTTGTTTGGCAGCTCTTGGAAGAGGACGGAACCGATGTCGCAGGATGTGTTCGTTCGAATTCACACGGCCGTAAAGCCAAAGGTCTCGCGAAAGACAAACGAACCGCGCTGGCCAGACGAGGTTCTGGTCTTTGACACTGAAACCACTCTAGACACCGAGCAAACGCTGACGCTGGGCGCGTTTCGACGTTGCAGATTGCACAACGGGCGCTACGTCTGCGCCGAGGAAGGCCTGATCCGCCCTGATGCTGCCCCGACCAACGATCTGCAGGTGTTCACGGCGGCAGCGCTGGACTCGCCGGACATCGGGTTCAAGACCTTTCCTCCGCCCCGGCTGGCGTTGCTCACCCGGCGGGACTTCGTCGAAAAACAACTCTTTCGGGTTCTGAGATTGGGCGGAATGGTCGTGTGCTTCAACCTGCCATTTGATTTGTCGCGACTCGCGACCTCTTGGCGACCGGCAAGAGACGGCGGCTGGTCTCTAGTTCTTGCTGAACGGAAGTCCCGGCGAACCGGTCGACTCGAACCGAATCCCGAACGCCCTGACATTCACATCGCTACAAGAACGAGTCGATCCGCCTTCGTAAATCTGACTCGACCTCAGCATCCAGAGGAATGGAAGACAAGAGGTCGTTTCTTGGATATCCACACGTTGGCACACGCGCTCTACGAAACGTCGTTTTCGCTCGACTCGCTGTGCAAGCACTTGGGTGTCCCGGGCAAACTCGCGCATAAGCTCACAGGCCGCGTAACACTTTCAGAGATTCGCTATTGCCGACAAGACGTCCGCGCGACCGTCGATGCGCTCAACGGGCTCAAGACTGAGTTCGACAGGCACCCGGTCACGCTGCTGCCAGACCAAACAGCCTCATCTGCGTCGTTTGCGAAGGCCTACTTCCACGCGATGGGCATTGTCCCTCCGTCGCAGAAGTTTCGAATTCCAGACAGGGTTCATGGAATCGCGATGCAGTCCTATTACGGCGGCCGGACAGAGACGCGGGTCCGACACGTTGAAGTTCCGGTAATCCTGACGGATTTCAAGAGTCAATACCCGACAGTGAATACCCTCCTCGGCAATTGGCGAGTTGTGACGGCGGCCCGATTGAGCTTTCCGAATGCCACGACTGAGGTTCGTAAGTTGCTGAGGACTGTGACACTGGAGCGGACGTTCAATCCCGCGTTTTGGAAACACCTCTCATTCTTCGCTCTTGTCAGACCCGAAGACGATATTTTGCCCGTTCGCTCGCTCTACAACGGGTCAACGACAAACATAGGGTCTAGTTTTCTCAAGTCGACTCAGGCCTTGTGGTTCGCCGGGCCGGACCTTGTTGCATCAGTTCTGCTGACAGGCAAAGCACCGAAGATTCTGCGCGCGATTCGAATGGCCCCGCACGGGCGACAGCGTGGTCTGCGAAACGTGACGTTGCGCGGTGCAATTCCAATCAATCCGAGGCAGCAAGACTTCTTTCGGCACGTAATTGAACAGCGAGAGCGGTTTACCAAACGCGATCCGCAAGGGCTGTTCCTGAAGACGATGGCAAACGCTGGGAGCTACGGCCTGTTCGTCGAGGTAATCTCAAAGGCTCTGCGGAAGCGAAAGCAGGTTTGGATTTTCTCTGGAGAAAAACGAGACCCGATCCGGCCGTCTGTTGTTGAGCAACCCGGACGTTGGTATTGCCCCCCTTTGGCTTCGCTCATCACTGCCGGAGGGCGGTTACTGCTTGCAATGCTGGAGCGACGCGTAAGGGACATCGGCGGGAGTCACCTGTTCTGTGACACGGACTCCATGTGCATTGTTGCGGCGAAGAGGCGAGGGTGGGTCCCATGTCCCGGCGGAAAAACCGTCAAGCGGAAGGTCTGAATGTCGCGTCGTTGGCGGAGGTGCGAGCGATTGTCCGGTGTTTCGATAGGCTCAATCCATACGACCGCACGATCGTTCGAGAACTGTTGAAGATCGAGTCGGTTAATTTCGACGAACGCGGAAAGCTGCGTCCTCTTCTCGGCCTTGCGATTTCGTCAAAACGCTATGTTCTATATCAACGTCGGAGACGAAAGCTCGACATCATCGAGCCCAAGGCGCACGGGCTCGGCTACCTCTACTCCCCAAAGGGAGAACGCAGGGGGGTGCCGCCGTGGCACTCTGATGCGTGGCGCTGGATGCTCCCGAACATTCTCGGAGAGTCGGAATCAGAGCCGAGCTGGTTCGACCGACCCGCGTTGATGAAACTCGTTGTGAGCACACCGAATGTCCTGCGGAAGGCCGCACGGTCCATTCGCCCCTTCAACTTTGTGTTCTACGTTCTTGTGGATTCCAGCATCGGCTATCCGAGGGGAGTCGATAGGGAGCGGTTCACGCTGATTGCACCATTCAGCAAACGACGACGGGACTGGATTCGATTGCCTTGCCTAAACGTTCACGATGGCCGGTTGTTTCAACTGGCCTTGAAGCAAGGCCCGCAACTTGACAAGGTGATTCCACAGACGGTCGGAGCGCTGTTGCGACGCTACATCAACCATCCCGAGGCGAAGGCGCTTGCGCCCGACGGCGGTCGATGTGGTGCGACCACCCAGGGACTTCTCGCAAGGGACCGCGTCGTGCTTGGGGACATGCAACTAATCGGCAAGGAAACAGATCGACGCTGGCAGCACGGCGAGGACTTAAGCCTAATTAACTCGCGGGTTCCGCGATACAACGTTCGGCGCTCTGTCAAAGCGGACCGGGCGACGTTGCTTCGCATCAAGAAGGTTGGAGTCCGGGAAACGATGAGGAGGTCACGACTGAGCCAGCACACGATCGAAAAACTCCGCGCGGGTAGATCCGTGCGATCGGAGACGCTGAAAAGACTGATTTACGCGCTAGAAATAAAACCAACGTGATTCTCCAATCGTCATGTTTCTCCGGCGATGCCGATTTACAGCTGCTGTTGCTCCTCCTTGTGGGTAGTAAGAAGCTCTCTCAGGCTTTCCAGTCGCACTTTGGATAACGCATAGGCGGCACCTCCGTAGATTGTGGGATAGATCGAACCGGTCCGATATTCTCCAGCTTCAAACTCGGAGTGTTTACGTCTGAATTCGATCCAAGCCACTTGGCTTTGGGCCAACTCTCTCTGTCGGGCCGGTTCCAGTTGGGCCGTGAAGTCCGCTATGACGTCCTCTAATGCCGCGTCGATCGAGTCCAGCCTGCGAGCCGACTCAATATTCATGTCGGCCTGCGTTAGAGGCGCATTCGGGTGGAGCAGTTCGCCGACGGCTTCAGCCGAAGCCTGTAGAAATCCTACCGATGACTCCAGAAGCCTGTCTACCTCGCCTCTCTCCGTCGGCTCGAAGGAAACGAGTTCGTGCGCGTAGATATGCCTGAGCCGAAATGTCTCAGCCACGTCCCGAAAAATGACCACAGGATCGGGAATGATCGGCTCTTGCGGTGAGTCGTTGGGCTGACGCTTTCTTGCGGTGGTCACCAATTCCAGAAAGTCCCTACCAATGACGGTAGACATCACTGCGTTCAACTGAGCCAGATCATTGAAGGACACAACATGCCCAATAAGGTCGCCCACTGATATCTGTCGGCCATGGACGGCTCGTAGGAGTTCGAAGTCGATCCGGAGGTCCTTGATTTGAGCGAGGGTCCTCGCGTTGCTGAGGAATGGATCGCCAGCATCAATCAGCGTTCGTATCGCGGATCTGAAAAAGCCCTCGATGCAAGCAACGATGCCGATTGGGACGTATCGCAAGAACTCCTGATTCATGTCCGGTGTTTCTCGAAGGGCCATTGCGATGCTGACCATTCTCCACGGCATGATTACCGGATAGGGTTCGCGCTTCTGTCGCTCGCGCACTTCGACAATTTCTGCAACAAGGTCACGTCTCGCGGTCATGAAGGTCCCAATGTGTGAAGGCTTATGTGTGACGGTCCGACGATTGTGGACTGACCGACAGAGGTTTTGAAGCAAAATGCAGTCGGCCCTGCGCGGAGGCGCAATCGCATGCCCAGACTTCTTAGTGAAGCGCTTGGTGTCGACAAGAAAGCGCTAGAGGACGCGGGGGTGTTCAACGGCTTCGTTGACCTCGATTCCCGTTTTCACATCGATCCCCACTTACTTGCTTCTAGCGGTGCTCCAGAGCTTGCCGGATCACGGGAGACCTTTGACAAGCACTTCGGAGGGGTGTTCGCGCTCGTCAAGGCATCTAAGAAGCGCGGCGACATTTTCTGGTCCAAGGCTGTCGACAACTTGATCTTCGCCGAGATTCCGAACACTGGGCTGGGCTATTCGAAAGATGGCAAATCCGGGAGCGCGATCGGCGTAGGCCTAGCGATCGAACTCGCCGATCTCGCTGGGGAGATCATTGGAGCGGGCTGCCAAGACCCGACAATCTTCGATCTGGTTGGGCTGCTGCAGGAGGGCGTCGGAGCAGATCGAATCAGCGACATGACGGCGGCAGTTGTGAGAGGACACATCCTGGCGTTTTCAGCGCGGGTAGCGCAGGACCTGAAACTCGGGACGGTCAAGGTAACTCACGGTGACGCTGTGTTCTTGGTCCCGAAGGATCCAGTTTCTGGAGCGTCACTCTATCTGGTTCCTGCCGACATCTTGCGACATTTACCAGTCGCAAATTCGTGGAGCGATATCGACATCGTCTCAAGTCACAATTCGGCCCTCCGTCACAAAGTGAACGGGCTGATCGGGGACACGTGGAGAAAGGCGACCAAGAAGGTTAAGAAGGCCGTTCTCCGAAAGACGTTACTCGACAATCCGGAACTTCTTGCGGACTTCCTGAAGCAGTATCGAGACAAACAAGCGAGTGCATACGACTTCGTCAAAGACCCCGACGCTTTGATCCGGTGGTATGAGGAGGCTGTTGGGCTCGCTAACAAGGACCCGTTACAACTCGACGCTGCAAAGCTACAGGCACCCGAGACGGCGATCGAGGTGGTCAAAGCGATTTGTCAGCGTTACAAGGAGATGGTCGAGGCGAATCGCCTTTCTCGTCTCCTTTACAACGACAACGGGGAACCGAAAAAGGAAAAGGCAGCACAGCTTGTGTTCTACGCGATTGCCGATGCCTATTGTCAGGCAAATAACCTCGACATCAGCCCCGAGGTCGATGGTGGTGCTGGGTCTGTGGACTTCAAATTCAGCAAGGGCTATTCACTCCGGATAAACGTCGAGATCAAGCTGTCCTCCAATTCCCAGCTTGTTCACGGCTTGGAGCAACAGCTGCCTGCCTACGATGCGGCTGAGAAGAGCCTTCACAGCATCTATTTGCTCATTCAGACAACGGCAACGGCAAAGAGCATTGCGCGAGTTGTGAAACTCGCTCAAGCGCTTAAGGCGAGTGGAAAGCGTGTTCCAGACGTGTGGACCGTCGACGGTCGTCTGAAGGCCAGTGCAAGCAATTTATAGTATCGATGGTTTAGGCCCCTCTGAGCGACACCTATGGCTGATCGTGACCAAGTATTGCGAGAAATATTCTTCCCAGAATACTCAGCGGACACCCCTGTTCATGAACTTGAGATGGCGCCAGTCATAGAGCAGCTGTCTGGCTTGGCCGATGTCCTAGGCCGCGATGCTTCAGAGAATGACCTGCACGAATTTCTCGTTGCAAATCCCGGATTTGTTCTGGGGCTGTTTGGGTTCGCCGACAGCAGAACATTGGCTTTCTTCAACAAGCCCGCAATCGGCACCCGCTTTGTTGCAGACTTCGGCGTCCTGATGGCGGATCAGGGCGCGTCCTGTGTGGGATTGGTTGAGATCGAACGCGCCTCGACAGCCTTATTTACGCAACAGCAAACTCCAGCCAAGTCATATCAAACGGCGATCGGTCAGGTTACCGAGTGGCGGCAGTGGATTGAACCCAATCAAAAGACCTTCGTTTCAGACCTCGTTGCAGCGGCACGAGACCTGCCGGAATGGCCAGACAGATCGTCCAACGGGAGTTTTCGCACGATGCCTCCCGACCGGCTTGAACAGTGGTGGCGAGCGTTCGGAGGTGACACTGCGCCGTCATTTTCATATGTGATTGCGTGCGGTCGCTGGGCATTGTTGTCCAAAGCCGAGCGAGAACGACTTACGTTCCTTAATTCGAAGGCGAATCCGTATCAGACCGTGACGTATGACCAGATCGCGAGACGCGCTTACAGGCGACCTTTAACGAATTGGGGAAGTGAGTGAGCGATGGCTGACGACTCCGGTCAAATGCCGAACGATGCTGGCGATGCAAGCCGAGCCGATCGAGACGCTGATCACGGCCGTTATGGACCGAAACGGTTCGTTGCGTTCGTCGACATTCTCGGCTTTTCTGATTTTGTGGGGCGAGCCGACGAACAGCCGGAACTGATTGAAAAGATACAGAAGGCGCTGGCTGCGTTGGCCACACATTCAACCGGCCCGGAGAATGAAGCGCCGCACAACGCTATTCAAGCCTCGGTGTTTTCCGACAACATTGTCATTTCTGGGCACGACCAACCCTACGGTCTTGGGATTCTGCTGATCGGAACCGCTGGGATTTGCCTACGACTGCTGGAGCTAGGATTCCTGACGCGAGGGGGTATCGCCTACGGGAAGTTGGCTCACGATAAGCGAATGGTCTTTGGTCCGGGTCTTGTCGAGGCCGCAGAACTGGAGCGATCGGTCGCACATTACCCACGCGTCGTGTTGTCTGAAAGCGTGGTTGCGCGTGCTTATGAACTCATCGAACAAGCACCTGATTTCGGTAACTTTCTGAGAGTCGATAGTGACGGCCTCTTTTTCCTGCATTACCTACACAAGACTCTTCCCGCACCGTTCTACCGACTTTGCCTACCTGTCGGAGCGACGCTGGGCGGAGCTCGTCTTTTCGAGCCCGTTCGGGAAGTGCTCTTGCAGCTCAGCGCGCGGAAGGACATGCCCCTGAGGACGAGATCGAAGGTCGTCTGGATGGTCTCGTATCTGAATAGGGCCGCTGCTGACCTCGGACTTGAGCCGATAAGTCCCATCTGAGACAACTCGACTCCCGGCGATTCAGGTGTAGCACTTTTCCCGTTGCAATCGCTTACCCCTTCCCTTCCTTGACTTGCCAAAAGGCCAGCGCCTAGACTGACTTTTGACTACCAACAAACGGACATTCCGAGAGGCGGAGTCCTCCGGAACGGCGAAAAGGATTCAGTCATGCCCAACGGCACGATTGCACGATTGCTGATCGACAAGGGTTTCGGGTTCATTCGAGACGAGAGCGGCGTCGAGCACTTCTTCCATCGGTCCTCGGTCCGCCAGACGGTCTTCGAACTGCTCCGTGAGGGCCAGCGTGTCGAGTTCACGACCGAGGACTCTCCGAAAGGTCCGCGCGCCGCGGAAGTCCGGCTCCTCGAGTAAGACCTGCGACCAAACGGAAGCCACCGGGGTCCGGTGGCCCTCCCGGTCTTCAAAACCGGTCGCTTCCCGCCAACGCGGGAAGGGAGGGTTCGACTCCCTCGGGCTTCCGCCACTCCAGAGCACTACCCTGATCCACCCACAGTCCCGTGACCTGGACGCTCTGGTTCGTCCTGCTCTCCGGCTGGAAGGCCATGGTCCTCTGCGCCGTCATCGCGGTCGTCGCGATGATCCTGCTGTCCGTCGTCATGACCAGGATGACTGCGGCGTCAGCGATGCGGAACATCGTGATCGCGCTGATATTCCTGAGCGCAGTGACGGCGGTGCTGCTGGCGCTCGTCGCCGTGATGACCAGAACGTGAGATGCCGGGCCTGGCGGCCCGGCCTACCGGCCGAGGGCCGTCGCCTGCGGAGCCGCCGGATAGCGCCACACCCAAACGACGCTGCGCTTATCCGAAATGTTGTCCGCCGTACCTTCGGCGCGATTCGACATGCCGTACACCATCCTCGTCTGGCGGTTGATGTAGCAGCAGGAAAAATTGCCGGGGTCGGACATCCCGCTCGGCGTCAGCGCCACACCGCGGGCGGTGAGATCGACAAACTCCACGGGATCAACACGATAGGGCGCGACCTTTCCTGCCGCGACCGCGTCGAGATCCGCGCGCCGGTACGTATAGACCGCCAGCAGACGATCGGTGTAGGTCGGTCCCGTGTTCCCAAGTGGGTCGGTGCAGCCGTGTGAGTCCTTTCGGCCGGCACCAGGATTGTTGTACCAGGTGTGGCCGTGTTTGCAGTTGGAGGGATCCGACACGGGCACGCCGGACGTGCCAGTGAGTTCCGCGAAGAAGAACACCGCGTCCTTCTGCCCATTCGAAATCGCCGCGAAGCCACCGATGCGATCGCGCTGCTGCCATGAGCTCACGCCGCCGTTCTTCGCCGGATCGGCCGTTTCCGCGCCTTCCGACTCCTCGAATGGGACGATGTTGAAGCGGCGCTTGAAGGTCGTCCAGATCCCCTGCGGCACGCCGTTGCGGAAACCGCTGATCGGGTGGTCGACGTAGACCTTGTCCGCCTCGAGATCGCGCGCGCGATACCCCGCAGGAGTTTCGGGCGTCGGCCACACCGGGAGCCGCGCAAGGCTGGGCCCCCACGGATAGGGCTTGTTGTTGGAAATGATCGTGGAACCGGTCAGAAGCGATCCGTCGCGAGGATCGTCCTGCAGGTAATAGGAGCGTTCCGCTCCGTATGCCCAGTCGTTTCCGGCACGCACGCGCACCCGCCACGGCCCGTACGTCGCCAGAGCAGGCTCGAGCGCAACTGCCGCCAGGTTCCAGTGCGGAGTACCGGGAGCGTTGTAGGAGTCGTAGTACGTGAACAGCAGCCACTTCCGGATGTCATCGAAGTACATCTGTCCCTGCGCGCGATTGGGAATGGGATCGAGCAGTTCCCCCTTCGGCGTCCACGATCGGCGCTTGTCGCCCCAGACACTGCCCCAGTTCTTGACGAGTGTCGCCCGCGGCGCCTGGGAAAACTGCTTGAACGGCGCCAGAGTCTCAGGCGGCCGGAGTTCCACCAGCCCTGACGCGTAGACGAAAATGCGCTGCTCGCCATTCACGACCCGGCCGGCGATGCCCGGGTTCGCGAACGTCGACTCCGCGCCGGCCGCGGGCAGGCGGAACGCGCCCACCTCTTCAAGATCTCGAAAACTGAACGTGCCGGCCATTGAGGCCGAGCCGGAAGCCGGGGACGACTGCGATGCGGCCGGCACCGACGCGGCGAGGCAGCTCGCGAGCATCAGACCGGCAGTAACAACGACTGCATCGCGGCGCATTGTCATGGCTTCAGGTAATAATAGGCGCCTTCGCACAATCCGTATGTTGAGCTACGACTACGATGGCTCGGTGCTGACGTTGATTCTACGCGGCACTCCGTCCGAATTGCAGCGCGCCATTACCTACAACGAAATCGTGCGAGACGACCGCGTACCGGAAGCGTCGCTGGTGCTCATCGACATCAGACGCGCCGATGACGCGGACGGACCACAGGAAGTCGAGCGGCGGGCCCGAATCCTTACGCAAGGGCTCGGACCGAAGCTGGGCGCCGCCTGCGCCGTGATCGCACCGCCGCGGCTGGCTGAGTCGGCCGAACAGTTTCAGGCGATGGGCCGGCGGCTTGGCGTGCGGATCGAGTTGTTCCGGGACGAGCCTGACGCCAGGCAGTGGCTGGCGACGTTTCGGTGACCGCGTCTCTTGTCACACGGAGAACACAGGACACGGAGAGATTCTGCGGAGAGCGGACCACGCAAGAATGTTCTCCGTGTCTCGTGTGCTCCGTGGACAAGAGGGGCGGCGCCTGCGATCGTCACGCCAGACCGTTCACCAGATCGACGAGCGCCCGAACATCCCCGAGAGACTCGAGCACGAGATCGGCCTTCGCCGCCGCGAGTTCGTGCGCACTGAACGGCCCCGTCGCCACGCCGACCGCAACGGCGCCGTGCGCGTGCGCGCAGTCGACATCGAGCGGCGTGTCACCGATGACGACCACGCATCCCGGCGGAACGGACACCCCCGTGGCGCGGCGGGCTTCGTCGATCGCGACCGGCACGAGCTTCCGCCTGTCCGCGTGCGTATCCCCGAAAGCACCGAACCGAAACCGGTCCCAGAGGCCGAAGTGGCCCAGCTTGATCTGGGCGCCGCGGAGAAAGTTGCCTGTCAGGAGTCCCACTCCCACGTCCGTTCTCGTTTCGAATGTCTCGAGTGAGGCGACTACGCCAGGCAGGACGCCACTGTCCGGCACCGGCTTGCGGATTTCCTCGCGCAGGTGCTCCAGATACGCGTCGCGCAGCGCCTCGATCTGCTCGTCGCCGGCGTCGATTCCCATAGCCTGGAAGATATCCGTCACGATGGCGCGATCGGTCCTGCCGGCGAAACTAATCCCCTCCAGCGCATCGTCGCGGCCATGCAGCCGCGCTAACGCGGCGTTCATCCCGCGGACGCCGGCCCGGCCTGTCGTGATGAGAGTTCCATCGATGTCGTAGAGAACGAGGCGGTTGATCATTGCAAATGGTCTAGAATCGCCTTGAGGTCACCATGATCATGTCACGTCGCGCGTCCGCAGCTGTCGTCCTCTTGTTTTCCGGAGCACTGGTGCTGTCGCTTTCCGCCGCGCCGCCTCAAGGTGTGCGGGCGCAGGCGACGTTCGCCGGCGACGGCATTACGGGCACGGCTGAGTTCCGCGAAGTCGATGCCCAGACTTCGGGCGATCACGACATGAAGTTCATGACCGGCATGAAGGCCGTGGAGATTACCGTCACCGTGAGCGGGCTCAAGGCCGGCGCGCACGGCCTGCATCTCCACGCCGTCGGCAAGTGCGAGGCGCCGGGATTCACAACCGCGGGCGGCCACTTCGATCCGGGTCCGAGCGGCGTGGGCGATCCCGACACGAACCATCCGTTTCACATGGGCGACTTGCCGAATCTGGTCGCGGGCGCGGCCGGCAAGGCGACGATCAAAACGGTCACGAACCGCGTGACGCTTGGCGACGGCCCGCTGTCCCTGTTCGACGCCGACGGCTCGGCCATCATCATTCACGCCAATCCCGATCAGGGCGTCACAGGAGAAGCGAAGTCGGGTCTGAGCGGCGGCCCGCGCGTCGCGTGCGGCGTGATTACGAAGAAGTAGGAGGCCGGGTCTTTAGACCCGGCTCGCCGGACCTGAAGGTCCGGCCTCCTAGAACCACGCCCGCCAGCCGCGTTTCGGCGCGGCCAACTCCCCCGTCGCGGGCTTGAGCTCCAGCACGCGGCCGCCGGCCGCCGTCGCAAACGCCTCGTCTTCGGTCAGCGCGATCCAGCCGAACCCTCGCGCACTCGAGAGACCAGCGAGCGTGCGTCCGAAGCGTTCCGATGCCTCGCGGCCGCCGCCGAGACGCGCGGTCGGATGCTCGAGAAGGACGAGGTCGGGACCGTTGGCCACTGCACGCGCGAGGTGGAGCCGCAGCCGATCCTCGTCGGACAGAGACGCGACTTCTCGATCGAGTGTCGCCACATCGAACCCGGCATCGGCGGCCAGGGCATCGACCTTCGCGCGGATGTCCGGCGGTATGGGATCGATCGAGACGGTGAGCGGCAGCGCCATGTTGGAGGCGACGCTGAGCTTGTCGATGAGGACGGCTCGATGCGTCACGATCCCGAACCGATCGAGCGACGTGAGCCATTCGGTGTCGGTCGTAATCTCCGTCGTCAGCCGGCCGGCGACACGGACCGTCCCCTCGTCCGGCACCGCGGCGCCCGTGACGAGATGGATGAACATTTCCGCGGCGCTTTCATCGAAACCGCGCAACGCCAGCCGGTCCGAAGAGCCGGCCGTAAGTGCATGGACTCGAAGCGGCCGCAACGCCGGATATGCCTTGACGATGCCGTGAAGCTCGATGAGCGTGGACACGGCTCAGGTGTGGCGGAAGGCAGCTCGCTCGGCGAGTGCGACGAACGCCGGCGCGGGGCATGTGACGGTGCCGAGCGTGTCGGGCCGATCGGCGCCGGGGCCATGATCGTCGGAGCCGCCGCTTACGAGCAGCCCGTGGGCGCTCGCCATTTGTTGATAGCGCGCGCGGGCCGGCTCGTCGTGGTCGGGATGAAAGGCTTCGATGGCATCGAGGCCGTCCGCGGCGAGGCTGGGAATCAGGTCGTCCAGTCCGTACTTCAGCGGATGCGCGAGGGACGACACGCCACCGGCCTTCCTGATGATGGCCACCACTTCGGCGGGCGACGCGCCATGCCGCGCGACGAATGCGGGCCGATCCGGCGAGAGGAACCGATCGAACGCATCGGACACGTCCTTCGCGTGGCCGCCGGCCACGAGCGCGCGCGCGATCACGGGCCGGCCAATCGCCTTGCCCTTCCCTTCGGCCTGGCTCATCAGTCCGGCGCGGTCGAGTACGACCCCAAGACCCGCGAGACGGTCGAGCATCTCTTCGATCCGGCGTCTGCGATCGGCGCGTTGCGCGACAAGGAAACGGCCGAGGTCTTCGTCTGACTCGTCGATGAAGTAACCGAGCATGTGCACGTCCCTGCCACGATGCACGGACGTGATCTCGATTCCAGTGACGACCGTGATGCCGGACGCCGCCGCGGCCGCGCGTGCCGGGGCCACGCCCGCCGTCGTGTCATGGTCGGTTACGGCCAGGGTCGTGATGCCGGCTCCGGCGGCGCGGCGCACGAGTTCTTCAGGCGTTGAACGGCCGTCGGAGGCCGTCGTATGGAGGTGCAAGTCAATCACTCGGAAACGCGGGGGGACTTCGTCGCCGCCGCCCCCCTCTTACGCGCTCGCTCGCGGGGGCCCCAAAGACCCGCTCCGCTCACGCGGCTCACTCGCACGGCTCGTTCGCTATGCCTCACGCGGACCGACGCCCTGAGGTCTTCGCGGGCTTGCGCGAGAGCAGCAATTTGTACTCGCGAATGAGCAGATCGAGGTGCTCGCGCTCCTCGTCGGCGAACTCGAGGAAGATGCGCTTGCCCTCGGACTCCTCGAAGCGCTCGCCGTATTTCTTGAAGAACCTGTGCGATCCGCGCTCGCAGCGGATCCCGATGAGCAGCGCCTGCCGATCGTCGACGCCCTTCTTCAGCTCCTCCGTGCCGGCGGCAAACAACCCGTTCGCCGCGCCCTTGAAGAACAGGAACGTCGGCTCGGCTTCGAGGCCGGGATGCTGCGCCAGCAACTCCTTGTAGCGCGACTCCAGCCGTCCGAAATGGTCCTGCTCCTCCGTCGCGAGCCGCTCGAAGACCTGCCGGCCGCGGCGATCGCTGGTGATCTGCGCCGCTCGCGTGTAGAACTCGCGCCCGCTGCGCTCGGTCGCAATCGCCATCCGCAACGCATCGCGAGCAAACACCGCGTCCGTGGGCACGCCGGGCGGCGCGGCCGCCTGGCCGGTGCTGCAGGCTTCACAGGTGCCGTAGATCTGCAGGACGCTCTGGCGAGGCGAGAAACGGCGTGCGGCCGCAACCTCCTCGACGAGCGTCTCGATGTCGGAGCTCAGGAACTCGAACGACTGATTGCATGACTTGCAGATCAGATGAAAGTGCCGGGGATGCCGGTAGGAGTGCTCGAACCGGAACCGGCCCTCGCCGAAGTCGACGCGGCGCGCGATCCCGGCTTCGACCATCCACTGCAGCGTGCGGTAGATGGTCGCCTGGCTGATCTGTGAATCCTCGCGACGGATCAGATCGACCAGTTGCTCGGCACTGATGTGTCCCTCCTGCCGGAGGAACACGTTGACAATGAAGTCGCGCTTGCCGGATCGGCGTCCGCCCGCGGGACGGAGTTTTTCGACGAACTCGGTCGCGGACGGAATGGCCACGGGCCCCTCTAACTCAAAGCGCCTTAGGCGGAGAAGGACGAGCCGCAGCCGCAGGTCGACTTGGCGTTGGGGTTCTTGATGGTGAATCCGCCGCCCATGCTGTTGTCGACGAAGTCGACCTCGGCGCCCTTGAGATAACGCAGGCTGATCGGATCCACATAGAGCCGCACGCCGTTGACCTCAAAGGTCTGATCGGAGGCGGGGTCGCCCTCGCCCTCGTCGATCATCAGCCCGTATTGGAATCCCGAGCATCCGCCACCCTGCACGAAGACGCGCAGTCCTGCACCCGGCCGGTTTTCCTCGGCCAGCAGCTCGGTAATCTTCTCGGCGGCCGTTTCAGTCACGTTGATCATGCTAGTAATTATAGCGGCAAGCGGGAGACGCTTGACGCGGCGTGGTACACCCGTGGCTTCAGGCCAGAACCACGCCGAGTCATAGCGTCCTCCCGCGTTACCACACATGTTGACCGCGCTTGCCTCGGGACGAATTGCCAGCCGTATCTGGCGCCGCGATCCGGCCGTTTTCGTCGGCGCCCGGGCCGCTGAAAGCGTACAGGAGGCCATCAACGGCCGCCTGGGCTGGCTGGACGCGCCGGCCGCTATCGCCGACCACGTCCCGCGCCTCGCCGAATTCGCAGGGTCGATCCGGACGGATGGCCTGAACGACGTCTTCCTCATCGGTATGGGGGGGAGCAGCCTCTGTGCCGAGGTGTTCCGCGACGTCCCGGGTTTCCGCGATCGCAGCTGCCGCCTGGGCGTCCTCGACACGACCGACGAACGTGCGATCCGGGCCACGACCGAGGCCCTCGATCCGGCCCACACGCTCTTCATCGTGGCGAGCAAGAGCGGATCGACGATCGAAGTGTCGTCTCTGGAACGCCACTTCTTCTCCATCATGTCCGATCGGCTCGACGGCCGCGCGGGCCCGCACTTCGTCGCAGTGACCGATCCCGGCACGGTGCTCGAATCCCTGGCGGTCGATCGGCGCTATCGCGACACGTTCATCAATCCGCCGGACATCGGCGGCCGCTACTCAGCGCTCTCACTCTTCGGCCTCGTCCCCGCCGCGCTGCTGGGTCTCGACATCGCGGCACTTGGCCGGAGCGCCGAACGCATGGCCGTTCAATGCCATGGCGACGCGGACGACAATCCGGGCCTGCGGCTTGGCGCATTCCTCGCGCAAAACGCGGCCGAGGGCCGGGACAAGCTCACGCTGCCGCTCTCCGAGGAGCTCGCGCCGCTCGGCCCCTGGATCGAACAGCTCGTCGCCGAGAGCACGGGCAAGGACAGCCGCGGCGTGCTGCCGATCGTCGGCGAGCCGGTCGGGCGTGTCGCCGAGTACGCCGCCGATCGAGCCTTCGTCTCGATGTCCACGACACCTGATGGCGTGGCGGCGCCGTTGGTGCGCGATCTCGAGGCGGCGGGGTGCCCGGTGCTGCGCATCCCATCCTCAACGGCAGAGCTCGGGGCGGAATTCTTCCGCTGGGAATTCGCGACGGCTGTGACCGGCGCGGCTCTCGCCATGAATCCGTTCGACGAACCGAACGTGCGCGAAGCGAAACTGCGGACGCAGGCTCAACTCGACCTGAAACACGCGCATGGCGCATTTCACTTCGATCCGCCGTTCGAGCGGGGCGACGGTTACTCACGCCGTGAATTCCGGCCGACCTGGCAGCCGGCATCGCCGCGCCGGCGTTATCTCGCGGTCCTCGACTACCTTCCGGCTGATGAGCGCCGCGCGGATCTCATCGGCCAGCTGCGCGCGAACGTGCGGCGCCGGACCGGACTCGCCACCACGCACGGTATCGGTCCCCGGTACCTCCACTCGACCGGACAGTTTCACAAGGGCGGGCCGAACACCGGGGTCTTCGTGCTGCTCACAGCAGTAGACGCGACGGCGACGCCGGTGCCCGGACTGCCCTACACGTTCAGCACCCTGAAGCTCGCGCAAGCACTCGGTGACTTCGAGGCACTCGTGGCGAACGGCCGCGAGGTCATTCACTATCACCTGGATGACCCGACCGCTGATTTCACGGTCGTTCTCTCGCGTCTCCTCGAACGGTTGAGCAAGTGAAGCGAGCCTTCGTCGCCACGTTCGCCGCAGTTGCGGCGATTGCCGCGGTCGCGGCGGTGACGCCGGAGCGCGCGCAGCAACGCGACACGCACACTCGCCTGTTTCCACCGGAACAATTGGGCCTGCTTGAAGCGGCGGGCCGCGAAGACTGGCAGCAGCCCCAGCGCGTCATGGACTCACTCGGCATCTACGACGGCGCCCGCGTCGCCGACATCGGCGCCGGGGGGGGCTGGTTCACGATCCGGCTGGCCAAACGCGTGGGCCCCAACGGCCTCGTCTATGCCGAGGACATCCAGCCGCGGATGATCGAATCGATCCGCCGACGGGTCGCGCGGGAAGACCTCAAGAACGTCGAGCCCAAGCTCGGCACGGCTGCCGATCCGCAACTGCCGCCCGGCCTCAATGCCGTGCTGATGGTGGATACCTATCCGCAGATACGCGAGCCCATTGTCGTGTTGCAGCGGATTGCCGCGTCACTCGCCCCAAACGGCAAGCTGGGCATCGTCGACTTCAAGCTGGATGGCGCCGGCGGGCCGGGACCGGAGCTCGAGGATCGGATCAGTCCCGAGACCATCAAGGAACATGCCGCGGCGGCGGGACTCAAGCTCATCCGCCACGAGACGTACCTGAAGTATCAGTATTTGCTGGTCTTCGGAAGATAGATCTTCCAGGCAAGCGGCAGGACCTTGGCCGCCACCGCCGCTTTCACCAGATCCAACCCGATGTGCGCGAGGAAGCCGCCCGCGATCGCGGATGAGAGAGTCTGGCCCGGCATCAACGAGAGCCAGGAGACGCCGCCGATGAAGATGATCGACAGCCCGGCGAGCATGCTCAGAAACGACGTGAAGTAGCGGCGATCCCAGCCGCGCTCGGCCAGCCATCCCGTCACGAATGCCGCGACCGGATACGCGAGCAGATAGCCACCGGTCGGACCGATGAGGCGGCCTGCTCCGGGCGGCAGAACGATCGACGGCGCGAACACCGGAAGACCCGCGGCGCCGGCCGCGAGGTACAGCACCTGGCTCATGAAACCGAGACGCGAGCCGAGCGCCGCGCCAACGAGCATCACGGCAAACGGCGTCAGCACGATCGGCACCGCGGTGCCCGGGAGCGGCAGCGTAAACTGTGCGGCAGCGGCGGTGACGAGCACGGCCAATCCCACGGCAGCCGCGCGCACGGACACACGCGTGGCGCCGAACGAGTGAACCAGCAGAGATCCCGAGCTGGGGTGCAGGGGTCCCCAGCGATCAAGCGAGAATACGTTGGCGATCATTACCGTGGATTCTAACGAAACGCCGACAGCCCTGACAATCGCGGGCAGCGACTCCGGCGGCGGCGCCGGCATCCAGGCCGACCTGAAGACGTTCTCCGCTCACGGCGTCTTCGGCACCACGGCCATCACCGCGGTCACCGCCCAGAACACGGTCGGTGTTTCGATGATCGAAGCCATGAGTCCGGCCATGGTCACGGCGCAGATCGATGCAGTCGCCGCGGACATTCCGCCGCGAGCGACGAAGATCGGAATGCTGGCGAATGCCGGGATCATCGCGGGTGTCGCCGACGCACTCGCCCGCCATCGGCTTCCCAACGTCGTTCTCGACACCGTGATGGTCGCGAAGAGCCAAGCGCGGCTGCTGGACGATGATGCCGTGGATGCGCTGGTGACGCTGCTGGTTCCAATGGCGACGGTGGTGACGCCGAACGTGCCGGAGCTCGAAGCGCTGACAGGAATGACCATCCGGGAGACACGCGATCTCCACCTGGCGGCCGCGCGGCTCATTGAACGAGGCGCGCGTGCCGTGCTGGCCAAGGGCGGCCACCTGCAGGGTCCGGCGGTTGACGTGCTCGTTTGGGACGGACGGAGTCTTGAACTGACGGCCGAACGGATCGAGACCTCGCACACGCACGGCACAGGGTGCACGTTCTCGGCGGCCATCGCGGCGCGACTCGCGAAAGGCGACGATCTCGAGGCCGCCGTTCGCGGCGCGAAGGAGTACGTCACGCGCGCAATTGCCCTGGCGCCTGGCCTGGGCCGCGGCCACGGGCCGCTTCACCACTTCCCCGTCGAGGGGACCTAAGGAACCTCGGGAACCTTATACTTTGTTGATGTCCGTGCCCCGGTTTCTCGTGACATCCGAGCCCCTCTCGGTCGAGCGACTGGCGTCGAGCCTCGAAGCGGCGGCGCGTCATGCCGGCGAGGGCTGCGGCGGCATCGCCACGTTCGTTGGGGTCGTGCGCGCCACGCACAAGGGCCGCGTCGTGACATACCTCGAATACGAGGCGTTCCAGCCGCTGGCGATGAAGGCCTTCGATCGGATCGACGCGGAGATTCGAGCGGCCTGGCCGGATGCCGGCGTCGGCATCCATCACCGCGTGGGCCGGCTGGATGTCGGCGAAGCGAGCGTGGCGATAGCCGCGGTCGCCGCGCACCGTGACGAGGCGTTTCGCGCGTGCCGGTACGCCATCGAACGCGTCAAGCAGGTGCTTCCCGTCTGGAAACACGAGTACTTCGCCGATGGGGACGCCTGGGTCGAGGGCGCGGTGGCCGACGTGGACGACGAGGCGGCGAGAACGCGGGCGCGCGAGGTGGCATGCGCGTAACCGTTCAGGTATTCGCTCGGCTTCGCGAACTGGCGGGCCGGTCGGAGTGGCCCTGCGACGTGCAGTCCGGGGCCACGATCGCCGAGGTCTGGCAGCAGTCGGCGGCGGCGTATCCGGCGCTGACGGCCTTCACCACAGCCGTATCGTGCGCGAGGAACGAGGACTTCGCGCGCATGACCGCCACCGTACAGGACGGTGACGTCATTGCATTTCTTCCGCCGGTCTCCGGCGGCTAACAACAGTCGGGTAGAACGTAGGGCGGCCCTTGAGGGTCGCCGAGCCCGCCGGGCCTGAAGGCCCGGTTTACGCAAACGAAATGATGACTCCACAGGTACTCGAGAAACTGAAAGCGGTCACGGCGCGCTACGAGGAGCTGACGCGCCTCGTGAGCGATTCCGCCATTCAGGCGAATCCGCAGATCTATCGCGCGCATGCGAAGGAGCTGGCGGAGATCGAACCACTTGTCGAGTCCCACCGGAAGCACCTTCAGCTCGCCGACGAGCTCGCGCAAGCCCGTGACGTCGCCGCCTCCGGGGATCCGGAGATGACGGAGATGGCCGAGGACGAGATCGAGCGGCTCGAGCGCGAGCTGGCGGCCCTGCTCGAGGAGATCAAGGTTCTGCTCGTCCCGAAGGATCCGAACGACGATCGGAACGTGGTCCTCGAAATACGAGCGGGCACGGGCGGCGACGAGGCCGCGCTTTTTGCAGGCGACCTGTTCCGGATGTACTCGCGTTACGCCGAGCGGAAGGGCTGGAAGGTCGACGTCATGAACATGAGCGACACCGGCACCGGCGGCGTGAAGGAAGTCGTCGCGTCGGTCGAGGGCAAGGGCGTCTATCGGCAGCTGAAGCACGAGAGCGGCGTGCATCGCGTACAACGAGTGCCGGTCACCGAGGCGAGCGGGCGCATCCACACGTCGACGTCAACGGTCGCGGTGCTGCCCGAGGCCGAGGAAGTCGATATCCAGATCGATCCGAAAGATCTTCGCGTCGACACCTTCTGTTCGAGTGGACCCGGAGGCCAGAGCGTCAACACGACCTATTCGGCCGTGCGCGTGACCCACATCCCGACCGGCACTGTCGTGTCACAGCAGGACGAAAAGTCGCAGATCAAGAACCGCGCAAAAGCGATGAAGGTGCTCCGTTCGCGGCTCTACGAAATGGAGCTCCGCAAGCAGCAGGACGCCATCGCGAAGGAACGGCGCGGCCAGGTGGGCACCGGAGAACGGTCCGAGAAGATCCGGACCTACAACTTCAAGGAAAACCGGATCACCGACCATCGCATCAACTTCACGATGCACCAGCTCGACCGCGCGCTCGAGGGCGACCTGGACGAGCTCATCGCCCAGGCCCAGGCGCGTGTCGATTCGGACAAACTGAAGCAGGCCACGGAATCCGACATCGTCGAGGCCTGATCACGTTGTGACTCTCCACGAGTGCGTCGCGCACGCTGGAGCCACGCTGTTCAAATCGGGATTGCCCAGCGAGGACGCCCGCCGCGATGCAGTCCTGCTCGCCCGCTTCGTCCTCGGCTGGTCACTGGCCGAATGGCTGGCGCGGGCGTGGGAATCCGCGCCTGCCGGGTTCGATCGCAAGCTCGCAGCGCTCATCGCTCGACGAGCCCGGCACGAGCCGATGGCGTACCTCACGGGAACCCGCGAGTTCTACGGGCGGGACTTTCGGGTCACGCCGGCGACGCTCATCCCGAGGCCGGAGACGGAGGGACTCGTCGAGGCGGCGATCGAGATCGCTGGATCCTTGGGATCCTTGGGTTCCGCGGGGCCGCTCATCATCGATGTGGGCACCGGGAGCGGGTGCATTGCGATCACGTTGGCGCTGGAAGTGCCGGGCGCGAGGGTGATTGCTACGGACGTCTCGGCCGAAGCGCTGGACGCCGCACGCGCGAACGCAACCGCGCTCGGCGCTGGGAACGTCCGGTTTCATCAGGTATCGAACGCGGCCTTCTTCCCGCCCGCGCTGCCCCACGCGCAGCTCATCGTTAGCAATCCACCCTACGTAGCCGAGCGGGATCGCGCGTCGCTTACGGCCGACGTCAATGACTTCGAACCCGCGTCAGCGCTCTTTGCCGGAGACGATGGGCTGGATGTGATTCGGGCGCTGGTTCCGGCGGCGACACAGGCCCTCGCCGAAGACGGCGCGCTCGTCATGGAAATCGGAGCCGGTCAGGCCGACGCCGTTTCGGCCATCGTGACACGCGCCGGCCTCCGGCTCGACTCCATTCGACCGGATCTCCACGGCATCCCCCGCGTGGTCGTCGCGCACCGTCGCGCGTGACCGATAATGGCAGCATGTCGAGCTGCCTTTTTTGCCGCATCGCCAATGGAGAAGTGCCTGCAAAGAAGGTCCACGAGGACGATCGCCTGATCGCGTTCGAGGACATCAATCCCCAAGCGCCGATGCATCTGCTGGTCGTACCACGCGAACACATTGCGACATTGAATGACGTGCTCGCCGAACACGACCAGCTGGTCGGATCCATGGTGCGCCTGGCGTCTACCCTTGCGTCGGCACGCGGCTACTCGTCCGGCGGATACAGAACGGTCATCAACTGCAATGCGGACGCCGGCCAGACGGTCTTTCATCTGCACCTGCACCTGCTGGGCGGCCGCAGAATGACCTGGCCACCGGGTTGACGCAACTCACAACTTGCAAGTCGCAAGACACAACGCCGAGCACTTGCCTCTTGCGGCTTGTTGCTTGCAACTTGAGCGAGCGTCAGTCTTTCGCCAGCACGTAAGTCCCCCCGCCCCGCTCACGGTCGAGCAGAAAGTCCACGGCACGATAGCCGCGGCCCAGCGCGTCGGTCATGACATCGCGCACGGCAAGGCGCCACGAGAGCGCCACGCTGGTGGCCTGTTGCTGCATCTCCAGAAAGCGCGGCGGAATTGGAAGGAGGAGTCGCCGATCGGCAGGCCTGCTCGCGGCCGGCTGCGGGTGAATCCAGCCGTCACGTTCGAACGTGTCGAGAGCCGCCGGCGCCGCGAGGACTTCCGCGCTTCTCGCCACTAAACCCGCCGGACCGGAGCGTTGCCGGGCTTCGAAACGGCGAAGGACATGGGGATCGCGGATCCGCCATTCGACGATCAGTCGATCTGTCGGGGTGCCCCGGTGCAGCGGCCCGGACAGCGCGCCGTAGATGTCGACGCCGTAGCTCGCGCCAACGCCGCCCAGCACGTTCAGATTGAAATGCGCGTTCGCCGCCTGGAGCGGATCGAACGTCCACTCGATGATCTCCGCACCCTGCGCGATCGCGCGCTGCCGCTGCGCCCACTTCAGCCGCTCGCCCAGCCGCTGCTCGCGGTGACCGGGAAGCACGCCGAGCATGTGCGACCAGTGCGTGCGGACGCCATCACGTACCCCCGGCATGGACCAGACGAAGCCGGCGAGGCCGGGCGCCGCGGCGCCGAGCAGGATACCTCCCCGCTTGGCTGATACGAAGAGGACTGACGCGGGCACCGTCTCACCGTCGCGCCCCCACACTTCTTTCTGAATCGCGACAACGGCCCGGCAGTCCTCGAGGGATGTGAGATCGCGAATCTCGACGTCAGCCGGAGTCATGGGCGCACCAGCAGGGCCGGCAGTTCCCCGAGCGATCGAATCACCGCGATATCCGCGGTCGCGGCGGCGGGCGGTCCGTTCCTGGCGAGGAGGATGCCCTTCATTCCTGCCTGCTCAGCTCCGGCCACGTCGTGCGCAAGGCTGTCGCCCACCATGGCGGCCTCCTCCGGCGCCACGGCCATTTCTCTCAGCGCGGCCTCGAAGATGCTGCGGTGCGGCTTCATGAAGCCGTGGTCGTACGAGGAAATGGTGACGTCAATCAGGCCGTCCAGGCCGAAATGCGTCTCGAACGACCGCAGCGGCCGATGAGAATTCGAAATCAGCCCGATCCTGAGTCCGTGCGCGCGCAGTTCACGCAGGGCAGACGGCACATCATCGTAGAGCTCGAAATGACGGTGTTCGGCCCAATCCTCGTAGATCTCCTTCGCCACCGTCTCTACGTGGGCGCCCGTGCCGCCCATGAGCTCGATGATCCGCTGCGTGTACCGCACGAACACGGCGTCGTCGTAGAGCAGATCCTCGGAGTCCAGGAGGCCGTGTGCGCCCGCCACGGCCGCCTCGAACCGTGAGGCGTCGAGGCAGATCCCGTACTGCGCGCAGCTTTCCTGATAGCCCACGCCCTGGAATCGCGGACCTGGATGAATGAGGGTGAAATCGACGTCGAAGAAGACGGCAGCGGTGCGTGGCACCGGCCCAATTATAGAATGATGGTTCGTGCTGTCCTCATGAGCGACTGGAAAGACACCCTCAACCTGCCGCGGACCGACTTCCCGATGAAGGCGAACCTTCCGGCGACCGAACCGGCCACGATCGCCCGCTGGGAGTCCGCGGGCCTGTACGCCGCCATTCGGGACGCTCGCCGTGGGGCGCCGCGCTTCGTCATGCACGACGGACCGCCGTACGCGAACGGCCAGATTCACATTGGCCACGCGATGAACAAGATCCTCAAGGATCTCGTGATCAAGTCGCGCTCGATGGCCGGTTTCGACGCGCCGTACGTGCCTGGCTGGGACTGTCATGGCCTGCCGATCGAGCTCAACGTCGAGAAGGAAAAGCACGCGCCGGACAAGGACCGGTCGCCCGTGGAATTCCGCCGGGCGTGCCGCGCCTATGCGGAGAAATTCGTCGACTCGCAGCGCGAGGATTTCAAGCGTCTCGGCATTCTGGGCGCCTGGGAAGATCCCTACCTGACGATGAAGCCGTCGTATCAGGCGGCGATCGTGCGCGCGCTCGGCCGATTCGTCGAACAGGGACTCGTCTACAAAGGGAAGAAACCGGTTCATTGGTGCCTGCGCGACCGCACCGCGCTCGCCGAGGCCGAAGTCGAGTACGAGAATCACACGTCGCCGTCGATCTACGTCGAGTTCCCGCTGGCTTCCGAGGATGCGGGCGCGCTCGCGTCGCGAGTGCCTGCGCTTGCAGGCCGCGATGTCACGGCGCTGATCTGGACGACGACTCCGTGGACCATTCCGGCGAATCTGGCGCTCGCCTTCCACCCGGACTTCGAGTACGGCGCGTACGAGTTCGAGGGTCGCGCCGTCATCGTCGCCAAAGAGTTGACGACGAGGGTGACGGCCGCCACCGGCAGGGCGCTCGGCGCTGAAGTCGCGACGTTCAAGGGACGGACGATCGAGCAGATCCGATTCCGGCACCCACTTTACGACCGTGACTCCGTGGCGGTTCTGGGCGAGCACGTCACGCTCGAGCAGGGCACGGGCGTGGTCCACACGGCTCCCGGTCACGGCGCGGACGACTTCGCGGTCGGCCAGCGGTACGGACTGGATATCTACGTTCCGATCGCGACCAACGGGCGGTTTGGACAGGACGTGGGCCTGGTGGCCGGACTCAAGGTCTTCGAGGCCAATCCGGTGGTGGAGGCCGCGCTTGCCGAGCGCGGACGTCTCTGGCACCGGTCCGACTTTCAGCATTCCTATCCGCACTGCTGGCGCTGCCATTCGCCCGTGATCTTCCTGGCCACGCCGCAATGGTTCATCAGCATGGAGAGCCTGCGCGCGGCCGCAGTATCCGAAGCCGACGCCGTGCGTTGGATCCCCGAGTGGGGCCGCGAACGGATGGTCGGCATGTTCACCACGCGGCCCGACTGGTGCATCTCGCGCCAGCGCGCCTGGGGTGTACCAATTCCCGCGCTCGGTTGCCAGGGCTGCGGCGCGTCGTGGCTGACGTCGGAGATCGTCGAGAAGGCAGCGCAGGTCTTCGAACGCACGTCCGCGGACGCCTGGTATGAGCTCGATACCGCGGAGTTCGTGCCTCAGGGCTTTGCCTGCGCGAAGTGCGGCGGAGCGACGTTCGATCGCGAGCGCGACATTCTCGATGTCTGGTTCGATTCGGGCTCGAGCCATCAGGCGGTGCTGCAGCCTCGGGCCGATCTCTCCTGGCCTGCCGACATGTACCTCGAAGGCACCGACCAGTACCGCGGCTGGTTTCAGTCGTCGCTGCTCATCGGTGTGGGCACGCGTGGCCACGCGCCGTACAAGTCCGTGCTCACGCACGGCTTCGTCGTCGACGAGCACGGGCGCAAACAGTCGAAGTCGCTCGGCAACGTGGTGTCTCCGCAGCAGGTCATCAAGGACAGCGGCGCCGAGGTGCTTCGGCTCTGGGTGTCGATGGTGGATTACCGGGACGAGGTTCGCCTCGGCAAGGAAGTCCTGGCACGGACAATCGAGGCATACAGGAAGATCCGCAACACGTTCCGCTATCTGTTGTCGAATCTGTACGACTTCGATCCCGCGCGGGACGCCGTCGACCGCGACCGGATGCTTGCCGTGGATCGGTTCGCCCTATCTTCCTATGCGCGTCTCGCACTCGACGTCGAACAGGCGTACGAAAACTACAACTTTCAGACGATCTTCCACGGGATCAATGAGTTCGTGACCGTCGATCTGAGCGCGTTCTACCTGGATGTCTCCAAGGATCGACTCTACACGTTCGGCGCGAATTCACTCGAGCGCCGGTCCGCCCAAACGGCCGTCCTGATCATCGCCGACGGCCTCGCGAGACTGCTGGCCCCGATCCTGTCGATCACCGCCGACGAGATCTGGCGGCAATTACCGGGCAACCGCGAGTCCTCGGTGCACCTCGCGACGTTCCCGCCTGTATCGGATCTCACGGCCTGGCGGGATGCGCCGCTCGATGCAGAGTGGCGGCAGCTGCTCGATCTGCGCGGCGCCGTGAACGCCGCCCTTGAAGGCGCGAGACAGCGCAAGGAAATCGGGAATGCGCTGTCCGCGAACGTCACGATCGCGGCGTCTGGTGAGCTTGCGGATCTGCTGGACAAATACGACGACGACCTTGAAATGTTCTTCATCACCTCGGGCGTCCGCGTTGAACGGCACCAGAACGCGGCGCCGGCCGTGACGGTGACGGCCGCAGCCGGTGAGAAGTGTCCACGATGCTGGCGTTTCGTGGATCGCCTCACGGCCGCTGGCGCCGCGACAGGCGTCTGCGATCGGTGTGCCAGCGCAGTTGAAACGGCGGGGGGCAATGCACGCTGACGATCAGAACGCACAACCAGACGACGCGGCGGTCTCGCCGCCGGCAGATGACGGCGTTGCCGCCGTGGCTGAGGCCGACGGCCCCATCCCGCCGGCGCAGGACGCGCTGTCGTCAGCAGGCGCAGAACCTGCAGGACGGAGCGGACTGTTCTGGCGCTTCGCCCTCGCGCTGATCGCGATCGACCAGATTACGAAGGTGATGGTGCGTGGCGCTGTTCCCCTGTTCGAAACACGGCCGCTCGTACCCGGATTCATCGATCTTGTGCACGTGCGGAACGAAGGCGTCGCGTTCGGCCTGCTGAACACGATCGATCTACCCTACAAGTGGGTGTTGACGACGGCCCTGGCGGTGGGCGCCCTGCTGGGGATTGCCTACTACGCCAACTACGTCCGGCGCGAGGAACGCCTGGCGCGGCTCGGACTCTCGATGATTCTGGGCGGCGCGATCGGCAACCTGCTCGACCGCGCGCTGCAGGGCTACGTGCTGGATTTTTTCGATGTCTACTGGGGCACGTGGCACTTCTGGGCGATCAACGTCGCCGACGCCTCAATTTCAATCGGGGCGATTCTCGTCTTCGCCGATCTGCTACTGGTGAAACCGCATGCATCCCGTTCTGTTTGAAATCGGCGACTGGCCGGTCTATGCCTACGGCGTCCTGCTGGCCGTCGCCTACCTGGCCGGCCTGCAGCTGGCCGTGATGCGTGCGCGGCGCGCGGGCCTCGACGCCGCGCGCATCATGGATCTCGGGATCTATCTCATCATCGCGGCCCTCGTCGGCGCGAAGTTGATGCTGGTCGTCGTGGATTTCAGCTACTTCCGGGAGCACCCGAAGGAGCTGCTGTCGCTTGTTCGCGTCGGCGGCGTCTTCTACGGGGGCCTGATCGGGGCGCTGCTCGTCGGGCTGGTGCTCGTCCGGCGCTACAAACTGCCGGTCTGGGGTGCGGCTGACATGTACGCGCCGGGCGTCGCGCTCGGACACATCATTGGACGGTTCGGTTGCTTCCTCGCGGGCTGCTGCTACGGCCGGCCGACGGACTTGCCGTGGGGCGTCACATTCACGAGCCCGGTGGCGGCCGCGAGTGCAGGCACGCCGCTCGGCATTCCGCTCCATCCGACGCAGCTCTACGACGCGGGCGCCGAAGCGCTGATTCTGCTGGTGTTGCTTGTTCTCGAACGGCGAGGCAAGTCCTATCCTGGCCGCACGTGGTGGCTCTACATGTTGCTCTATTCAATCGCGCGGTTCATCGTCGAGATCTTTCGCGATGACAACCGCGGCATCATTCTCGGGGTGTCGACGTCGCAGTTCGTGTCGCTCGCCCTGGCGCCAATCGCCGTCATCATGCTGATTCGTTTGAAGAACGCCAGCCGGACGGCCTGAGATGTCGCCGGACGCTGAGCGGGCCAGCCCTGAGCGAGCGGAGCGAATCGAACGGGCCCGGCTGGCTGTCACGGCAGGCGACGAGGGCGAACGGCTGGATCGTTTCGTCGTTGCGCGCCTGCCGCAGCTCTCCAGATCGCAGGCGCAGAAACTCATCACCGATGGGCACGTCACGCTGTCCGAGGGGCAACCGAAGCCCGCTCTCGAAGTCTGGGACGGTCTCGTGGTCGACGTCGAGATTCCCGGTGTCTCGGCGGCAGCACCGGCGGCCGAGGCCATCCCGATCGGGATTCTTTACGAAGACGACGACCTCGCGGCCATCGACAAGCCGGCGGGACTCGTCGTGCATCCTGGCGCCGGACATGCGGCGGGCACGCTCGTCAATGCCCTGCTCCACCACCTGAAGGGACTCTCGGGTATCGGCGGCGTCGAGCGGCCCGGCATCGTGCATCGCCTGGACCGCGGCACGTCCGGCGTCCTCGTAGTCGCCAAGACCGACGCAGCGCACCGGTCACTATCGAAGCAGTTTCAAGATCGGGCGGTGACCAAGGAGTACCTCGCCCTCGTCTGGGGTTCCGTGCGGCCCGGCCTGACGATGACGCAACCGATCGGGCGCGACCCGCGCCGGCGGCAGAAGATGTCGACGCGTGCACGGCGCGCGCGCTCGGCCGAAACCCGGGTACTCGAGGCCGAACCGCTCGGCGGCGTGTCGTTCGTGCGCGTGGCTATCGGTACTGGCCGAACGCATCAGATCCGCGTCCACCTCAGCGAGGCCGGCCACCCGGTCGTCGCGGACGAGCTCTACGGCGGCGGCAGGCACAGCGTGCCGCCGAGGCTGGCGCCGATTGCCCGGCTGAAGCGGCCGTTTCTTCACGCGGCGAGACTCGTATTCGCGCAGCCGACGACGGGCGAGATCGTCGACGTCGAGGCGCCGCTCGCGCCGGACCTGAGCCAGGTACTCGACCTGTTGAGAAGAGCCTCGATGAAGCCAGACAAGGAGTCCCGCGAGTGAGTTCCAAATCGCCGAAACGCCTCAACCGTACCGTACCCTTCACAGGCCGCGTCTTTCGCGTGGAGTCGGATCGCGTCAGGCTGCCGAATGGACGCACCGCGACACTCGACATCGTCCGGCACCGCGGATCGGTCGTCCTCATTCCACAGCCGTCGCGTCGTGAAGTGATCCTGGTCCGGCAATATCGGTACGCCATCGGCCGCTGGATCTGGGAGTTGCCCGCGGGCACGCTCGACCCGGGCGAGTCGGCGCGCGTTGCCGCCCGCCGGGAGTGCTCCGAAGAAATCGGTCTGACACCCGGCAGGATCGAGCGGCTCGGCGAGTTCTATCCGACGCCCGGCTTCTGCGATGAAGCGATGATCTTCTTCCGGTGCGCGGACCTGCGGACGCCGCGGCGCCCACCCGCGCTCGATCCGGATGAGCAACTCGAGCCGCGCACCTTCACGCTGGCGCAAGTGCGCCGGCTCATCGCGCGGGGTCAGGTCATCGATATGAAGACAGTCGTGGGACTGACGCTGCTCGACAGATGAGGCAACGTACAGGTTGCTAAGCGAGACTCAGCCGTCGTCCGTCGTCGCCGCGTCCGTCCGTCTGTTTGGCCGACGCCGTCGGTTGCAGCGCAAGCTTCAGAACCTCGTCCATTTCATCGACGTAGTAGACGGTCAGTCCACGGCGAAGCTCCTCGGTCAGATCCTCGTTGACGTGCTTGGCGTTCTGTCTCGGCAGAATCACCGTGTTGAGCCCCGCACGCCGTGCGGCCAGCACTTTTTCCTTGATGCCGCCTACCGGAAGGACGCGGCCGGACAGGGTGATCTCACCCGTCATCGCGAGGTCAGCGCGCACCGGACGTCCTGTCAGGGCCGAAGCCAGCGCCGTCACCATCGTCACGCCGGCCGACGGGCCGTCCTTCGGGATGGCGCCCGCGGGAACGTGAAGGTGAATCTCGGCGTCCTTGTAGAACTGGGCGTCGACGCCGTACCGGGAGGCGTTCGCGCGGAACCAGGACAGCGCGATCCTCGCTGACTCCTTCATGACGTCACCCAGCTGCCCGGTGATCGTCAACTGGCTGCTGCCGGCCATGCGCGAGCACTCGACGAAGAGCACCTCACCACCGACGGGCGTCCACGCGAGACCAATGGCAACGCCCGGGTCACGAGTGCGGTCCTTCATCTCCTCGTCCATGTGACGCGGAGCCCCGAGAAGATCCTCGACGACGGCTCGGGTGACGACAACAGGCGCGAGGTTGCCCTCGGCCCGACGCCGCGCGACTTTTCGGCAGATTGCGCCGACCTCGCGCTCGAGATTACGGACGCCCGCCTCGCGGGTGTAGCCGCGGATGACCGCCCGTAGGGCATCGTCATCGAACGTCACCTGCGTCTCGGCCAGGCCATGATTCGCGATCTGCTTGGCCACGAGATGGTCGCGCGCAATCCGGAGTTTCTCTTCCTCGGTGTACCCGGCGATCTCCAGCACTTCCATGCGGTCGCGCAGGGGCGCCGGAATCGTGTCCAGGACGTTGGCCGTCGTGATGAAGAGCACCTCGGACAGATCGAACGGCACGTCGAGGTAGTGGTCGCGGAACGAATTGTTCTGTTCCGGATCGAGCACCTCGAGCAGCGCGGAGGCCGGGTCGCCCCGGAAGTCCGTGCCGAGCTTGTCGATCTCGTCGAGGATGAACACCGGGTTGCGTGACTCGACGCGGCGCAGGCCCTGGATGATCTGTCCCGGCAGGGCGCCGATGTAGGTACGCCGGTGTCCGCGGATTTCCGCTTCGTCCCGCATGCCGCCGAGCGAGGCCCGCACGAACTTGCGGCCAATCGAATTGGCGATCGAGCGCGCGAGCGAGGTCTTGCCCACGCCGGGAGGTCCGACGAAGCACAGGATGGGGCCCTTCACGTCCGGTTTGAGCTTCCGCACGGCCAGGTACTCGAGGATGCGGTCCTTCGCCCGTTCGAGGCCGGAGTGATCGGCGTCGAGCACAGACTTCGTCCGCGACAGGTCGATGTCCTCGTCGGTGCGCTTGGCCCAGGGCACGGCGACCAGCCAGTCGATGTAAGTGCGCGCCACCGTGTACTCGGCGGCCGCGGACGGCATCTTCGACAGGCGATCGAGCTCCCTCGTCGCTTCTTTCTTCACTTCGTCGGGCATGCCGGCGGCTTCGATGCGCTCCCGCAGCTCGTCTATTTCCTTCGCCTGGTCGTCGCCTTCGCCGAGCTCCTTCTGGATGGCCTTCATCTGCTCCCGAAGGAAGTACTCGCGCTGGTTCTTGCCGACCTCGGACTGCACCTGGGATTGGATCTTCGAGCCGAGCTCGAGGACTTCCAGCTCCTTGGTGAGAATGCGATTGAGCTCGGCCATCCGTTCGCGAATATCGAGCATGGCCAGCATCTCCTGCTTGGCCGTGGTGCTGACGGTGCTGAGATTCGACGCGATGAAATCCGCCAGCCGAGCGGGCTCATTGATGTTGGCGGCGAGCGCGTTCAGGTCCTCGGAGAGAACCGGACTCAGTTGCACGACCTGCTGGAAGTTCTGGCGCACGTTGCGCTGAAGCGCGTCTATTTCGATGGCGTCGGTTTCCCGTAGGCTTTCCAACGCCTCGGTGACCTCCGCGCGGAGGTACGGCTTGGTTTCGACGACACGTTTCAGCTCGAGCCGCGTCAGGCCCTGCACGATCAGGCGCAGGCTGCCGTCCGGCAGCTTGAACATCTTGTGAATGTGCGTCAGCGTCCCGATCGGGTACAGGTCGTCCTGCCCGGGTTCCTCGCTCGTCGGATCCTTCTGCGTGAAGACGCCGATGACCTTGCCCTGGGCGATGGCTTCGTCAATCAGCTTCACAGAGCTCTCGCGGGCCACGGCGAGCGGCATGAACGAGTTGGGAAAGAGAACCGTGTCGCGAAGCGGCAGCGCCGGGACGTCACCGGGAACGGTGAACGACCGCTCGTGCTCGACTGGGCGACTGGTCTCGCTGCTCATCGTGCCTCCTTGACCCTCGTCAACGGCCGCACTGGTGCGGTCGACCGAGGGCGGTGAATGTTGTGGCGGGAGGCGCAGTAGACGTGCGCAGACCCGCCGGACGGCGGAGCCTGCACACGCGGGTGGAGGACGCCGTGTCTAGTTCAAGTCGAGGAGATAACCACCGGAACGGCGGCTCGAAACTGCCCGCTCACGTTCCTCGGCCACTTCTCTCGCCTCTTCGCAATCCTTGCAACGCACCGCAAACGGCAGCGCGCGCAGCCGGCGCTCGGAAATCTCGTCGCCGCACTCGAAACAGTACCCGAAGGTGCCTTCGTCCAGACGCGAAAGTGCTTCGTTGATTTTGTGGAGCGTCTCGGACTTCATCTGAATCAACGCGAATTCGATGTCGTCCTGAATGTCCGCTTCCGACGCCTCGGCCGCGTCGAGCACGCCCTGGCCCTCGCCAGACGCCCCCTCCGCGCGAACATCGCGCATCTTCTCCTGCACCTCGCTCAGGATCTCGCGACGTCGCTCCTCAAGAATCGCCTTGAGCTCGGCGTAACGCTCCTTCGCCATGGTTTCCGTCTTGATGCGTGCCTTCATGACTACCTGACTCCCTTCTCCGCTCCGCTGCCCGTTCGGGCCGTACCCAACTGTTGGCCAACCGCTAAGCAAACAAAATGCCAATCATACGAATCTGAGAATCCTTGGGAAAGTTGACAACTCCTTCGCCCGATGGGTAAGGGAGTGTCATTTCTTCACCTCTCGCATGTCGGCCCATCAACATCTACGTCTCTCTGTGGGCGTTGGACGCAGGTGGACCCGATTCGGTTTCGGCGGGGCCAAAACCCCAATCGTTTGTTATACTTGGGCGTTTCAGGGCGCGCTGGTTGCGCCGCCCTTGGTGAAGAACGCACGGAAGGAACACAGCCAGCCATGGCCAAGCACTGCTCAATCTGCGGAAAGGCCCCTGTTGTCGGCCGGACCCATAGCCACGCCAACAACGTCCGGGCTCGCCGCTTCGAACCGAACCTCCAGAAGGTTCGGGCCAACGTCAACGGCACCCACCGCCGGATCAGCGTCTGCACGCGCTGCATCCGTTCGAACAAGGTCAGCAAGGTCGCCTGATCTCGATGCTCACGGCGGTGTCGACCCCGGGCGCCCCAGGCGCCATCGGACCGTACAGCCAGGCGATCCGCGCCGGTGACTTCCTGTTCGCGTCGGGACAGATCCCCATCGACCCGGCTACCGGTCAACTCGTCACGGGCGGCATCGTCGAACAAACGCACCAGGTCCTCAAGAATCTCGGCGCGGTCCTCGCCGCGGCCGGGACCTCATATTCGCGCGTCGTCAAGACAACGGTGTATCTGGCGGATATGGGCGAGTTCTCGGCCATGAATGAGATCTACGCGACCTATTTCACCTCGCCGGCTCCGGCCAGGGCGACCGTGCAGGCAGCCAGGCTCCCACGCGACGTGCGGGTCGAGATCGACCTCATCGCCTACTTGGGGAATTAGCAACCAACAACCTGGAACCTGCAATGCCGGAGGGCACGGGGCCTTATCCGGAACTGTTGGTTGAAGGTCGTAGGTTGCAGGTTGATCAGCGTCTCGTCCGCTCCACAGCCAATACACCGTCGACGCTCTTGAGCGATCGCATCACCTTGTCGAGGTGCTTCACGTCGCTAATCTCGACGGTCATGCGGATCGACCCGCGCCGCTCCTCGTCCACGGTCGCTTCCACGTCCTTGATGTTGGTGTTGATGTCCGAGATGCGCGAACTGACGTCGGCGAGGATGCCGCGCCGGTCCGCGACGCTGATCTTGAGGCGCACCGTGTACGGCGCCGTGTCCGACGACTTGTCCCATTCGACGTCGATGCGGCGTTCAGGATCGTAGAGAAGGTTCACGACGTTGGGACAGACGGCCGAATGCACGGACACGCCCTTGCCGCGCGTGATGTAGCCCACAATCTTCTCGCCGCGGATGGGATTGCAGCAGCGCGCGCGGAAGACCATCAGGTCATCCATGCCGCGCACCTTGATCTTGTCGTCGCCGCCCGCGCCGAGCACGCGCTTGACGACCGTGACGAGCGCGCCGTCCGGCGCCTTCTCCTTGAGCGCGTCCTGGCCCACCAGCCGCACGAGGACCGCGCGCGCCGTGACCTTGCCGTAGCCAATCGCCGCGAGAAGATCGTCGGCCTTCTGGGCGCCGTACTCGGCCGCGATCGCGGTCAATGCGTCCTCCGCGACGCGGGCGCGATCGATGCCGAATCGCCGCGCCTCCTTGTCGATGAGGCGGCGGCCCAGTTCGATGCTGCGAGCCTTCTCTTCGGCATGGATGAAATGCCGGATCTTGTTGCGCGCGCGCGAGGTGCCGGCGAAGTTCAGCCAGTCGCGGCTCGGCCCGTGCCCGGCCTGGGTCAGGATCTCGACGATGTCGCCGTTGGCGAGCTTCGTCCGCAACGGGACGATGCGCCCATTCACCTTGGACCCGACGCACTGATGGCCGACATCTGTGTGGATGAAATACGCGAAGTCGACGGGTGTGGCGCCGCGAGGCAGTGACTTGACCTCGCCCTTGGGCGTGAAGATGTACACCTCTTCCGGGTAGAGCTCGATACGCAGGTTCTGCATGAACTCCTGCGGGTCGCGCACTTCCTGCTGCCACTCGACGAGCTGGCGCAGCCACTGGAAGTACTGCTCGTCCCGCTCGGCGCCCACGCGGCCTTCCTTGTACTTCCAGTGCGAGGCGATGCCCTCCTCCGCGATCTGATGCATCTCCTCAGTACGGATCTGGACCTCGAACGGCATCCCGCGCTCACCCACCACGGATGTGTGAAGCGACTGGTAGCCGTTTGGACGGGACATCGCGATGAAGTCCTTGAACCGGCCCGGCACCGGCTGCCACATCTGGTGGATGATGCCGAGCACGGCGTAGCAGTCCTTGACGCTGGACGTGATCACGCGCAGCGCCAGGAAGTCATAGACCTGGTCGAGGCTGACCTTCTGACGCTCCAGCTTCTGGTGAATCGACCAGAGACGCTTGATCCGCCCCTCGATCGAGACCACAAGAATCTGCGCTTCCTCGAGCTTGGCGGCGAGGCCCTTCCTCAACTCGTCGAGCAGGCCCTCGGTCGCCCGCCGGCGGATCTCGACCTGCTGCCGCAGCGCCTGATAGGCCGCCGGTTCGAGGTACCGGAACGCCAGCTCCTCGAGCTCGTTCTTCACTTTGCTCATGCCCAGGCGGTGCGCAATGGGCGCGTAGATGTCCCTTGTCTCCTGGGCGATACGGACGCGCCGCTCCTCCGGCAGGTGATGCAGCGTCCGCATGTTGTGGAGCCGGTCGGCGAGCTTCACCAGGATGACCCTGATGTCATCGACCATGGCCAGCAGCATCTTCCGGAAGCTCTCCGCCTGGCGCTCTTCGCTCGAGGCGAACTGGAGGCCCGAGAGCTTGGTCACGCCCTCGACGACATGGGCCACCTGCTCGCCAAACAGCTCTCGAACCCGCTCGATCGTGTTGGGTGTGTCCTCGACGATGTCGTGGAGGAGGCCCGCGGCGATGGCCACCGCGTCCAGGCGCATGTCCGCCAGCAGGTCGGCGACTTCGAGCGGGTGCACCAGGTACGGCTCCCCTGACCGGCGGACCTGTCCCTTGTGCTCGTAGGCGGAGAAGACGTACGCCCGGCGGAGCAGTTCTGTGTCGGCGTCCGGGTTGGCCGCCCGCATCTTCTCGAGCAGATCTTCGAACCGGATCATGGGTGGCGGTGTCTAACGAAAATAGGCAGAAAATGGCGCAAACGCGCGCCGGGTGCCGTCCTCATGATACTGGTTGACGGTCTTTTTTGCGGTTCACTATACTGGCGCGGCTTCGAAACGCCTCGCTGAGACCGCACGGGACACACCGCTCGGGGTCGCGAAAGGGAGAAAGACATGCAGGTCCGATTTGTCCGTCCGGTCGTGCTGGTGGCCGCCATGAGCGTGGCCGCGGGTGCGTGCGGGAAGTACTCCATCAGCAATATCCGCTCCGCCAAAGCGTTCCAGGACGCCAACGCCCTCTACAAGAAGAACGATTTCAAGGGCGCGGCGGTGCGCTACGAGGACGCGGTCAGCTTCAACCCCGATCTGGGTTTCGCCTACTTCTTCCTGGGAAACAGCTACGACAACCTGTACAAGCCCGGCAAGAAGGGTGACCCCGAGAACGACGCGAACCTGCCCAAGGCCGCAGGTCACTACCGGACGGCCATCGACAAGCTGGCCACCGCGACGGATCCGAAGGAAAAGCAGATTCGCCGGTATTCCTTCGAGTACCTGATGGCGCTCTACGGTCCCGACAAGCTCAACGACTTCTCCAAGGCCGAGCCTGTGGCGAAGGAGCTGATTGCCGTCGACCCGAATGACTCCTCGACCTACCAGGTCCTCGCCAAGCTCTATGAGGATCAGGGGCGCTTTGACGAAGCCGAGGCGCAGTACCGGAAGGCGATCGACGTCAATCCCAAGGAACCGACGGGTTATCAGATCATCGCGCGGTTCTACAACGACCGGGGCGACTTTACGAAGACGATGGAAGCGTGGCACAAGCGCGCCGAAATCGAGCCGAACAACCCCGAGGCCTGGCACACGATCGGCGTCTACTATCAGGACAAGGTTTTCAAGGACAAGAAGCTCAACAGCAAGGTGGCGCTTGATTACGTCCTCAAGGGCCTGGAAGCCGAGAACAAGGCGCTGTCCATCAACGCCGACTACTTCGAGGCCATGACCTACAAGAACATCCTGCTCCGCCAGGAGGCTCTGTACGTGAAGGATCCGAAGCAGCAGAAGGACCTGCTGGCCGAGGCTGAGAAGCTCTACGCCGCGGCCATGGAGCTCCGGAAGAAGCAGAACGAAGCCGCCGGAACCGCTGCGCCGGCGGACGCCGCGAAGAAGTCCGGCAGCTAGACCGCCGTCCTCATCGCGCCCGCAGAAATACAAAGGGCGGTCCGGCCAGAAGCCGGACCGCCCTTTTCGTTTCCCTGATGCCCCGGGGCTACTTGCCCTTGCCGCCGCCGGCGGCTGCTGCCTGCCGCATGCCTTCGGTGACGATGCCGACCTTCTCGACGCCGGCGCCCATGGCCGCGTCAATGATCGCCATGATCTCGCCGTAGGTCACCGACGGTGCGCCGATGACGAACAGCGTCTTGTCCTTGCGGCTCTCGAAGTACTCACGCAGCTTCGACTGCGCGTCCGTGATGGCGACTTCCTGTTTGTTGATCGTCAGCCTGTGGTCCGCGGTGTAGTCGGCCACGATCTGGCCGAGCACGTCAGCCGCCGAGGCCGACGCGTTCGTCTCGAGGGGCAGATTGATGTCCACGCCCTTCTGGGCCAGCGGCAGCGCCGCGATGAAGATGACGAGCAGCACGAGGAGCACGTCAATCAGCGGCGTGACGTTCATGTCCGACGACGCCTGCGGCGCCGACGCTTTGACGACGCGCTCCGCGCCGTGATGCGCATGTGGATGCGACATTACTGGCCTCCCTGCGGCTTGTTCTTGTCGTTGCGTTCGGTGATCAGGCCGACGGTCTCGATACCGGCTTTCCGGAGCGCGTCCATCATCGACATGATGTCGCCGTACTTCGCGCCCTTGTCACCCTTCAGGTAGACCGTCTTGTCTGCGATGGTCTCCATGATTTCCCTGAGCCGGACCACGACATCGTCCTGCGTCGGAAACAGCTTGCCGTTGACGTAGAGCTTGCCCTGCGTATCTACGTGCACCACTGTCTGGTCGGCCGTGTCCGGCTTGTCCTTGCTGTTGGCCGCCTCCGGCATCTGCACCTGCACCTGGTTCTGCAACATCGGAGCGATGAGCATCACGATGATCAGCAGCACCAGCATGACGTCGACGAGCGGCGTGACGTTGATGTCCGACTTGACGCCACCTTTGGCGCCGCCAACATCCATTGCCATTTGCGGTTACTCCTTACCGGTTCAGGGTTTCGATTCAGGGTTCCAAGGTGCGTTGGTCTGGTTCGAGAACGCCGAACCGGACTCGCGAACCTGGAACTCTGAACCCTGAACGCGGAACCTACGCGGTTTTCTTAATGAAATAGTCGACGAGCTCCGACGACGAGTTGTCCATCTCGACGTTGAAATACTCGAGGCGGCCCGTGAAGTAGTTGTAGAGCCACACGGCCGGGATCGCGACGACGAGACCGAGCGCGGTCTCGATCAGCGCTTCTGAAATACCGGCCGAGACCGCGCCGAGACCGGCGGAGCCCTGGGAACCGATACCGGCGAAGGCGTTGATGACGCCGACGACCGTGCCGAGCAGTCCGACGAACGGCGCCGTCGCGCCGATCGTCGCGAGCGACGGGATGCCCTTCTTCAGGTCGTTCGAGGTCAATGCGGTCGCGCGCTGGATGGCGCGGCGCACCGTGTCGACGATGTCGTCACGGTTGAGTGAACCGCCCGTGTCCTGCTGGAACTGATACTCCTGCAGGCCGGCCAGAACGACCTTGGCGAGGTGACTGTACTGGTAGGTCTTGGCCTGCGACACCGCGAGCGCATCCTTCAACCGGCCGTCCTTGAGGTGCTTGGCGACCTGCGGAGCGTAGAGCTTCGACTGCTTCCGCGCCTGGTGGAAGGTGTAGTACCGCTCGATCGAAACGCCAAAAGACCACATCGACATGAACACGAGAACAAAGGCCACGCCTTTCGCGACCCAGCCCATCTGTTCCCACATGTGCATCAGATCCAGATCACCCATTACTGCCTCCGAAAAACGAACCGAGTTATAGAACGACGAATGCTAGTTGAGCGTGAAGGTCACGGTGACGGTCATCACGACCTCGACCGGCTGACCGTTGAGCAGTGTCGGTGTGTACTTCCACTGCCGAACGGCTTCGAGCGCGGCCTGGTCGAGCATCGGCGCCGGGCGAAGCACGCGCGCCTCCTTCACCGACCCGTCCTTGCCGATGATGGCTTCAATGATCACGATGCCCTGGATCTTGGCGGTCTGCGCGATCGGCGGATAGATCGGCTTGACGTCCTTGATCTTCTTGGGCTCCTTGATGTCGCCACCGACGCGCACGGGCGCGGCGGGAGGCGCCGGGGGCGGCGGCGCGAAGTTGCCCTGCACCACGCCTCCGACCTGGCCGCCGGGAATGCCGCCGGCAACGCCGCCCACCACACCGGCCATGCTGTACGTCGGCGCCGGGGGCGGCTCGGGTTTGATTTCCTTTGGCGCCTCAATCGGCGCCGCGTTCGGGTTCACCTGCACGATCGGCTGCGGTGTTGGAGGCGCAGCAGGCGGCGGTGGGGGCGGCGGAGGCGGCGGCGGGGGTGGCGGCATCGCCGCGAAGGCGAGCACCGACTGCGGCGTCGGCACCATGTCCGTGGCGAGCAGCGGGATAACCACCAGGGCGCCAAGAATGATCACGTGGGCGGCGATGGACAGCGGCACCGTGTACCACTGCTTGGTCCCGACCTTCACGGTTGGGTTTGAAACTTCGCCGAACATGTCTTTCACGGTGAACCTCCCCTTCGTTTTTCCCGTCTTTCCTGAGTAACCCTCGGGAAAGCGGTAGTGCCGGCTCCCGGGCAAAACGAAGTCCGGGATTATAGGCAGTACCAAAAAAAAGTGTCAACGAAACTGCAGGGCGCCCGATGCGCCCTGTTCAGTTAGACACCGGCTTCAGGAAATCGGATCTCCGGACTTTCGCCCCGCCTCAGGCGTGCTTGCCGCCAATCCGCATGCCGTAGAACGACCGCCACACGAAGAACACCGACACCGCCAGGAATCCCGCGGCCAGGATGTGCGTCAGGAAGGCGCCCTGTTGCGCCGTCACGCTCACACCCAGTTCGACCGCCAGCAGGCCGAACAGCGTCGTGAACTTGATCACCGGGTTCATGGCGACCGACGACGTGTCCTTGAACGGGTCACCAACCGTGTCGCCGACGACGGTCGCGTCATGGAGCGGAGTGCCCTTCTGCTTGAGCTCGACCTCGACGATCTTCTTGGCATTGTCCCACGCGCCGCCGGCGTTGGCCATGAAGATGGCCTGGAACAGACCGAACAGCGCAATGGACACGAGATAGCCGATGAAGAAATACGGCTCGACGAACGCGAAGGCGAGCGTGCCGAAGAACACGCTGAGGAAGATGTTGAACATCCCCTTCTGCGCGTACTGCGTGCAGATCTCGACGACCTTTTTCGAGTCGGCCACGGATGCCTTGGTCGAGCCCTCGAGCTTGATGTTCGCCTTGATGAACTCGACGGCGCGGTACGCGCCGGTGGTCACGGCCTGCGTCGACGCGCCGGTAAACCAGTAGATCACCGCGCCGCCCGTAATCAGGCCGAGCAGGAACGGCGGATGCAGGATCGACAGGAACTGCAGATACTCCGGCTTGAGCCCCTCGGTCAGCGCCACGATGATCGAGAAAATCATCGTCGTCGCACCGACCACGGCGGTGCCGATGAGCACGGGTTTGGCCGTGGCCTTGAACGTGTTGCCGGCCCCGTCGTTCTCCTCGAGGTTGTGCTTGGCGCGCTCGAAGTCGGGCGTGAAGCCGAAGTTCTTCTTCAGGTCGTCCTTGATCCCCGGGATCTGTTCGATCGTCGAGAGCTCGTAGACCGACTGCGCGTTGTCGGTGACCGGGCCGTACGAATCGACGGCGATCGTCACGGGTCCCATGCCGAGGAAGCCGAATGCAACCAGGCCGAACGCAAACACCGCGGGCGCGAGCATCATGCCGCCGGCCGCCACGTTGGCGGGATTGATCGCGGGAATGGCACCGCTGACGCCGTAGGCGATCGCCATCAGCAGCATGATCGCGAGGCCAATCCAGTACGCACTGAAGTTGCCGGCCACGAGTCCAGACAGGATGTTCAGCGACGCGCCACCTTCACGAGACGATCCGACGACTTCCCGGACGTGCGCGGACTCGGTCGACGTGAACACCTTGACCAGCTCGGGGATGATCGCGCCCGCCAGCGTGCCGCAGGTGATGACCGTCGAGAGCTTCCACCACAGCGTCGTGTCGCCCGCCAGATCGGGAATGAGCAGGTACGAGGCGCCATACGTCAGCGCGACCGAGACGATCGACGTCAGCCACACGAGGCGCGTCAGCGGCGCTTCGTAGTTCATCTTGTCGGCGTCGATGTACTGGCTCTTGGCGAGAATCTCGTTGATCCAGTAGGACCCGGCGGATGCCACCACCATCACGATGCGCATCATGAAGATCCAGACCAGCAGCTGAATCTGGATGGTCGGGCTGGTCACGGCGAGCAGGATGAAGGAGATCAGTGCGACGCCAGTGACGCCGTACGTCTCGAATCCATCGGCCGAAGGTCCGACCGAGTCGCCGGCGTTGTCGCCGGTGCAGTCCGCGATGACGCCCGGGTTGCGCGCGTCATCTTCCTTGATCTTGAAGACGATCTTCATGAGGTCCGCGCCGATGTCGGCGATCTTCGTGAAGATGCCGCCGGCAATTCGGAGCGCCGCCGCACCGAGCGACTCGCCGATGGCGAAGCCGATGAAGCAGGGACCCGCGTAGTCGCCGGGAATGAAGAGGAGGATCCCGAGCATGATGATCAGCTCAACGCTGATCAGCAGCATGCCGATGCTCATGCCGGCCTTGAGTGGAATCGCGTAGCAGGGATACGGCTTGCCGCGGAGGCTGGCGAACGCCGTCCGGCTGTTGGCGAAGGTGTTGACCCGGATGCCGAACCACGCGACGCCGTAGCTGCCCGCGATACCGACGAGGCTGAACACCAGGATGATCGCGACCTTGAACGGCGCCATGCCGTGGGTCACGACGCCCGCGGCGTCTACCGACGGCGCAAGCGCGCCAAAGTAGAAGGCGACGATGGCGCCGATGAAGAGCCACAGGATCATCAGGAACTTGCCCTGCTGGATCAGGTAGGTCTTGCAGGTCTCGTAGATGAGCTCCGAGATCTCGCGCATCGACTGATGCACGGGCATGTTCTTGAGCTGGTTGTTAATCGCCAGGCCGAAGATCATGCCGAGGGCGCTGATCAGAATGCCGACGAGCAGCAGCCGGTTGCCCGGGATGCCCATGAACGACACCGCCGACAGGTCCGGCAGCTTGAGGTTTGCCTCGCCACCACCGTGACTGGTCGTGGTCTGTGACGCACCAGGCTGGCCCTGGGTCTGCGCGACAAGCGGCGCCACAGCAAGGACCAACATCGCCACCAGCACCAGCGGGGCGGCACCCAACATCCATCGCTTCGTTTTCGCAAGCATCGTCCGTCTCATCTCCGTTTGGGCCCCCTGAACAGGGTGGGGCGTCATCAGTAAACGCTCTAGTTTACGTTGTCTCCGGCCGTTACGCGCATCCGATCCGGCATGCCCGTCCCACCGGTCAGGAAGATCCGAATGCCCTCTTCGACCGTCAGGTCCGGAAAGGAAGCGCGATCCGGCGAGCAGACAACGATGTCGCCTAAATAAAGGTGATTTGTCGGCACGTAGACGGCGAGCAGGGTCTCTGCGCCGCGCCCGCGGTCTAAAGTGAACTCCTTCGTCAGAAAGCCCAGGACGGCACCACGGCCCTGATCCTCGACGAGCACCATACGCTTGAAGCCAAATTCGTTATCCGGTGAGAAGGCGGAGATGAGCTGTTTCACTGGAGCGTAGATCGTGCGAAAGAGCGGCACGTGCTGGAACAGGTTCTCGCTTCGAGCCAGCAGCCTGCGGCCGATGACGTTCGTCGTGAGCGCGCCGATGGCGAGTATCGCGGCCGCTGTCGCGAGGATGCCGAGGCCCGGCCAGGGCCTGCCGAACAGTCGCGCTCCAATCGGCCCGGTCAGGCTGTCGGCAAACCGGAAGACCCAAATGAGCGCCACGGCGCTCACCACGAGCGGCACGGTGACGAAGAAGCCCGCGATGAAGCTCCGGCGCAGCCACTGCAACATGGATGAACCAGAGGATTCTAGAGCCAACCCAGGCCAACGGCGCCAAGGATCGCGGCCCCAGCCGCAATACGGTACCAGGCGAATGGCGCGAAGCCAGAACGCGACACGTACCGGAGGAAGGGCCGCACGACCAGTGCGGCCGCCACGAACGCCGTCACCAGACCAACGCCGATCTCAGCGGCATGGGCGCTGGCGAGGTCGTGCCGAATCTCCCAGGCATCGTGCAGGCATGCCGCTGTGAGCGTGGGCATGGCCAGGTAGAACGACAGTTCCGCCGCTGCCGAGCGCTCCACCCGCAACATGAGGCCGCCGATGATGGTCGCGCCGGATCGAGAGACACCCGGAATGAGCGCCAGCGCCTGGCACGCGCCCACAGCCAACGCCCTTCCGAGCGGAATCCGATCGGCGTGAAACACCACCGGAGCCGGCCGCATCCGCTCCACAACGAGCATGATGAGGCCGCCTACGATGAACGCCCCCGCGATCACCAGTGGACTCTTGTAGAGAGACTTCACCGAATCGGCAAAGTACCAGCCGGCCACCCCCGCCGGCAGGACCGCGACAACCAGCGCGAGAACGAACCGCCGGGACTCGGGCTTCGACGGGAGCCCCCGCGCCACCTCGAACAGCTTCGCGCGGTACAGCCACATCAAAGCGAGGACGGATCCGAACTGGATGATGACCGTGAACGTTCCGGCTGGGTCCTTGAAGCCGAGAATCTGCTCACCGATCCGGAGATGTGCCGTCGAGGAAACCGGCAGGAACTCTGTCAGTCCCTGCACGGCGCCGAGCAGAGCCGCGGCAAGTAGGTCCACGGCTGGTCGAAACGCCTACGCGCGCTTCGGGGTCCGCGCCGCGGTGGCCGGCCCTTCGGCCTGTTTCGGGCTCAGGATGATCGCAATCGCCGAAGCAATGAAGATCGTCGAATACGTGCCCGCGATGATTCCGACGAGCAACGTGAATGCGAGCCCCTCGAGGACTTCCCCGCCGAACAGGTAGAGCGCCACGACAGACAGGAACGTCGTGCCGGCGGTGATGATCGTCCGGGACAACGTCTGGTTGACGCTGCGGTTGACGACCGCCTCGAGCGGTTCGCGTTTCGCCAGCCGCTGGTTCTCGCGCACGCGGTCGAAGATGACGATCGTGTCGTTGACCGAGTAACCGGTGATCGTCAGGAGCGCCGCGACGACGTTCAGTGAGATGTCATAGCCAAACCAGGTCAGGAAGACCAGCGTGACCAGGACGTCGTGGAATGTCGCCACGATGGCGCCGACGGCGAACGTGAGACGGAACCGGAACCAGATGTAGAGCAGGATGCCGCCGAGCGACGACACCGTGGCCCAGAGGCCCTTGGACCGCAGATCCTCGCCGATGACGGGGCCGACGATTTCCTTGCTCTGAACCGTGAAGTTCCCGACGTTGGCGGCCTTGAGGGCCGCCTCGACCTGCGCGGCCTGTGCGTCGGCATTGGTCTGGTCGCCCGAGAGCGGCAGCCGGACGAGGATTTCGTTGTCGCCAGGCGCGCCGTACGTCTGCACCACGGAATTGCCGGGATCGGGCAGCGCGCTCCGCACCACCGAGTCCACGGTCGGCTTCTCGAACTTGAGCCGGAGGACCGTGCCGCCGGAGAAGTCGACGCCGAGCGGAAGGCCGCCGCGGGAGACGATGGTGAAGACGCCGGCGCCGATGATGGCCACCGAGAGCGCCAGCGCCTGCCAGCGCCACTTCAGGAAGTTGACGTTCGGATTGTCAAAAATATGCATGAGATTTCCGGGCCCCCGCGATCAGATGCTGATCTGCTGCGTGGAACCCGCAGACCTTCTCGACAGAATGAACTCGAACATGGTGCGCGACACGAACACCGCGGTGAACACGTTGCTCGCCAGACCAAAGAACAGCGTCGTGGCGAACCCGCGGATCGGCCCGGTGCCGAACTGGAACAGGAATGCCGCGGCAATGAGCGACGACACGTGCGTGTCGACGATCGTCACCAGCACGCGATCGAAGCCGGCCGCGATCGCCTGCTTCGCGCCCTTCTTCGTCGCCATCTCCTCGCGGATGCGCTCGAAGATGAGCACGTTGGAATCGACACCCATGCCGATGGTGAGGATGAAACCGGCGATGCCAGGCAGGGTCATGACCGCGCCGAGATACGCCATGAATCCGAGCAGGATCACCAGGTTCAGGGAGACGGACACGAACGCATTGATGCCCGCGAGCTTGTAGTAAAAGAGCATGAAGATCGTGACCAGCCCGAGGCCGACGAGCGACGCCATCACGCCGGCCCTCACCGACTCCTCGCCGAGGCTCGGCCCGACGGTGCTCTCCGCGAGGACCGTCAGCGACGCCGGCAGCGCGCCGGACCGCAGGATGAGCGAGAGGTCCGCCGCCTCCTGCTGCGTGAACGTCCCCGTGATACGCGCCTCCGCCTGGGAAATGCGGCTCTCGATGACCGGCGCGCTCTGCACGAGCCCGTCGAGGATGATCGCAAGCTGGCGGCCGACGTTGTCACCCGTCACGCGCGTGAACTTCGTCACGCCCTCGTTGTTCAGCGTGAAGCTGACGGCAGGCGTGTTGTATTCGTCGAGCGTCGGCTTGGCGTTCCGCAGGTCGCGGCCTGTGATGGCCGCCACTCGCTTCACAAGATAGAAGACCCGCGTCGTGTCGCCCCGCGCGCCGGACGTGCCCGGCACGACTTCCATACCCTCGGGCGCTTTCCCGCCATGCGAGGACAGCAGCGTCTGCTCGTCGCTCATGGGCCCGCTCTCGACGAGCTTGATCTCGAGGATGGCGGTGTTCTTGATGATGCTCTTGGCGTGATTGACGTCCTGCACGCCGGGCAACTGGACGATGATCTGGTCGTTGGTCGTGCCGTACGGCGCGACGATGGGCTCGGACACGCCCAATTCGTTGACGCGGCGATCGATCGTCTGGATCGCCTGCTGGACCGCCTCGGTCCGCCGCTGCACGGCTATGTTCGGCTTCATGCGGAACGTGTGGGTCGTGCCGTTGGAGTCGCGATCGAACGACTGGCCGAGCTGGGTCTGCGCCAGCTGCCGGAACTGCTGCTCGCTCGCCGGGGGCACGCCTTCGACCTGGAACTCCAGAAGGCCGTTCACCTTCACGCCGCCGACCGTGATGTTGTCGGTCTTCAGCGCCTCGTGGAATTGCTCGGACGCCGTCTCCGTCTCGATCCGGATCGCGTCGTCGGTCTCGACGCGGTAGACCATCTGGACACCGCCCTTGAGATCGAGCCCGAGCTTGACCTTCTTACTGGGGGGCGTGAAGGACCACACCGCCAGGCCAGTGACGGCGGCGATGACGAGCAACTTCCACTGCAGGTTCTTGTACATGAACTACATCCCGCCGGCGCTGTCCTGCTGGACGACCGGATCCTGACCCTGGTAACCGCCCACGGCGGCCCGGGCCACTTCAATATTCACCTTGTCCGCGATGCGGAGCTGTACCGAGGCGTCCTTGACCCTGACGACCTCGCCGAAGATCCCGCCCGTCGTAATGACCTTGTCACCGACCTTGAGGGCCGACTGAAACTCCTGCACCTTCTTCTGGCGCTTGCGTGTGGGCATGAGCACCAGGAGATAGAAGATGAGCAGCATCATCGCGAACGGGAAGAGCTGCAACCAGATGTTCTGTGCCGGCGCGGCTTGAGCCACGACGAACACGTGCGACAGTGCGTTCATCATTTCTTAATCTTCGTGACCGTCTTAATGACCGCCGGTTTCGCTCTGATTCCGGGCCCCTCAGTCCGACGAGGGCCGGGTGTAGGTGTCCAGGAACCTTTGTCTGAACTCGCCGAAGCGTCCGAACTCAATAGCCTTTCTGATCCCCCGCATGGTGTCAAGGTAGAAGTGCAGATTATGCACCGTGTTAAGGGCGGCTGCCGACATCTCCCCCGCCATGTAGAGGTGCCGCAGGTACGCCCGTGAATGGCGCCGGCAGGTCGCGCACTCGCACTCGGGATCGGGCGGACTCGTGTCCTCCGCGTACCGGGAGTTCTTGATGGAAATGGGGCCGCGCCTGGTGAACAGCTGGCCGTTCCTCGCGTTCCGGGTGGGCAGGACACAGTCGAACATGTCGATCCCCCGGGCGACGCACTCGACGAGGTCGTTCGGCATGCCGACCCCCATCAGGTATCGGGGCGCCGACCGTGGAAGCTGCGCCGCGGTATGGCCGGCCAGGTCATACATGACGTCGCTCGGCTCACCTACGGACAGCCCGCCGATTGCATACCCCTCGAAGCCGACCGCAACGGTCCCGGCGACGCTCTCATCCCGGAGGTCCTTGAACGTGGCGCCCTGGACGATCCCGAACTGGGCCTGACCGGGCGTCGGTCGCGGGACGTCCGGCGCGCGGCCCGACGACAGCGCCTCGAACCGGTCGCGTCCGCGTCGAGCCCATCGCAGCGTTCGCCGCATCGCGGCGTCGGCGTCCTCGCGCGTCACCGGCCACTTCACGCACTCGTCGAACACCATCGCGATGTCGGACCCGAGCCGCGATTGGATGTCCGCCGCGGACTCCGGCGAGAGCGAACACTCACTGCCGTCGAGGTGGGACTGAAAGACGACGCGCTCTTCGCTGACGGTGCGGCGGCCGGCAAGGCTGAAGACCTGGAAGCCGCCGGAGTCGGTCAGGATCGGACGCGACCACCCATTGAACGTATGCAGGCCGCCGACCCGGGCAATCAGATCGTCGCCCGGGCGCAGGTGCAGGTGGTATGTGTTGCCGAGGATGATCTCCGCATCGAGCGCGGCAACGTGATCGATCGTCACGCCCTTCACCGCGCCTTGCGTCCCCACCGGCATGAACGCAGGTGTCTCGACCGTGCCGTGCGCGAGCGTCAGGCGGCCGCGACGCGCGCCGCCGCTCTCGCTGAGGAGTTCGAAACCGAACCTCGCGCTCACGACGGTTAGCCTATACCGCCGCCGCTTGACTTGACGTGGTATCGAGGGCCGGACGCGCCCACCACGCCAAGCCAAGTGAGCGCGGACTATAATGACTCGCGTTCCAGCCCGGCAATTCCGCGCCGTGGCACGAGTCACCATGGCCACTCACTCGTCGTCCACTCCTGCGAAGCGCCTGCGCGTTGCCGTTCTCTATGGCGGGCGATCGGGCGAGCACGAAGTCTCGCTCGCGTCGGCAGCCGCGGTCTTTGCGAATCTGGATCGATCGCGGTACGAGCCCATCGCCATCCGACTCGAGAAGGACGGACGATGGGTCCTGGCGGACCGACCGCCGTCCGCGGCATCCGCAGCAGAAGTAATCGAGCAGTCACGTCACGAGACCGGCCGGCTTCGCAGCGGCCGCGAGGTGCTCGTCCCGGCGAAGCCCGGGACGGACACGCTGATGGTGCTCGATAAGAGGCAGAGCGAAGAAAGCGACGCGATCGTTTCCCTCACGGGCCTCGCCGTTGACGTGGTCTTCCCCGTCCTGCACGGTCCGTACGGCGAAGACGGCACGGTGCAGGGCCTGCTCGAACTGGCCAATGTGCCCTACGTGGGCTGCGGGGTGCTCGCGTCTGCCGTCGGTATGGACAAGCTCGTGATGAAGACGGTCTTCTCCGCCAGCGGCCTCCGGGTGCCCGATTGGGTCGCGGTGTCCCGTGCGGAATGGCGCGAAAACCCGGCCGAAATCACGCGCCGGGTCGAGCGCGACCTGTCTTATCCGTTGTTCGTGAAACCGGCCAATCTGGGCTCCAGCCTGGGCATCAGCAAGGTAGCCGGGCGCGGCACTCTTGCGGCCGCCATCGATGAAGCCGCCCGATACGACCGGCGCATCGTCGTCGAACGCGCGGTGCCGGAGGCCAGGGAGATCGAGTGTGCGGTGCTTGGCAACGATGCCCCGAGCGCGTCGGTGCCCGGCGAGATCATTCCGTCACGCGAGTTCTACGACTACGAGGCCAAGTACATCGACGGCATGTCGCGCCTCGAGATTCCGGCGCGCCTCGATGACGGTGTGGCTGATCAGGTGAAGACGCTCGCCATCGCCGCATTCAAGGCGATCGACGGCGCGGGCCTCGCGCGCGTCGACTTCCTCCTCAGCCGCAGCTCAGGCGAGTTGTTCGTGAACGAGATCAACACGATGCCCGGTTTCACGACCATCAGCATGTATTCGAAGCTGTGGGCGGCGAGCGGTGTGGACTATCCGACGCTCGTCGATCGACTCATCGCGCTGGCGATCGAACGCCAGCACGAGCGACAGAAGTGAAAGTTTCTCCTTGACTCTGCTTTTTTCTCACGCATAATCTACATCTTGCGTGGAACGAACCAGTTCACTCTACCTATTGGGTGCAACCGGAACGGGCCGCGCTTTTTTTTTGCTCGAAAGTCCCGGAAGTGATCGAAGCGTCGGACGCGCGCCAAGCGACCCGGTGACGTCCGCGACGAAGCGAAGGCGCTGCGCGTGCAGGCAGGGCGTGCCGGTTGGCACCGATGCTGCGGCGCAGTAGGGCCGCGCGAACGACAAACCACGCCGAAGGGAGGGACAACACAATGGCGAAGAAAGCAGCCAAGGGCGGCAAGAAGAAGGGCGGCAAGAAGCGCTAAGCCACCTCGCCCAGAAATAAAGAAAAGGGGGCGTTCATTCGCCCCCTTTTTTTCTTGTACGGTTCGACTGGTTGTCTACCGCTCGTTGCCGTCGCGAATCAGCACGCGATCGATCACGTCTCCCAGTCCCACACGATCCAGCAGATCCCAGCCTTCGATGACCCGCCCGAACACGGTGTACTGCCCGTCAAGATGCGGTTGCGGAGACAGGGCAATGAAGAACTGGCTTCCCCCGGTGTCGCGGCCATCGAGTGCCATTCCGAGGGTGCCCCGGACGAATGGCAGCGTATTGAGCTCGTCCCGAATCGCGTAGCCTGGCCCGCCTTCCCCGTCTCCACGCGGATCGCCGGCCTGGATGACGAAGTTCGGAATGAGGCGATGCACCTTCAGGCCGTCGAAGAATCCCGACCGCGCCAGCTCGATGAAGGCCAGGGTCGTAAACGGCGCATCCACCATGTTCAACTCGAGATGAATGGTCCCGCCCCGCGTCTGAATGTACGCGTGCGGCGTGTACGCCGGGCGGAGAAGCCGATCCGACTCGAAGAAGGCGGCGTCCTGCCGAATCGGCGCAGGCCTGACCGGCGCTGCCTCCGCCACGCCTCCCTGCCGCAGCAACCGCGCGGCGGCCAGCCGAACCGCCCACTCGCGATCGCCAAGCGCCCGTGTCAAGGGCTCACGGCTCTCCGCCGCGGGGTACTTCGCGAGTGCATCGAGAGCCGCGACTCGGGCACCATGATTGGCATCGCTCTCGCCGCGGACATACGCGGCGGCGAGAGCGGCGGCGCCACCCTCAGGTCTGCGCTCACCAATGAGGGCTGCGGCAGTGGCGCGCACCACGAAATCCGGGGCCTGAAGCGCCTTGAGCAACGCTCCATCAGCATCTTTTCCGCCAACCTGCGCGAACGCGCGAAGCGCCGGCGCCTGCACGCGAATGTCCGAATCACTCAGCAGGTCCTCGAGGGCGGGACGCGCCTTGTCAGCAGGCAGGCGCGCCAGGACCGTCGCGAGATTCGCCCGCACCGACCAGTCGCGATCGCGCTCGCGCCCGCTCAACGCCAGCAGGAAGCCCTCAGTATCGAGACGCGCCGCCGCTGTCATCGCCGCCGCGCGCACGACAGGCGACGGCGATGCGAACAGATCGACCATCACCTCGAAGGCCCGGTTGTCTCCGATGTTGCCAATTGCCGCGATCGTTTCGAGGACGAGCGGCGCGGGCGTAGTCCGATCCTCCGCGAGGCCGACAAGCATCTGGACAGAGTCGCGTGCCGCGATCCGCCCGAGCGCCCGAATGGCCTCGGCCCGAAGACGGACGTCGAGATCGCGGCCAGCCGCGGCGCGCGTGGCCAGCTCCGCCGCGCGCCCATCCTTCAGCCCAGCCAAACCGCGGATCGCAAATGCCTGCGTATACACGCCGGGACCCGATGCGAGAGCTGCGAGGGGGCCCGCCGCACGTCGATCGGCGGAGCGCTGCAGCGCGAACGCCACGGGCCACCATCGCGACACCGGAGCACCGTTGGCATCAAGCACGACGCGCGCGAGTGCGTCGTACTGCTTCAAGCGAACGAGCGCGAGGATCGACAGCCGGCACGCGTCTTCTGCGCCCGTCTTCGGAGCTTCGTCATCAGGCGCAATCGACGCGATGACTGCTGGGCAGCCAGCGGCCGCATCCGCCACTGCAGGGGCAGCGGACCCGTCACCGATGAGTCCCAGTCCTTCAGCGGCGCGCCCGCGCACGAGCGGCGACGGATCCTTCAGCGCCGTCTGCAGCGCGGGAAGACCCTGCGCATCGGCAAGAAGTCCAAGGGCGAAGGCCGCCGCGGCGCGCACGTTCTCCTCGGGATCTGAGAGTGCCGTGACGGCGATCGGCACGCCCGACGGCATCGCGACACGCCCGACGGCCACAACGGCCCGGCGCCGTATGCCCGCATCGGGATCGCGCGCGAGCACCGCGAGGTCCGCGCCGAGTGCGGCATCGCTCAGGACACGCGACTGCTCCAGTCGCAGAATCCACCCGGCCTTGCGTTCGGCAGAGATGACCGGCGCCGCTGGCGCCGCAGCCGCCGGTGGCGCGACCACGGCGGCAGGCGCACACGCGGACACCGCTCCGCCAATAGAGAGACAGAGTGCCGAGGCACCCAACAAGCGGTGGGTCATGGTGCGTGAAACCTCGTCGCGCGCACGGTCACGTGCTTGACGCGGTCGGCCTCGGGCACGACGCCGATGCCGGGACCGGGAGGTACGAGGATCGTCCCATCGGGCCGGACGTCGATCGCCGGCTCGATCAAATCCGGGACGAAATACCGCCGGCTCGCGGCCACGTCGCCTGGCAACGTGAATCCGGGCAACGTCGAGAGATGAAGATTGTGGGCGCGCCCGATCCCCGTTTCGAGCATGCCGCCATGCCAGAGCGGCACCTGGCGTGACACAGCGGTCGCGTGGACGGCCAGGGACGGCGCAAACCCGCCCAGACGTCCCGGCTTGATGTTGATGATGCGGCACGCCTTCAAGTCGAGCGCGTCGGCGGCCAGCTGCGGACTGTGGATCGATTCGTCGAGGCAGATTGGCGTCGCGAGCCCGGCCTGCAGCCGCGCGTGCTGGACGAGATCGTCGTAGTCGAGGGGCTGCTCGATCATCATCAATCCGAACTCGTCGAGCGCCTCGAGGCTGCCTGCGTCGGCCGGCGTATAGGCGGCGTTCGCATCCACCATCAGCGGCAGGTCGCCGTAGGCTTTACGAAGGGCCTCGACAGGCCGGCGATCCCAGCCGGGCTTGATCTTGATCTTCACGCGGCGGTATCCAGCCGCGCGTTCCTCGGCGACGCGTTCGACGAGCGCCTCGACTGAATCCTGAATCCCGATCGACACGCCGGCCTCGATCGGCCGCGCTTTCGCGCCTAGCGCTTCGCAGAGGGGCCGTCCTTCGAGACGCGCCTGGAGATCCCAGGCAGCCATCTCGAGCGCCGCCTTGGCCATGTTGTGGCCGCGCACATGGTGCAATGACGCGAAGATCTCGTTGGCCTGAAGGTCCCTCCCGAACACCGCAGGGATCAGGTACCGCTCGAGGACGTGCCACGCGGTGGTCGAATCCTCCGCGCTGTAGAAAGGGCCGGCGTCCGCCACGCATTCGCCCCAGCCCACGTCACCGGTGTCGCTCTCGACATCAACGAGGATCGCCTCACGGGCGGACATGAGGCCGAAGCTCGTCTCGAACGAGCGGACGAGCGGCATCCGCACGAGCGTGAGCCCGATCGACCGAAGGCGCATAAGGGTATGGTAGCGTTTCTGCGCGTGGACTTTCGCTACCTCGCCATCGAGGGACCGCCGGGACTCGGCAAGTCAGTGCTCGCAGAGCGGCTCGCCGCGCGACTCGACGCCACGGTCGTGAAGGACGACGGCGAGAATCCGTTCCTCGCGGATTTCTACGCCGGCCGCGGCGGCGCGGCGTTCCAGGCGCAGCTCTTCTTCACGCTCGCGCGTCATCGGAAGCTGCAGCAACTGCGGCAGGGCGATCTGTTCAGCCAGACGACCATCTGCGACTTCGTGTTCGAGCGCGATCGGATCTACGCGTTCGCGAACCTCGACGACAACGAGCTCTTCATCTATCAACGGCTGTACGACCTCGTCGCGCGCGATCTTCCGCTCCCCGACCTGGTCGTCTACCTGCAGGCGCCCGTCGAGCTGCTGAAGCGCCTTCGCCGCGAGCGTGCGAAACGGGCGGAGGACGACACACCGCTCCCGAGCGAGGATTACCTGGCCGAAGTCGGCGAAGCCTACAACCATTTCTTTTTTCACTACGCGGCGACACCGCTTCTGGTGGTGGAGACCTCGCATATCGATCTCGGCTGGGGCGACGACACCGTCGAGGATCTCGTGCGGCAGATCAAGCTCCACGGCAAGGGCACGCAGTACTACGTTCCGCGTACGGGCGCATGACGCTTCGCGAAGTTCGAAGTTCACGGTTCGAAGTTCGAAGTTCGAAAACAATTCGAACTTTGAACTTCGAACTTCGAACTTTGCCATAATCACCCCAATGGCCTGGTTCAAGAAGACCAGAAAGCCGATCAAGGCGAACGAGAAGTCCAGCCGCGTTCCGGAAGGCCTGTGGGTCAAGTGCCCGTCCTGCGGCCGCGCGATCTACAACAAGGAGCTCGTTGACAACCTCCAGGTCTGCGCGAAGTGCGGCCATCACTTCCGCATGAACGCGACGGAGCGCCTGAAGCTGCTCTTCGATGGTGAGTGGACGGAATACGACGCCGGCCTGCGCTCGATCGATCCGCTCAAGTTCGTCGACACGAAGCCGTACCGGTCGCGGCTCGAGAGCAGCATCAAGGCCACCGGCCTCAACGACGCCATCATTGTCGGCTCGGGTTCGCTCGATGGCGTGCCCGTGGTGATCGCGTCGATGGAGTACAGCTTCATCGGCGGCAGCATGGGCGTGGTCGTCGGCGAAAAGATCACCCACGGGGCCGAGATCGCCCTCGAATCACGCTGCCCGCTCGTCGTCGTCTCGTGCTCCGGCGGCGCGCGGATGATGGAGGGCGCGCTCTCGCTGATGCAGATGGCAAAAATCAGCGCCGCGCTCGGCCGTCTGGATCGCGCGGGCCTGCCCTACATTTCGATCCTGACGGATCCGACGACGGGAGGCGTGACGGCGAGCTTTGCGATGCTCGGCGACCTCAATATCGCCGAGCCGAAGGCGCTGATCGGCTTCGCCGGCCCGCGCGTCATCGAGCAGACGATCCGTCAGAAGCTCCCGGCCGGTTTCCAGCGCAGCGAGTTCCTGATCGAGAAGGGCTTCATCGACCTGATCGTGGATCGTCGTGATCTGAAGGCGACGCTCGCGAGGACGCTGCGGGCGATGATGGGCCTGGGACCCTCGGTGCCCAGGCCCGCGGCGCCGCCGCCTCAACCACCAGCTGCGCCGGCGGAACCGCCGGTGCAGGAGTCATAACGCATTGACGGGAGCTTCACGGCGAGCCCTTTTCGCACTGGAAACCTTCGGCATCAAGCTCGGCCTGGAACAGATTCGCGCGCTTCTCGAGCTGCTCGGACATCCCGAGCGCTCCTATCCGAGCCTGGTCATCGCGGGTACGAACGGCAAGGGATCGGTGACGGCCATGGTCGAGCGCGGTCTTCGCGCCGCGGGCTACCGGACCGGCCGCTACATCTCGCCGCATCTCGTTCATCTCGAGGAGCGTTTCGCCATCGATGGCCAACCGATTTCGAGCGCGCGACTCGATTCGCTCGCCGAGAAGGTGATGGATGTCGCGGCCTCGCTCCCTGCCCCGCCGAGCTTCTTCGAGGCCACAACGGCGATCGCCCTCGAGGAATTTCGCCGGGATGCGGTGGACGTGGCGGTACTTGAAGTCGGCCTCGGGGGCCGGCTGGACGCGACCAACGCCGTGGACTCCAAAGCCGTGGCAATCACCGCGGTGGACTTCGACCACCAGATGCACCTGGGCAGCACCATCGAGGAGATCTCGCGCGAGAAAGCCGGCGTCATCAAGCGCGGCGGCCTGACGATCCTTGGCGAGAACCCGTCGCCGGTGTGCCGAATCATCATCGAGGTGGCCTCACTCGTCGGATCGGATCTCGTCTACGCGGCGGATGGCGTCGCGGCGGAAACGGAAATGATTGACGGCAGAATCACGGCCTCAATCGCGACCCCCCGAGCGAGCTATGCCGGGCTGACGCTCGCGCTTCGCGGGCGTCACCAAGTTGCCAACGCGATCACGGCCATCCGGCTGTTGGAGGAGCTGGACGCCAGGCGGATGTTCGTCATTCCCCAGGAGGCCATCCGGACCGGCGTCGAGCAGGCGGTCTGGCCGGCCAGACTGGAACTGATCGAGCGCGACGGCCGTCAGGTTCTTATCGATGGGGCTCACAACCCGGCCGGTGCCCGCTCCCTCGCAACGTACGTCCTGGAGGTCTTCGAGCGGCCTCTGCCGATGGTGCTTGGAGTGATGCGCGACAAGGAGATCGACGAGATCGTCCGCGCGCTCGCACCGGCGGCGTCTCACTTCATCTGCACCGCCGCGCAGTCCCCGCGTGCCGCAACCCCTGCGGAGCTCGCCGATGCGGTGAGTCGGGTGGCGCCGGCGATTCCGGTCACGATCGCAGACCGAGCGGCGCACGCCCTCGCCGCCGCTCGCGACATGGGCCCGACAACCGTCGTCGCGGGGTCGCTGTACCTGGCCGGCGAGATCCGGGCAGAATTGATGTGATGCGCCGGCTCCTTCTACTGTCGTCGCTCTGCTGGCTCCTGACCCCGGCGCCGGCATCCGCGCAAACCGAATCCAGTCCCCTCGCCAACTGTAAGACCTGGAAGGTCTCCGTCGCCGGCCGGCAGAGCATGGTCGCGACCGAAGGCATTCTTTCCGGGGATGCGCGGTTCGACTGCGACGAGACCAGCATCTTCGCGGACGAGATCACCTGGGATGAGAAGACGCTTCGCGCCAAGGGTCACATCCTGGTGATCCAGGACGGACTGCGCGTCACGGCCGAGCGCGCGGAAATGGACAGGAAGACGCACCTCGGCACCTTCTATAAGGCCGCGGGCACGGCCCGCCTGACCGACAACAAGATCGAGCCGGGCATGTTCGGGACGCTCGAGCCGGAAGTGAGTTTCTACGCAGAGAAAGTCGAGAAGATCGGTCCGCGCACGTACCGCCTCACCGACGGGTGGTTCTCGACCTGCGTGCAGGCGAACCCCAGGTGGGACTTCCGCGGGTCATCGGGCACGGTCACGCTCAACAAACGGATGCTGCTGCGAAACGCTGTCCTTCGGGTGAAGGGCGTGCCGGTGATGTACCTCCCCCTCATTTATTACCCGATGGGCGAGGATGACCGGTCCACGGGGTTCCTGATTCCGCAGTACGAGACTTCGACGGTGCAGGGCCGGGGCGTGAAGAACACTTTCTTCTGGGCCATCAACCGCAGTCAGGACGCGACCATCGAGCACGACTGGCTCTCCAAAGCCGGACAGGGCATCGCGGGCTACTACCGGTTTGTGTCGGCGCCGGGCTCGAAGGGCGAACTGCAATTGAAGATGTTCGACGGGAAAGAGCGGCTCAACGACGACGGCACCATTGCGCTGTCGGCGCGCCGCTCGTACGAAGCCCGGGGCAGCATGAACCAGAAGCTCGATAGTTACGGGCGCTGGCGGGCGTTCGGAAACGCGCGCTACTTCACGGACGTTTCGACGCTGCAGCTGTACCAGAGCAGCGATGAAGCCACGCGACGCACTCGCTACTTTCAAGGCTCGGTCACAGGCGGATTCAAACGCTTTCGACTGACCGCCGTCGCGAATCAGACGGACTACTACACGGGTCTGACGTCTGCACAGCGGATGGGCCGGCTGCCGTCGGTCGGCCTGTCGATGTCCGACAAGGGAATCCGCAAGACCGGCATCGGGTCCAGGATCTACTTCGGTGCGAATGCGGAACTGGCCGGCATTACGAATCAGGCGGATATCTCGCAGCCTTCGACCAACAAGAGTCTCTGGCGGTTCGACGCGGCGCCGACGATCAGGGCGCCTCTGAGCATGCTGTCGTACCTGAACGCGTCCGGATCGGCATCCATGCGTTTCACCCACTGGACCGACAGCCTCGATCCGGTCACGGGCACGCCCGAGCCGGTCTCGATCTCACGGCGGCTGTTCGATCTGAGAGCGGACGTTTCCGGGCCGACGTTCGCACGCGTGTATCGCACGCCGAAGAGCGCCTACGCCGAGGGCTTCAGGCACGTCATCGAACCGCGGGCGTCCATCGCATGGCTGAGCCCGTTCGAGCACGTGAACAACATCATCAACAACGACTACGGCGTGGACTGTCAGGTCGGCGGAAACACGACGATCGGCTATTCGCTCTACAACAGGGTTTCCGCCAAACGAAAGCGGGCCGACGGCTCCAGCCAGCTGAAGGAAATCTTCTCGACGAACATCAGCCAGAGCTACTACACACTGGCCGGCGCGAGCGCGTGCGACACGCAGTATCAGACGACATCGGTGGGCCAGTTCAGCGCCGTGCAGTTCGCGGCCACCGTTTCCCCCACAGACACGTTTTCAGGCCGCTTCCAGATGTACCTCGATTCGCATACGCGTCAGCCGCAGTCCTACAGCGCGTCCGTGTCGGCGTACGGCCGCCTCACGCAGGTCTCGGCGATCTGGACGAAGCGACAATTTCTCGCGAACGTTCCCGGCTTCGACAATCCCGCGAGTGCTGCGCACTCCATCTCGGGCTGGGGCACGCTGACGTCTCCGGGCGGCCGGGTCAAGGGCACCTTCGGGCTGCAGGTGGACGTCAAGAACAAGCTCTTCCTGCAACAGCGTGTCGGAGTCTCGTACGGCGCGCAGTGTTGCGGCATCGCGCTCGATTACCAGGTGCTGAACCAGCAGCATCTGCCGGGCGGCAAGACCGACCATCGATTCAACATTTCATTCACCCTGGCCGGGATCGGAAGCTTCGTCAGTCCTCTGGGGTCCTTTGGGCGATAATGTTCGGCGCTGATGCCTGCTGAGAAACTGAACGTCCTCGTCACCGGCGGAGCCGGATTCATTGGATCGAACTTCGTGCGCTGGGCGCACAACCGCCATTCCGACTGGCACATCACGACGCTCGACAAGCTGACTTACGCGGGCCGCATCGAGAACCTGAACGAGGTGATTGACAGCCCGCGGCACCGCTTCGTCAAGGGGGACATCGCGGACGCGGCCGTTGCGCGGCCGCTCGTCCGCGAGTCGCATCTCGTGGTGCACTTCGCGGCCGAGACCCACGTGGATCGGTCGCTGATGGCGGCCGGGGACTTCATCCACACGGACGTCCAGGGCACCTTCGTGCTGCTCGAAGCGGCCCGCGAAGCGTCCAACCTGCGCCGTTTCGTCCAGATTTCGACGGACGAGGTCTACGGCAGCGTCCCGACGGGACACAGCGTCGAGACCGACGAGCTCAAGCCGCGCAATCCGTACTCGGCGAGCAAAGCCGCGGCGGATCGGCTCGCCTACAGTTACTGGGCCAGTTACAACGTCCCGATCGTGATTACCCGGGCGTCGAACAACTACGGACCAAATCAGTTTCCCGAGAAGGTCATCCCGCTCTTCATTACCAATGCGATCGACAGCCTGCCGTTGCCGTTGTACGGCGACGGCCTGAACGTCCGCGACTGGCTGCACGTGGACGACCACTGCACCGGCATCCAGACCGTGATCGATTCGGGCACGAACGGCGAGGTCTACAACATCGGCGGAGGCAATGAAGTCCCGAACGTCGAGTTGACGCGAAAAATCCTTGCGCTCTCGAACCGGCCCGCGTCGCTGATCAAGCCCGTGGCGGATCGTCCCGGTCACGACCGCCGCTATGCGCTCAGCACGGGCAAGCTGCGGAAGCTCGGGTGGGCGCCCGCCGTCGCCTTCGAGGCGGGTCTGGCTGAGACCGTCAAGTGGTACCACGACAACGAATGGTGGTGGCGGGCGATCAAGGAACAAGATGCGGCGTTCCGCGCCTATCATCAGGCTCAGTACGGCTCGCGGCCCCCGGCCTGACGCGCATGCTCGCAGGAACGACCCTGGTCACCGGCGCGACCGGATTCGCCGGCAGTCACCTTCTCGACAAGCTGGCCGATTGCGCACCGCTCATCGCGTGGCACCGGCCCAAGGGCCATCCCCCCGATCCCAATCGGCATCTCGACTGGAGGTCCGTCGACCTACTCGACGCCGCGGAGGTCGCTCACGCCGTCGCTGACTCGGCACCGTCGCAGATCTTCCATCTGGCCGGAGCGCCACAGGTCGCCTCGTCGTTCAGGAGCGCCATCGAACATCTGCAGACGAACGTGATGGGCACCCACAACCTGCTCGAGGCCGTCAGGAAATCCGGCCGTCCCTGTCGGGTACTGGTCGTCACGTCCGCGCAGGTATATCAGGCGAGTGACGAGCCAATCGACGAAAGCGCCCCTCTCGTGCCGGCCTCGCCCTACGGGCTCTCGAAGCTCGGCGAGGACCAGCTGGCCACGCGGGCCTGCGAAGACGATGGGCTGGACGTCGTGATCGCGCGGCCCTTCAACCACGCCGGGCCGCGGCAGAGCGCGGCCTATGCTGTGTCGAGTTTCGCGCGGCAGATTGCGCGCATTGAAGCCGGACTCGCCCCGCCCGAGCTGCTCGTCGGGAACCTCGAGACCCGCCGCGACATGACCGATGTCCGCGACGTCGTCGAGGCCTACGAATTGATGATGAAGCACGCTCCGGCCGGCCGGCCGTTCAATATCTGCTCCGGACGCGCCTGGCGCATCGGGGATTTGCTGGACGAACTGCTCCACCTGGCGCGCGTGCCGATCACGGTGCGGCTCGACGCGGACCGCCTCCGCCCCTCCGACACGCCCGTGCTCCAGGGCGACGCCACACGCATCCGTTCGGAGCTGGGCTGGACACCCAGGATCAGGGTCGAGCAGATGCTGTCAGATACGCTCGAGTGGTGGCGACAGCAGACAACCAACAACCTGCAACCTACAACCAACAACTGAGGCCACGGAGCCTGCAGTCCTTTGCAGGGTGTTGGTCGCAGGTTGCAGGTTATTTAGGCTCTGAATTCCATCAGCGCTTTGACGCGGGCTTCAGTTGGCGGGTGACTCGAGAACAAGCCCATCAGGCCCTGCCCGCTGAACGGCTTCATGATGAACATGTGCGCCGTCGCGGGATTTGCGTCCATCGGGACCTGCTTCACGGCTGACTCAATCTTGCGGAGCGCGAGCGCCAGTCCCATCGGCGACCCGACGATTTCCGCGCCGCCCCGATCGGCCGCGAATTCGCGCTGCCTTGAAATCGCCGCCTGAATCAGCATCGCGGCGAAGGGCGCGAGAATCATCATCGCGAGCAGCGCAAGCGGATTGGATCCCTCGCGATCGTCACTGCGGCCGCCGCCAAAGAACGCGGCGAATCTCGCCATCTGCGCCAGCATCATGATCGCCGCCGCGAGCGTCGCCGCCACGGTGCTGATCAGGATGTCCCGATGCTTGACATGCGCGAGCTCGTGCGCGATCACGCCCTCGAGCTCGCTCTGCGAGAGCAGCCGCATGATGCCTTCCGTCGCGGCGACGGCGGCGTGCTGGGGATTGCGGCCGGTCGCAAATGCGTTCGGTGACATGTCCGGAATGACGTAGACCTTGGGCATCGGCAGGCCGGCCTTCTGCGCCAGGTTGCGCGTCAGCGAATGGAGCGGATGCCCTTCGCCCACTTCGGTCGCCCGGTACATCCGCAGAACGATCTTGTCGGAGAACCAGTAGCTGCCAACATTCATCACCAGCGCCACACCGAACGCCAGTACCAGTCCCTGTTGGCCGCCCATCGCGCCGCCCGCGAGAATGACCAGGCCACTCAAGAACGCGAGCAGTGCCGCCGTCTTCAATCCACTCATCTCTTGTTCAACTCCCCCATCCATTATCGCCGAGCCGTCCAAGCAGCCCAGCCAGGAGCGCGGCGCGTACCGCCAGATCCTTGATGATCACGTGCTCATGGGCGGCGTGCGCACCGTCTCCAACGGCTCCTAGGCCGTCAAGCGTTGGGACGCCAAGCGCCGCGGTGAAGTTCCCGTCGGATCCGCCGCCGGTCGCGCCTTCCTCGAGCATCCAGCCATGTTCGGCCGCCACGACACTTGCAAGCTCGAACAGTCTCGCCACGCCCGCGGTTCGTTCCATCGGCGGCCGATTCACTCCGCCCGTGACGGTCACTTTGATTCGCGCATCGCCCGCGCGAAGCGCGGCAAATGCATGCTCGACGAGCGGACCGTCCTCGAGCTTCCCGATGCGCACGTCGACGAGCGCACGCGCGTGCTCGGCGACGACGTTCGGCCGCGTCCCACCGCTGATCACACCGACATTGATCGTGAGGCCTCTCGCCGGATCGGCGAACCCATGCAGTCGCGAGACGATCTCCGCCAGCGCGTGGATCGCGCTGGCGCCGGAGGCCGGCGCGACGCCCGCATGGGCCGGCACGCCGTGCACGTCGATCTCGAACTCGGCGACGCCCTTGCGCGCGGTCTTGATGGCGCCGCCCGCCAGCGCTGGTTCGAGCACGAGGACGGCGGCGCTCTCGCGGGCCATCGATTCGATCAACGCCCGCGACGACGCGCTGCCGGTTTCCTCATCGGATGTTGCGAGGAGCGTGATCCGCGGCCGAGACGGTGACGGCACCATCGCCTGCACGACCGCGATGGCATTCACGGCAATGGCGAGGCCCGCCTTCATGTCGTAGACGCCCGGCCCGTACAAACGGCCATCGCGAACCTCGACAGGCTGACGATCGAGTTGGCCGAGGGGATACACCGTGTCGAAGTGACCGAGCACGAGCACTGGCGGCCCGCCGCCGTCCCACGCGGCCACGATGTGCGGCGCCGCCAACGAATCGGGCTGCGGCCGTGTGACGCGGCCGCCCGCATCCTCGAGTGCTGCCACCAGCGTGGCCGCGCATCGCTGGAGCGCGACGACGTCACCGCTCGGCGATTCGATGCTTGCAAGATCTCGCGTGAGTCCGAGGAGAGCGTCCTGCCGAAGCGCGGAGACTCGTACCAATTCGTTCACAGCCGTATAATACCGGTGTGTTTCGTCGACCTCGGTGCATGGCGTTGGCGATCGCGTTCAGTGCGTTGACGCTCGACAGGGCATTCCTTGCCGCGCAGGCCACGACGCCGGTACCGAAGCCGTCGCCGTTTCCGACGAGCACGCCCGCGCCGCCATCGACCTCGAAGCCGGCCCCGGGCACGCCTGTGTCACCGCAGGATGGCGGCAACGTCGATCCGCGTCTCGCCGGCGTGCCGATCTATCCCGGCGCCGAACTCCTGACGAGCTTCGACACGGGGCGCGGACAATGGGTGTTCACGCTCGGCACCGACATGCCGTACTCGGACATCGTGGCCTACTACAAGACTCAGATGCGGACGTCCGGCACCGAGGTCTTCAGGACACCGCTGATGCATCAGTTCGATCTCGGGCCGTTTCGCGCCGAGACGATGACCTACCGGCCGGCGGTCGTGGTGAAGGACTACAGCACGGACGGCCAGGGCTTCCTGCACGTGACAGGGACGAGCGAAAAAAGATTCCGAACAGTTATTCAGATCGTACCGGCCACAAAGTAGACAAGAGAACACATGAAGGAGTGAAGGAAGTGAAGTGTGTGCCCTACTTTGCCTGGCGGTATTCCTGAGCCTTCTGCTCCAGGCCCGTCTCGACCGCCGACTCCACGGACACGCCCTGCGCCGCGGCCGCGTCGCGAATCTGCTGCGTGATTTCCATGCTGCAGAACTTCGGGCCGCACATCGAGCAGAAGTGCGCGACCTTCGCGCCGTCGGCGGGCAGCGTCTCATCGTGATACGCGCGCGCCGTGACCGGATCGAGCGCCAAGTTGAACTGATCCTCCCACCTGAACTCGAACCGGGCCTTGGACAACGCGTCGTCCCACGCCTGAGCGCGCGGGTGGCCCTTGGCGAGATCGGCGGCGTGCGCCGCAATCTTGTAGGCGATGACGCCCGCCTTCACGTCGTCGCGATCCGGCAGGCCGAGGTGCTCTTTCGGCGTGACGTAGCAGAGCATGGCGGTGCCGTACCAGCCGATCATCGCCGCACCGATCGCCGACGTAATGTGGTCGTAGCCGGGCGCAATGTCGGTGGTGAGCGGCCCAAGGGTGTAGAACGGCGCTTCCTTGCACCACTCGAGCTGCTTCTCCATGTTTTCGCGAATGAGGTGCATCGGCACGTGTCCCGGTCCCTCGTTCATCACCTGCACGTCGTACTCCCACGCGATTTGCGTCAGCTCGCCCTGGGTCTGGAGTTCCGCGAACTGCGCCTCATCGTTCGCGTCGGCGATTGATCCCGGCCGCAGGCCGTCGCCGAGCGAGAACGACACGTCATACGCTCGCATGATTTCGCAGATCTCGCGGAAATGCGTGTAGGTGAAGTTCTCCTTGTGATGCGACAGGCACCACTTCGCGAGGATCGAGCCACCGCGCGAAACGATCCCGGTACGCCGCCGCGCGGTCATCGGAATGTAACGCAGCAGGACGCCCGCGTGCACCGTGAAGTAGTCGACGCCCTGTTCCGCCTGCTCGATGAGCGTGTCGCGATAAATCTCCCACGTCAGCTCTTCAGGTCTTCCGCCGACCTTTTCGAGCGCCTGGTAGATCGGCACGGTGCCGATCGGCACGGCTGAATTGCGCAGGATCCACTCGCGCGTCTCGTGGATGTCGCGGCCGGTCGAAAGGTCCATGACCGTGTCCGCGCCCCAGAGCGTCGCCCACCTGAGCTTGTCGACTTCCTCGCCGATCGACGAACCGACGGCCGAGTTGCCGATGTTGGCGTTGATCTTCACCAGGAAGTGGCGGCCGATGATCATCGGCTCGAGCTCCGGGTGGTTCACGTTGGCGGGGATGATTGCGCGACCGCGCGCGACTTCGGTTCGCACGAACTCCGGCGGCAGGCCCTCGCGAATGGCGATGAACTCCATTTCCGGCGTCACGTCGCCCCGGCGCGCGTACGCGAGCTGCGTGGCCGCCCTGCCTGCCAGTGCCCGGCGCACGGGCTGGCCTTTGCTGCCGTCACGTGTTTCTACGTCGCCACGATCGAGAATCCAGGCCTCGCGAAGCCGCGGCAGGCCGGCCTCGACGTTCTGCACGCGCGGCCCGCTGCTGTCGTAGACCTGCAGCGACGGCTCTCCGCCCGAAAGCACGATCTCGCGCATCGGCACGCGCACGCCGCGGCCACCCTCGACGTACACCTTGCGGGACTGCGGATAGGCGCGATCGAAATCAGCGTCGGTGAGCGGAACGTAGGCCGTGCGGGACATCGGAACGAATACTAGCAAGTCCGGAGTCCAGGGTGCACGGTCCAAAGTTCGTTCAGAGTTCCGCGTCCTGGACTCTCTGACGAACCTTGGACTCCGAACGAACCTTGGACCCTCGGACGAACCCTGGACCCTCGGACGAACCCTGGACCCTGGCCCCCCGGACCCTGGACTGCTCATGAGAGTTTCCTCAACACGAAGCACTTGAGGTAATGCGTCTCCGGCACGTTGAGCAGAATCGGATGGTCGCGTGCCTGTGCCCGCTTCTCGACCACCGTCACGGTGGCGTGCGCATCGGCGGCCGCCTCCTCGAGGACCTGGTGAAACAGCTCCTCCCGCATGTGGTACGAGCACGTACACGTCATCAGGCAGCCGCCCGGCGTCAGGATCTTCAGCGCGCGCAGGTTGATCTCCTTGTACCCGGCGGCCGCGCGCTCGACCGAAGCCTTGTTCTTGGCGAACGCCGGCGGGTCGAGGACAATGGTGTCGAATCGCTCACGCGCGATCTCGAGCTCCCGCAGGATGTCGAAAGCATTGCCCTCCTGCGCGTCGACATTCCCCGCCCCATTTCGCTCAGCGTTTGCCCGGGTAGCGCCCACCGCAGCTGCGGAGGAATCAAGCGCCAGCACTGATTCGCATCGGGCGGCCATCCGCAGAGCAAAGCCTCCGTTGTAGGTGAACGCATCGAGGGCTCGGCCGCGCGCATATCGCGATGCCGCTTCATGGTTCTCGCGCTGATCGAGGAAGAGACCGGTCTTCTGGCCAAGCCGGACATCGACCGTGTAGGACACCGGCCCTTCGCGCACCTCGATCCCGTCCGGCACGTCGCCGGCCACGACTGCGACCGACTCTTCGAGCCCCTCGAGCCGCCGCACTTTTTGATCGTTTCTGGCCAGAATGCCGACGGGCGTCAACAGTTGGGTGAGGATCTCCCCCACCATCTTCATCCGGCGGTCCATCGCCTGGGTCAGGGCCTGCATGACGACGACGCGGCCGGCGCCGTCGCCGTACACGTCGACAATCAGCCCCGGAAGCCGGTCGGACTCGGCATTGACCGCCCGCCAGGCCGTGGCGTCGATCCCGAGCGACTGTCTGAACGCGAGCGCCGCCTCGATGCGCGCCGTGAGCATGGCGCGTTCGGCCCGCTCGCCGGCAACGTCTTCCTGACCGAGAAACCTGAGAGAGATCTGGGACTCACTACTCCAGAATCCGCTGCCGAGCGGCCGGCCGCGTTCCGACATCACGCGGACGAGGTCACCCGGCTCAGCCGAGGACTCGCGAATATCGGATCGATAGATCCATGGGTGGCCGTGACGCAGGCGCTCGGCGCCTCGCGCCGAAATGGTCACGGACGGTGGAGACATCCGAGCATCGTACATCGCGAGGGAGTTGCGCGAGCGGCCTTATACTTCCGTGCATGCGCATTGCGCTCGGCGCCGATCACGCCGGCATTCACCTCAAAGCGGACATCAGGAAGCTGCTGGACGAGCGCGGCATCCAGTACAAGGACTTCGGGACGGAGACAGACGCGTCGGTGGACTACCCCGATTTCGCCAGCGCCGTCGCCCACGCGGTCGCCGGTGGCGAGTTCGACCGCGGCCTGCTGTTCTGCGGCTCGGGGATCGGCATGGCGATCGCGGCGAACAAGATCGCCGGCATCCGAGCGGCGCCGATCGTCGACGAGACGTCGGCGCGGCTCAGTCGCGAACACAACGATGCAAACGTCCTCGCGCTCGGGGAGCGGCTCACGCCGCCGGATCTCGCGCGGCGTATCGTCTCTATCTTTCTTGACACGCCATTCGGCGGCGGCCGCCACCAGCGCCGCGTGGACAAAATCTCCGCTCTCGACAACCACACATCATGAGCTACCTACGATCGGCCGATCCCGATATCGCCGCGGCAATCCAGCACGAAGCCCAGCGCCTGGAAGAGGGCCTCGAGCTCATCGCATCCGAAAACTTCACGAGCCGGGCCGTCATGGAAGCCATGGGCTCGGTGATGACGAACAAATACGCCGAGGGCTATCCAGGTAAGCGGTACTACGGCGGCTGTGAGTTCGTGGACGTCGCGGAAACGCTCGCCATCGATCGCGCGAAGCAGCTCTTCGGCGCCGATCACGCGAACGTGCAGCCGCACTCCGGCGCGCAGGCCAACATGTCGGTGTACGTCGCCATGCTGAAACCGGGCGACACGATTCTCGGCATGAATCTCGCGCACGGCGGCCACCTCACGCACGGCCACCCGCTCAATTTCTCCGGCAAGTTCTACACGATCATTCCCTACGGCGTCCGCAAGGAAGACGAGCGGCTGGATTACGAGGAGTTCGAACGCCTCGCGCACGAGCACAAACCGAAGATGATCGTCATCGGCGCCAGCGCCTATCCGCGTCAGTTCGATTTCGCGCGGATGCGGAAGGTCGCGGACGCCGTCGGATCGCTCGTGATGACGGACATGGCGCACATCGCCGGACTCGTCGCCGCCGGTGCGCATCCGAGCCCCGTGCCCTACTCGGATTTCGTGACGACCACAACCCACAAGACACTGCGCGGGCCGCGCGGCGGAATGGTGCTGTGCCGGTCCCAGTTCGCGAAGGAGATCGATCGAGCGGTCTTCCCGGGCGTACAGGGAGGCCCCTTGATGCACGTCATCGCGGCGAAGGCGGTCTGCTTCAAGGAAGCCCTCGCGCCGGAGTTCCGCGACTACCAGCAGCAGATCGTGACCAACGCCTCTCGGATGGCGAAGACGATCGGTGCCGCCGGCTTCCGGCTCGTCAGCGGCGGCACCGACAACCACATGATGCTGGTGGACGTGTTCTCGCGAGGGCTGACGGGCAAGGTGGCCGAGGCCGCGCTTGGGCGGGCCGGCATCACCGTCAACAAGAACGCGATTCCGTTCGATCAGAATCCACCCATGACGGCGAGCGGCATCCGCATCGGTACGCCGGCCGTGACGACCCGCGGAATGCGCGAAACCGAAATGGACACGATCGCGCGGCTCATCGTTCGCGCACTCGAAACCCCGGGGGACGCCGCCGTGGCAGCGGCGGTCAAGACGGACGTGGAAGCGCTCTGCCGCGCCTTCCCACTGAACGCCGATCTGGTACGTCAGTGACCGACCCAGAGCCGGGGTGCAGGGGTCCCCGGCGGTCTTTGATAGACCGCGTCGCAGGTGCCTTGGCCGACGACGGCCCGCTCGCGGATGCGATCGAGGACTTCGAACCGCGCCTCGGACAACGCAGGCTCGCGCTGGAGGTCGCACGTACGTTCGAGCAGGGCGGCACGCTGCTCGCGGAGGCCGGCACCGGTACGGGCAAGACACTCGCGTACCTCCTTCCCGCGGTGCTTTCGGGGCGCCGGGTACTCGTTTCCACCGGCACTCGAACGCTTCAGGATCAGGTTTTCTACAAGGACATCCCCGCTCTGGCGCGCGCGCTCGGCACGCCGATCCGCGCGGCCTACATGAAGGGCCGCACCAACTACCTCTGCCTGCATCGCTTCGAGCGGATGCTGGAGGTTGCGCCGTCGCTCGACGCGGGCGAACGCGGCTGGATGGAACGAATCGAAGAGTGGGTCCCGCAGACCGCCACCGGTGACCGCGCCGAGATCGAGGACCTCCCGGACGACCTGCCGCTCTGGAGCGAGCTCACCGCCAATGCCGAACAGTGCCTCGGACGGGAGTGCGGCCGGTTCAATGAATGCTTCGTGACGCGCATGCGCGAGACCGCCGCGGACGCGCAGATCATCATCGTCAACCACCACCTGCTCTGCGCGGACGCGTCCGTGCGGCATGGCGGGTTCGGCGAAGTGATCCCCGAATGCGACTACGCCGTCGTCGACGAGGCGCATCAGCTCGAAGATGTGGTGACCCAGTACTTTGGCGTATCGGTCGGCACACATCGCGTTGACGAGTTCGTGCGCAACACGAGTCAGGCCGCCGGAACGATTCCGGCGAACGACGGTGCCTTTGCCGTGGCGATCGTCAGCGCCGCGCACGACGTCCAGGCCGCCTGCCGGCGGTTGTTCGACACGGCGCGCATGGAAGTCCGGCGGGAGTCCGGCGATCGGACCGCGCTCACCCCGGACGCGATCGAACGGCTCAACGACGCCGGCCTCTCCGCCCGGGAGGCCCTCGATCGCCTGCTCGCACTGCTCCGGCACCGTCAGGAGCTGCCGGAAGATCTCCAATCCATCGTGGCGCGTGGCGCGGCGATCGCCGACGATCTGAAAATTCTCCTGGCCGCGGACGACCCGGCGTTCGTGCACTTTCTCGAGGTCCGTGGACGCGGCGTGGCGCTGCGTGCGGCGCCCATCGACGTTTCGCGTCTGGTGCGCACGCACATTGTCGGCGACCGCACGGCGACAGTCCTGACGTCGGCGACGCTGGCCGTCGAAGGCGCCTTCGACTACGCCAAGTCCCGTCTTGGACTGGACGATGCCACGACGCTGCAATTGCCGTCTGAGTTCGACTTTCGAACACAGGCGGTGCTGTTCCTGCCGGCTGACATGCCCGACCCGCGGTCGCCGGATTTCAATCGCGCGGCTGCGTGGATCATCGGGGAGATCCTCGATCGCACGCAGGGCCGCGCCTTCGTGCTCTTCACGTCGTACGCGGCGATGCGTGATGTGCACGAGCGGCTGGCGCCCAGGACCGGCTGGCCGCTGCTCATGCAAGGAACGGCCCCGCGCTCGTCGCTGCTCCGCGACTTCCGCGCAACGCCCAACGCGGTCCTCCTGGCAACGGCCAGTTTCTGGCAGGGTGTCGACGTCGCCGGCGAAGCACTCAGCTGCGTCATCGTCGACCGCCTGCCGTTCGCCTCGCCGGGCGATCCGCTGGTCGCGGCACGGCTGGCCGCCATCGAACGGCGCGGCGGCCATCCATTTCACGAGTACCAGGTGCCGCTCGCGACGCTCACGCTGCTGCAGGGACTCGGACGGCTGATCCGGACGCGTAGCGACCGGGGCGTCCTCGCCGTGCTCGATCCTCGTCTCGTCCGGATGTCCTACGGCCGCAGGTTTCTCGCGTCGTTCCCGCCGGCACCGATGACCGACGACCTCGGCGCGATCTCACGATTCTTCGACGGGACTATCGCGGACTGACGTCGCACCGGGTATCCTTTATCCCGATTCCTGGAGAGCCAATGTCTGTTCGCTTGACCAACGCCACTCGCGCGCTCCTCATGGCGGCGGCCGCCACCACGGCGCTGGTGCTTCTGCCGCAGCCGTTCGTCGCCGGGCCGGCAGCGCAGGCCGCCCGCGCCGCGATGCCCGCGAAGCTCACGCCCCAGGAGTTCTGGAAACTCATCGGGGACATCTCAGAGCCGGGCGGCTACTTCCGCATCACCGACAACTACACGTCGAACGAGAACGAAATCGGCCAGATCTTCACGCAGCTGCGCGATCAGAACAAGACCGGCGGCGTCTACATCGGCGTTGGACCCGAACAGAACCTGACGTACATCGCGGCGATCAAACCCGCGATGGCCTTCGTCATCGACATCCGGCGTCAGGCGGTCATGCAGCACCTGATGTTCAAGGCGATGTTCGAGATGTCGAAGGATCGCGCTGACTTCATCTCGCTGCTGTTCGCCAAGCCCAGGCCTGCTGGACTCGGCGAGTCGACACCGATCGACAAGTTATGGGAGGCGTACTTCGGCGTCGCCACGGATCCCGCACTCGCCGAAAAGACCAAGGCTCGGGTCGTCGAGCGGCTCACCAAGACCTATCCGTTCACATTCAATGACGACGAGATGTGGCAGCTGAACGCGGTCCTGGATGCGTTCGTGCAGTTCGGCCCCGCGATCACGACCCGCGGGGCGGCTACCGGCGGCGGAGGCCGTGGCGGCAGTCGCGGGTTCGCGGACCTGACGGGCTGGTCATTCGACGCGTCCGGTGCCCCGCGGAGCTTCCTCTCCACCGAAGAACACTTCCAGACCGTGAAGTCCCTGCATGAGCGGAATCTCATCGTCCCAGTCAGCGGCGACTTCGGCGGTCCCAAGGCGTTGCGGGCGATCGGCGCCTACGTCCGCGACCACGGTGGCACCGTGACGGCGTTCTATGTTTCCAACGTCGAGCAGTACCTGTTCCAGGACGGTAAGCAGGCCGCGTTCTTCGACAACGTCGCGACGCTGCCGATCACGGACGCCAGCGTCTTCATCCGGCCATACGCGCTGCGGCAGTTCGGCGGCACCGGACTCTGCGGAATCGGCCAGTTTCTCAAGGCCGCGCAGGCCGGACGCGTGCCCGTCTACAACAGCACCCTGGCCTGCCCGCAGTAGGTTTACACTTGAAGGACGTGGAGGATCGTATGACCCGACTGATGACTCGCACCTTGCTCATTGCCGCGTTTGCGCTGGTCGTCGTGGGATGGGCGGCGCCGGCATCGGCTCAGACCGGTACGCTTCGCGGCAAGGTCATCTCCAAGGATGGCAAGCCCGTCGAGGCCGCCGAGGTCATTCTTGACTTCGTTGGTGACGTCACCCGGCAGATCAAGACCATCACCGACAAGAACGGCGAGTGGATCCGGGCCGGAGTTCCGGTCGGCGGTGGCTCCTGGACAGTGACCGCGAAGAAGTTCGACGCGAGCGGCTCGATCAAGAACCAGGTCGTCCAGATGAACGGGCAAGTGAAGGTGCCGGACATTACCCTGTTGTCCGAGGGAGATCGCGCCAAGGGCGTGAAGCCGACCGTGAGCAATGAGGAGGCCGCGGCCATGGCCAAGAAGGCCGCGGAGACGGACAAGCTCCTCGAGGAGACCAATGCCGCGATCACCGCGGGCAATCATGCCGAGGCCATCGCCAAGCTCACCTCGCTTATCGAGCGGCTCAAGACAGAACGCAACGACCCGTGCTCTGCCTGCTACGCGAAGCTCGGTGACATCTACCAGGCCATGAAGGACGAGAAGCTCGCTGAAGCCAATTACCTCAAGGCCATCGACGCCGATCCCGCGAAGCCTGGGCCGTACAACGCGCTCGCCGCGATGTACAACGAGCAGCGCCGGTTCGACGACGCGACGAAGATGAGCGCGAAGGCGGCGGAGCTCATGGGCGCCAGCGGCAGCTCGGATCCGCAGGCGATCTACAACCAGGGCGTCATCTTCTGGAACCAGAGCAAGGCTGCCGAAGCGAAGGCGCAATTCGCCAAGGTCGTCGAGCTGGATCCGAAGATGGCGGACGCGCACTACTACCTGGGCATGGCAAACCTGAACCTCGGTGTGATGGCCGATGCGAAGAAGAACTTCCAGGAGTATCTGAAACTCGCGCCGACGGGCCCGAACGCTGAAACTGCAAAGGCGATCCTCGCGCAGATCAAGTAGCAATGCCGCCTGCGGCGGACATTGCGCAGAACATCCGTGACGTGCGCCGCCGCATCGACGCGGCGGCGCAGCGTTCCGGCCGCGACTCCTCGAACATCACCCTGATTGCCGTATCCAAGACATTTACCGCGGACGACGTCCGCGCGGCGGCAGCGGCAGGTCAAACGCAGTTCGGCGAGAACCGCGTGCAGGAGGGGCTGGACAAGATCGAGGCGCTGAAAGACCTGGGCCTCACCTGGCATCTCATCGGCCACCTGCAGTCCAACAAAGCAAAGAAGGCCGCGGCAGCATTCTCGTGGATTCAGTCCATCGACAGCGTCGAGTTGCTCCGAAAGATCGACGGCGCCGCCGTCGAGCACGGCACTCGTCCCAGAGTGCTCGTCCAGGCCGACCTCGCGAACGAAGCGACGAAGTTCGGAGCGGATGCGGCGGTCGTGAGCGACCTCGTGAAGGCGGCGCTCGATGCACGAGCAGTGGATCTGCGTGGACTCATGATCGTTCCGCCGATCCCCGATACGCCCGACGCCTCCCGGCCGTGGTTCAAACGGCTTCGAGACTTGCGCGATTCCCTGGTTGCGGGAGGCACGCCCTCCGATCGACTGTCCGAGCTCTCGATGGGCATGAGCGACGACTTCGAAGTCGCCGTCGAAGAGGGCGCGACGATGGTCCGCGTCGGCAGCGCGATTTTCGGGCGTCGCGTGTACTCGCAAGGGTGATGGCGCCGCTCGCCCTTTCGTCGGCGCCGGGAGGCGTCCGTATTCAGGTTCGCGTGATCCCCCGATCGCCTCGCACCGCCATCGATGGCGTTCGTGAGGGCCGGCTTCTGCTGCGCGTCACGGCTCCGCCGGTTGACGACAGCGCAAATCACGCGGTCGTGGAGTTGCTGGCGCGAGCGCTCGCCCTCCCCCGCCGCGCGGTCCGTATCGTGTCCGGCGAGACGGCACGCAACAAGACGCTCGAGATCGCGGGCCTGGACGCCGCCGATGTCCGCTCGAGGTTAGGATTCGGAACGTGATCACGCTCCTTATCGAGCACCTCGATGAATTCTGGCCGGTGGCCGGACCAGCCCCGCGGGCGGGAGAACGGCAAGGCGCGCACGCGCCCATTGCCGATGGCGCGGTGGCTTGCCAGGGCGTCACGATCGTCGCGGCGGGCCCGACGGTCGATGTCAGACGGGCAGTCGCGACCGGAAGTGCGACACGCGTCATCGATGGCCGGGGGCGTTCGCTGGTTCCGGGATTCGTCGATGGCCACACTCACGTCGTCTATGCAGGCGATCGGCGCGAGGAGTTGAGGAGACGGCTGGCGGGTGCAACCTATGCCGAGATCGCGGCCGCAGGCGGCGGCATCCTGTCGACGATGCGGGCGACGAGGGCGGCGTCTGAAGCCGAGCTGATTGAACAGACTCGCGTCCGGCTGGCGGAGATGCTCGCTGCGGGTTCAACAACGGTCGAGGCCAAGAGCGGGTACGGCCTCACGACAGACGCCGAGATCCGAATGCTGCGGGTTATCGCGGAGTTGAACGATGCGCAGCCGGTCGAGCTGGCGTCGACGTTCATGGGGGCGCACGAAGTGCCCCCGGAGTTCCGCGACCGTCAGGCGGAGTTCGTCGATCTCATCATTCGCGAGATGATCCCGGCTGCGGCTGGTCTCGCCGAGTGGTGCGACGTCTTCTGCGACCGGGGGTTCTTCACTCCTGACGAATCAATCGCAATTCTCGAGGCGGGCAAACGCGCCGGCATGAAGCCGCGGATCCACGCAGACGAGCTCGCGGCGAGCGGTGGACCGGCGGTGGCGGCACGCGCAGGTGCACGCTCGGCGGATCACCTTGTGCAGGTGACGTCCAATGGAATTGCCGAGCTGGCAGGCGCGGGCACCGTCGCCACGCTGCTCCCTGCGGCGGCGTTCTTCCTCAAGCTCGGAAAGTTCGCCCCCGCACGCGATCTGATCGCCGCCGGCGTGCCAGTCGCGCTCGCCACAGACGTGAATCCGGGCGGCGGCCTGTCCCCGTCGATGCCCTTCGTCATGACGCTCGGGTGCTTCTCAATGGGCCTGACATTCGAGGAGGCGCTCTCGGCTGCGACGATCAATGGTGCGTATTCACTCGACCGCCACGACCGAGTCGGCAGCCTCGAGCCGGGCAAGCAATTCGACGCCGTGCTCGTGGACGGCCCGGCGGTCAATCTCCTCAGAACCAACACCGCGACCATCGCGGCCGTCTTCAAGAAAGGAATCGAAGTTCATGCTCGTCAATAAGACCGTCACGGATCTGCTCGACGCATTCGCTGCTCCGACACCGACGCCGGGAGGCGGGTCTGCCGCTGCTCTGGCAGGGGCGATGGCCGCGGCGTTGCTGGAGATGGTCGCGCAGATGCCGAAGACGAAGAACAACACGCCGGAGGATCGGGCCGCGCTCGACGCCGCGCTGCCGGCACTGAAGTCGTTGCGGGCGAAGCTGACGGAACTGGTCGACAAAGACTCCGCGTCGTACGACGCCGTTGTTGCGGCCTACAAGCTGCCGAAAGCCACTGACGATGAGAAGGCCGCCAGGAAGGCCGCAGTCCGCGACGCCATGCGCGGCGCGACCGAAGTGCCGCTCGAGACGGCCCGGGCGTCATTCGCGCTGGCGCACCTCGCCAGACCCATCGCCGAGCACGGCAATCCGAACGCGAAGAGCGACGTCAGTGTCGCCCTCGGTCTCGCGATGCAAGCGGCCGGCGGCGCAAGAGCCAACGTCGAGATCAATGTGGACTCGGTTGGTGATCCCGACTACGCGGCCGCCGTCCGCGCGGACATGGAAAAGGCGATGGTCGAAGCGGCGATGACTTTGAAGGCTACGACTGAAGCCCTCGGCTGGAAGGGGCACACGCCTCCGAGAAGCTGACTAAACCTGCAAGAAGGTCGTGGTCAGGTTGGCCAAATTGCAGGTTGCAGGTTGTTGGCTGTAGGTTCTCAGCGGACTCGGTTTAACAACCGAGTCCACTGAATGTCGCCGAACGACTCGCCGATCGACAGGTAGATGAAGAGCGCCTGGCCCTTGACGTAGGACGCCGGCATGAAGCCCCAGTAGCGGCTGTCCTCGGAGTTGTCCCGGTTGTCGCCCATCATGAAGTACTGGCTGGCCGGCACGGTCACGGGGCCGTAGTCCACACGCACGTCCTCACTTCTCACATCGTCGGGATTGGGCGGCGGGTTGAGGAACTGGACGTACGGCTCGTCGAGCGGTTGATCGTTGACGAACACCTTCTTCTTCTTGAGCTCGATGCGATCGCCCGGCAGGCCAATCACGCGCTTGATGAAATCGCGTTCGGGCTCCTTCGGGTACTTGAAGACGACGATGTCGCCGCGCTTGATGGGACGGCTCGGCAGCAGCGCGCGCTCGACGGCGGTCTGTCCTGGCGCGAACACCATCTTGTTCACGATCAGGTGGTCGCCGATGAGGAGGTTCTTTTCCATCGAGCCGGTCGGAATCTTGAACGCCTGGAAGACGAACGTCCGCGCGAACAGCGCGAGCGCCACCGCGATGACGAGTGATTCGAAGTATTCGCGGACAACAGACTTTTTCATGTCAACTATTCTTTAGTTCGCCTGGGGCCCTACCCCCATGCGCTTGGCTTCCGGACGCTCAGCCCTCGCTACGCTCCGGGCTTCGCGATTGCCTACTTCTCCTCCGTGCCCACCTTCAGCACCGCCAGGAACGCCTCCTGCGGAATCTCGACGCGGCCGACCCGCTTCATCCTCTTCTTGCCTTCCTTCTGCTTCTCCAGCAGCTTGCGCTTGCGGGAGATGTCGCCGCCGTAGCACTTCGCGAGCACGTTCTTGCGCAAGGCGCTCACCGTTTCACGCGCGACGATTCGGCTGCCGATCGCGGCCTGAATCGCGACCTCGAACATCTGTCGCGGAATCAGCTCGCGCATCTTCGAGGCCAGCGCGCGGCCACGTGGATACGAATTCTCCTCGTGGACGATCATCGAAAGCGCGTCCACGGGATCCCCGTTGACGAGGATGTCGAGCTTGACCAGCGGTGACTCCCAGTAGCCGGTGACATGGTAGTCGAGCGACGCGTAGCCCCGTGAGATGGTCTTCAGACGATCGTAGAAGTCGAGGACGACCTCGTTGAACGGCAGCTCGTAGGTGATGAGCACGCGATTCTGCGAGACGTACTCGAGGCCCTTCTGGATGCCGCGCTTTTCCTGACACAGCTCGAGGATGCCGCCGACGTGATCGTTCGGCGTCAGGATCATCGCCGTAATGACCGGTTCCTCAATCTTCTCGATTCGGCCCGTCTCCGGCAGCTTGGCCGGACTGTCGATCTCCTGCACTGCTCCGTCGGTCGTCGTCACGCGGTACAGAACGCCGGGCGCCGTCGTGATCAGGTCCTGATCGAACTCGCGCTCCAGCCGCTCCTGGACGATTTCCATGTGCAGCAGGCCGAGAAACCCGCAGCGAAACCCGAAGCCAAGCGCCATCGACGTCTCGGGCTCGAAGAAGAACGACGCGTCGTTCAGCCGCAGCTTTTCGAGCGCCTCGCGCAATTCCTGGTATTTCGATCCCTCGACCGGGTAGAGGCCGGTGAAGACCATCGGCTTCAGTTCCTTGAAGCCGGGGAACGGCTCGGACGTCGGGCGGCCGACTTCGGTGATCGTGTCGCCGATCTTCGCGTCCGCCACGTTCTTGATGTTGGCGACCATGAAGCCCGCCTCGCCCACGCCAAGCTCCTGCACGGGCACGGGCTTCGGCCCGAAGACACCGAGCTGTTCGATCTGGAACTCCTGGCCCGTGATCATGAGCCTGATCTTCTGACCTGGCTTCATGACGCCGTCAATCACGCGCGTCAGAATCACGACGCCGCGGTACGGGTCGTACCACGAATCGAAAATCAGGGCCTTCAGCGGCGCGTCGGCAACGCCGGACGGCGGAGGCAGGCGCGTGACGATGGCCTCGAGGATCTCGACCACGCCGATCCCGCTCTTCCCGCTCGCCAGGATCGCGCCGCTGGCGTCGAGCCCGATGATCTCCTCGATCTGGCGTTTCGCCTCGTCCGGCTGGGCGCCCGGCAAATCGATCTTGTTGATGACGGGGATGATTTCGAGGTTGTTCTCGACCGCCAGGTACGCGTTGGCCAGAGTCTGTGCCTCCACGCCCTGCGACGCGTCCACGAGCAGCAGCGCGCCCTCGCACGCGGCCAGCGATCGCGTGACTTCGTAGGAGAAATCGACATGGCCGGGGGTGTCGATGAGGTTCAGGACGTACTGGTTGCCGTCCTTCGCGTTGTAGTTCAGACGAACGGCGTGGGCCTTGATGGTGATGCCGCGCTCGCGCTCGAGGTCCATCGAGTCGAGGACCTGCGCCTCCATCTCACGCGCCTGAAGCGCGCCGGTGACCTCGAGAAAGCGGTCCGCCAGCGTCGACTTGCCGTGGTCGATGTGGGCGATGATCGAAAAGTTCCTGATGAAAGACGAGTCCATGACGGGTTCTCAGGTTCTCAGGTGCTCGGGTTCTCGGGTTCTCGGGTGCGATGAACCTGATACATGTCTACTTTCTCACGAGGACCGAGAACCGGAGAACCTGAGGACCCGAGAACCGGAGAACCTGAGAACTACCGCTGTTCAATCGGCAGCACCTGCTGCGGATACTGCGGCCCGATGTAGTCGGTGCGCGGCCGGATGAGGCGATTGATCGCGTACTGCTCGAGCACGTGCGCCGTCCACCCGGAGATCCGGCTCACGGCAAAGATCGGCGTATACAGATCAACCGGAATGCCCATGCAATAGAACATCGACGCCGAATAGAAATCGACGTTCGGGTTGAGCTTCTTTTCCGTCTTGATCAGCTGTTCGATGCGCTGGGACATCTCGAACCACTGCGGCTGGCCGGACTTCTCACCGAGCAGCTTCGAGAACCGGCGCAGGTGCGTCGCGCGCGGATCCTCGGTGCGGTAGACGCGATGGCCGAAACCGGAAATCTTTTCCTTGCGCGCGAGTTTCGCGCGCACCGCGGCTTCCGCCCGCTCGGGACCGGCGTCCTTGCCGATTTCGAGGAGCATCTTCATCACGTCGATGTTCGCTCCGCCGTGCAGGGGTCCCTTCAGCGCGCCGATGGCGCCGACGATGGCCGAATGAACGTCCGTGAGCGTCGCGGCCGACACACGCGCCACGAATGTCGACGCGTTGAGCTCGTGATCGGCGTGCAGCACGAGCGAGACGTCGAACGCACGCGTCGCGAGCGCCGTCGGGCGCTGGCCCGTAAGCATGTAAAGAAAGTTCGCGGCATGATTGAGCGCGGGATCGGGATCGATGTGGCCCCCGCCGTTCGACATCCGGCCCCACGTCGCCACGATGGAACCGAGCTGCCCCGTGAGACGCACGGCCTTCCGGTACGACGCGGCCTGCGACTTGTCCTGAGCGTCCGTATCGTAGTGGCCGAGGATGGACGTGAGCGTGCGCAGCGCGTCCATCGCGTCCACCTGCGGCAGCGACCGCATGGCGCGCAGGATCGGCTCCGGCAGCTTCCGCGCCGCCGCCAGCTGCGTCTTCAGGTCGCCGAGCTCGGCGCGGTTCGGCAGGCGGCCGTGCCACAGCAGATAGCAGCACTCCTCGAACGAGACGCCCTTGTCGGCGTCCGCAAGGTCATGGATGTCGTAGCCGTGGTACGCGAGGACGCCGCGATCGCCGTCGAGATAACAGATCGCTGACTCGCCGGCGACGACATCCTCGAGGCCGGCCTTCGGCTTCACTTCCACTGACATGTGACGCTACTTCCCGCCGGCGATCTGTGGAGCCTTCACGAGCAAATCGTCGCCGCCTATCTGCTGGAAGATGGACAGAAGTCCTGTGTAGAGGAAACCGACCTGGAACAGGACGAGAAACGGCAGCGTGCCGTAGATGTCGTGCTGCAGCGCGTAGATCACCGCGCCCGTGAAGTAGAGCCCGAACGCAACTTCGACCAGCGGCTGGATGGGAAGCGCCTGATGGTACTTCTTGCTCCTCCAGCCGTCGCCGTTGGTCCGAATGCCGTACTTGGGCGTCCGCACGAACGGACTCACGGTGCCCCGCATCGCTTCGATCACGGCCTTCGTGTTGTTCACCGCGAGGCCGATGCCGACCGCCATGACCATCGGCAGGTACAGCGCCCTGGTGCGCCAATCGGGATACGTCTCGCGCTGGGAAATCAGGTAGAAGTTGAACACCGAGAGCGTTGCCGCCGCGAAGAGCGGGATGTCGATGAGCAGCATCTCCGTCCAGCCCATGTTGTAGCGCACAACCATCGCCGGCCACATCAGGATGGAGAGCACAACCATCAGCACGTAATTAAAGTTGGCGGTGAGATGGAAGAACGCCTCAACCTTCACCTTGAGCGGCAGCTGGCTCTGCAACAGGTACGGCAGCACCTTACGGCAGGTCTGAATGGATCCCTTCGCCCAGCGATGCTGCTGTGACTTGAAGGCATTCATCTCGACGGGAACTTCCGCCGGCGTCACGAGATTCGGCAGGAACAGGAAGTTCCAGCCGCGCAACTGCGTGCGATAGCTCAGGTCGAGATCTTCGGTGAGCGTGTCGTGCTGCCAGCCGCCGCCGTCCGCGATCGCGATCTTCCGCCATACGCCGGACGTGCCGTTGAAATTGAAGAAGCAGCCCGATCGATTCCGTCCGCCGTGCTCGAGCACGAAGTGGCCATCGAGCAGGATCGCCTGGATGCGCGTCAGTGCCGAGTAGTCGTGGTTGAGGTGGCCCCAGCGCGCCTGCACGACCGCCAGCTTCTCGTTGACCGTGAAGTACGGCACGGTCCGCATCAGGAAGTCCGACGGCGGCACGAAGTCGGCGTCGAAGATGGCCACGAACTCGCCCTTGGCCGTCTTCAGGCCTGCATCGAGGGCGCCGGCCTTGAAGCCCGTGCGATCCGTCCGGTGGTGATACGTGATGTCGAATCCGCGGCTCGCCTGCCGCTGAACCGCCAGCCGCGCGATATCGCACGTCTCGTCGATCGAGTCATCGAGCACCTGAATGTCGAGCTTGTCCTTCGGGTAGTCGATTCGGCACACCGCGTCGACCAGACGATCGACGACATACATCTCGTTGAAGATTGGAAGCTGGATCGTGACGCGCGGGAGATCCTCGTCCGCGACCGCGGGCGGCGGACCGGGCGCGCGATCCTTGTGCTTCATGTACTGGTAGACGAGGTAGTAGCGGTGCCACCCGTAGATGCCGAGGATGCTCAGTACGAAAAAGTAGGCGATTAGGACTGCCGTTTCGGGTGCCGTCATAGAATGGAGACCGGGCGCGCGGCCCGACCAACCATTCTAAGACGGAAAACCGTTACCGTGACAGTGGACTCGCCCAAGACCTCGGCCCTTCGCGCTCTGTTCGACGCCGTGCGCGAAGGACGGCTGGACCCCGCGGATGCCGAGGCGCAGGCGCTGCGGATCCAGGGCACTCCGTTCGAGGACCTCGGGTTCGCCCGGGTGGACCATCAGCGGGCGACTCGGCAGGGCTTCCCTGAGGTGGTCTTCGGTCAGGGCAAGACGCCCGATCAGATCGCCCGCATCTCGCGCGCCATCGTCGATCGCAACCACAGCCTGCTCGTGACCAGGACCGACGCGGCCGCACATGCCGCGGTCTCGGCGCTGATTCCGGATGCGGTCTTCCACGAACAGGCGCGTCTGATCGAGCGGCGCCGGCCCGTCGAGCAGGGACGGGGACGCATCATGGTTGCCGCGGCCGGCACGTCGGATGTGCCGGTCGCCGAAGAAGCCGCCATCTGCGCGGAAGTCATGGGCAACGACGTGGACAGGCTCTACGACGTGGGTGTCGCCGGACTGCATCGACTGCTCGCCGAGCACAATCGCCTGACCGCCGCGCACGTCATCATCGCGGTCGCCGGCATGGAGGGCGCGCTCGCCAGTGTCATCGGCGGCCTGGTCAAAGTCCCGGTCGTCGCCGTGCCGACAAGCGTCGGTTACGGCGCGAGCTTTGGCGGCATCACCGCACTGCTCGCGATGTTGAACTCGTGCGCGACCGGCGTCGCCGTCGTGAACATCGACAACGGTTTCGGCGCGGCGGCAATCGCGAGCTCGATCAATCACCTTCCCTGAGAATTGGTGATTTGCTGATTTGGCGATTTGGTGATTTGGTGACTTGGTGATTTCGGCTGGCAGGGCCGCTGTCCTCTTCGTCGTGATCTCCGCTGCGCTCACGTGGCCACAAGTAATTCATCCGTTCAGCGTTCCGGACAACATCGACGCGTACTTCAACATCTGGCGGGTCTCGTGGTTCGCGCATCAGCTCTTCGCCGATCCCTCGCATCTCCTTGACGCCAACATCTACTACCCGGTGCAGGGCACGCTGCTCTTCTCGGACGCCGTGCTGCTGCAAGGGCTCGTCGCGGTTCCCTTTCTGAAACTCGGAATCCCAGCAGTGCTCGTAACCAACGCACTGATCTTCAGTGGGTTCGTCGCCTCGGCGCTCGGCATGTTCCTCCTCGCGCGCGAACTGACGGGGCGCACTCTGCCGGCGGTTCTCGGTGCGGTGGTCTTCGCGTTCGCACCTTTCCGATTCGATCACTACTTCCACCTGGAGATGGGCTGGGCGCAATGGATGCCCCTCGCGCTCTGGGCCGTGCACCGGACGTTCAGCACCGGACGCTTGTCGACGGGACTCGTTGCGGGCCTCTGTATCGCATTGCAGGGATACTCGGCCGTTTATTACCTGATATTCCTGGCGGCCGGGCTCGTGATCGCGGCTCCGCCGCTCATCTGGCAGGCGGACGCGCGAATGCGCTGGCCGGCCATTCGCTCACTGGCCGCGGGCGCAGTGCTCGCGGGAGTACTGCTGGCGCCGTACATGAAAGCCTACGCCGGCGCCGCTGCTGCGACGGGAGGACGTTCGCGCCAGCAGGCGCTGTACTCCTACGCCGCGGGCCCGAAACACTACGTGGCAACGATGCCCTCGAGCCTGTTGTATGGCGGCACGTTGGGCTCGCTTGGACAGCACGAGAAGCGTCTCTTCCCCGGATTCCTCGTGCTCGGTCTCGCGGCGTTTTCCCTGTGGCCACCCTTCGATCGCCGCCGGCTCGCGTACGCCCTGATGCTCGCATTCGCGATCGATCTCTCGTTCGCGCATCGCGGCCTGCTGCCGGGCTGGCTCTACGACCACGTCTTCGCCTTCCGGGGTCTTCGGGTACCGCCGCGCGTCGGCCAACTCATGCTGATGGCCCTAGGCGTTCTCGCGGCGTTCGGCCTGTCGCGATTGATGGACGCCGTTCGGTCTCGGCGGCCCGACTGGGCCTCGGCCGTCGGAGCCGCCACGATCGCCCTGACATGCGTCGAGTACGCATCGAGACCCATGACGCTCGTGCCCGTCGATACGGCGCCCTCGGCAGTCGCGGCCTGGCTCCACTCACAGCCGCGTGGCGTCGTCGCCGAGTTTCCTGCGCCGGGACCGGTCTCGGAAGGTGTGCCGGAGGTGTATTACCAGTACGCCTCGACCTTTCACTGGCAGCCGCTCCTGAACGGCTACAGCGGTATGTACCCGACACCCTATGTGCGGTGGATCGAGGCAATGAAGAGCTTTCCTGATGACGCTGCGATGGCGGTGCTCGCCGGGCAACACGTGCGCTACATCGTGCTGCATGAGAAGTACTTCGCGGCAGGTCAATATCAGCAAACCATCCGCGCACTGGCGCAGCGGACGGATCTCGTGGCGTACGGGCCGTTTCCCGATGGCGCAGGCGAAGCACGTGTGTATCGGTTGTTATCCACGCGCTAGCCAATCGGCCGCGGCGATCTCTTGCGACTATCCTTGATCCATGGACGGTCCAATCGAGCTTGGTCTGGATACTTTCGGCGATGTCACGGTCGAGGCAGGCGGCAGAACGCTCTCCCAGGCAGAGGTCCTGCGCAACGTCATCGCTGAAGCCGAGCTGGCGGAACAAGTGGGCGTCGACTGCTTTGGTGTCGGCGAACATCACCGCGCGGACTTCGCCGTGTCGGCGCCGGAAACGATTCTCGGCGCGATCGCCGCCCGAACGACGCGGATGTGGCTCGGCTCGGCGGTCACCGTCCTCAGTACCGACGATCCAGTCCGGGTCTTCCAGCGCTTCTCGACGCTCAACGCGATCTCGAACGGACGTGCGGAAGTCATCCTCGGGCGCGGGTCGTTCACCGAGTCTTATCCGCTCTTCGGCTTCGACATGTCGGACTACGACGAGCTCTTCGAAGAAAAGCTAGACCTGTTCGTCAGGCTGATTGGAAACGGGCCGGTGACCTGGCGGGGCAACTCGCGGTCAGGACTGACCAAGCAGCTGGTCTATCCGCCGATCGAGACTGGCTCGCTGCGCACGTGGGTCGGCGTCGGCGGCAGTCCCGAATCCGTCGTTCGCGCGGCCAAACACGGCCTGCCGCTGACGCTCGCGATCATCGGCGGCAATCCAATGCGATTCCGGCCGTACGTGGACCTGTACCACCAGTCACTCGAGCGCTTCGGCAAGCCGCCGCAGCCGATCGCCGTGCACTCGCCCGGTCACGTCGCCGAGACAGACGAGCAGGCGCGGGAGGAACTGTGGCCGCACTACGGCGCGATGATGACGCGCATCGGCAAAGAGCGGGGCTGGCCCCCAGTCGATCGCGCGCAGTTCGACCGCGAAGCCGGGCCGGGCGGCGCGCTCTGCGTCGGGTCACCGGAAACAGTGGCCGCAAAGATTGCAAACACCGTGCGTCAGCTCGGCCTCGCACGATTCGACATGAAGTACAGCGCCGGCACGCTGCCCCACGAGACGCTGCTCAAGAGCATTGAGCTGTTCGGGACAAGGGTCGCACCAGGTGTCCGCGACCGACTCGCGACGGCCTCAGACGCACACTGAGACCACTAAGCCAACAGGAGACCACCAAGAAATGGTTTTGAAAACCGTTCTTGATGATCTCTTCGTGCCGTAGTGGTCTCAGTGTGTGTTTGAGGCACTATTTGATCTCGATCTGATTCGGTAATTCGCCGAGCGCGTAGTACCGGTGACTGAGCCCGCTGTCTCGCACGATCACCACGCGAAGTCCGGACTGAGTCAGGTCTCCCAGCGGCATCCCGACGGGACCGCTGGTCGTCATCTCGATGTCACCATCGCGGCCGGCCGCATTGCGGTGGTAGTGGCCTGAGAACAAGTACTTCACGCCGAACTCGTGGAACAGGCCGAGATGCAACGAACGGCGTCCGGCCGGAATGTTGAAGTACTGATCCGCCTCCGTCGCGTTGTCGAGGAACCAGGGGTGGTGCTGGAACACAACGACATGCCTCGCGCCTGAGGCCCGCAGCCGCTGGAGCTCCCCGCGAAGCCAGGCCAGCTGTTTCTCGTAAAGCTCGGCAGCCTTTTCCGGCTTGTGAATGAGCGTTGAGTTCAGGACGATGCCGGCGAGCGAGTGGCTCGTAAAGGAGTAGTAGTCGCGGCCGAAGCGCCTGACGTACGCCGCCACCGTCGCCGGCGTGGGCTCGTTCTCAACATCATGGTTGCCGGCTGCCACGTAAAGCGGAATCGCCCGATTGAGCTTCGTCCTCACGCGTTGGAATTCAGCGATCTGCGCGACGTTCCCGGCCTTGTTCACGAGGTCGCCCGTGATGACGACGAACGCCGGTTTCCAGCGATTCATCGTCGCAAGCGCCATTTCGAAGTTGACGGTTTCCTGCGCGAAGTCTTTGTCCTTCGTGAACATCCCGAACTGCGGGTCGCTCATCTGGACGAAAAAGAACGGCGGCGTCTCGTGCGCCTGGGCACGGGCGCCAGCCGGCCTGGGCGCGCCCGCGAGGGTCAGCGCGATG